>Ga0272444_10005898_pt1 | contig 10556 bp, 11 predicted proteins | sample SSMForm13_FD_201033 | JGI IMG/M metagenome (GOLD analysis project Ga0272444, IMG submission 201033) | Marine sediment archaeal communities from Little Sippewissett salt marsh, Falmouth, MA, United States - SSM-Form-13 | ecosystem: Environmental > Aquatic > Marine > Wetlands > Sediment ...
CAGTAAAACAGTATATCGTATAACCAACCCGGAAATCAGACACAGGGAGGAGAGTCGGACGCGATGGAGATCAAGGCCAGAATTCCGGATCCGAAAAGCGCCTATTACCAGGAAGATATCGAGACCATGCCGGTGGAGAAGCTCAGGGAGCTTCAGTTAGATCGCCTCAAAAAACAGGTCCAGAACGTCTATGACAACAACCCCTACTTCAGAAAGGTCTACGATGAAGCAGGGTTCAACCCCGGGGATATTAAAACCCTTGACGATATCAGCAAGGTCCCGTTCATGGAAAAAAAGACGGTCCGGGAAGGCTATCCCACCAAGATCGTGACAGGACCGGTGGGGGACATGAGGCAAATGCACAGCACTTCCGGCACGACCGGGAAACCCGTCCTTATCTTCGCGTCGGAACATGACATCGATCTCTGGGCCGACCGAAACGCCCGCGAGCTCTGGATGATTGGTGTGAGGCCCGGCGACATCTTCCTCAATTCCTTTGGATACGGGCTCCCCACCGGAGGGTTCGGCTTCCATTACGGCGCCCAGAGGATGGGGGCCTGTCCCATCCCCCTTTCAGGCGGTCAGTCCGACCGGATGGTGGATATTCTCGTGGATCTTCCCGTCAAGGCATTTTGCGCAACCCCGTCCTTCGCCCTTTACGTTGGACAAAAAGCCCAGGAGAAAGGCTTCGACCTTTCCAGGGATTCCACCTGTTCCCTCAGCCTTCACGGGGCCGAACCCTGGGCCTGGTCTACCAGGATGAGGATCGAGGAGCTTTTCGGCACGAAGGCCTTTGACGAGTTCGGAATGACCGAGTTCCTCGGGCCGGGAATGACGTGCGAGTGCCAGGCGAGGAACGAGTCCACACCCCAGAGGATGCACGCCTGGGCAGATCATCTCCTCGTAGAGTGCATCAACCCTGAAACGGGAATGCCGGTCGGGGACGGAGAGGACGGGGAAATGGTCTGGACCAACCTGGTCAACGACGGGACACCCCTGATCCGTTACAGGAGCAGAGACCTGGCCTCCCTGACCTGGAAGCCCTGCTCCTGCGGACGAACCCACCCCAGAATGGCAGCCATCAAGGGCCGGTCAGACGACGCGGTATCCATTTCCGGACTCATCGTCTTCCCGAGCCAGGTGGAAGAGGCCCTGGCCCGTTTCCCCGAGATGGGGGCCAATTTCCGCATCATCGTCGAGACGGACCAGAGGGGGATGGATTTCTTCACCCTTCGGGTGGAGCTGAAGGACAAGGGATATCTGGCCGATGAGAACCTCATCCAGGGCCTCAAGCAGAAGATGAAAGAGGCTGTGAAATCGGTCACCGACGTCAATCCCAAGGTGGTGGACCTCATCGGGCCCGACGAACTCCCGAGGGTGACCAAGGGAGAGGGCAAGACGGCGAGCGCCAGGGTGGAAGACCGCCGGAAGAAGGAATGATCCGGCCTGGGCCGATCGGAATAAACAAGAAATATCTTAGGGAAGGAGGTGTCATAAATGGAGCAGGCAAAACGCATACGGGCCCGTATCTCCGAGGAAGACCTCAGGTTTTCGGAGAACGTGGAACCAAAGGAATCGTTGGAGACCTGGCAGAAAGTCATCTCCGCCGCGTGGGACATGACCATCGTCGCCGTGGCTTACAACGATATGCGGATCCCCCTGAAAAGGGTGCCCGAAACCCTCGAATCGCTGGAAAAGGAGATCCTCTCCGTCAAGGACGAGAAGACTCTCGCGGTGATCGAGGAGGAGATCAAGACGGGAATCCGGCATTTCTCGGACATCCTTGAAAATGCCAGGGACAGCAGGGAAAGGATGGACCGGATCCTCCGCGCTACCTGGAACCGGAAAATCGAACTTAAGAAATAGGTTTTTTCCCGGATTCTGGAAAGAAAGGAGAACAGGTTATGTCAGAGGCGACGATCCCCATCTTCATGAGGGGAAAAGACAAGATCATGTCCCTCTCGGACGCGGTCAAGACGTTCGTCAAGCCCGGGTGCTGCATCTGCCCCGGTGGGTTCAGCTACACCAAAAAGCCCTTCGCCCTGGCCAGAGAGGTGATCCGGCAGGACATCGGGAACCTCTTCGTCACGATGAACGGCGGAGCGTCCATCTGTGAATTCTGGTGCGGGACCGGACTGGTCAAGATGATCGACACCACCTACATCGGGCTGGAGGGCATTCAGCCGGTGGCCTACAGCGTCCGGCGCTCAATCCAGGACGGGACCGTGGACATCGAGGATTATTCCAACTACGGATACGGCCTCAGGACCGTGGCCGGGCGTTACGGGTGGCCCTTTGCCCCCATGATGTGCGAGCTGGGAACAGACATCATGGAGCATGACACTTTCGCAAAAATGGGACTGCGCGGGAAGAAGGCCGATGGGTCCTGGATCCACCCCTCCATCGCTCCGGCAAGGGCTGCCGTCATCGAGGATCCCTTCGACGGATGGGGCCTGCGTCCCCACGCCTTCGAGGGCGGGGACAACACATCCAACCAGACCAACAACCTGGAGAAAGTCCGCGAGTCCACGGCCTACACGGGGAAAAAGGGCGTCAAGGTCGCCCTCGTGCCGCCCATCCTTCCGGAGGTGACCATTGTCCTGGCCCAGAGGGTCGGGGACAAGGGCACGACCCGCATCGAGGGGATCTGGGGGCCGGACAACGAGCAGGCCATTTCATCCAAGTACACCATTGCCCAGTGCGAAAAGATCGTTACCGAGGATGAACTCCGTGCGATGCCGACGCACAACACCATATCGATGCAGTACATCGACGCCATCGTCGAGGTGCCCTACGGCGGGTTCCCGGGGCAGGTTCCCTATTATTACGATTACGACTGGGATTTCTGGAGAGCCTACACCCAGGTCAACCGGAAGGAAAAAACCGAGGTCGACAAGTACCTCAGGGACTGGGTCATGGAGGACGAGTGGACCTTCCTCGCCACCCGGCCCGGGGACGGCTATCCCACCATCACCGGCACCAAGGGCATCGAGAGGCTTTTCGAGCTTCGCGCGGACGCCCGGTACGGCTATAAGCCCGGTCTGGCCAGGCCCCTGTAAGAGCCAGGCTTGATCCTTATTGCCTGAGTAAGGAGGTAAGAAATGGCAATTATCAAACAGACCGATCCCAGGAAGTGGACTCATGTCGATGACACCGAATATGAGGCCTACTGCAAGGAGAAGGGGATCGATCCGGAGAAATACACGACGATGGAACTCCTTGCCATCGCGGCGGCCCGGCAGACCTACGATTTTTCCTTCATCTTCGCCGGAACGGGCCTGCCCATGATCGGCTGCATGATGGCCCAGCACACCTATTCCCCGAACTCCCTCATCATCATGGAGGCCGGCATCCTCGACCCGAAGCTCCTCGAGGTGCCCATCTCCGTTTCCGAGGCGAGGGGAGGGTACATGTGCTCCACCCTGTCCAACATGGCCGATACCTTCGGGACATTCGCCCAGCGCGGCTTCTGCACCTTCGGGATGCTGGGCGGAGCCGAGTGCGACAAGTACGGGAACCTGAACTCGACGACCATGGGCGGATACTATTCGAAGAACGCCCGGGATGACGGAAAGTCCGGGCCTGCCGTGCGGTTCGCCGGTTCCGGCGGGGCCAACCCCATCGCATCCTACGCCGATGTGGGCCTGGCCCTCATGGTGCAGGAAAAGAGGCGCTTCCCCGAGGTCAACGAGTTCATCACCTCGCCCACGGGTTCCCGGGGGCCCCTCGGGACAGACAAGGACCGGTTCCACTACGGTCTGTTCCGCGGCGGGTCGACCACCATCGTGTCGGACCTCTGCATCTTCAGAAGCAACCCCGACACCGGCGAGCTGGAGATGTCCGAGATCTACCCGGGCGTCGATGAGCAGCTTGTCCGGGACAACGTCAGCTGGGAATTAAAAACTGCCAAGGATTTCAGTACGTTCGAGCCTCCGCAGCATGAGGAGATCAAGCTCGTTCGCATGATCTGCGATCCGCACAGGATCTACCTTGGACGCAAGACGAAGAGAGAGCTGGCAGCTCAGAAATAATTTCCGGATGGCTTGTGGGGAAGGTCCTGCCTTCCCCGCAAGCCTCGGTGCCGGGTTCCTGGAAATGGGGCAATTGTCCATAGGCGGCCGGTAAATGAACCCTGAGGTTTTTTTTAAAGAGACGGAAGGAAAAGGATGTACGACGATTTCAACTTCAAGGTTTGTGAGTTTGAAAAGGATATGACCCTCGACGAGATCAAGGGGAAGCTGGATCCCTGGGAAGACACTCCGGGAACGTTTACCCCTCTCGGGGAGCGGGGGTGTCGTTTTACTCCCGATGACTGGTCCTTTCCTACCGTGTATTTCGCAGAGGACGGAAGGACCATCGAGGTCGTCACCAAGGACTGCGATCTTGGAGATGTGGACGACTACCTCTGCAGGCTGGCCCGGAGGCTGGGCTGCAAGATCGTGACGGAGCACCTTGAATACTACTAAGCCTAAAAAAAATTCCAGATTACAAATTCCAGGCTGTGCAAGGGTGTAATCCTCTACCCTCTTTTTGGGATCTGAAATCCGGAATCTGGCATCTGGAATCTGGAATCTGAAATTCGGGTCTATCGCCCGGGGGGGCACAAAAAATGAAAGACCGGCACACAAAAAACTCTCTCGCTCACGATTACTGGGTCAAGGGGAACGCGCTTTTCGACCAGGGAAAGGCTCTGCCTGCCATTGAGTACTTCAAGAAGGCCATCCGGGAGGACGGCAAATTCGCCGAGGCCTACAACAACCTGGGGATCGCCTATTTCGAGCTGAGGGACTACAGGAACGCCCAGGACTCCCTGAAAAAGGCGGTCCTGATAAAACCCGACTTTGTGGAAGCTCTCCTGAACCTCGGGTCGGCCTTTCTCTTCGATGAACAGCCTGTCGAGGGTCTCGAGGTGAAAACGGGGAGGCCGCGGCTCATGGACGCGGCCATGGCCTACGAACAGGTCATCAGCCTTCAGCCGGAAATGGCGGAAGCCTATATGCACCTGGGACTCGTCTATGAACAGCTGCAAAAAACGGATGATGCCTTAAAAGCCTACAGGCGGTTCAAGGAGCTCTGGGACGGGACCGGACGCTATCTGCACGCTGTCCAGGAGAGGATCGACCGCCTCGAGAAGGGTAGAAGATCAGGGATCAGCGAAGCCCCGCAGGCAGGATAGCCTGTCAGGAAAAAAGGCGGGGCAAGGAGGAAAGGTTCCCAGCGATGGGAAGGGGGATGTCCCTCCGGTTTGCCCCCCCTCCTGGGGGGCATCCCCTGTTTTTTCGAGTGGCTGGTTTTTCCAGCCCTGTGAATGGATCTGGTGACGGGGATGATTAAGCGAGACAAGAGTGAATACATCATCCATTCGGTGGATCACACCTTCGATGTCCTGGAGGCGTTCCGGGCCGACGAGCCCGAACTGGGCGTGACCCAGCTTTCCAAAATCCTCAAGCTCCATAAAAACAACGTTTTCAGGATCCTGGCAACCCTCGAAAACCGGGGATACGTGGAGCAGAACCCGAAGACCGGCAACTACAGGCTGGGGTTGAAGGCCTTCGAAACGGGACAGGCCTATCTCAGGCACACCAACCTCCTTTCCGTGTCCCATTCCGAAATGGCCGCTGTCGCCTCGGTGCTCAGGGAAAACGCCTACCTGGCTGTACTTCGCGGGGATTACGTATTTTATCTGGACGAGTCCATCGCCGAGCAGACGATCCAGGTCATTTCGCGTCTGGGGACCAGGGTCTCTCCGCACTGCACAGCAACGGGTAAAGTCTTCCTCGCCTATATCGATGCCGTCCAGAGAGAGGAGATCCTTTCAAACCTGACCTATGAGGAATTGACACCCAACACCATCACGGACAAACAGAAACTCCTTGAGGAAACCGGGAAAGTGTCCCGGGATGGCTATGCCCTGGACAACGAAGAGTGGAAAATGGGTTTAAAATGCGTCGCGGCGCCCATCCTTGACTATTTCGGGAAGATCCAGGGGACCTTGTCGGTGAGCGGCCCGGCCATCCGGCTCCCCGAAAAGAGGGTTTCAGATGAGGTCGTCCCCGTGGTCATGGAGCACGCCCGGGAGATCTCCCGGAAAATGGGGTACAACATCGGGAAGGGGAGGGGAAAATAAAGAAAAGCCGACCGGACGCAAGAGCTGAGGCGCGAGCGGACGGCTCAGCGAAAAGAAACCCGGGCACCCTGACGACTTGGCGACCCGACGAAGGAACCTCAGGGAATACCTCCATTTCTCTACTTGCATTTTTTCAGTTGGTTTTCTTCTCATAAATCACTTTTAAAAGTCGTCCCGTGGTATCCTCGTCCCGTCGTATCGTCCTACCGTCGTATCCTCCTCCCTTCCTTCTCTTGACTTCTCCTCTCCTCAAACATACAATGCCGTTTTGGCTGATAAAAACCCTTCGCGGCCGGGCGATTCCCGAAAAGCCGGTCCCGTGCCGTGTTGTCTGGGAGAATGAATAGCGGAGGAGGCAATGACGCTGACAAAGAGGAAAAAATCGGACTACATCATCCAATCGGTGGACCATGCCTTGAACGTCCTCGAGGCCTTCCACGGGGATGAGGACGAGCTCGGGATCACTGAACTTTCCAGGCGGTTGAAGCTTCACAAGAACAATATCTTCAGGATCCTCGCGACGCTGGAAAACAGGGGCTATATCGAACAGAGCCGGATAACGAACAATTACCGGCTTGGTCTTAGCACCCTCGAAATGGGGCAGACCTACCTGCGCCACACGGGACTGTTAAACGTCGCCCGCCCGGTCATGGAAGAACTCAACCGCAAGGTCAACGAGAACGTATACATCGGGATCTTGAAGGAAAGGTACTGTTTCTACCTCGACGTGGTCGAGTCCACCCACACGGTGCGGGTTCTTTCCAGGGTGGGGTGCCGCGTCCCTTCCCACTGCAGCGCCATCGGAAAGGCCCAGCTGGCTTATGAAGCACCCGAGAGTATTGCCGAGATCATCGGTCGGAAGGAACTTAAGAAATTCACGGCCAAGACCATCTCGGACAAGGACCAGCTTATCGAGCATCTCGCCCTGGTCAAGGAGCTTGGCTACGCCATCGACGACGAGGAGTGGGATGACGGGGTGCGGTGCGTCGGGGCTCCCATCTTCGATTACACGAGAAAGGTGGTGGGGGCCATATCCCTTTCCGCGCCGGCCGTCCGGATGACCATGGACATGATCCAGAAGGAGTTCCTTCCCCTAATCAGGACAGCGGTCGAGGAAATTTCCAGCCGCTTGGGATACAAATCGCCCGGCAGCGCGAACACGGCCTGAAGTCTCGGCAGCCGTCGGGCCCATCCGTCCACTGCCGGAAAGGGATGGGATTTTACCTTATGATCTCCCTTCCCGAATCTGCATCTTCCAGCTCCGGGAGCGTGAAAGATGATCGATAAAATGAGGCTGAAAGCCTCCGAGTGTGTCCTGGTGATCGTGGATGTCCAGGAACGACTGGCCAGGATCATGGAGAGGCGGTCCCAGGTGGAAAGGGCTCTCGTCGTCCTCATCGAGACCGCCAGGCTCCACCGGATTCCCATCGTCCTCACCCAGCAGTACACGAAAGGGCTGGGACCGACTGTTGAAGAGATCGCTTCCCGGCTGGAGGAGATCGAGGTGGTTGAGAAGATCACTTTTTCCTGCTGTTTGGAAGAGTCCTTCGTCAAATCATTGGATTCCCTGGGCCGCCCAAAGGTGATCCTCACCGGGATGGAGACTCACATCTGCGTCCTCCAGACCGCCCTCGATCTTCTTGATTCAGGATATACCGTCCACGTCCCGTGGGACGCGGTCTGCTCCAGGAACGACGGGAACCGTGATTGGGGCCTGCGGTTCATGGAACGTGCAGGCGCCGTCCTGACCTCCACTGAAACGACTGCCTTCCAGATCCTTGAAAGGGCTGGTACAGCCGAGTTCAAGGCCATCTCCTCTCTTCTGAAATAGACCTCCCATGGAATTTCGCCTCACCGACGACAGCCCCGGAACCGAAGTCTTTTTCTCGGGCAACGAAGCCATTGCAAGGGGCTGCGTGGAAGCGGGCGTTTCCCTGGTCACGGGGTATCCTGGTACGCCGACCACCCCGGTTATCGAGATCCTCGGAAAGGCTGAAACCAGGATCCAGGCGAGATGGTCCGTCAACGAGAAAGTCGCCTTCGACGTCGCCATGGGAAATTCCTGGGCAGGCATGCGGTCCCTCGTGACCATGAAGATGTCCGGTCTCAACGTGGCTTCCGATTCCTTCATCTCCATGGCCGCGTCCGGGACGGTGGGCGGCCTCGTCCTCTATGTCGGGGATGACCCCAACGTCTATTACGGGATGGTTGAGCAGGATTCACGGTATTTCGCCCTGCTTTCCTCTGCCCCGATGCTGCTTCCCGCAAATCCCCAGGAGATGCTGGATTTCACCCGTTTTGCCTTTGATCTTTCGGAGAAGATCGGCGGCCCCGTTCTTCTCAGGACCACCACGGTCCTTTCCAACACCTATGGCAAGGTGGTTCTCGGGGACGTCAGGAGGGTGCGGCAAAAAGCCCATTTTTCCTTCAATGTTGAAAAATACACGAAAGCCGGTTCAGTCCGCTGCCGCCGACAGCACAAGGAGGCTTTGCAGCGGGTCCAGATGGCCGGCGAGCTGGCGGATGCCCTCAATGTGCTCACCGATTCCGGTACCAGGGTAGGGGTCGTGGCCTCTTCAACGGCCTGGGATTACCTCGATGAGGTCCTGCACAAAAACCGTCTCGACCTGACGAGGCTGAAGGTCTCCACCGCCCATCCCGTTCCCAGGGACAAGGTCCGGCAGGTCCTGGGCAGCACCAGCAGAGTCCTCGTCCTTGAGGAGTTGGAACCCATCATTGAGGCCGCGGTGAGGACCGAGGCCACCCTGATGGATGATCCTCCCCGGGTCTTCGGCAAGGAGGACGGGCTGGTGACGCGGGTGGGGGATCTTTCCCCGGACCAGGTGCGCGACTATCTTTCCGTGGTACTGGAAGAGGAGCTTCCCGTCTGCCCGGGCTCCGGCGTGGAGGAGGAGGCCGAGGCCATGGCGGTCCGCCGGCTTCTGACCTTCTGCGCAGGATGTCCGCACCGAAGCTCCTATTACGCCCTCATCCGGGCCATGAAGAATCTGAAAATGGATCCAGCCAGCGTCGTGGTCACCGGGGACATCGGCTGCACCATCCTCGGCATGAACGAGCCCTTCTCCATCTGCTGGACGGAGGTCTCCATGGGGAGCAGTATCGGCATCGCGGAAGGGTTCTTAGAGGCCGGAATGTCCAGGCCGGTGGTGGCCACCATCGGGGACGGAACCTTCTTCCATGCGGGGATTCCTCCCATTATCAACGCCGTCGCAACGGGCCGGGACCTTCCGGTGGTGATCCTTGATAACAACTGGTCGGCCATGACGGGGTTCCAGGAGACTCCGGGGACCATCGGTCGGGGGCATGACCCGAAGGTTTCCGTCGAGGAGATCTGCAGTGGGCTGGGCGTCGCTTCGGTCAGGGTGGTCAACCCGAACCGGTACCGGACGACGGTCCGTGCGTTTAAAAAGATCCTCAAGGCCAAAGGGGTCAACGTCCTTGTTCTTCGGGCGCCGTGCGTCGCGGCCCAGCCGAGGAAATGGGATCTCGCTGTCAGGATCAACCAGAAAAAATGCCCGGGTTTTTCCCAGTGCGAAAGGACCTGCATCGAGGCCCTTGCCTGCCCGGCGATCCTGAGGGACGGCGACGAGGTGAGGATCGACCCCGAGATGTGCCAGAGCTGCGGCCTTTGCGTGCACTATTGTCCGGAGAACGCCATCCGCGGCCACCTGCTCGGGATCAGGAGGAGGAAGGTTGGAATATAACATCGTCGCGGCAGGGATCGGGGGGCAAGGAATCGTCCTCTTTTCCGAGACCCTCGCCCGGGCCATGTTCCGGGAAGGCAATAACCCGAGCTTCTACGTCCATTCAGGCCTGGCCCAGCTGGGCGGTTCGGTGAGGAGCCACATACGGTCCGGGGACCGCATCTGCCCCAAGATCACCCGGGGATGCGCCGACCTGATCCTTTCCCTTGAAATGTCTGAGATCCTCCACGCTGTCCCCTACCTCAAGCGGGGGGGGAGAGTTCTGGTGAGCACAGCCGTCCGGGTGCCTTACCACAGCACCCTTGACCCCTCCCTGTACCCCACCCGGGAAGCCCTCGATGGGCTCTTTTCCAGGGCCGATTCCGAGGCTGTCTTCATTCCCGCCGACGCCATAGCCAGGGAAGTGGGGCACATTCAGGCCCTCAACGTGGTTATGATGGGGGCCCTGGTTGCCGTTTCGGGGATCGTGGAGACGGAATCCGTGGTGTACACGATCCGGGAAACCTTCGGGAAAAAGGCTGACCTGAACGTGGAGGCGTTCTGGAAGGGCTACGAGTTTATCAAGGGGCAGGACTATGTCTGATGGCAGGGGGAGGAAAAGGTGTCTTTCAGCCTTTTCTCCTGGGAGAATAGTCAGATTTATTGAATTTTGAAAAAACCAGGAATAGGAATATAATTGATTTAATTGGGTTCATAAAAATAAA
>Ga0272444_10005899_pt1 | contig 10556 bp, 4 predicted proteins | sample SSMForm13_FD_201033 | JGI IMG/M metagenome (GOLD analysis project Ga0272444, IMG submission 201033) | Marine sediment archaeal communities from Little Sippewissett salt marsh, Falmouth, MA, United States - SSM-Form-13 | ecosystem: Environmental > Aquatic > Marine > Wetlands > Sediment ...
GGCTCCTCCCGAGCGACCACCAGGACGTGGCCACGACGCTCAACAACATCGCGGTCCTCCTGTATGCCCGCTGCGACTACGCCGCGGCGGAACCGGTCCTCCGTGAGGCGACGGCGATCTGGAGAAAGGCGCTCGGGGAGGACCATCCGCGCGTCGCGCTCAGCCTGAGCAACCTCGGCGCCCTGCTGAACGCGCAGGGTGAGACCGCGCAGGCGGTCGAGCTGCACCGGGAGGCGCTCGCGATCTATCGAAGGACGCTCGGGGACGAGCACCCGGACGTCGTCGCCGCGCTCAACAACCTGGCGCTCGACCTTGAGAACCTCGGGGACTACGGTGCGGCGGAGCCGCTTCTGCGTGAGGCGCTTGAGATCTCGCGGAACGTCCACGGAAGCGAGCACCACGACACGGCTTCGATTCTGAACAGTCTCGCCCATCTCCTCCAGACGAAGGGCGACTACGAGGCGGCGGAGCCGCTCTACCGCGAGGCGCTGGCAACGCGGCGCCGGATCTTCGGCGAGGAGCACCTCGATGTCGCGACCAGCCTGAGCAACCTCGCGTCGCTCCTCGAGGCGGAGGAACGCTACGACGAGGCAGCGCCTCTGTACGAGGAGGCGCTCGAGGTTCGCACGGCCCTCCTCGGCGAACAGAACGCGGCGGTCGCCCACAACCTGAGCAGCCTCGGACAGGTCCTCCTGCGGCGGGGCGACCCGGCGGCCGCCGAGCCGATCCTCGCCCAGGCGGCGGAGATGCACGACGCGGCGTGCCTGCTCGCGGGGGAGGGCCTCAAGCGTGCGACGATCGCCCTGCGCCTCCGCCCGCCGGCGACGGCCCTCGCGTCCGCGCGGCTCGCGCAGGGGAAGACCGACGAGGCGTGGCCGGCCGCCGAGAAGGCGCTGGCGCGGGCGCTGGCGGACCTCCTCATGACGGCGGATGAGCGCGCGCTGTCAGAGGCGGAGATCGCGCGCGAGGACTCGCTCAAGGAGGCACTGACGACGCTGGAGTCCGAGCTCGCCGCTTATCGGGCCGCCGCGGCGACCGACACGACGGGAGAGGCCGTCGCCATGGCGGAGGACGCGCGCCAGGAACTCCTGGAGGTCGAGGCGGCGTGGAGCGCGTTCCGCCGGGAGATCGCGTCCAAGTATCCCGTCAGCGAGGGTCAGGCGTTCTCCCTCTCGCGCGTACAGGAAGCGCTCCCGGCCGGTGCCGCGCTTCTCGGGTGGATCGACGTGGAGGCGGCGGGACGCGCCTTCGATTCCTGGGTCTACGTCGTCCGGAGCGAAGGGCCCGTGGCGTGGGCGCGTTGCGGGTCCGCGTCGTCGGGGAGCTACTCGCCGTTTCGGGAATCGCAGAACTACAGGGAACAGCTGGCGACGCCTCAGTCGTCCGCGACCGGCGTCAGCCGCGACGCGCGGGGCCTGTGGGCGCACCGCATAGCGCCCGTAGAGGACGTCATCGCGGACGTCGAGGAGCTGGTGGTCATCCCTTCGGGAGCCATGCTCGGGATGCCCGTCGAGACGTTCGCCGACGGCGAGGGCGCGCTCCTCGGAGATCGATTCGCGGTGTCCTACGCGCCCTCGGCCACGATCTACGCCTGGCTTCGGGAGGACGCTGCCTCCGACAGTGCGGGCGCCGGGAGCGACATGCTCCTCCTGGGGGATCCACCGTTCACGAGCGCGCATCTGGACGCGATGAAGGACGAAGAGGCCGGTCAGGCCGAGCCGGCATCGCGCGGGGGCCGAGTCCGCTCGGGCGCAGCCCTCGGTGAGGGCGTCGGCGCGCTCGCCGCTCTGCCGCGGCTTCCGGGCTCGCGCACCGAGATTGCCCTTCTGTCCGATCTCGCTCCGCAGTCGACCGTCCTCCTTGGAGCCGACGCCTCGGAGCAGGCGCTCGTGGAGCTCGCGCGCTCCGGTGGTCTGGCCCGGTTCGGGACGATCCATCTCGCCACACACGCGCTGGTCGACGACGAGCAGCCCGAGCGCTCGGCCCTGGTCCTCTCTCAGGTGGGCCTGCCCGATCCCCTCGAGGCGGCCGTCTCGGGCGAGCGGATCTACGACGGGCTCCTGACGGCCCAGGAGATCGTGCGCGAGTGGCGCATGAACGCGGATCTCGTGACGCTGTCGGCGTGCGAGACGGGGCTCGGGAAGGAGATCGTCGGGGAGGGGTACATCGGCTTCGCTCACGCCTTCCTCCAGGCGGGAACGAGGAGCCTCCTCGTCAGCCTCTGGAAGGTCGAGGATCGCGCGACGTCCCTTCTCATGAGGCGCTTCTACGAGAACCGCGCGGGAGCCTACGAGGACGAGCGCGGGGGACGGACCGGCGAGCCGATGACCAAGGCCGCGGCCCTCCGGGAAGCCAAGCGCTGGCTCAGAGGGTACACGGACGATCAGGGCCGAGAGCCCTACGGCCACCCCTACTACTGGTCAGCGTTCATTCTCATTGGTGAACGGGGCCAGATGCGGTAGTATGGTGTGCATGGAGCAGGCTTAGCTTGGGCCGGCCATGCGGATAACTCCGAGCGTCGCGGTCTGCTCACGACGCAATCGAGGCGCAGGGAGGAGGAGACGAGATGTTCGCTCGCTTCTTGGTGGCGGTCACCGTCTGGGCTCTCGTTGCGGGCCTGGGGGCGACGGCCGTTGCGCAGATGGATGAGGAATCGCCGGCGACGGGCATCGTCGTCTCTGTCGACGGCGAGGCCGTTGTCGATCGGGCCGGCGTGTTGGAGCCCGTCGTCGAAGGCTGCGTCCTCGAGCACGGCGACGTCATCATCGTGCGGGCGGGCGCGCGATGCACGGGCTTCACGCCGGTGGGCGAATCGTTCCAACTGGAGGGTCCGGTCGAGCTGCGGCTTCCGGATGCCTCGGAGCACGGTCTTCTCGACGAGGTGTCTCGGTGGATTCGAGAGCAGCTGACACAGTGGATCGGACAGACGAGGCGACGCCCGTTGGTTACGCGGACGCTTCTCCGCGACTGGGACGTGACAATCGACACGCCGACGCAGCTGATCCCCGCGCCGAACGGCCGGGTGCGCGCCTCGGAGGCCGAGTTCTACTGGGCGACGGTCCCCGGGATCGACAGCTACCTCGTCACCGTCGTGACGGCGGACGGCGATGAGACGAGCCGGCTGGTCCGCGATCACGGCGTGATCATGGGCGATCTGGATCCGGGCGGGGAGTACGTCTGGAAGGTCCAGCCGGCCGTCGATGGATGGCACGGGGAAACGCGCTGGCGCACCTTCACGGTCATGACGCCCGGGGACGAAGCGGAGCTCGACGCGGCCGTCGCCGGACTCGGCGGCCTCGAGGCCGGCGTTCTGCTCCTCACGGCGGGCCTCCACGACGAGGCGATCTACCGGTTCGACGCGACCATCTCGGGGAACGGGGATCAGGCCCGGTCGGCGCGCCTCTGGCGGGCCCGGGCGCTGGCCGATATCGGCCTCTACCGAGAGGCCTACAAGGACGTCATCCAGAACCAGGGGATGGACTAATCGCGGGGAAGCGGCCAACTTCCGCACGTTCGGGCTGTATTTGGTAATGGAGGGTTTCGCCGCCGGCCGGCATCGGCTGCGCGGGCGGTCCGGGGTTCGCAAACAGCACGACTCCCGCGATGTGGCGCGGAGAAGGAGGGTCTTGCATGGCTTCTCGTATAGCTCGTCTCACGGTCTTGCCTCTCGTGGTAGCCATCATCCTGCTGGTCGCGTTGCGCTCCGTGGCGGCCGACGGAGTCATCGTCTCCGTGATCGGCGAGGTCGACGTCCACAGGGGCGAAGACGCGAGGTCGGCCACCGAAGGCTACGTCCTCCGAGAGGGCGACATGATCGTCGTCAAGCCGGGCGCCTCCTGTACCGGCTTCAGCCCGGTGGGGGAGTCGTTCGACCTCAAGGGTCCGGCTGAGCTCGAGTTTGCCGGCGCCGGCAGCGTCGTGGAGGAGGTGTCGTCCTGGGTGCGGCTCCAGCTCGCCGAGTGGATCGGCGAGAGCCGCAGGCAGCCCCTGACGACGCGGAACGTCCGGGACTGGACGATCCCGACCGAGGCGCCCGCGCAGATCATCCCGGCGCCCGAGGGGCGGGTGCGGTCGGGGAAGTCCCGTTTCTTCTGGACGACGCTCTCCGGTATCGATCGGTACGTGGTGACGCTCGCGCCGGCACAGGGCGACGAGCAGGAGCGGACCGCTCGCGACCACAGTATCGTCGTGGAGGATCTGACGCCCGGTGAGGAGTACGTGTGGAAGGTCCAGCCGGACACAGAGGGATGGGAAGGCGAGACGAGGTGGCGGGGCTTCACCGTGCTGACCGTCGAGGAGGAGGCGCAGCTCGAGGCCGCCCTCGACAACCTGGATGATCTCGAGGCCGGGGTCCTTCTGCTGTCCGCCGGGCTCCACGAGGAGGCGATCTATCGTTTCGACGCCGCCCTGGCGGCGCCGGAGCTGGCCCGATCGGCCAAGCTGTGGCGAGCCCAGGCGCTTGCCGACATTGGGCTGTACCGGAATGCCTACGAGGACCTGGTCGGAGCTCGGGGACAGGATTGAGGATAACACCAAGAAGCGTGAGGAGCTGCCTTCGGCGGCTCCTCCCGCTTCTCTATCTCATACCGCTCGCCTACGTCGTGCGTCCCATCTTCTGGGCGCCGCTCGACGATAGGTTCTACAATTACTTCCACGCCAAACGATCGGTCCAGCCATGGACCGAGGTCATCGTGGTCGGAATCGACAGGCCGACCCGCGAGGGCACCCTCGTTCCGCCGGTCTTCCCCCTGTCCCGCCACCAGTCGATGCACGCGCAGGTCGCGCGCAACCTCGATGCCGCGGGGGCGCGCGCCATCGTCTTCGATCTCGCGCTCGGCGCGGAGATTTTCGCCGAGCCTCCGGAGGTCCTGGCCGAGGCGTTTCGCGCGACCGGCAAGGCGCACATCGTGATGTCGCTCCGAGAGGAGAGACGAACGGCCGAGACGGGCGGCACGGCGGTCAGGGTGTCGCCGCGGCTCCCGGATCCGCTGCTCATGAGCAGCGCGGTCGGGGCGTTCCTCGCGGACGTCAGGACGGACTCGGACGGCGTGGTGCGGCGCTTCGTGCGGGACGAGCGCGGGGAGAGGCTCGAACTCGAGACGCTCCCGGAGCGCCTGGCAGGTGTGAAGGCCGCGAAGACCGTCCCGATCGAGTTCCCGTCGCGGAGCCACCCGATACCGACCGTGTCCTACCGGGACGTGTACGCCGGAGATCCGGACGCGCTCGCGCAGGTCGACGGCAGGATCGCGTTCATCGGACTGATCGACGACCCCTCGACCGACTTCGTGTCGGTGCCGAGGCTTCAGGATCTCGGTGACGGCGTCGAGGCGTTCGGCCTCCCCGGCGTCGTGGTCCTGGCTGCGATCACCGAGACGCTCATCAGGGGCTCGCCCATCAGGGACGCCGGCTGGCTGATCACGCTCTTCTGGAACGTCTTCTGGTGCGCGCTCTGCGTGATCCTGATTCGCAGGCGCTCGCCGGCGTGGGCCGCGGTGAGCGTCATAGGAACGGTGGTGGTCGCGCTGGCCGCAACGGGCGCGTTCCACGTGGCGGCCGATCTCGTCTTCCCGGCGGGGCTCCTTTTCGGATGCCTGTTCCTCGCGGGCTCGCACGGCCTCATCATGTCGTACGTCGAGACCGCGAAGGACCTCAACCGGGAGGCCCTGGAGAACGAGCGGACCCGTCACGAGATGGCGATGGCGCGCGAGGCTCAGGAGCGATTCCTTCCGGACAACATCCCGAGCGTCGAGGGCATCGACGTTTGGGGAAAGAACGTCAGCTCGCTCACGGTCTCCGGAGACTACTTCGACGTCGTCGATCTCGGGGGCTCGCGTCCGCTGGTCATCGCGATCGCGGACGTGTCGGGGAAGGGGCTGCCGGCGTCGCTCGTCATGTCCAACGTCCAGGCGGGGCTCCACTGTCACGTCTTCCACGACGAGTTCGATATGGCGAAGACGGCGCACGACCTGAACCGGCTCGTTCACCAGAACACGGACCCCGGCAAGTTCGTGACGTTCTTCATGGCGGAGGTCGACAAGAGCACGCATCGGCTCCGGTACGTTCGCGCCGGGCACGACGAGCCGATCGTCGTGTCCGCCGACGGGAGCGACCGGAAGCTCGAGGTGGGCGACTTCGTGCTGGGCTTCGTTCCTGATGCTGAGTTCCAGATCGGGGAGACGGATCTTCTGCCCGGGGACGTGCTCTGTCTCTACACCGACGGCGTCACCGAGGCCAGGAATCCGCAGGACGAGGAGTTCGAGCTGGGCCGGATCATCGAGACCGTCAAAGAGCACCGCGCCGAGACGGCCGAGGACATCGGCCGAGCGCTCATCGCGCGGGTCCGCGACTTCTCGCGGCTCGAGCAGCAGGCGGACGACATCACCCTGATCCTCCTCAAGGTCGCCACCGAGGGCTGACCCGACCGGTCCACTCCGGCCAAGTAGGCATTGCCCACTTCTGGATCGCCATTGTACAATTAGTCCAGCAAGCTTCGCACTACTCGCGCTGCCCAGTAGGCGGGAAGCCGGCGCGGCGGCGCGTCCGATCCTCTCGCGTTCTGCGCTGTCAAAGGAGGTGGCTGAAATGCTCCTCTCGCTTAGCCGCGCTGGGGCCGTCGTTCTTCTCGTCGCCGGCGTGGGGCTCTCCTGGAGCACCGCCGGTGCTGAGTCCGCTCCGTACCCCGCCGAGGATGATCTCATCGAGGTGATGTTCGTCCGGGAGTCCGCAGTGCGAATGCGGGACCGCGGACTAGTCGACTTGGCCGCGGATGCTCTGGCCGGCGTCGACGAAGTGCTGGCGCCGCTCGGGCGGCACGAGTGGCGACGGATCTCACCCGTTCCGGAGGAGCGGCTCGATGAGCTCCACGCCCGGGGCGAGGCTAACACCGGGAAGTCGCTCTACAACCTCAATAACATCTACCGGCTGAGGATCCCAAGCGGCCACGACGTCTGGGCCGTGGCGGGTGAGCTTGAGGAGCTTCCCGGCGTCTACCTGGCGCGGCCCGTCCCGCTTTCCGTCAGGCCGCCGCAGCCCGACGACTACGAGCCGCAACAGGGCTATCTCGATCCCGCTACCGACACGCCCTCGGGCGTGGACGCCGAGTACGCCTGGACGCGTCCCGGCGGAACGGGGGCCGGCGTGACGGTGTGCGATGTCGAGTACGACTGGCAGTACCGCCACAACGACGTGACCAAGCTCTGGGGCTCCGGGCTCATCTCGGGCACGACCGACCCGTTCAACGACAAGGAACACGGCACGGCGGCGGTCGGCGTCATGGTGTCGGACGACAACGGCTGGGGGACGACGGGGATCTGCAAAAGCGCGTCGCTTCGGACGTGCGGGACCCACGATGACACCAACGGGTGGAACGTGCCGGGTGCCCTCTCCGTGGTCATCGACTCACTGTCGACGGGCGACGTCATCCTGCTCGAGCATCAGTGGGACTACACGAACGGGGGTGGCTCCTACATCCCGATCGAGTGGTGGCTCGACTACTACCCGAACGACCAGACCCAGAACGGCGTGTACGCCGCCATCGAACTCGCCGTCGCGAACGGCATCCACGTGGTTGAGGCCGGCGGGAACGGGAACGTCAACATGGACAACCTCAACTGGTACGGCGACTCGGGAGGGATCATCGTTGGGGCCGGCGGCGCCAGCCTGGGCCCGAACGCGGACCGCCAGCGGCTGTCTTTCTCGAGCTACGGCTGGCGCTTCAACCTCCAGGGCTGGGGCGAGAACGTCGTGACGACCGGGTACGGCGACCTTTACGATGATGACGGCGACACCGTGGCCTTCACGGACACGTACGACGGAACCTCGAGCGCCTCGCCGGTCGTCGCGGGCGCCGTCGCCTGCTGCGTGGGCATGTGGAACGCGTACGGCTGGGACGTCAGCCTCCTCACGCCGTCGCTCCTGCGCAACATCCTGGTCTGGACGGGAACGCCGCAGGACGTATCGGTCTACGGGAACATCGGGCCGCGGCCGGATCTCCGCGGGGCGGAGGCAAGGATGTTCGAGGAGGAGGTCGAGTGGGCGAATGCGACGGCCCCTCCTACCGAGAACTACGCCCTTCGAGGAAATGGTGTCGCCTGGATCGACTACGACGGCGACGGGGATGACGACCTCTACGTTTCCAACAACGGGTACCAGAACAAGCTCTACCGCAACGACGGCGCCGGCGTGTTTACCGATGCGTCGTACACGCCGCTCAACGATCCCGGTCAGAGCACGAACGCCGTTTGGGGCGACTACGACAACAACGGCCTCCTCGACGTGTACGTCGGGAACTGCGGGCAGGCGAACAAGCTCCTCAGGAACATGGGGAGCGGGAACTTCAGCGACTGGACCGTGAGCCCTCTGGACGACGCGGAGTGCGCCGACGGGATCGCGTGGGTCGACTACGACAACGACGGGGACGTCGACATCTACCTTGCAAACTACGGGGCGCCGAACCGCCTGTTTCGGAACGACGGGCTTGCCAGCTGGACCGACGTGGCGACCGGCCCCATGGCCGACACGGGCGACTGCGCCGGCGTCGCGTTCGCCGACTACGATGACGACGGCGACCAAGACCTCTACCTGGCCAAGTACTACGGCGGGGCGAACCGGCTGATCCGGAACGACGGCGGAGGTGTGTTCACGGACGTGACGAGCGGGCCGCTGGGGAATACCGGGGAGGGTATGGGCGTCGCCTGGGGCGATTACGACAACGACGGCGACCTCGATCTCTATTTGGTGAACAACGGACAGGACAACAAGCTCTTCCGGAACGACGGCGGCGGGACCTTCACGGACGTGACGAGCGGGCCGCTGGTGGGTGACGGCTACGACTTCGGCTGCACGTGGGGCGACTACGACAACGACGGCGACCTCGATCTCTACGTGACGACCAGCTACGATGATAATCGGCTCCTCAGGAACGAGGGGGGCGGGGCGTTCATCGACTGGACGAGCGGCCCGCTGAAGGACCCGCTCTACTACAGTATGGGCACCGCGTTCGCGGACTACGACGCGGACGGGGACCTCGACCTCTACGTGGCCAACGTCTCGACCTGGGACTACTCAAGGCTCTTCAGGAACCTGATCGGCTCGAGCAACCACTGGATCCACGTGAACCTGGTCGGGACGGCATCGAACGCGGCGGGCATCGGCGCGAGAGTTCGGATCGTCACGGGCAGGGCGTCGCAGATCCGCGAGATCTCCGGGGGATCGGGCTTCCGGTCACAGAACTCGCTGACCGCAGAGTTCGGCCTAGGATCCGAGACGGTCGTAGACTCGCTGATCGTCAGGTGGCCGTCCGGGACGATCGACGTTGAGACCGGACTCGCTGCCGATCAGGTCGTTGAGGTGACGGAGGATGGGACGGAAGTCGACGGGGAGGGCGTCACGCGCTTCGCGCTTCATCCGAATGTTCCCAACCCCTTCCGCGGGGTCACGACGATCCAGTACGAGCTCCCCGACCCGGCGACGGTCAGCCTCGCCGTGTACGACGTCAGCGGCCGCAGAGTGGCGACGCTCGTCGACGCGGAGAGCAAGGGCCCCGGACGCTACAGCGCCCGTTGGGACGGGCGCGATGAAACGGGGACGGATGTGGCGTCGGGGGTCTACTTCTACCGGATCGAAGCGGGCCGCCACGCGGACAGCGGGCGGATGGTCTTCCTGAGGTAGCCGCGTGGGCATCACTCATGGTGAGGCGGCGGGCGTTCCGGCCCGCCGCCTTTTCGTGTTCCGCCAGCGCCGCGCGGCCACTCTCCGGTGCGAGCGCCCGGCGAGCGGGGGCGCGGCTACGCGTCGAGCGCGCAGTACCGGTCGATCTGCGCCTCGAGCACCTTGATGCTGTCCGCCCAGAACTGCTTCGAGCGCAGATCGATCCCGTAGCGCGCAGCGAGGTCGGCGGCTTTCCCCTCGCCGGTGCTCCGGAGGAGCTCCTTGTAGCGGGGGATGAACGAAGGCCCGTCTTTCCGGTAGATCGCGTAGACCCCGAGCCCGAACAGGAGCCCGAACGCGTAGGGGAAGTTGTAGAAGTTGTAAGTGTGCTCGTAGTAGTGGGGCTTCAAGAGCCACATGTACGGGTGCAGGTAGTCCTGATCGAGCCCGTCGCCGTAGGTCTGCCGCTGCGCGTCGAGCATCAGCTCACAGAAGTCGTCCGCCGTTAGCTCGGCCTCGGCCCGACGCTTCACCACCTCGCTCTCGAAGATGAACCGGGATGAGATGTCCACGATCACCTGAGCCGCGTTGATCAGCTGGTTCTCGAGGATCCCGAGCTGGGTCGGAGGATCGGCGGCCTCGATCGCGGCGTTCGTCACGATCGTCTCGCAGAAGATCGACGCGGTCTCGGCCATCCCGCCCGAGGAGCCCTTCCTGAGGATCGGGAGCCCGTTCTGGCTGTAGCTGTGGAACCCGTGTCCCAGCTCGTGCGCGATCGTCGAGAGCTGATCGAAGCTGCCGTCGAAGTTACAGAGTATCCTCGACTGCTCGACCTTCGGAATGGACATGTGAAACCCGCCGCCGACCTTGCCGTCGCGCGGCTCGGCGTCGATCCAGCGGCCGTCGAA
>Ga0272444_10005900_pt1 | contig 10553 bp, 10 predicted proteins | sample SSMForm13_FD_201033 | JGI IMG/M metagenome (GOLD analysis project Ga0272444, IMG submission 201033) | Marine sediment archaeal communities from Little Sippewissett salt marsh, Falmouth, MA, United States - SSM-Form-13 | ecosystem: Environmental > Aquatic > Marine > Wetlands > Sediment ...
TTTCTGGACCGTGCTGCCCATCGGAGCGGCGATGGGCTTTCTTTTCGGCATCCTGCTGGGCTTTCCGGTTCTGCGGCTGCGGGGGGATTACCTGGCCATCGTCACCCTCGGATTCGGTGAAATCATCCGGCTCATCCTGGAAAACTGGAACGAATTCTCCTTCGGCCCCAGCGGTATCGCCAACATCCCCCGGCCGTCGCTGTTCGGCCTCGATCTTTCACTCCACCAGTCCATTATCTACATCTACTTTCTGATGGTCGGGCTGGCGCTGTTCACGATTTTCGTCGTCCGACGCCTGCAGAATTCCAGAATCGGCCGGGCCTGGATCGCCCTGCGGGAGGACGAGGTGGCCTGTCAGGCCATGGGCGTCGACAAAACCCGCACGAAGCTGAGCGCCTTTGCTCTCGGCGCCACCTGGGCCGGTATGGGCGGCGTGATGTTCGCCGCCAAAACCACGTTCATCAACCCTGCCAGCTTTACCATATGGGAATCGATCATCATTTTATGTGTGGTGGTGCTCGGCGGCATGGGTTCGATCTTGGGCGTCATCTGCGGCGCCATGATTCTGATTCTCCTGCCGGAATATCTGCGCGCCTTTTCGGAATATCGCATGCTCCTCTTCGGCCTGATCCTGGTCATCATGATGGTCTTCCGACCCGGCGGGTTGATCAGCAATGTACGCAGAAGCTATCATTTTGAGGGACTCCAAACCAAACCGTGACCGAGCCTGAACATCCGATGGAACCCATTCTCAGCGTAGACAATTTAACGAAAAACTTCGGTGGCCTGCGGGCGATCGACAATTTGGAGCTGAAAGTCTTCGAACATGAAATCGTTGCCCTGATCGGCCCCAACGGCGCCGGAAAAACCACCTTTTTCAACTGCCTGACCGGCATCTACCCTCCCACCCGCGGTGAGATGCACATCATGCTGTCCAACGGCCGTAAAAAACGGCTCAACGGCCTCAAACCCAACCGGGTTACCGAGAACGGACTTGCCAGAACGTTTCAGAACATCCGCCTTTTCCAGAACATGACCGTGCTGGAAAATGTCATGATCGGACGTCACTGCCGCATGCACGCCGGCATCCCCGGGGCTGTTCTGCGCAATCGGGCGACGGTGGTTGAAGAAAAGCAGGTGGTTGTCGACAGCTATCGGGTGCTCGAAAAAATCGGCCTCGAAAAATATGTCAACGAGTTCGCCAAAAATCTGCCTTACGGGGCCCAACGCCGGCTTGAAATCGCCCGGGCCATGGCCACCGAACCCGCAATCCTGCTGCTGGACGAACCCGCCGCCGGCATGAACGCCCGTGAGACCAAAGAACTGGACGATCTCATCGTCCGCCTCCGGGATCAGGAAAATATCGCCATCCTCCTGATCGAGCATGACATGAAACTGGTCATGAGCCTCTCCGACCGCATATACGTGGTGGACTACGGCCGAAAAATTGCCGAGGGAACCCCGCAGGAAATCAAGCGCAACGACGCGGTCATCAAAGCCTATCTGGGAGAAGAAGTGGATGCTTGACGTCAGAAACATCAAAACCTATTACGGCAACATACAGGCGTTGAAAGGTGTCAGCATCGAGATATCCGAAGGCGAAATCATCACCCTGATCGGCGCCAATGGGGCTGGCAAAACCACGACCCTGATGTCCATCTCCGGCATCACACCGCCGAGAACCGGTGAAATATTGTTCGCCGGCAAACCCATTCACGGCCGCAGCCCCAACGAAATCGTGGCCCTCGGCATCTGCCAGGTGCCGGAAGGCCGGCGCATTTTTCCTTATCTCTCTGTGACCGAAAATCTGGACATGGGCGCTTTTCTCAGAAACGACAAAGACGGCGTCAAAAAAGACGCCGCCTATATTTTTGAGCTGTTTCCCATTCTGGCCGAACGCCGCCACCAGGCCGGTGGTACGTTGAGCGGCGGTGAACAGCAGATGCTGGCGGTTGCCAGGGCCCTGATGGCCCGACCGCGGCTGCTGCTGCTGGACGAGCCCTCGCTGGGTCTGGCGCCGCTGGTGGTCCGACAGATTTTCAACATCATTCAGAAAATCAACCAGGAAAGCAAAACCACCATTTTTCTGGTGGAACAGAACGCCAACCTGGCCCTGAAAGTGGCCCACCGCGGGTATGTCATGGAAAACGGCCGCATTATCCTGCAGGACAGCGCGCCGAATCTGCTCAGCAACCAAGAGGTCAAAAAGGCGTATTTGGGCCTTTGACGGTGCGAATTGCAAAGGACTTGTGAAATTCAGTACAAACGCCGCTCCACCACCTCATCCACCGTGATGCCGAGACGTGCGGCCGCCTGAAGATAGGCTTCCCTCACCGGCTGTTCCAGCGCCTCAGGCGGGAAAACACCCGTGCGCACGATGCGGTCCTCGACGATCAGTTTTGAAAAAACAAAGGCCGACTGGGCCGTTATAAAAGCCTGATGGGTGATGCCAAAGGTTTTAAACGCCTCACTCAGTTTCATGCCTTTGATATAGTTGTCGATCGTTACCGGCCGTCCGTCCTGAAAACCCTCGAGATGGACCACCAATGCGCCTTCTTCGGAAACAATGCCATCCGAAAGCGCATCGCGGATGGATTCCGGGTCTGAAGGGGCCGGGGGCAAAATACCGGCGACCACGTCGATGGGCCTTACCGTGCTTCCCTTAATATCCATGGGCTCCTTGCGCAAAAGGCCGATGCGGTGCAGCATGGCGGACAGTTCGGTGCTGGGACCGCCGTACTTCATGGTGGAATGCTTCAAGCCTTTGAAGAACATGCCGAAGGTCACCGGTTCCTCATGTTCATGGTCATACATGCAGCGGGGTCCCAAACCTCTGAAATCGATCATGCGGGGATCGTTGAAGGGCGGCACTTTTTTGTAAGCCCCGTTCTCGAACACAACCGGGCTGGAGGCCATGTCACCCAGCGCCGTCGCCGGCGACCACCAGAACGGGATGAATTTTCGGGTCTCTGTGCCCGAATAGCAGAGCACATCAATCCTTTCGCAGCGGGTCATCTTTTCCGCACTGTGGCGGGCGACCACATTCACCAATCCCGGGGCCGAACCGGTGTTGATCAGCGCGAACACGCCCTTTTCCCTGAAGGCTTGGTCCAGCGCCAGCTGCCGTTTCACCGCGCCGACCAGGTCGACGTCCTTGACCGGTCCCGAAGCCATGTCCTGGTAATTGACGCCGTTGGTCAGCGCCGCCTGCATGAGGTTCATGTTGAAATCCGGGGGCAGGCCGTTGATCAGAAGATCCATGTTTTCCGTAGCGGCCAGCACGTCGTCCATGTCGACCGCATCCAGTCGACGCCCGCTGACTTTCTGCAGCTCCCGCGCCAGCCGGTCGACCTCTTTTGGATTGCTGTCCGCGCACACGATCGCCTCCACCTGCGGCACATCGTTCAGCCGCCGCGCAATCGTGCTGCCCTGGGCCCCGGCGCCGATAATGATCACTTTTTTTCCCATCCGCTGCCTCCCTGGGTTGGGTTTATCGGGTTTATTGGGATTCACATCAATCAACAATTATTTTCTTCATGTTCTTGTATGTTCACGGGGAGCAGCTAACCGCTGACAGCGCTGACCAAGTTTCTGACCTGATAAATCCGGGCGTTCCGCGGACGGCCTGAAATCAGACACCCGAGGCCTGTATTCTACTCCGCCCATTCCTTTTCAAGATAATACAGACGTTCGAAGCCCAGTTCAACCTCTTTGCGCTGCTCTTCATCGGCGGCCAGGGTGCGGGCGGTTTCCATGATGGCGCGGCCTTTTTCAAGATTGCCCTGCATGCCGTGGGCGATTCCCAGGCCGACATAGGCCGGTGCATAACGGTCGTCCAGTTCCCGGGCGCGTTCAAATTCCGACTGTGCGGCATACAGCTTGCCAAGCCCCATCAGCTTGTAGCCGTTGTCCACATGATGGGACGGCGTGTCAAAACCTTTTTTCAGATAAATCGTCTTGGGGCCGCAGGAAACGAAAAGGCCCAAACACATGCAGACCGCCAATGCAGCGGCGGTTGTCTTTCCCATGGTGCGTTCTCCTTGGTTTATGAACCACAGTCCAGCACAATGACGACCCGGCAGCTTCTCAGAAAGGACAGATGGTCCGAAACGCTGCGGATGCGGGCCGCATCGGCACTGCTGATCACGATATGGCTGCTCCGGTTTTTTCCCGTGCGCAGCCCTTTGACGATCAACGGATTACCGATGACCCGGGGGTCTTTTTTGGCGGCTTCGATGTCGCCGACATAGCCGCAGACACCGCGTTGAACGGCGAACTCGCGGCTGACAAAGGCCGGCCCGTATACTTCTTCCTGCGCTTCGTCCACAATGACCGGCGCAATGGCGGCCTGGAAAGCAACGCCGCGGGCGTCGACGATCACACCGGTAAACGCATTGGTGCTTTCGGCGGTGTCTGCATCTGCTGCGGGCGCGGCGGCCGACGGTGTGGCGGAAACGGTTTTAATGGTATCTATCTGCTTGATTTCCGGTGGAAGGATGGCGTTGAAAATACCGCCGTACATATCGATTTCCGCGCGGATGGCGATGCCGCCATCCACGTGTTTTTCCTGCTGCAGCGCGGCTGTTGCGGCGATCTGCCGTCGCAAGGCGGCTTCGCTGCCGCCGCCTGGCGCCAGGATGTCTCCGACCCGTCGGGCGGAATCGATCCGGGTCTCCAGAATCAAGGCAACCATTTGGGCCAACGCGGCCTCGCAGGCCGCTCCGGGGCCGTTTTCATCAAGGGCGGCCGCTTCTGTGCCGGAAACCGTCATCACTGTCCGGAAAAGCCCCCGGGTCCAGTTGATGACGCCGGCGGGTGTTTCTTCCACACACTGCCCGTCACGCGTCGCCCCGACCATCGCCGGAATGCCGACGGCAAGGACGCACATCCACAAAATGACCGCCCGGCGCATCATTTCCGCCCCCCTGACGATGCCCCCGTTCGGTGAGACCCGTTTACCGCCTTTGTACGATGTGCGGTCATTGAATGCCGCATTCCGGCATGGTTTGTGCATAGATTATCGCTCTAATTTTGTTGACCTTTTCGCTCTGTTTATATAGTGTACCATTGCGTTTATGTCAACCGCCGCCCTTAACGTCAGGCCTCGGCACGCCTTTTCCGCCGAATCCGGCAGCAGCCGCCGTCCGACCGGGGTAAAATTGTCAAGCACCGGTCGTCTCTCCGGAACGGCTGGAGGTATAGGGATGATGATTATCGGACATCTCGGCCGTGAAACCATGCGGCTCGTCAACCACATGGCCCTGCTGTCCGCCTACACCGTTGATTTGCTGTCGTACCTTGTCCGACGTCCCAAAGTCGGCCGTTCCCTGGTCAGACGCATTGCCCTGGAGCAGATTTATTTTACTGCGGTTCAGGCGCTTTGGACCCTCATTCCGGTCGCCCTGATCATCGGCAGCGCGTTCATCGTGCAGTTTACCAAGCTTTCCGGCCAGTATGAACTGGGCAACATCGTTGTTCTGTTGATAGTCCGAGAGTCCGGTCCCGCCATCACCGCCCTTTTGATCATATTGCGCTCGGCCACCGCCGTGACCATTGAGACCAGCTACATGAAAATATTTCACGAAATCGACGCCCTCGAAATGTCGGGCATGGATCCGGTCTGGATCATATGCGTGCCCCGGCTGATCGGCATCACCTCGGCGATTCTGGGGCTGTTCATCATTTTTGACATTATCGCCATCATCGGGGGATACGCGGTCGTCTGGATGTTCAGCTATCTTCCCATCGGCGGTTTTCTGCATCAGATCGCCAAAGCCGTCACCTTGACTGAAATCGCCGTCGGTCTCATCAAGGCCGGCTGTTTCGGCATCATCATCACCGTTATCAGCACCTACTACGGCTTGAACGTCGAGAAAAAAATAACGGAAATCCCGATCGCCACCTCGATCGCCGCCGTTGAAGGCTTCTTTTTTTGCCTGATCGCCAACATTTTGATATCCGCTCTATTTTATCTGTGAAGGACAAAAGCATGGCGCTCATCGAAATGTCAGACTACGCGCTGCCCGCGATCGGCATCCACCGGCCCCTTCAGCCCTTTGATTTCTCTCTCGCGCCGAATGATGTCTGCCGGGTGGACGCGGACACGGCGGAAGACGCCCAGGCGTTTATCAGAGCCGTCGCCACCCTGTTCCACCCCGTCAGCGGCACCTATCGTTACAGGGCCCGCCGCCTGAACTTCGGTGATTATCGAGCGATGCTGCCGATAAAGAAGGAGATCGGCTACATCGGACCGCATGCGGCCCTGATCTGCAACCGCAGTCTTCGCGACAACTTGATCATGATGCGCAGCTATTTCGAGAACACGCTTGTTCCGACCTTGGACGAAGAAACGGCCGAACTGTGCCATCACTTCCGGCTGACCGGCAAACTGGGGCTCAGACCGGTCGATCTGGAACTTGCCGACATCCGCGCAGCCATCGCCGTGCGGGAACTGTGCAAGAACCCGGCCGTGCTGCTGGTGGAAAACCCGGAAGACTATATCGGCTATGCCAATCTGGCACAGTTGGTCAAACAGATGAATAATGTTATAGGTAAGGGCAGGCCGGTTGTCTACACCTGCGGCCACGAGGATCTGGTCCGCACCGCCGCCACCCGGACCTTGTCCATTAAAAACGGAATGCTGCGCGCTTGATGCCAGGCAACAATTTGCGGCATGGAGCGGAAACAACGCTGGAAACCACTATGGAATTTATTTACAGCTCCAAAGAAAAAATCGTCGGCGTTTTCATTCTATCCATTCTGATTCTCCTCTTGACGGTTGTCGTGCTCCTGGGCCGGGGGAAAAACTGGTTTGCGGCCTACAATGTCTACTACACCATCCTGGACGAAAGCTATAACCTGAAACCGGGCGCCGCCGTCAAATATCTGGAAACCGACATCGGCAAGGTGAAAGACATCAACATCATCGAAAACAGGGTCCGCCTCAAGCTGAGCATCCTCGAAAAATACGCATCACGCATCAGAAACGACACCGTGGCCACCATTGAAAGTCCGACCCTCATCGGCAGTGAATACCTGTCCATTACGCCGGGGGATCCGACGGCGCCGGTGTTGCCGCCGGAGAGCAGCATTCCATCCCAACCGCGGCGCAGCCTGTCGGACATCATGCAGGAGTTTGAGGTGGAAAAGACCGCCAAGATGCTGATCCAGGCGGTGCAGAATCTGGCGGATTTCACCCAGACATTGAAGGATCCCGGCGGTCCTCTGTTGTCCGCCGTTGAAAACGTCAACCAGGCCACAGCCGACATCCAGGCCGTCACCCGGCGCATTCAGGCCGGGGAAGGCACCATCGGTGCTCTGTTGAAATCCACCGCGCTTCTGGACGCCGTCATGGCACGGCTGAACCGGCTGGACGTCATTCTGGCCGATCTGTCCCGCGCCAGCGCCCGGACACCGGAAACCATGACGCGGCTGAACGAAAACCTGGCGGTCGTAAAAGATCTCGGCGATAATGTCTCCACCGTCCTCTCCAGCGTCAAAGTGCTGCTGAAACGGGCGCATGACAGCATGGGTTCCGTCCAGGGCATTCTCGAAAACACGGAAAAAGCCAGCGCCGACATTCCCCGTATCACCGACGCCGCCCTCAAAGGCATCGCCGAAGCCCGGGAAGAGATTGAAAACATCGACAAGGTCGTTCAGTCACTGCAGCAGAATTTCCTCATCCGTCCCAACCTTCCCCCGGCGCCGGTGGCCGGCAGCACGGATGCGGGGCTGAGATAGGGGTTCGGGTGTCAGCTGTTGGCCGTTTACGTGTACGTGCACGAAGGCCGGTCACGGCAGGGGCAATTCAAAATTCAACATTCATAATTCAAAATTGCGTTGCCCTGGAACCCAACGATCCTAACAAACCTAGCGATCTCAACGATCTCAACATCGTTTCAGAGAAATATCAGGTTCCCATCGTCCACGATGCCAGGTAATTTTTCTGCTCCGCTGTAAGACGGTCGATTTTGATGCCCATGGCCGCCAGTTTTTCCTTGGCGATGGCGGCGTCGATGTCCGGCGGCACCGGGTGGACGTTCAATGAAAGACGCTCCTTGGCGGTCGCCATGTGCTCGATGCTGAGCGCCTGATTGGCGAAACTCATGTCCATGACGCTGGAGGGGTGGCCTTCCGCCGCGGCCAGATTGATCAGGCGGCCGTCCCCCAGAATGTTGATGCGTCGTCCGTCCTCCAGGGTGAACTCCTGCACGAAGGGCCGGATGCTGCGCTGTTTGCGGGTGAGGGAATTGAGGCCGTCCAGTTCGATTTCAACGTTGAAGTGACCGGAATTGCAGACGATGGCGCCGTCTTTCATGACGGCGAAGTGCTCCTTGCGGATGACGTTGAGGTTGCCGGTGACGGTGCAGAAAATATCACCGCTGCGGGCGGCCTGCTTGATGGGCATGACGGTGAACCCGTCCATCACCGCTTCCAGGGCTGACAGCGGATCGACTTCCGTGACGATGACATTGGCCCCCATGCCGCGGGCGCGCATGGCCAGACCCCGGCCGCACCAGCCGTAGCCGCAGACGACGAAGCGGGCCCCGGCGATCAGGCGGTTGGTGGCCCGGATAATGCCGTCCACGGTGCTCTGACCGGTTCCATAGCGATTGTCGAAAAAGTGCTTGGTCTGAGCGTCGTTGACGGCGATGATGGGGTATTTCAGCACGCCGTTCTGCGCCATGCTTTTGAGACGGATGACACCGGTGGTGGTTTCCTCCGTACCCCCCTTGACCGAATCGAGCACGTCCGTTCTTTCCGCGTGCAGGGTCGATACCAGGTCGGCGCCGTCGTCCATGGTGTAGTGGGGCGCCGCGTCGATGACGGCGTTGATGTGCTGGTAATAGGTTTTGTTGTCTTCGCCCTTGATGGCGAAGACGGGTATTTGATCGTTTTTGACAAGCGCCGCGGCCACATCGTCCTGGGTGCTCAGGGGATTGGAGGCACACAGGCAGACACCGGCCCCGCCGGCTTTCAGCGTCTGCATGAGAGAAGCGGTTTCGGTGGTTACGTGAAGGCAGGCCCCGATACGGATGTTTTTCAGCGGCTTCTGTTCTTCAAAACGTTTTTTGATCCGGTTGAGCACCGGCATGCTCTGGTTGGCCCATTCAATGCGCAGCGTTCCGGCTGCGGCCTGCTCCATGTCTTTGACGTCGTAATCCATGTTGATCCTATCTCCCAGTGAAAGAGGGTTGCCGGCAACGCTTCAAAGGCCGACTTTTTCGCGCAGTTCGTCGATCTTGTTGGTTTTTTCCCAGCTGAATTCGGGCTCCGTCCGGCCGAAATGACCGTAGGCCGATGTTTTTCGGTAAATCGGCCGCAGCAGATCCAGATATTCGATAATGGCCGCCGGCCGCAGGTCGAACACCTCCTTGACCGCCGCTTCCACCACCGCCTTAGGCACAACGCCGGTGCCCATCAGGTCGACCATCACGGAGACCGGCTGGGCCACGCCGATGGCATAGGCGATCTGGATTTCACATTTTTTGGCGATGCCGGCGGCGACAATGTTTTTGGCGATGTGACGGGCCATGTAAGAGGCGCTGCGGTCGACTTTGGATGGATCCTTTCCCGAAAAACAGCCGCCGCCGTGGCTTCCCTGGCCGCCATACGTGTCGACGATGATTTTTCTGCCGGTCAGGCCGCAGTCGCCCATGGGGCCGCCGACCACAAATTTCCCGGTGGGATTGATGAAATAGCGGGTGTCGCCGTCGGTCATTTCACGGGGAATGGTTTTTTTGATGATTTCCTCGATGACGGCTTCGCGCAGGTTCTCATGAGAAATGTCCGGCTTGTGCTGGGTGGAGACCACCACCGTGTCGACGCGCCGGGGCGTGCCGTTTTCATACTCGATGGTCACCTGGGATTTGCCGTCCGGCCGCAGAAAATCCAGCGCGCCGCTTTTGCGGACCTGGGCCAGCCGGCGGCAGATTTTATGGGCGTACATAATGGGCATGGGCATCAATTCCGGGGTTTCATCCGAAGCAAAGCCGAACATGAGGCCCTGATCCCCGGCGCCCTGCTCCTTGTAAAGCCCCTGGCCCGTGTTGACGCCCTGGGCGATGTCCGGACTCTGGTGGTCGATGCTGGTGATGACGCTGCAGGTTTGATAGTCAAACCCCATCATGGAGGAGCTGTAGCCGATTTCCTGGATGGTGTCGCGCACCACCTGGGGCATGTCCACATAGCACTCGCAGGTGATTTCACCGGCGATGAAGGCCAGACCGGTGGTGACGAGCGTTTCACAGGCCACGCGGCACTTTTTGTCATGCGCCATGATTTCGTCCAGGATAGCGTCGGAGATGGCATCGGCGACTTTGTCCGGGTGGCCCTCCGTGACGGATTCCGAGGTAAACAGATAGGGTTCCTTGCGCATAGGTGTCTCCTGTGTATAAAAAATAATAAATATAATCGAAGCAGATGGCGGTGTCAATGCCGCCGGCTAAAAATCAATCCGATCCGACGGTGCCCGCACCGACCAGGTAGCAGATGAGATCCATGGCCTGCTCCAGTGTGAAGCGGTGCATATTGATGACCAGGTGATATAGGGA
>Ga0272444_10005902_pt1 | contig 10552 bp, 7 predicted proteins | sample SSMForm13_FD_201033 | JGI IMG/M metagenome (GOLD analysis project Ga0272444, IMG submission 201033) | Marine sediment archaeal communities from Little Sippewissett salt marsh, Falmouth, MA, United States - SSM-Form-13 | ecosystem: Environmental > Aquatic > Marine > Wetlands > Sediment ...
GGAAGCGTCTTTACTCCTCTTCGGCAGGTTTGCTGGCCGCCCTGTTCCTGGCCTTCAACTTCTCACATATCAGCCGCGGCCGCATGATTACCACGGACATCCCCCTGGTCTTCTTCATACTCCTGGCCTTCATCCCGATCCTGAAGATCGCCTCTGAGGGACGCCGCAGGCACTATATATGGGCCGGCATATGCGTGGGACTGGCGGCCGGCGTGAAGTATCCGGGCATCCTGGCCGGGATTGGAATCATCGCCGCCCATATCCATTTCCGCCTGTCGCAGAGGCAAGGGCTGAAGAGGGCCGCCCTCAGCCGGTCGCTCTGGGCAAGCGCGGGAGTGGCGCTCCTGGTTTTCTTCGCCGTTTCGCCCTACTGCTTCCTGGATTATTCAGGCTTCTACGGAGACTTCCGCTTCGAGCAAACCCATATGGCGGCAGGCCATTTCGGCGCGCCCCGACGCCTGGTCTCCTATGGCCGGTATCTTCTCTCCATCATCCCGGGCGTCCTGACATTGCCCGTCCTCGGGCTCGCGCTGGCAGGAATCATCTACGGTGTTCGCAGGGAGCGGGGTGCCAGCCTTGCCCTGCTGGCATTTCCAATAGCCTACCTGGCCGTGATCGGAAGCTGGAGAACGGCGGCGGATCACTACTTCCTGCCGGTCCTCCCTTTCCTGCTTCTGTTTGCGGCGCTTTTGCTTTCGAGGGTCTTTGAGAAAGCGGCCCACCCGGGAAAGGGAATGCTCCCGGGCCTGGCGGCATGCCTGTTCCTCATACCGTCCATTCTTCAGATCCGCGATCTTCACACAGGCCCTGCGGGACCGGACAACCGGACCGTTGCCGCCCGCTGGATAGAGGAGAACATAGAGAGGGGCGCCGCGATTGCCAAGGAGCAGATCACTCCGCGGCTGGATGCCGGCGCCTATCTCATCTTCGAGATTCCGCTTTCGACGGTGTATCCGGAGGAGACCGGGCCCTTCTATGACCTTTCCCTGTACAGCGGCTTCGACTACGTGATCACAAGCAGCGAAGTCTACAAGCGTTATATGAACGAGCCCGGGAAGTACCCGGCCCATGTCCGGTTCTATGAGGACCTGAGTGAGTCCGGTGCGCTTGTCAGGCAATTCGACGATGAAACCGGGTCGGGCCCGCATCTGAACATATACCGCCTGGACGGACTTGCGGATGGCGGGAGCGGCGGCACCGATGGGAATGGCGGCGCGAATGGAAGTAGCGGCAGGACGGATGCGGTCTCACCCTCCGGCATCTCCCGCGACCTCTATGCCAGGCTGATGAAATCGGCCGACCCCGAAGCCAATTCAGAGCTGCTCTGCAACCTTGCGATAGTGTTCTCGCAGAAACGCAGTTATGCGCGGGCTGTCGAGCTCTACCAGCTGGCGCTGGCGGTGGATTCCACTTCAACCGGGGCATGGCACAATCTGGGCGCGACCCTCAGTTCCATGGGCAGGTCCCGCGAGGCTGAGAGGGCCTACCGGAGGGCGGTCAGGCTGGACTCGACCTATGCCGGACCCTGGTTCGGCCTGGGCCATCTCCACAGGCAGGCGGGTGACCTGACATCATCGATCGCGGCATATGAGCGGGGATTGAGATACGATCCTTACAGGCTGGAAATCCTGAGGATACTCAGCGAGCAATATCTGAGAGCGGGACAAGCCGATGAAGCCCTCAGGGTTGCGCAGAAAGGGCTTGAGGCATCCGGGGGAGCCCCGGAGTTTCACTTCGCCGCTGGCTGCATTCATATGATCAAGGAGGATCCGGACAATGCGGTTATCTCACTGGGGGCCGCGCTTGAGGGTAGACCCCGCGATGGGCGATATGCCTACAGCCTGGCCGGGGCATACTACTCCAGGGGGGATCATCACCTGGCGATGCGCTATGCCCGCAGGGCGCAGGAGCTGGGCTACGATGCAGGCGACCTGATCGACATGATCGAAGCCGCACCGAGCGCTCCCCGGCAGTGAGATCAGGAGGCGGCCGGACGGCACCTGCGTCTAACGGGAAGGATGCCCCGGGCTTGAAAGACCATTGCCTTCATCGTCCAGCACCAGCCGGTACTGTCCGTCAGCATTGAGGACCGGATCGCCGGGCGAGCCTTCAAGACCTTCGGCCGGCGTCCACCGGGTTCCTTTGACCGAAATGTCCCCCGCACCCTTCCTGAAAAGATGGAACAACGAGTCCATCTCGCCCGCATTGTACTTGAGTCCGCCATCGCTTCCCGCGGCATAGAGCGAAGCTATTTCCGCGTCCGACAGGGCACGGACCCACAGGCCCAGGTCGTCCAATGAGCCGTGATAGGGGTTCTCCTCACCTGCCTGACTGGCCCCGACACATATCTCCCCGCAGGGACTCGTCCTGATTCTCTTGCCCGGCACATTTGTATCAACTTCCGCTCTCTTCCCGTCTACGTAAAGGGTCACACCAGCAAGCGTGGCGGGCCCGCCCGGATAGACGGCCGCGATGTGGTGCCAGGCTTGATCATTGAGGGAAGGCGCCCCGGAGACCCTGAGATAGGCATCCCTGACCCCGAGCTCCAGAACACCATCATTCACATAAAGACAATAGTCATCCCTGCCAAGGGCCCAGACGGTGCCCTTGTCCCTTTGCCCGGTCTTGACCCAGGCCACCAGGCTTCGGGGGCAGTCATGGTCTACGGGGCATTTGCCCTGATTGCAGAAGTAGCCAGGCCCCTCACCACCGGCAGCGAGTGCCCCTTCCAGAAGTCCCTCGCCCGTGCTCAGATTATGGGGGTTTCCCCCGTATAGCCTGGATCCGAACTGGGCCGAATTGTGAATCCCGCCGGACTGGTCTTCCCGGTCAAAGGCGTAGTGCAACAAGATCCTGTCCGCGTCGATGGGCTCCAGCCTCCCGCTTGCCGAGATCACCTTCGTCCCGGAGGACTTGTCTATGATCATCTTCCCCGTGCTCTGATAAACGAATTCAGTTCCATCGCCCGCCTTCTCGCGGACGGTGATTTCGAGCCTCCGGTCCGATGCCCTGCAGATGAGGTAGTTGTGCACCGGTAATCCCGTCATTGAGCCGCAGACAATATGTGCAATCCGGCTTTCGGTGTCGATTGCCGGAGTCAGCGCATGCACCTCACCGGAGATGTAGACGTCCACGTGATGCTTCTGAAGCAGCTTCCAGAATGAGGAGTTCCCGTGGTCCTTCACGGTTATGCAACTGCTCCTGATCTTTCGCACGGGTATCAGAACAGGGTGATGTGCCTGTACCACGGTGAACTGGATGCTGTCCATCGCCGCAACCCCGGTGAGCAGCCGATCCAGCCAGCCCTCCTGCTCAGGCGCCAGTTCTATGGAGATGGCCCCGCGGACAGGATCCAGGGTGGTGTCCGGGCCCTCGAAGCGGAAAATATCGATGGTAACGAAGAGCACATTCTTGTCGACGAATGCATAGGAAGTGTTCTCATATGCCGTGCCCACCGGCCGCTGCGGCACCCCTGCGATCAACCCGTCATACCTTGACCTGCCTTCGGCATCCAGAGTGTATGCCGCTGCGAACGCCCGCTTATAGGCGTCGATCACGCCTGCCTTCGCAGAACCCTGACTCCAGTTCTGGTCACCCAGCTCGTGATCGCCCAGCGAGGCAATCGGCTCCATCCCGAGACTGCGAAACTGCAGATTGAATGAATCGTAGAGGATTGTCGCGCAGGCGTACACCAGGTCATCATCGTTGCCCCCCGGCGCGAACCGCCGGGCAAGGTCTCTTCTTCGCTCCCCGAGCCAATCTCCACCGATCATGTCTCCGGAAAGCAGAACGTACTTCGGCCCGTACCGGCGTATGTCCGAAAGGACGCTGTCGCAGTTCCGCCTGTACCCTTCCCAGAGACTGTCGGGTTCCAGGGCTCTGTCACCGGCATGCCAGTCGGGATGGCAGACAAAGACCAGCGTGTCCGCCGCCGCACCGTCCTTCCCCGTCCCCGTGCGGGCCCGGGCACAGCCGGTCTCTGCCAGGGAGATCATCAGCAGGGCGGCGATCAGCCTCAGCATGCACCTGAAAGGCATTTCCGCTGTCCTTCCACACCGTGAATGATGAATCTTTTCAGGCCTTCCGGGCGAGCAGATGCCAGTTCGAATAGAACTGCCGCTCACCCCGGTTGACCCAGTGCCCTTCTCTTTTCGTTCTCTCGATCTGAAAGAAGCCTGAGAGCAGCTCGTCGAGGTCCGCCTTGTCAGCGAAGTAGTGAATGTCTCCGGGCGTAATTGACTTCTCGCACAGGAAGGTATGCGGCGCGACCTCCCGGCCGAACCCGTACTTCCCGTCCTCGCGGCTCGGGCAGGTGAAATAGAAGAGGCCGTCCGCTCTCAGGAGCCGCCTGACATGGTCGATTGCCGCGGCCAGCTGATGCCGGCGGCCGTGATAGATCACATTGTAGGCGAGCACTATGTGGAAACCATCTTCCGGGAGCAGCTCCGACATCACATCACAGGCCAGGGTGCGGATACTGAGCGAGAGGTCACGGGCCCATCCGGAGAGATGAGCAATCGCTTCTTCGGAGGCGTCGCAGGCGGTGACCGAAAACCCGGCCCGCGCGAAGGCGACCGCATGTCGCCCGAGCCCGCATCCAAGATCAAGGACATCCGGACGCTTCTCCGGGGACACCGATGCGATGAACTCCATGACCTCGGGCGCGGGATGCTTCCAGCGCGAGTGATCCTCGTCACCTCGCCAGTAGTCCTCCCAGATGCCCTTGTCGTGTTTCATCGGCTCGAGATCATGCATTAGCCCGGCTCCGGAGCGGGATTCGCCCGGGAGCTTCTCACTCATTGCCGTTCCGATCGGGCAGGGACAGCGCGATTGCCTCGCTCAGCCGCGCCAGAGTAACATCCATCGCGGAGACTATTGCTCCGTAGCCCTCTCCAGCAACCTCGGCCGCGAGACTGGTCTCTTCTGAACTCAGGGTCCCGCCTTTCCCGCCCAACACTCTCCAATTCGCGGTCAGATGCACTTTTCCATCGGGCTGGAGCCCGAAGATCTTGATATCGACCGATATCCGGTAGTCAAGCTGAGTCGCTCTGCTCCATGGAAAGACCAGGATATTCGCGCCGGGAAGCAGGCCTGAAAGTTCCTCAGCCAGGACCCGCAACACTGTTTCTTCCAGGGGTTCGGCCCAGCGGTCGAACTCGGCGAATTTGACCGCGCTGTCGCCCGGCCGGGTCACGATCTCCGGCCTCCTTAGATAGTCGGGCAGGTCTACCGGGTCCACGCCCACAGTGATCGGCCCGGCACTCGAAGACGCCCGCCCGGGGCCGGAAGTGGAGCTCAACATATAGTAGCGGGCTTGCTTCGATCCGCAGTTTCCGCATAGCAGTGCGACCGCTATCAGAAGCAGGGCGACGGAGATCGAGCGCGGAGACTTCTTCAACTTGGGCACCTCCACTTAGTCATCCTTTCCAAAGATCATCGAACTCGGCTGCTCCTCCAGCTGCTCGGCGAGCAGGCGCATAGCCCTGGCAGCCTTCTCCAGCTCATTCATGGTTTCTCGAAATGCCATCTCCTCTTCGGTAACAACATCGTCGATCCGCTCAAAGAGGACTTCTGCTTGCTCGGCCGTCAAGAGTATCGCTTCGGAGGTCTCCTTCAGACTGGCCGATATCTCAGGCACCTCAGCATTAATATTTGTGAAAAGGGTATCTGTGGTTGCCAGGACCTCACTGAGTCTGGCGGCAGCCACCTTGAATTCGCTCATGCGCGTCAGGCTGTCCACGCTGGCAAGCAAGGACTTGGTGGACTCAATCAGGCCTTTGATGTCCAGGTCCTGTATTACGTCGACAAAGCCCTCGAGGGTGCCCTGTATCTCCTCGGTTCGAGTGGGAACCGACGGGATCTCGACGTAGTGGTCGGAGAAGCCCGTGAAAACCGGATCAGTGCCGCTATGGAGATCGAGATTCACATACTGCTTGCCCGTTATGAAGCTGGATACTCCCAGCTGCGCCCTGAGACCACTGTCGAAGAGATCGTTCATGATCTCATCCGTAGTCAGCAGATCCGGTCGATTGCTCAGTTCACCGACCGCTTCGACCTCCACATCCACGAACACCTCGGCAAAGAATTCCCCGTCAGGGCTGATCAGGGGCTTGACCCCCTTGACAGAGCCTATTGTTATCCCCTTGACCTTGACAGGATCACCGACGGCAAGCCCGCTGACCGAACTCGGAAAATACACCACATATGTGTCCTTCTTGACGAAGTACTTGCCGGAGCCGAACACAAGGAAGACAATCACGGCCAGTGCGACGGCTCCGACAACGAAGCCCCCGATCAACCTGGGATTAGCTTTGTGGGTCATAATTCACCCCTTCTAAGGAAAGCCTGTACCTTGGGATTGGTAGACTCCTCCAGGAGCATCCTGGGATTCCCGCGCGCTATCATTGTCTTGGAGTCAGGATCCAGAAATACCGAATTCTCGGCAACCGCGAATATGCTCGCCAGCTCATGGGTGGCCATCACGATCGTGGTTCCGAAGCTGTCTCTCAGTTCAAGGATCAGTTCATCGAGCCGGCGGGAGCTTATCGGGTCGAGCCCCCCGGAGGGCTCATCGAAGTACAGGATTTCCGGGTCCAGAGCAATGGCCCGCGCCAGCCCCGCCCGCTTCCTCATTCCGCCGCTTATCTCCGAGGGATAGAATCCCTCAAAGCCCTCCAGCCCGACCAGCGAGAGCTTGAACGACACGATCTCCCCTATCTCTGCCGCGGAAAGATCGGTGTACTCCTGCAGCACCAGGGCGACATTCTCCTCAAGAGTCATCGAGCTCCAGAGAGCCCCACCCTGGAATAGAACGCCGGCGCCCCTCATGATCTCATCGCGCGCGGCCTTGCCGGACTTCCAGAGATTGACTCCGTTTATGAAGACATCTCCGCTGGCAGGCGCCTTGAGCCCGATCAAGTGCCTCATCAGGGTGCTCTTGCCGCATCCACTTCCACCCATGATGGCGAAGACCTCTCCCCGTCTGACATCGAAAGTCAGGTCACGCTGGATCACAAATGTTCCATAACCCAATTCAAGGTCCCGGACGGCAATGTGGATATTCTCATCATTGACAGTACTGCCGGGATCTGACACCTCACCGGTCTTCCCTGAAACGGTCCGTTCCACCTCAGACCCCCAGAATGTCGTATATCACAGTGGTGATCGCGGTTGCCACGATGACGAGGATCACTCCGACCACCACGGCCGAAGTGGTCACGGATCCCACCGCGGAAGCGCTGCGGCCGCATCTCATGCCATAGTAGCATCCGGCCAGAGCAACCAGTAAGCCGTAAATGGTGGCTTTGATCAGACCCAGGCCGAAAAACAGCGGGGGCACAGCGTTCCTGGTCTGCTCGACGTATTGCCCGAGGGTGATCTCAAAGGCCCCGACGCCTACGACGGCCCCTCCCACAATGGCCATGAAGTCGGTGTATAATGCCAGGAGCGGGAGCATAAGCGTCAAAGCGAGTACCCTGGGCAGCACCAGGAACTCCATGGAGGAGAAGCCCGAAGTCTCAAGGGCATCGACTTCTTCGTTCACGGTCATCGTCCCTATGGTCGCCGCGAAGGCGGCCCCGCTGCGGCCCGCCATTACGATGGCGGTCATCAGGGGGCCCATCTCCCGTACGGTGGCGATCGCAACCAGGTCGGCCACGTAGGCCTGGGCACCGAAGAGCCGGAGCTGAACCGCTCCGACAAAGGCCAGGATCACGCCTATGAGGATCCCGATCACGGTCACAATCGGGAGCGCCTGGGCACCGCACTGCTGGAGGAGTTGAAGGAAGTCCTTCCTGCGAAAACGGGCCTTTCCACCCAGGAATCTCACGAATGCGACGGAGAGTTCTCCGACGAAGCCCAGCATATCCATCGCGACTTCGATTGCCCCGATGGAGGCTTCGCCCAGCCGGTACAGGAATTCCAGGGTCGCGGGGTCCTCGTGGGGCGGGGTTGCCTTGGCCGTACCGGCTGCGATTGCAAGCAGCTTCCGTATCCCGTCCGGCAACCCGGCCTGATCCACACCGATCCCGATCTGAGCACCGGTCTCCCCAATCATCTTAAGACAGGCAAGGAGACCGCTGTCCCACCGGACCAGATTGCTCGTATCGAAGGCCATGCGCCGAACGCCCGGGGAGGATTGGATTGACTCGAGTATGTGATCGATGGACGGGATGCCCTCTGTTATGCACCATCCGCCGGAAATCGTGATCAGAAGGGTATCCGTGCCCTCCCGGCCAGCTTCAATCCGGGCATCGCCGTACTCGAGATCGCTACGCACTGAGCTCATCACCCCCTGATGGCGCAGATAATAGCATACGGGCAGAGAGGGATACCAGAAAAAGGGTATACCGCAAAAAGGAGGACGGCACCGTACTCGCATCATCGGGATCCAGTACGGTGCCGCCTTAACACCAGAAGGGGTTCGCCAAAGGTGGTCGGCGAGGGCTAGTCACAGGCTCGACTCCGGCGAGGTTATTCAATTGTGAAACAGGCAACGCCCCTTGAGTATTGCAGCTAACGTGCCAGCGGCCCGGGAGCATGCGATCCAATTGCAGATTGAAATCGGTTGATTAATAATGTCTTAGGGAATCGTGCCCCGGGCCGGCTGGCGCCGGAACTCTCGATGGACCTCTTGTTGGGTCAATCCTCTTCAAGGGCTGGGGAATATGACCCGGATCGGGCAGGGTCACAGCGCCGCGAGCCTGAATTCGCGGGTTTTGACCCAGTCCCGGATCGAGGCGCCGAGGCCCCGTAACACCCCGATGTTCCTTGCGGAACACCACTTAAGTGGGTATAATGTCTGGGTATATTTGTGCCGATTATCAGGAGTCCATGTTCACGTTGGAACAGGAGGAAATGTAGAATGATAGCACCACATGGCGGGAAGATCATTGACAGGCTGCTTACAGGCAAAGCACTTGAAGACGCGCTTGCGGCCGTCCCCAAGATGAAGACCATCTCCATAGATGCCATGACTTTGACAGATCTTAAGAACATCGGTCATGGCCGCTACAGCCCGCTTGAGGGGTTCATCGGCAAGGCCGACCTGGAGTCGATCCTGAAGAATTCCCGGCTGACCAGTGGTGTCGTGTGGACAGTGCCTATCCTGCTGGACGTCTCCGAGGATCAGGCCAAGAGCCTCACCGAGGGCGAGGATGTGTGCCTCAAGGCCGAAGACGGCAGGCCGATCGCCGTGCTTCACCTTACTGAGAAATACACCTATGACAAGGTGCAGATCTCGAAGGCGGTGTTCGGCACCGACGATATCAAGCATCCGGGCGTTAAGTCCACCATGGACAAGAAAGATGTCTTCCTGGCGGGGCAGATCGACCTGGTCGATGATTCCAGGGAGCCTTTCCCGGAGTACAATCTCTACCCCAGCGAGACCCGGGAGATCTTCGAGAAGCGCGGCTGGAAGACCGTCGCCGGCTTCCAGACCCGGAACGCACCTCACCTGGGCCATGAGAACATGCAGAAGACCGTGCTCGCGCTGGTCGATGGACTTCTGATCCATCCGGTGATCGGCAAGAAAAAGAAGGGTGACTATAAGGACGAAGTGATACTTAAGTCCTATGAGGCCCTGCTGGACAACTACTTCCCCAAGGACAGGGTCTTCATGAGCATCCTGCCCATGGAGATGAGATACGCCGGCCCTCGTGAGGCGGTGCATCACGCCATAATCAGGAAGAACCACGGCTGCACCCACCTGATCGTCGGAAGGGACCACGCCGGGGTCGGAAACTACTATGAGCCCGAGGCCGCGATCGAGATCTTCGATAAGTTCGACGACCTTGAGATCAGGCCGATCACGCTCAGGGGAGACTTCTTCCACTGTAAGCGCTGCCGGCGCCTCGAGAGCGACCGTACCTGCCCGCACGGTGAGGAGCATAAGATCCACTTCTCGGGCACCGTGGTGAGGAAGATGCTGGTCGAGGGCGGCACGCCTCCGGAGGAGATGATCCGTCCCGAGGTGTTTGACGCGCAGAAGCAATTCGACGAGCCCTTCATCGGCTAGTAGATGGAAGACCGGGCAGAATCAGAACCAAAACCAGGCAGAGCCGGGAACCAGGTAGAACCCGGAGCCTGGCAGAACCAGGAGAGGCAAATGGGACCGAAGAAGAAGGTTCTTGTTATTGGACTCGACTGTGCGGCACCGCAGCTGGTGTTTGAGGAGTGGATAGACCAGCTCCCCAACTTCAAGCGCATGGTGGATCAGGGTGTATGGGGCCCCCTGAAGAGCACGATTCCCCCCATAACCGTGCCGGCTTGGCAGTGCATGGTGACCAGCAAGAACCCGGGCCAGCTGGGGATCTTCGGGTTCAGGAACAGGAGCGATTACTCATATGACAATTTCTGGATCGCCAACTCCGCGGCCATAAAGGAGCCTGCGGTCTGGGACGTGGTCGGACGCGAAGGATACAAGGTCGGAATGATCGGCGTGCCGCAGACCTATCCGCCGAAGCCCGTAAACGGCTTCATGGTCACCGACTGGCTGGCCCCCGACACCAATGCCGAGTACACCTTCCCCGACTATATCAAGGATGATGTCAAG
>Ga0272444_10005904_pt1 | contig 10550 bp, 7 predicted proteins | sample SSMForm13_FD_201033 | JGI IMG/M metagenome (GOLD analysis project Ga0272444, IMG submission 201033) | Marine sediment archaeal communities from Little Sippewissett salt marsh, Falmouth, MA, United States - SSM-Form-13 | ecosystem: Environmental > Aquatic > Marine > Wetlands > Sediment ...
GCCGTGGGCGAGATCGAGACGCCGGCCATCTACTATGCCGTCGGCACCTTGCAGGCGGCCGGGGGCATCATGATCACCGCCAGCCACAACCCGGCGGACGACAACGGGTTCAAGATCACCGCGGCCGGCGTCAAGCCCGTGGGCGAGGAAACGGGCCTCAGGGACATTCACCAGATCGCGCTGGCCCTGGAGGAGACCGGCGGTCCGCTCAAGGGCCGACTGCTGCAGAAGGACGTTTCGAGCGGTTACATTCTGCACGTGCGGCGGTTCGCCGACGGCGTCAAGCCGATGCGAATCGTCATGGACGCCTCGAACGGCATGGCCAGCAAGTGGACGCCGTCGATTCTGCGGGACCTCAACCTGGACGTGGCACCCCTGAATTTTGAGCGGTCGGGCCGCTTTGTCCACGAGCCGAACCCCCTCAGGGACGAGAATATCGCCGACCTGAAGCAGAAGGTGGTGGAGACGCAGGCCCGGCTGGGCGTGTGCTTCGACGGCGACGCCGACCGGTGCGTGGTCGTGGACGAGAACGGCGACCGCGTGGGGGGCGACACGCTGACCGCCCTGCTGGCCCGCGAGTTCCTCCAGGCCGAGCGGGGCGCCAGCATCATCTACGACCTGCGCAGCTCGTGGGTGGTCCGCGAGGAGGTCGAGGCTCTGGGGGGCGTGCCGCGCCGCGAACGCGTCGGCCATTCCTACATGAAGGCCGCCCTGCGGAAGCACAACGCGCCGTTCGGCGGCGAGCTGTCGGGCCACTTCTATTTCCGCGACAACTTCTACTGCGACTCGGCCATCATCACCTTCGTCAAGCTGCTGTCGGTCCTCAGCCGCTCCGACGCGCCGTTCAGCGAGATCCTCGAACCCCTGCGGAAGTACGCCACGACCGGTGAGGTCAACTTCCGCGTCGAGGACAAGGACAAGATGATCCGCGAGCTGGCCCGCAAGTTCTCCGACGGCAAGGTGGACTTCCTCGACGGCGTGACCGTCGAATACAAGGACTGGTGGTTCAACTGCCGGAAGTCGAACACCGAGCCGCTCCTGCGGCTGATCGTGGAGGCCCGGACGCCGGAGGTCCTGGGCGACAAGGCGGCCGCCCTGCGGTCCATGCTCGGCGAGCCGGCCGACGAGTAGCCGGGGCACGGTCGGGTCGGAGTCTCTGCCGCTCGTTGCTCAGGGGATCATCAAGGCCATGCTCAACTGGGTACCCGGTCCGACGCGTCCGTTGCGGCCTGGCGAAGGCCGTTGGGCGTTGCGTACATTTGCCGCGTTGCTGGTCCTTGGCGGCGTGGGGCTGGCCGTCTGGACCGCTGTCATGTGGGCCCGCAAGGGCTGGATGCCGCAGATGGGATGGCTGTTCGCGTGGGCGGCGGGCATCGTCGCTGCGGGAGCGGGCGTCTTCCTTCTGGTCCGGCTGGTGACCCGGTATTTCTGAAAGGCCGACTCCCCGGTGAAGGACCCGTCAGAGCAGAAAGACCCGATTGTCCAACTCAGCGAGATGACCCGGGGGATGGGCATCATGGTCATCCTGGCCGGGCTTTGTCTGGGGGCTTTCGCGGTCCTGATGTGGTGGAACGAGAGCTGGGCATCGCCCCCGGTGGCCCTGCTGTGCTGGGCCGGCGGCTTCGTCGTTGCGGGGATCCTGCTCCTGGTGTTCGACCGCGTGATGCACCGATTCCTCTGACGCCTCTCGTCACGGTGGCCGGGGCCTCCTGCCCCCTGAGAGACGGGACGCCACTTCTTGCTGTGAGTGACCTGTGGCATGCCGCCGGCGGGGGCTCTTACAGAGGTATGGGTGTCCTAGGGAGGTGGATCGTGAATACAGGCAAGCGGTTTGAGGGTCGCGTGGCACTGATTACCGGCGGCGGATCGGGGCTCGGTCGGGCGGTCGGCGTGCGGCTGGCTCAGGAGGGCGCGGCCGTAGTCGTGGCCGACATCGCCGCCGAAGGCGGCCGGGAATCATGCCGCCTTGTGGAGCAGGCAGGAGGACAGGCCCTGCTTGTGGAGGCCGACGTCACGCGCTCGGAGAGCAACGAAGCGATGGTTGCCGAGACGGTTCACCACTTCGGCCGGCTCGACGTGCTGTTCACCAGCGCGGGCGCATACGGCGGACGCAACGTGGTGGACACCCCCGAGGACGAATGGGACCGTGTGCTGGACCTGGATCTTCGCGCCGTGTACCTGTCGTCGAAGTACGCCATCGGCGAGATGCGGACGTCAGGAGGCGGGGCCATTGTACACGTCGCATCCATCGGCGGGCTGCGCGGAAACTGGAGCGCGAGTTTCTGCGCCGCCAAGGGAGGCGTGGTGAACATGACGCGGAGCATGGCCCTGGCCCATGCCACCGAGAACATCCGTGTCAACTGCGTGTGCCCCGGTTACATCGCGACGCCACTCATTCGGAGCGTCCTCGAAGACCGGGACCGGAGCGCGGCCGCGGCGGCGCGCCACCCCATGGGCAGAATCGGCCGGCCGGAGGAGGTCGCGGCAGCAGTGGCCTTCCTGGCTTCGGACGAGGCCTCGTTCATCACCGGGGCGATTCTGCCGGTCGACGGCGGCTATGCTGCTGCTGGGCCGTAGGACTGTAGCATGCCGGCGTGGCTGGGCCGGCTCATGCCCGGACGGGCTCGGCGCGGAGGGCTTCGGCCAGCAGTTCCATCGGATGATAGACCCGCAATCCCGTTCCGCCCTCGATCTGTGTTCTGCACGTGGGGCAGGGGGTGACCACCGCATCGACGCCGGCCTCCCTCAGTCTCGCGAACAGCGCCTCGCCCATCTTCATACTCAGGTCCGCATTTTCCTCTTTCATGCCGAACGTGCCCCCCATCCCGCAGCAGATCGTGTTGACCACGGCGAACGCCAGGCCTGTCTTTTCCAGCAGGGCCCTCGCGGCGTCACCGTCTCCAAGAGCCCGCAGGTGGCACGGCGAGTGGTAGGCCAACGTCATGCCGGCCAGCGCGGCCGGCGGTCCGGCCGTCTCGCCGCGCTCGTCCAGGAGCCGGGCGACGTACGCGTGCGCGTCGTGGACGGCGCCGGCGACCATGGCGGCGCACGGGTCGCCGTCGAGCAGGTCGGGGTAGTCCTGCCTCAGGGACAGCACGCAGCTCGGGCATCCGCTGACGATGTCGTGCCCTGCCTCGACCAGCGGGGCCAGGGCGGCGGCGTTGAACTGCATGTCCTTCAGGGCCGCCCGGCGGTCGCCGCTCGCGTAGGCCGGCAGGCCGCAGCACCGCTGCTGGGGCAGGATCACCTCGCAGCCCAGGGCGCCGAGCACGTCCACCAGCGCCCGGCCTGACTCCGGCGTGCTGAAAAGGTCGAAGCATCCCGCGAAGAGGGCGACCTTGCGGCCGCCGGGTGTGCCGCGCGGCATCGGGTGCTTCGCCAGCCTGTCTCGTGCGAACCGGATGGGCGGTCGGGCTGCGATGCCGGCCAGTTTCCGTCCGAGTCGCGATCGGGCCACCGCATTCGACACCGGGGCCAGCAGACTCCCCAGCTTGCCCAGCAGGTGGGCGCGGTCCAGCAGGCGGTCGGCCAGGGGCAGGCCCTTGTGCCGCGCCCGGTGGGCCTTCTCGACCAGCATCAGGGCCGGCACGTCCACGCCGCTCGGGCACTCGACGACGCACGTCTTGCAGTTGTGGCACAGGTCGGCCATGGCCTGCATCTCGGGGCCGAGGCCCACCCCGGTGAAATCCAGCTCGCCGGTGATGACCGCTTTCAAGACGTTGGCCTTGGCCCGCGGGCTCGCCCACAGGTCGCGCGTCGCCAGGTACGTCGGGCAGTGGGCCAGGCACACCCCGCAACCGTGGCACTTCTCGATCTCCAGCCGCAGCCGCTCCCGGTCGTACTCGCTCCCGGTCGCGACCACGCGGTAATCGGTGCCGTACTTCAGGTGGTCGGTGTGAATCTCGGTCCGCTCGGTGATGACGTTCTCCGGGGCGAGGATGCCCTCGGGGTCCCACACGGCCTTCACCTGGCGCATCACGTCGTACAGGGCCCCGAACTGCCGCCTGAGGTACGGGCTGCGCACGCGTCCGTCGCCGTGCTCGCCGCTCAGCGTGCCGCCCATCCTGAGGACCAGCTCGGCGGCCTCGTCGGCGATAGCGACCATGCGGTCGATGTCTTCCTGCGTGCGGAGGTTCAGCAGCGGCCGCACGTGCAGATTGGCGTCGCCCGCATGTCCGTACATGGCGGCCTCGACGCCGTGGCGGTCGAAGATTTCCCACAGGCCGTGGATGTACTCGGCCAGCCGCGCGGGCGGCACGACGCTGTCCTCGATGAACGCCGTGATCTGCTTCGGGGGCGGGAGCTTGTGCAGGATCGGCAACGCCGCTTTCCGCAGGGCCCACAGCCGTTCCTGGTCGGCCGGATCGTAGGCTTCGCGCCACGTGAAGCCCAGCCCCAGTTCATCGACCACGCGGGCCGCCATGCCGCGCACCGCCTCGCGGTTGGCCTCGGCCGAGGCCCGCGTGAACTCCAGCAGCAGCACCGCCTGGGCCTCGTCCGGCAGGTACGACTTGTCGATGCCGCCGTCGCGGCGGACGACGTTCAGGAAGTTCTTCTCCATGAACTCGACCGCGATGGGGTTGAACGCCAGGATCTCGCTGACCGCGGCCCCGGCCTTCTCCATCGAGTCGAAGTAGACCACGGCCGTCGCCGTGTGCGCCGGCAGGTCCACCAGGGCGGTCTCGATGTCGGTCACCACCGCCAGGCTGCCCTCGCTGCCGACGATGAGCCGCGACAAGTCCACCAGCCCGTCGTGGCGCACCGAGAAGATGTCGTACCCGGCCGTGTTCTTCTCCATCTGCGGCCGCTTCTCGCCGATCAGGGCCTCGTTGTCGCGCAGGATGCGGCCGGTCTCGCGGACGACGCGGCCCAGGGCTCCCGTGTCGGCCTCCATGGCGGCCAGTTCCGGGCTGCCCTCGCGCACCGGGCGGAGCCACGCGGCCGTGCCGTCGGCCAGCACCACCTGGAGCCCGCGCACGTGGTGCTTCGTCGAACCGATCTTGAAGGCCCGCAGCCCGCCCGCGTTGTTGCCCACACAGCCGCCCAGCGAGCACATGGCCTCGCTCGCGGGGTCCTGCGGCACACGCTTACCCAAGGGCTTCAACTGCTCATTGACCTTGCCCAGGATGGCACCCGGCTGAACGCGCAGCAGGTTCTTCTCCGCCTGGACTTCCTCTACCTGGTTCATGTGGCGCGTGAAGTCCAGCACGATGCCCGACCCCAGGACCTGCCCGGCCAGGCCGGTGGCCGCCCCGCGCGGGATCGCCGGGATGCCGTGCTCGGCCGCGTAGCGCACCGTGCACGACACGTCCTCGGTGGATCGCGGCAGCACCACGGCCAGCGGGCGGATCTTGTAGATGCACGCCGCGGTCGAGTAGGCCACCAGGGCCAGGTCGCCCGTCAGGCAATCCCCCTCGAGCTGCGGGCCCAACTCCTCGGCAATGGCGTCGGACGTCTTCATCTCGGCCTTTCCATGCAGCCGGCTGCGGTTGATTTCGTCAGCGTTCTGGCGTACACTGACAGAGTCGTACTATTCTACGCGCGGGACGGGAAAAAGCCAGAGTCTCATGGAACCCAAGGACATCCGCATCATCGGCTTGGTCTCGGCCGGGCTCGACAGCGCCCTGGCCCTGGCCCACATGCACCGCCTGGGATACGACGTCGTGGCCTTCCACTTCGACAACGGGTTCAACGCGGCTGTCCACACCGGCAAGGGCAAACCGCTGGCCCTGGAGACCGCCGCCGGCCTGGGCGTGCCCGTCCGGGTCATCGACAACTCCCGTGAGCTGCTCCAGGTGGTCAAGCACCCCGAGCACGGCTACGGGTCAAACCTGAATCCCTGCATCGATTGTCGCATCCTCATGTTCCGCATGACCCGCGACCGCATGGCCGCCGAAGGCGCAAAGTTCATCGTTACCGGCGAGGTGGTGGGCCAGCGCCCGATGTCGCAGCGACGCCAGGCCATGGACCTGATCGACCGGGCGGCGGGCGTGGAGGGGCTCATCCTGCGGCCGCTGTGCGGCCGGCACTTGCCGCCTACCCTGGCCGAGCAGAACGGATGGGTCCGCCGAGACGACCTGCTGGACTTCCAGGGCCGATCGCGCAAGCCGCAGATGGACCTGGCCCGCCAGTACGGTGTCACGCGCTATGAGTCGCCCGCGGGCGGGTGCCTCCTGACGGATCCCGGCTTCGCCCTCCGCATGCGCGACGCCCTGCGATGCGGCGACCCCGACGTCCGCGAGGTGCAGTTGCTCAAGGCGGGCCGACACTTCCGCCTGTCGGAGCGCAGCAAGGCTATCCTCGGCCGCAACGCCGACGACTGCACGCTCCTCGACTCACTCCTGGCCCCGGCCGACCTCCGCATCGAGGCACGTGACATGCCCGGTCCCCTGGCGACGATCCGCGGCGAGGTGGGGCCCGAAATCATCCGCCGGACCGCCGCCCTGGTGCTCAGGTACGCCAAGGCCGACCCGTCGGCGGAGCACGCCGCCCGGGTGTCGCGCGGCAAGGGCGCGGCCGGGGTGATCGTGTCGGTCCGGCCCGTCGGCGAGGACGAAGCCCAGAGGGCCCTCATCTCGGCCGAAGGCGGGTGCGCCGGGTTCGCCGACCGAGCGAAGGGGCACCCCGAGCCATGACTGAAGCGGCCGTCGAGAGCGATTTCGCGTACCGTCGCTTGGAGGAGATTCTCCGAGAGCTGGGCCGCGTCGCCGTCGCTTTCTCTGGCGGCGTCGATTCGACGTTCCTGGCTGCCGCGGCACGCGACACGCTGGGCGCCGCCAACGTGCTTCTCGTGACGGCGGAGAGCGAGACGTTCGGGTCGCGCGAGCGCCGCGAAGGCACCGAGCTGGCCGACATGCTCCGCCTGGAGCGCATCGTCCTCCAGACGAGCGAACTGGAGTTGCCCGCCTTCCGAACCAATCCGCCCGAGCGGTGCTATCACTGCAAGAAGGAGCTGTTCAGCCGCATGGCCGAGGCCGTGGCGGCGCGCGGCCGGTACGTCCTGTGCGACGGATCGAACGCCGACGACCTGGGCGACTACCGCCCGGGCCGACGGGCGCTGGCCGAACTCGGCGTCCACAGCCCGTTGCTTGACGCGGGCCTCGCGAAGACGGATATTCGCCGCCTGTCACGCGCCATGGGACTGCCTACGGCCGACAAGCCGTCCTACGCTTGCTTGGCCAGCCGGTTCCCGTACGGGACGCCCATCACGGCCGAACTGCTCGACCGCGTGGGCGCGTGCGAGGAGGCGCTTCGCGGCTTGGGCTTCGACGGTTGCCGCGTCCGCCATCACGGGCGCGTGGCCCGCATTGAGGTGCCGCCCGACCGTGTCGCCGACCTGGCCGCGCCCGAGGTGCGCCGCCGGATCGTCCAGCGGTTCAAGGCCCTGGGCTATGCCTACGTCGCGCTCGATCTGGAAGGCTACCGCACCGGCAGCTTGAACGAGGTCCTCCCGAGCGACGCTCCCGCTCAGTCTGGGGATTAGCAGTGGGGGTGGCATGACGACACCGTAGGGGTCGCCATGATGCGCCCGTGGTGCCCCTCGTTGCGTCCTCAATCCCGCTTATCCAGAAACGTCTCGGCGCGGACGCCGTCGGGGCCCAGGAAGACGCTCACCGCCCCGTCGCGATAGGTCTTGTAGACGCGGAGCCGGTCGGGCCACCGCATGACGGACCGCCGCTGGGCGTCGCGGTAGCGGCCGACGCTCATCACGCCGACCCGCGCGCCGGTGCGCTCGAGGAACGTCGCCAGCTCCCGACTCTCCTCGCCGTGGTGCGGCAGGAGCACGGCGTCCGCGGAGAGGTCCTCGCGGTCGTCGTTGGTCATGGCGGCCAGGCGCCCCGGCGTCGCGTCGCCGGTGAGCATCATCGACCGGCCGCGGTAGGCCACGTGCAGCACCACGCTCGTGGCGTTCGTCTCGGCACCGGCCGGCAAGTCGCGCGGAGGACCGAGCACGCGAATCTCCACGCCCGGCGGCGCGGGCACCGTGTCGCCGCGCGCGAGGTGCCGCACGCGGAAGCCCCGGCCCTCGAGCCAGTCGATGGCCCGCTCGTCGTACGTCTTGTCATCCACCCGGAAATGGCGGCTGACATAGACCGCGTCGGCCGGGATGCGATCCAGCACGGCGGGGAGGTCCTTGATGTGGTCGGCGTCGGCGTGCGTGAGAACCACGGCGTCGAGCCGGCCCACGCCCAGCCGCCACAGCGCCGGGACGGTGACGTGGTCGGCGGTCCGCTCAGCCAGCAGGCTGCTGCCGCAATCCACCAGCAGGCTGTATCCGCCGGGTGCCTGGACCAGCACGGTGTTGCCGCTCCCGATGGCCAGGGTGGTGACGCGGACCTGGTCGGCGGGTCCGCGCGGCACGCCGAGCCACACGTAGCCCGCGACGGCGACGGCCAGCGCCGCCGCCAGACGCAACCGCGACAGGCGAAGCCGATCGCGAAAGGCCCATGCCAACATCAGCGCCAGTGCCGCGGCGACCCACGGCCAGTCGAACCGCCGGACGTACACGTGGCCGTATGGCACCTGCCCGAAAAAGCCGACGAGCCGTTCGAGCCCGCCGGAGACCCATTCCATGGCGGCGGCCACAAACCCGGCTGGCGCGCCGGCCACGAGCGCCGTGATCGCCCCCAGGATGCCGAGCACCATCAGCGCCGCGATGAACGGGAAGACGACCACCGTGGCCACGAGTCCCACGGGTGCCACCAGGTGGTAGTGCCACGCCGCCAGCGGCGCTGCGAACGCCCACGCCGTCAGGCACGTCGACAGGAACTCACTGAGCCATCTGCGGCACCACCACAGCGCCCGCCGCGGCCCCGACATCTCGGCGTACCGCGTCCAGTCATGCCGGCCGAAGAGCCGGTCGTGGACACGCGGCACAACCGCCATCAGACCCAGGGCCACCAGGAACGACAACTGGAACCCGCTGTTGAACAGGTCGGCCGGGTTGAGCACCAGCACGACGATCGCTGCGCCGGCCAGGGTGTTGAGCATGTCGCGCCGCCGGCCCAGGAGCCACGCCGCGCTCAGCAGGAGGAAGAATGTCCCCGCGCGGACGACGCTGGGCCGAAGCTCCGTGGCCATGGCGTAGCCGACGATGACCACGATCAGCACAAGGCCGCGCACGCGCGGGCCGACGAGCGCCAGGCGCAGCACCGCCAGGACGATTCCCGCCAGGAGCGCCACGTGCAGGCCGCTCACGGCGAGGTAGTGCATCACGCCGGCGCGGATGAACGCTTGCTCCTCGGCGTCTTTGAGTTCCGACCTGTCGCCGAGAAAGAGCGCCGGGATGATCCGCGCCGCCGCCGCCTCGCCCTGCGGCATGAGGCCACGCAGCCGCGCACGCAAAGCGCCCATCCACCCGTACGGGCACCAGGGCGGCGGGGGACGCTGCTCGACGGCCGCCCAGTGGTCCGTGCTCAGCAGGGCATGCACGCCGCGAATGGCATACACCCGGCGAGTGTTGGCCTGCCCGGGGTTCCGCGGCGCTCCCGGTCGGCGAAGCAAACCGGTCACCTTAACCTTGTCCCCTGTTCGCGGCGGCTCGCGGGTGCCGTTGGCGCCCCTCAGGGGCTCGCGGACAATGACCCTCAGCCGACCGTCGGCCGGCCGGCGCTGCCCGTCCAGCGTCACGGCCGCCACGCTGACAAGCATCTTGCTGTAGCTGTCGGGCCTGACGTCTTGAATGAGCAGCGGGTTGTCGTCCGGCCGCTTCGCCTCGCGCGGGCTCTCGGTGAGGAAGCCCTCGACGGTCACCAGCCGCGGGGCGTTGCCCGCCAGGTGGGCAACGTTCCGCGGGCCGACCTCCGACCGCACGCTGAACCACGTGGCCCCGAGCGTCGCGGCGGCGAGCATCACGGCCGCGGTGCCGGTGCGGCTTCGCCGAGACGCGCCGCGGCGCAGCGTCAGCGCCAGGATACCCAGGGCGACTGCCGCCATGGCGGTCCACAGAACGGGCGGGGCGGCCGTGAGGCGCCCCGCCAGGATGCCCACGGCCATGGCCGCAGCGGGCACCAGCAGCGGTCGCCGCGTCGCGGGCGCCACGATCGCCGTCCTCGAACTGCCGGCATCCTGCGCGGCCATGGTGCGGTCTCCCTCGTGATTGCTGCCAAGTGTATTCGATACCTATGGGGAAACAAGGTGTTACCCACGGCGTCCGTGTTTTAGCCGCACGACGGCCGCGGCACCAAAAAACCGTTTGTCGAAACGGTGCATTGCAGACACAATGGTTGTCGCCGGCAGGGCACGTCTTGCCGCGATAGGAGAAGCCACCTTGGTGGAGTCGTCGGAGATCCTGCCGACCGTCGGCCATCCGTCCGCCAGATGGGTTGCCTTGCGCCCGATGCGGCGGTGGCAGTTGCTGACGGCTGCCGCGATTGTCCTGGTGGTCTACCTGGCGGGCGTGACGGGCCGGTGGTGGCCGACGTCCGACAGCGCGCTCTACCTGGGCCTGGCTCGATCCTTGGACGAGGGCCAGGGATACCGCTACAACGGCCAGCCGCACAATGTCGTCACCCCTGGCTTCCCGGTGGCGCTGCTGGGGTTTCGGCACC
>Ga0272444_10005905_pt1 | contig 10546 bp, 11 predicted proteins | sample SSMForm13_FD_201033 | JGI IMG/M metagenome (GOLD analysis project Ga0272444, IMG submission 201033) | Marine sediment archaeal communities from Little Sippewissett salt marsh, Falmouth, MA, United States - SSM-Form-13 | ecosystem: Environmental > Aquatic > Marine > Wetlands > Sediment ...
TGGCGTGCCGAGCGGTCCCCGAGATAGCCCCAGAAGGGTGATGACAGGCTGGTCGCCAGGCCATTGGCGATGATCAGGGCACCCAGGCCGAGCAGCCCGGCATCGCTCTGTTGCTGGGCGATCAGCACGTAGAAGGGCGGGGCCAGGGCGACCGCCAGCAACAGGCCGCGCGCCATCACGAAGCGCCGGAACGGCGCGTCGTCGCGCAGCAGGCGCAGCTGGCCCAGCGCCACGGCCAGGGCATTGCCGCCGCCCTCGGTGGCGCCCGGCTGCTCGCGGATGCCGGCGAACACCAGCGCGGCGACGATCCACAGCACACCGCCGCCGAGCAGCAGCCCGGCGAAGATGCTCAGCCCGAGATGCGCCAGGTCCACTGTGCCCAGCCACAGGCCGACCGCCAGCACCGCCAGTCCCGACAGGCCGGCGCTCCAGCCCATCAACGCGCCGCGCCGGCTTTTGGAGACGGTCTTACCGAGCACGTCCTTGGCCGACACCGAACACAGGCCGCGCGCCAGGCTGAACAGCACCAGCAGCAGCAGGATGGCACCGCCGGCAGCGCCGCCCTGCAGGGTCAGGGCGCCTGCGGCCATGCCGAACAGGCTCAGCCCGGTGAGTGCCGCGCCGAGCAGCCATACCCCCTTGCGCACCGCCAGGCGGCGCACCGCCGCGGCCACCACCAGCTGCGGCAGCAACACCCCGGCCTCGCGGATCGGCACCAGGAAACCGGTGAAGGCGGCCGGCACGCCGAGCGCGCCGAACAGCCAGGGAATCACCAGCTTGGCGCTGGCGATCTCGTCGGCCACCTTGCCCAGCAGGTTGGCGACCAGGTAGGCGAAGAAATTGCGCGGCTGGTCGTTGCAGGCGCTCTCCGGGATGTCCTTGCAGACGCGCGCATCCTCGTCGCCGGTGATGCGGTTGTACAGGGCCTCGACGGCCGCGCTGGTCTGCGGGTAATTGGACATCCGGGCTCCTGCGTCGCAGCAGCCCGGATGTCCGGGGTTCAGTCAGCGACGCTTTGCTTGGCATCGGCGAAGCCAAGTCCCGCATGCGCACAGGCCAGGTTCGCCATCAGGGTTTCGATCAGGTGCGACATAATAAAGCCTCCCTATGTCGTTTGTCGCTTACCAGCCCAGGGCATAGGCACCGTAGGCCACCATCACCGCCGGCAGCGTGGTGTACACGGTCGCCAGGGCCGCCGCACCCGGGGCACGGGCGATCGCCGGGAACAGTGCGTCACCGTCGTTGCTGATGGCGTTGCCCAGCTGCGCGGACAGCGGCATGGCCCCGTCCAGGTACAGCGAGGTGACCACGATCTGCGGGCCGCAGCCGGGGATGAAGCCGGCGATGATGGCCGCCGCCGGCAGGGCCAGGCCCCAGCCGGACAGGGCGCTGCCGATGTCCCAGCCGGTGGCGTTCATCAACAGTTCGTAGCCGACGAAGGCGAAGATCACCCAGGCGCTGATGAAGTTGACGCTGTCGATGATGCCGCGGCTCTCGCTGTGCAGCGCACAGGCACCGTCCTGGCAATCGCGCGCCTCATCGCCGCGTACCACCCACATGCCCAGCGCCAGCAAGCCGCCGCCGAGACCGACGGTGATGGTCAGCGCGGGGTTGGTCTCGATCTGCAGCGCGCCGGCGATCGCCAATACCACGCCCGGCGCCAGGACCACCCACCAGGCCTGCTCGCTGATCGGCATCCGTGGCCCGAACCAGGCGCGCCTGGTGAGGTTCAGCGCAACGCTTTGGGCCGTCTGCAGGAAGCGCGGCCCGTGGATGGCATCTACCAGATAGCCGCTGATCACGCCGGCGATGATGCCCACCGCCGCCACCAGCCCCGCGGTGGACGGTTCGCTGGCCAGCAGCAGGAACATCGCATCGCCCATGGTGCTGGTGAGGGTGGCGACCACGCCGCCGAAGGTCAGCGAGCCGCGGGTGAACTGGGTGACCGCGACGATCGCGCCGCCGCAGCCGGGCAGGGCGCCGAGCAGCGCGCCGGCCGGCACCTGCCAGGCGCGGTGCGCATCCAGCCACTGCCCGAGATCGCCGCGCATGGCGCGTTGTGCGCCCGCGATCACGATCAGGGTGGCGGCGACGAACACGCTGACCGCCAGGTAGGCATCGGCGATCGCATGGCCGGCATGTTCGATGCCGTCCGGCACCAGCGCGATGGCGCCGGCCATGGCGCCCACTGCCAGCAGGCGACGCGCGAGCGCGGGATCGACGCCGGCGGCGCCGACGATCTGGGTATGCAGTTGTCTTGCGAGTGTGGTCATGCTGGTGTCTCTCCGGCCGCTATGGGCTGGATCTCAGCATAGGTACACGCGATAAATAGTGGAAATCGTTTATATGGAATAAAACGATAGGGATAGGCGATTGATCGGCCGGGGCCTTGGCGCTCGGCGACACGCGGCTCAGGCGGAGTGGACCCGGCGCGGAATGCGCAATTGCTCGAGCGGCAGCGGGCGGCTGAACAGGAAGCCCTGGAACAGGTCGCAGCCGGCCTGTTCAAGGAAGGCGCGCTGCTCCTCGGTCTCCACACCTTCGGCGACGATTTTCAGCTGCATGGACTGCCCGAGGGCGAGGATGGCACGCGTGATGGCGGCATCGTTCTCGTCATCCGGCAGGTCGCGCACGAAGGCGCGGTCGATCTTCAGGGTGTCGACCGGCAGCCGTTTCAGCGCGGCCAGCGAGGAATGGCCGGTGCCGAAGTCGTCGATCGCGATGCGTACGCCGCGTTGTTTCAGCTGCTCGAGCAGGCATTCGGCCTGGCTCAGGTGATCCATGACGAAGGTCTCGGTGATCTCCAGTTCCAGGCATTCGGCAGGCAACTGGTGCACCTGCAGGGCCCTTTCGACCGTTTGCAGCAGCCTGCCGCGGGTGATCTGGGCGCCGGCGACATTCACCGAGATGCAGTCGATGATCGCGCCCTGGTCGAGCCACTCGCGCATCTGCCGGCAGGCGCTGTTCAGCACCCATTCGCCGAGCGGGATGATCAGCCCGGTCTCCTCGGCCAGGGGTATGAACCTGTCCGGCGGGATCAGGCCGGCCTGCCCATCCTGCCAGCGTACCAGTGCCTCCACGCCGGTCAGCTGGCCGTTGCGGTCGAACTGCGGCTGGTAGTGCAGGCGCAGGTCGTGCTGGTCGATCGCCTCGCGCAGGCGGCGTTCCATGTCCAGGCGCTCCTCGCTGACCTGCGCCATCGCCCGGTCGAAGAACTGGTAGTTGCCGCGGCCGCGGTCCTTGGCGCGGTACATGGCGGTGTCGGCGTTTTTCAACAGCACCACCGGATCGTCCCCGTCCTCGGGGAAGAAACTGACGCCGATGCTGGTGCCGATGTGCAGCTGCTGACCCTGCACCTCGAACATGCGCCCGACCGCCTGCACCAGCTTTTCCGCGACCAGGCCGACCTGGGCCTGGCCGTCGATGTCCTCCAGCAACACCGCGAACTCGTCGCCACCGAAGCGCGCCACCGTGTCGTTCTTGCGCAGGCTGCCCTCCAGGCGCTTGGCGACCGCGCGCAGCAACAGATCGCCGACCGGGTGACCGAGGCTGTCGTTGACATGCTTGAAGCCGTCCAGGTCGAGGAACATCAGCGCCAGCTTGGTGTCGTTGCGGCGCGCACCCACCAGGGCATGGCTCAGGCGATCGTTGAACAGGTCGCGGTTGGCCAGTCCGGTGAGCGAGTCGAAATAGGCGAGACGGTGGATGTGTTCCTGGCTCGCCTTGGCCTCGGTGACATCGCGTACCAGCGACACATAGCCGCTGATCTGGTCGGCCTCGTCGCGCAAGGCCACCACGGTTTCCCACACCGGGTAGGAGGTACCGTCCTTGCGCCGGTTGATCAGTTCGCCTTCCCAGTACGACTCCTGCTCCAGGGACTGCCAGAAATGCCGGTAGAACTCCCTGGTCTGCAGGCCGGAGTTGAAGATCTTCGGGGTGCGCCCGAGCAGTTCCTCGGCACTGTACCCGGTCATCGCGCAGATGGCGGGGTTGGCCTGCAGGATGATCCCGTGCGGATCGGCGACCAGCAGGCCGTCGGTGATGTGGCGGAACACCATGTCGGACAGCTTCAGCGAGGCCTCGTTGCGTTTGCGTTCACCGATATCGCTGAACACCACCACGGTGCCTAGCTCGCCATCGCCGCCGCGCAGCGGACTGGCGGTGAATTCCACCGACAGCTCGCCGCCGTCACGGGTGCGGAAGTGGGTCTCGCCGCTACGGGTGCCGGGCGATTGCGCGGAGTCGGCAGCGCCGGCACAGATCTCCTCGCCGGCGCCGATCATGCCGCAGATCGGGCGGTCCTGCAGTTCATCCACGCGGTAGCCGAGCAGTCTGGCGGCCGCGTCGTTGACGAATGTCGCGCGGCCGTGCCTGTTGATGCCGAAAATCCCTTCACCGGCCGAGTCCAGCAGCAGCCGGGTACGGTTTTCCGCGACGCTGCGGCGCCTGGCCTCCTCGCTCAGCCGTTCGCTTTCCTGTTGCAGCTGCGCGGTGCGCTGCTCGACCATGCTCGAGAGCGTGCGGTCGCGTCGGTAGAACATCCATCCGAGCCCGCACAGCAGGGCTGTTGCCAGCGCCACCATCAGGATGATGAAGCCGATGGCGCCGCGCACCTGCTGGCCGGCTTCAACGGCATTCATCTCCAGCACCAGACCGAAGCCCAGTTCGTCCAGCCAGGCCGCCACCCCGATCACCTGGTGTCCCCGGTAGTCCGGGTAGGCGTCGAGCAGCAGTCCGCCGCCTTCGCGCAGCGCCAGGTCGGCGGCGCGGGTCAGCGGCGGCAGGTCCGTTTGGCCGGCCTGCGCAGGCTCGTGGATACGCAGGTTGTAGAAGGGCGCGACGCCCTCGGGCAGGCGTCCGCTGGCGCGCAACTGCTCGGCGAAACGCGTCTCGGACAGCAGCCGCGCCTGCCGGTCGAAGATGTAGGCCTCGCCGCTGCCGCCGAGCCGTGCCTGGTTGAGGATCGAGAACAGCTGGGTGTGCGGGTCGAGGCGCAGTGCCAGCAGCGCGAACACCTGGTTTTGGGCGTCGCGCAGCGGGGTCAGCGCGAACATGGTCGGCCAGTCCGGCTGCAGCCGGCCGCTGGCGTCGCGCAACGGCACGTCGGAAGGCTGTGGCAGGGTCACCAGGGTTTCACCCTCGAGGGCGCGCTGGAACATGCGCGGTTGCGCCAGCAGCAGCGACCGGTTCGCCACATTGGCGTCACGCGAGGAGGCACGGTTCAGCCCCTGCGGCGTGACGATGAAGAAGCCGCGGTAACCCAGGCTGGGCATGATCTGGGCGAAACGCTCGCGCAGCCGGGCCTGGGCGGGCGAGGTGAGCAGGGGCTCGGCCTGCTGCGGCAGGGCCATCAATTGCTGTGCGGCGTCGACCACCAGCGGTTCGGCGGCGATCAGCCGGGCCTCGCCGGCCACCTGGCGGTACCAGGTGTCCATGCCCTGCAGGGTGGTTGCGAGGGTGGATTTGAGGAACACCGCCATCTCGTCCTTGTGGCGTTCGCGCAGTTCCCCGATCACCGCGGCCGACAGCGCCAGCAGGGCAAGCACCATGCCCAACAGCGTGATCGCAACCGGGTAAGAAGACTTCTTCGCCAATTCCTCTGGCCTCTATCCAAGTGCCGGCAAGCTCGGATTGCCGGTTGATAAATGCCTGTAGCGGCGGTGCGGGTATTGGCTTTAATCGCGTGCCGCAGTCGGCTCGCTCGGTCGGCGGGAAGGCGTGTGGAGCAGGGCAGCTACGCCCGGGGTCAATCCTGGGATTCGCTCAGGCGGCGCACCAGCCAGCCGCGGAAGAAGGGATTTTCGGTGTCGGCGAACAGCTGCGCCTGCTGCAGCCAGGCGCGCAACTCGTCCGGATCCTGTGCCGGCCGGCCATGCTGGGCGAGGAAGCAGTCGAGATAGAACTCACCCTGGAACTCGCGCCATTGCTCTTCGGAGATGCCGTCGTGCAGCTGGCCGGGAAAGGGGATGACATTGTCGTCGCTCATGGACTGTTGCCTGTGCTGGATGATCCTGCGGCCGATTGTAGCGCCGGGCGCACCGCGCGCCTTCCCTGTGCAGGCCGTGGTATCGCGCCGCAGGCCGCTGGCAGGTGCTGGTTCAGCCGATCTCGGCGGCGATGCGCTCGTAGTTGGCGCGCACCAGCGCTTCGCCGTACTTGCGTTCCAGGCGGCGCACGCTGAAATGGCCGTGTGCCATGTCCTGGAAATGCTGCATGAAGATGGTGTTGATTGCGGCCCCGCTGGCCGCGCCGATCAGCGGCAGCATGCGTGCCGCGGCCCGCGTCGAAAGCTGCTGACCGAAGCGTGCCGCCACCGCCTGGATCAGCAGCACCAGGGTGGGCGGACCGTCGGTGAGGATGGTCTGGTGCATGGCCTGGGCGGCGGCCAGTGTCAGGTAGGAGGAGAGTGCCAGCCTGACCCCGTAGTAGCCGGTGTCGGCGGCGTCGTCCATCTCGGTGCGGCCGCCGAGGGCAAACACCTCCAGGCAGGCATTGCGCGTGTCTTCGCTGTGGATGTCCTCCCCCTGGTCGCGGGCGATCTCAGCGATCGAGCGCAGCATCAGGGTGGTGGTGATCGGCAGTTCCACCAGCAGGCCGGGCAGGCCTACCAGGCCGCTGAGCGCGCCGGAGCCGGCCGTCAGCGCCTTGTAATAGGCCTGATGGGCGCTGATCTCGCGCGGCCGGTGCATGGACGAGAGGGCCGAATCCATGGCCTTGACGATGGCCCGCTCGGCGGTGCCCTGCAGCCCCTTGAACCAGCGTCGCGGCAGCAGGTTCAGCAACACCTCAATCGGCGTGCCGACCACGTTCGACAGGCGCGCCGCCAGGCTCGGGTGTTCCAGGTGCTCGCACGCCTCGCGCAGGACCAGCATGTCCTGTTCGCTGATGCCGACCAGGGCGGTTCCCATGTCGTGGATGTTTTCCTTGGTGCTTGCGCTTGGCATGGCTTCACCGGTCAGTGGGTGTGCAGGAGCGGGCTGTGGGCCGTGTTGCGGCGCTGCGCATCAGGTCGGCTCACCCGGCTTGTAGTTGTCTTCCGCCTCGGCCGCTTCGCGTTCGGCACGTTCGCGTTGCTTGCGTGCCTCGGCCAGTTCCTCGTGGAAGGGCTCCATGATGCCGACCTGCTTGCCGAGGTAATAACCGAAGGCGAAAAGACCTGCTCCGACAATCAGTCTGCCTATCATCACAACACCTCCAGGCTACGTATACTTACAAGGTAAGGATATGATTCCTGCACGCGGCGTCAACGGATATCCTTGACCTGTTTCAGGTTAGCCCAGAATGGAGAACAATTGATGATACGAATCGACGACCTGTTGCGTAACGACCTCGCCAAGGGGGTCGCCATCGGGGTCGGTGCTGCGGTGCTGGTGCCGGTGTTGATCGGCGCGCTGGCGCCGATGATCAAGCCGGTCGCACGTTCCGCGACCAAGGCCGGGCTGCGCGTCTACGAGCGTGCCCGCGAAGCGGTGGAAGAGGCCGGTGAGATGATGGAAGACCTGGTGGCCGAGACCCAGGCCGAAATGCGTGCCGAGCGCCTCGCTGCCGAACAGGCGGCGCAGCAGGCCGCGGCCGAGCCCGAGCCGGTGGCCGAGACCGCGCAACAGGCCCAGGCCGACGAGGCGACCCGGCATTGAGATTGTGTATTGCGCACCAGATTGAAGGACGCACCCGCCTGCGGGCGCTCGAGCGCCCGGTGGATGGTGCGGCGTTCGCCGAGTTCGCCGAGCGCCTGGCCGCCTGTCCGGGGGTGGACGCACTGGATGCGCGCCACACCACCGGCAGCCTGGTGATCGAGCACCCGGGCATGGATGCGCTGGAGCTGAACGGCTGTGTCGCCCAGGCCGGGGGCGTGATCGAAACGGCCACGGCAGTGGCGCCTGCGGACCCGCTGCAGCCGGTGCGCAATGGCACCCGGCGCGTCGACACTGCGCTCAGCCAGCTGACCGCCGGCGGCCTGGATGCCCGCACCCTGACGTTCATGGTGGTATTCGGCATGGCGGTGGTGCAGATAATGCGCGGGCAGGTGATGGTGCCGGCGGTCTCGCTATTGTTTTACGCCTTCGATCTGCTGCGCCTGCCCGAGGGGCAGAGCGATCAGGCGCCGCAGGAGTCGGGCGACTGACCGGCACGGCACGGGAATTGAACATTTTTACCGGCGCTGGCCGGATCACGGAAAAACAAATGGCTGTAATCAAACTCCAACGCGAACACCAGCTGGGTGCGGATACCGCGCGCGCCCGGGTCGAGACAATTGCCAAGAAGCTGCAGAAAGACCTGGACGCCAAGTATCACTGGGAGGGCTCGACCCTGAAGTTCAGCCGCTCCGGCGCCTCCGGCTACATCCAGGTGGGCGAGCATGACATCGCGGTCGAGATCAAGCTGGGGATGCTGCTAAGCGCCCTCAAGGGCAAGATCGAGCAGACCCTGAACGACGAAATCGACCAGCACCTGTCGGCCTGAACATGCATCCGGCGCTGCTGCTCATTCCCGCCCTGGGGCTGGTGCTCGGCCCCAGGGTGTGGGTCAACCGGGTGCTACGCGAACACGATGCCGAACAGGACCTGCCGGCCAGCGCCGGCGAGGTGGCGCGTGCCCTGCTCGACAGTCACGGCTTGCATGGGGTGCAGGTCGAGGTGACCGATCTCGGCGATCACTATGACCCCAAGGCCAGGGCGGTGCGCCTGTCGCGCCATCACCTCGATCGCAGGAGCCTGACCGCGGTGACCACCGCGGCGCACGAGGTGGCGCATGCCATCCAGCATGCCACGGGCTATCCGCCGTTCGAGCTGCGCACCAGCCTGGCGAGGGTGGCGCAGGTGGCGGGCGAGATCGGCACGGTGCTGATCGTCGCCGCACCGGTCAGCTTCCTGCTGACGCGCAAGAGCCTGCCGCCCACCGTCGTCGGCAGTGCCGCGCTGGGCATGCTCGGCACCAGTGCCGCGGCGCAATTGGCGGCCCTGCCGACCGAACTGGATGCCAGCTTCAAGCGCGCCCTGCCGATGCTGCAGCAGGGCTATATCGAGCCCGGGCAGGCCGAGTCGGCACAGCGCATCCTGTTCGCCTGTTCGCTGACCTATGCCGCGGCTTCGCTGTCCAGCGTACTCACGGTATGGCCGTGGATGGGACGTGGCGGGGCGGCGCTTTCCGCCGGCATGCACACGGTGGCGCGTGCCACCGATGCGGTGACCGCGGCGCAACGGGCAAGGGCCGCGGGGACTGGGCAGGTGGTGGATGGGGAAGCGGTCGACGAGCCCGCGATCGACGAGGGTGTTGAGCAGGCGCGCCCCGAATCGGCTCAGCGCTCTGCGCACGCCGCGACGCGAGCGCAGGGTTCGATTCGCGGCGGTCAGTTCGAACAGTTGGTGCGCAGCGTCGCCAAACCCTTGATCCGCGGTTTTCTCAGTCGCACACCCGTACGCTGAGTACCGAGCACGGCGCATGGTGCGCCACCTTGGCGGTCACCGAGCCGAGCAGAAAGCGCTCGAAGGCATGCTTGCCCTTGTTGCCGATCACCAGCAGGTCGCTGTCGAAGGCCTTTGCCTGGTCGAGGATGGCCTTGGCCACTTCTTCGGATTCGATCACCTCGGTGGAGACCTCGATGTCCTTCCATTCGATCTCGCCGCTGACCCATTGCAGGGCCATCTGCGCCTTTTCGCGCTTCTCCTGCCAAACCCAGCTCAGTTGCTGGTGCACGTCCTGGCGGAACATCCTGATCTGTGGCAGCACGGTGATCGCACGCAGCTTGCTGTTCGCGGGCAGGGGCAGGGCGGCGCACAGTTCCACCGCGGCACGCGCCGGCGGCGAGTCGTCGTAGGCCAGCAGCAGGCGCAGGTGTTGGTCGCTGACCGCCTGGTCGGACGCCGGCTTGACGATCAGCACCGAACAGGGGGCATATTCGAACACCCGGTCGGAGACGCGGCCGAGCAGGAAATCCCCCGCGCCGTGGGTGCCGTGCGAGCCGACCGTGACCAGGTTATAGCCGCCCTCGCCGGTCTGGCGCACGATCTCCTCGGCGGCGGATCCCTCGCAGATCAGGGTGTCGGTGGCCAGCCCGGCACTGCGCAGGCGCTGCGCCTCGGTATCCAGCAGGGCCTGGGCCTCGGCGAGTGCCGTCTCGCGGGTTTCCTGGTAGGCCCGGCGTTGCGGCGCTTCCAGTGCAGCCACCTCGTCCTCGCGCAGCAGGCGCTTGAGCACCGTCATCACGGTCACCGCGCTGCCCTCGGGCAGCGGCATTCCCATCAGGAAATCGGTGGCCGCGTGGGCGGTCTCCGAGCCGTCGGTCGCCAGCAGAATTTTCATTGCCTTGCTCATTGGGCCTCTCCCTCCGGCAGCGGGTTCAATGTGCACCGCCTATGTTCAGTGCGTACTGCAGAATGATGTAGACAGCGTACACGCCCAGCAACCAGAAGCCCTGCCAGCGATGGAACACCGCCTTGTTCATGCTGATGAACACGCGGAACGAGAGCAGGATGATCAGCATCGCCGGGAAGTGGAAATAATAGAAGTTGTCCGGGATCGCCAGCGGCGCCGCGGCGGCCGCTGC
>Ga0272444_10005906_pt1 | contig 10545 bp, 8 predicted proteins | sample SSMForm13_FD_201033 | JGI IMG/M metagenome (GOLD analysis project Ga0272444, IMG submission 201033) | Marine sediment archaeal communities from Little Sippewissett salt marsh, Falmouth, MA, United States - SSM-Form-13 | ecosystem: Environmental > Aquatic > Marine > Wetlands > Sediment ...
GTGCGGGGTAGCCTTTATCGCCGTCTTTTTGCTTCTGATGATTCTGGCACTGATCATGCGGTTGATTCTGGTTGTTTTCCCGGAGCGGGCGGAGGTGGTTGACGCCGCTGTTCTGGCCGCGGTAACCTCTGTAATTTCAACGGCTTATCCCGGCACGAAGATTACCAAGGTGGAGGAGGTAAAATGATTTTGGCCAAGACTCCGAAGACCATTCGGGTGCAATTTATGCCTTTCCGTGATGGCCTGCAGAGCTCGTTCGGAGGTAAGGTTAGATTGAACGATTTTCTACCGGCCATGGAAGTGGCGGCCAAGGAGGTCGGTATCCGCCATTTCGAATTCGGGGGCGGTGCCCGATACCAGGCGCCCTATTTTTATCTGGGTGAGGATCCTTTCGAGGACATGAAAAAGATCCGGGAGGCGGTCGGTCCGGAGGTTGATCTTCAGATATTGACGCGATCGGTTTCCGGTGTCACGCTGACCACGCAGTCGCCGGAGGCTCTTCAGCTGCAGGCGAAGTTGATGAAAGAGTACGGGACGACCTACGATCGGAATTTCGATTATATGAACGACGTCGATAACCTGGTCAAAACAGGCCGGCCGATCGTCGAGGCCGGAATGCATCACCAGGTCTGTATCGCCCTGATGGGTTTGCCTTTTAGGTCGGATAAAGTTCATACGGCGGAGTTCTATACCGATATCGGCAAGCGGATTCTCGACAGCGATATCAAGGTGGACAGTATCTGTCTCAAAGACGCCAGTGGGACGACTGATCCGAAGACGATCTACGATACGGTCAAGGGTCTTAAAAAGATCATGCCGCCGGAGATTCCGCTCTGGCAGCATACGCATGACACGGCCAGTATGGCGGTGGCCTGCTATATGGCGGGCATCGAGGCCGGTGTCGATGGTATCGATCTCTCGGTCCGCCCGATGGCTTCCGGGACGGTGCAGCCCGACGTGCGTTCCATGGATCATGCCCTGAAGGGGACCGGATTTTCACTGGATGTCGACGCCTCCAAGATGTCGATTATCGAGGATATGCTCAACGAGCTGATGAAGGAATACGATTTCAACCCGAATACGACGACGGCCGATGCCCGGGTGGTCGGTTTTCCCATGCCGGGCGGAGCTATCGGCCCCAATGTGCATATGATGGTCAAGGCGGGTATTATAGATCGGTACAGCGAGGTTCTGGCCGAGTTTCCGGTGGTGGTCGAGGCCGGTGGGGCCTGGACGAGTGTCACGCCGGGCAGCCAGCAGTACTGGCTTCAGGCGTTCAATAACGTCATGTACGGGCGGTGGAAAAAGATCGATGCCGGCTACGGCCGGGCCGTTCTCGGTTATTTCGGCAAAACGCCTCTGCCGCCGGATCCGGAGGTAGTCAGGATTGCCTCGGAGCAACTGGAGCTGGAGGTTTTCAAGGGTAATCCGCTGGAGGCGGCTCCCAAGAATATCGAGCCGGCCAGAAAGGCGCTGGAGGAGCGTAATTTGCCGGTAACCGATCGCAATATATTCCTGGTCGTAGCGTCCATGGTGCCGGGCAAGAAGATGGAGCTCAACGAGGGTATTCGGTTGTTGACGGGCAAGTCCAAGATCGATATACCTCTCAAGAAAAAAGAGGCCCCGAAAGCCGCGGCGCCCGAGGCGGCTCCGGCGCCGGCAGCGTCACCGGTTGCCAGCGGCCCGGTGACGTCGCGGATAGTCGTCCAGGAGGGCGCGGCCAGCCGGACATTTATGGTGACCTGCGAACCGGTCGGGGGGAGTAATACCGCTCCGAGCGCACCGGCCGAACCGGCCGGCAAAGCCGAGGTGCCGGCCGGCAGCAACGGCACGCCGGTATATTCCACCTTTGCCGGATCGGTCGAGGTCGTCGATATTCTGGTCAGGATCGGTGATCAGGTACACAAGGGGCAAACAGTGGCGGCTATCGAGGCCATGAAGGCCAAACATGATATAAAATCACCGATTGCCGGGAAAGTTTCCGCGGTTCATGTGGCAATCGGCGATGAGATTGATTCCTCCAAACCGATCATGACCATTTCGTAGTAAGGCCGATAATATGAATTCAACTTTTCGATTGTTGCATGAATCCGGATTCGCTCATTTCACGTGGGGGAATCTGATCATGTTTGCCGTGGGGGGCATTTTGATTTTTCTGGCCATCAGGAAATATTATGAGCCGCTTTTGCTGATTCCGATCGGTTTCGGGGTAATCCTGGCCAACCTGCCGCTGGCTCATATGGGTTCCTACGGTGAGGGAATAATAGCGCTGATTTATGAAAACGGTATCCGGACTGAGCTTTTGCCTCCGCTGATTTTTCTGGGCATTGGCGTTTTGACCGATTTCAAGCCGCTTCTGGGTCGACCGCTGACATTTCTGCTGGGCGCCTCGGCCCAGCTGGGGATATTCGTGGCGGCCATCGGCGCTTTTTATCTTCTGGATTTTACCCCCAGAGAGGCGGCCAGTATCGGTATTATCGGCGGTGCCGACGGCCCGACCTCGATATTTCTGGCCAGCCAGCTGGCCCCGCACCTTCTGGGGCCGATTGCCGTAGCGGCCTACAGTTATATGTCGCTGGTGCCGATTATCCAGCCGCCGATTTTGCGGATGCTGACGACCCACAGCGAGCGAGCCATTGATATGCCGCAGGCCCGGCCGGTGTCCCGGACGGCGGCAATCATGTTTCCGATCGTCACCGGGATTATCGCCTCGCTGGCTATTCCCTCGAGCGCGCCGCTGATCGGGATGCTCATGTTCGGCAACCTCATTCGCGAAAGCGGCGTCACCGATCGTTTGAAAAAGACGGCCGGAGGAGCCATGGTGGATATTGTCACGATTTTCCTGGGCTTATCGGTGGGGGCGACCATGGATGCGGCGCATTTTCTGGGTCTGAGCACGCTGTTGGTGCTGCTGCTGGGGGCGGTTGCTTTTGCGTTCAGTACCGCCGGCGGTATTCTTTTCGCCAAGTTTTTGAATCTTTTCCTCAGACATGACAGGAAGATCAATCCCTGTATCGGGGCCGCGGGTGTTTCGGCGGTACCTATGGCCGCCCGGGTAGTGCAGCATTTCGTTTCCGACAATACCCACGGGCGGGTTAATCCGCTGATGCCGGCTATGGGGCCCAACGTGGCGGGTGTGATCGGTTCGGCGGTCGCCGCGGGGGTCTTCTTGACCTTGTTGATGTAGGATATAGAAATTGATTGCATCAGTTATTTGGATAAGAAAAGCCGGGGGAGATTCCCCGGCTTTTTGCGTATCGTGAAATGATAATCCCTTAATTACGGTTCAGGTCCGATTAGCGTTTTTTGCTTTTTGATTTTTTGGTTTTGGTTTTTCCGGAAACCGCTGTTTTCTTTGCGGCTTTTTTGTCTGGATATTCGATATCCGCCTGTCTCTTTAGATCGGCAAGCGAGAGACCTTCATCTTTCAGAATTTGCCTAAAGATCTTTTCATCGATCTGTTTTGCCTTGGACAGCTTTTGCTGAATACTCTTACCCGTATCGAAGGAGATTTCCAAAAACATCATGAATTCGTTTAGCGCCAGTTTCTCGAGGTTCAGATTGCGTTTAATTTTCTCGAAATCAAGAATGATGGCTTTATTGGCTTGTATATCTTTTTTGCTGAATATCAGCTTTTTGCTTCTTCCGCCGCATCGCAGTTCATATTCGCCAGGTTTGTCGATGTTAAACACATAATTTCCATGCGGATCAGAATGTGTTTTGTACTTGGTGGAATCTTTGTCTGTCAGAGTGACTTCCTCGTTCGCAATACCAAAACCCTTTATGTCTTTGATGCCACCGCGAAGAGTTATCTGAAAATCCTTTATTAGTTGAAACATGAAGGTACTGAATATCTTATCCCACCCAATACGTAATTTATGGACATCTTCACATTTAGTATTATGGACAATTACACACCTTGCTGTTTCTATATTTTCTTGTTCCGCCTCAACCGAGGCGCGGTAAATCACGCGTAGTAACCGTTTATTATTGTTTTCCGGATGACTTCTCAGAAATGATAATGAACAATTGTCTGGATCGAAGCCCTTTTCCACGGTCACATCGGCCAGGAATTCCTTGTTAATCTGATGGCAATCGCCTAGTTCTATGGCTCCAATATTATGCAAATCCAGTTCCGTCCCACAGCCCAGAATGTACTCCGAGATATTGACCGCCCGGGCCATACGGTCAGAAGGATTGGCATATTGATCTGCAGCCTCCGTAATGTCATGGTCATTGCTGTTGGCGTAATCATCCACATTAATAAAGGGGTCCAAACGCAGCATTTTCCCTCTGACATCCGCAGGAATAGCGTCAACGTCATTAACGAAATCGTGTCGCGCTATTCTGCGATACTTGTTGGGATTAAGCAGCATGTGGGCGGGGACGATCATAACCTGTGTCATATTACGATTACTAATTTCATCGGCAACCATGGTAACATATTTCCCCCCGTGCAAGAGCTTGAAACATACGTTTTTGAGTATTACGAAGATATCCCCAAGGGCCCCCCAGTAATCGCTATTGGGGATATTCCGGTTATCGGCGGTCAAAATCGAATTCCAATCATATCCAAAGACAATTGTGTTTCCCGCAAGACCGGATAAATCCGATGAACTGAGATTTCCGGTTTTGTCCGGAGTTTTGACCTGTATTCCGCCCGGGAGAGAGCAGGACGATTTCACGGATTTGAGACCCGGCTCTCGTTCCCCAAATTCCATTATTGTGCCATATCTATGATCTAGATGGGATATGTTCTTCATGTCTTTAAAAGGTGGATTATACAAAATACTAATCGGAAGGTAGTCGATCATGAAACTCCCGATATGCTCCACATAAAAAATGAAGACCTGGCTCTTTTCGATCTCGAATACATGCAGATGTTCATCTGATATCCAAATTTCTACTTCATATTTAAGTCTGACGAGAACTTGCATGACTTGATTATCGACGGTCATTCCAAAGACCTGGCCCCATTTGAATTCACCGTCATCAACCGACAGAGTCCCTCGATATGTCCTGTTTCCCGGGAGAACAAGAATATCGTATTGCACATCAAAACCACCCATATCATTGGGATCGTCAAGATTAATGCTAAAGCCGATAGTCTCTCCTCTTCTGACAGGATAGCATTTTGGCAGTAGCCATTTCATTGAAATTCTGTTGTAATGACTTCTATAAATCTTTGCCAAAGAAATCGGGCGACCATTACCAGGCATGACTACCTCCGTTATTGAATTATTAAGTTTTGGAAATCGTAAATAAATTTCAGAGAATATTGCTGAAATTTGTTATTTGGATATTAATACCAATATTCCGAAAAGTCAAGCTATTTTTCGCCGAAACCGGTCATTGTTATCAGGAAATAATGCATGTGCAACGAATTTAATTGCTTGCGCGATTGTCATGTCGCATTTCCTATCTAGATAGATTTCAACCCCCCGCCGGCAGGCCGAGGGTGTATCTCAGAAGCGCCGCCGTGCCGGTTTTGCCCTTCTGCCCGACCTCCATTTCGGGGCCGACACACGAGGGGCAGCCGGCGGCGCAGGGGCAGCCGGTCAGTTGTTCCAGGCAGGCCCGGAAAAGGTCCGGCCAGATATGGTAAAGCTTCTCGGAATAGCCGACTCCCTCGGGGATGTTTTCATAGATGAATATGGTCGGGCGATCGGTGAAAGGCGAGCGCACCTGGGAGATGGCCCGGAGATCATGCGGGTCGCACATGACCCAGAGGGGCGCGATTTTGCCCAGGATATTGGCCAGGCCGCGAAGGGCGCCGCCGAACGTCTCACCCTCCAGGTTGAGACGAAAATTGACATCACCGGGAAAGGCCATCCAGAACGAATTCGTTGGCAGTTCCAGTTCCGGCAGATCGAGTTTGCCCCAGCCGACGTTTTCGTGAGTGTGAAATTTCACCTTTTTGAAAAGGACGGTTACCGAGGTGACTTTCACCTCGCCCCAGGCGACCAGTGAGTCGGTCTCCTGTTTTTGCTCGCTGACGGCGAGGACCTTCAGTTCGGTCTTGGTTTCGGCATCGGTGAAATAATCGACCTGGACTTCCTTGACATAGGCCTTTTTGCCCTCCCAGTCGAGCCGCGTCACCTGGTACTGGTCAGCATCGTGCAGATAGATGGCTTCCGGGTGGAGGAAAACGGGGGCCGAATAATAGTCCACCTCGCCGATAACGCGATTGTCTTCGGATTCGTTGAGAATGACGAAATTGGTCGTGGAGGCGGACCGGAGCGAAATGCCCTGGGCGGGGTAGATATCCGATGACCAGTGGTACTTACCGCCGGTGTGGCGGAAGACGTTTTGCGATTCGAGATAATCCAGAATTTCGGCGGTGCCGTCGGTCCGGAACTTTTCGTCACCGGTCAGCGGCAGCTCGAAACCGGCGCACTTGATATGGTTGCTGCTGATGATCAGATTATCCGGGTCGATGATACCCATCTCGGGCGTCCGGCGCAGAAGGTAATCGGTCTCTTTGGCCAGGAACTGGTTTAAGGCCGAGCTGTTGGCGATAAATATGGTTACCGAGGTCGATGCTTTTCGTCCGGCCCGTCCGGCCTGTTGCCGGATCGAGGAAATCGAGCCGGGGTAGCCGCAAATGATGGAAACATCGAGGGCCCCGATGTCGATGCCGAGCTCAAGAGCGTTGGTCGAGACCACGCCGGTGATGGTGCCGCGCCGCAGGCCCTGTTCGATCTCGCGCCGCTGGTTGGGAAGGTATCCTCCCCGGTAACCGGCCACCCGGATATTTTTTCCGAACGGCTCACTGAAGGCCTGCCGAAGGTAGGACAGGAGAATTTCCACCTGCAGGCGGTACTGGGCGAAAACGATCGTCTGGATGCCCTGGGAGATGAACCTCCGCGACAGGTGGTAGGCCTCCCGGAGAGCCGATTTGCGGATACCGAGCTGGCGGTTGACAATAGGCGGATTGTAAATGATAAAATGCTTTTCGCCTGACGGTGCGCCGTTGGTGTCGATCAGGGTGACTTCGCGGCCGATGATTTTTTCGGCCAGCTCGGTGGGGTTGGCGATGGTCGCCGAGCAGCTTATGAAAACCGGATCGGAACCGTAAAAACGGCAGATTCTTTTCAGGCGGCGAATGACATTGGCCAGATGGGAGCCGAAGATACCGCGGTAATGATGAATTTCGTCGATGACGACGAATTCGAGGTTTTCGAACAGCTTGATCCATTTGGTATGATGCGGCAGGATACCGGTGTGAAGCATGTCGGGATTGGTTACGACTATATGCCCGGCCGAACGGATAAGTCGTCTGGCGGTCTGCGGCGTGTCGCCGTCGAAGGTATAGGTCCTGATATCGACATCGAGCCTATCGATCAGGTCGGTCAGCTCGGCCAGTTGATCCTGGGCCAGCGCTTTGGTCGGGAACAGATAAAGGGCCCGGGCCGAGCGGTTATCCATGATAGTATCCAGGACCGGCAGGTTATAACACAGGGTCTTGCCTGAGGCGGTCGGCGTGACGATGACGGTATCATGGCCATCCAGAATGGCCTCGACCGCCTGCCGCTGATGCGAATAGAGTTTTTCAATGCCTTTACGACGGAGCAGGCCGACCAGATCGGGATTGAGTTTCTCCGGATAATCGGCGTAGTCGCCCTTTCGGGAGGGGATTTTTTCCCAGTGGGCGATATTGCCGGCAATGGCCGGATCGGATCGAAACGAGCTGAGAATTTGGGTCAGGTTCATTTGCTTCGTTTCAGGCTCATCAGGTTACGCCTGCAGATATCACAGAATTTTTCGCCTTTGTTATCGATATCGAACATGTTCTGGCTGTAATAATTAACGCATTTGGGGTTGCGGCAGCCGGACATCCCGAACAGGTGAGCCAGTTGATGGATCGTCTCTTTGAAAAGACGGTCGTAGACTTTCATTTCATCCTCGGGCAGACCGTAAAACTCCTGCCGAATCCGGAAAAGCGAAACCACGGCGGTGCCGAGAATGGAATCGGCATGCCCGATAATATAAGCGTCATCGGGCAGATAGATGTCCTCTTCGCAGATCCCGACAATCAACTCGCGGCTATTGGCTTTAACCCGTTCCAGCTTGGCCATGATGATACTGGCGTAAAACTGGTTACGAATGACGTTATTGGCCTCCTCGGGCATCTTCATGCCCTTGAGAATATCCACCGAACGCGAGAAAACCGGACCGATATTGGTCGCCAGCCGGTTGACCATCATAAAATCGACCTCGCCGAGGGGAACCACCACGATTTTCGCTCTGGTAAAAGCCATAGACTACTCTGCGAAAAAGAATCTGGAATCGGTTCCGACAGGTGAGATTTTGATCTCCATACGCGCTCCGCAACGGGGACACCAGCCGACATAGGCATCGCCCTTTTTATTGAGGTATATGCGGGAGTAAATACGACAGCATTTGAAGATTACGCCGAGGTATGCTCGCCGCCGTATTTTGTCATTTACCGGTTTGCGCATTCAGTCGTTTCCGATTTCTTATTTTTCCGTCTTTGCCGCCGCCAGGTTGTACTCATGCATAATGGCTACCGAGGCCGAGGAGCCGATGCGTTTGGCGCCGGCGGCGACCAGCGCCTCCATGTCCGACATGGTGCGGATGCCTCCCGAGGCCTTGACCTTGATTCGTCCCCGGGCGGCCTCAGTGAGGCGGCGGACTATCTCGACGGTGGCGCCGCCGAAAAAACCGGTGGCGGTCTTGACATAGTCGGCCCCGCCGCCAACGACCGTTTCGACGGCTTTTGTCTGGGTTTCGGGTGTGATCCGGGGCGATTCGATGATGACTTTCAGAATGACACTATCCGGCAGGCTCTTTCTGACGGCGGCGATTTCGTTTTCCACCTCGCCGAAGGCGCCTTCGGCCAGAAGGCCGATATTGGCCACCATGTCGATTTCATCGGCACCATCCTCGACGCCTTTGACCGCCTCGGCCACCTTGATATCGGTCCGGTTGGCCGAAAGGGGGAAGCCGGAGACGGAAATTATTTTCACCTCGGAACCGGTCAGAAAGGTCTTGGCATAACTTACCCAATAAGGATTTACAGCGATGCCGCAAAAACGATGGGCGATCGCCTCCTGACAAAGTTTGGCAATCCCCGCCCGGTCGGTTTCCGGGGTAAGCAGGGAATGATCTATGAGGCGTTCGGGGTGGTCGATCATGCGCGGTCTCTCCTTGCAGACATAAGAATTACGCGTCAGGTTCGTATCAAGTCACTCATAAAGCTCTTTCCGGGGAAAGTATAAGTCAATTCAAATATTTCCGCAAGGGTTGCGGCGATATCGGCAAAGGTTTCCCGGGTGCCCAGGTTGCGGCCGCATTTGATTTGCCGATGACAGGCCAAAAGGGGAACATATTCCCGGGTGTGATCGGTCGAATCTTTCATGGTCGGATCACAGCCATGATCGGCGGTTATTATGAGCAGGTCACGCTCATCCATGAGGTCCAGAATCTCCGGCAGCCGATAATCGAATTCCTGCAGGCCGCCTCCGAAGGCACCGACATCGTTGCGGTGTCCCCAGAGCATATCGAAGTCGACGAGATTGGCAAAGATGACACCATGCTCCCCGGCCTTCATTTCGGCGATCACTTTGTTTACGACGTCCATGTTGATAGTCGTTTTCACCGCCCGGGTGAAACCGCGGCGGGCCAGCAGGTCGTAGACCTTGCCGACGCCGATAACCGGTATGCCGCGTTCGGTCAGCCTGTCAAAAATTGTCGGCGATGGCGGCGGCAGGGAAAAGTCCTTCCGGTTGACCGTCCTGGTGAACCGTCCGGGGCGGCCGGTGAAGGGACGGGCGATGACGCGTCCGACAGCGTGTTCACCCTGCAGAATGTCCCGGGCGGTTTGACATATTTGGTAAAGACGTTTCAGCGGTATGACATCCTCGTGGGCGGCCAGTTGAAAGACCGAGTCGGCCGAGGTGTACAGAATTATCTCGCCGGTACGGAGATGCCGCTCGCCGAGCCGTTGGATAATTTCGGTGCCCGAGGTCGGGATGTTGCCGATGGTATTGACATCGGCGGACCTTTCAAAGCGGCTGACCAGATCAGGCGGGAAGCCATCAGGATAGACCGGGAAGGGTTGGGGCAGAATAATCCCGCCTATTTCCCAGTGACCGGAGGTGGAATCCTTGCCGGGTGATTTTTCGGCCATTTTGCCATAGGCGGCCGACGGACAGGAAACCGGCTCGACGCCCTTGATTCTGGTGATGTTGCCCAGGCCCAGCTTCCGCGAGTGGGGCATTTTAAGGCCGCCGAGCTCATCGGCGATATTGGGGATCGTGGCCGCGCCGCGGTCGCCGTATTGAGGAGCATCGGGCAGTTCGCCGACCCCGCAGGCATCGAGGATGATAAGTATCACGCGATGGAACATGTCAGTAAGGTAAGAATTATATGGGAGTGAATAAAGGGAAAAAATAAAGGGACAAAAGAGAGGTTGGATCGACTATTAGCTATATGTCGGGAGCCACGGCTCCCAACCTGCAACTAAAGCCATTGAAGAGGGTGCCCCACAGCGTCAGCTGTGGGGGGCATCTTATGTATGGG
>Ga0272444_10005908_pt1 | contig 10542 bp, 6 predicted proteins | sample SSMForm13_FD_201033 | JGI IMG/M metagenome (GOLD analysis project Ga0272444, IMG submission 201033) | Marine sediment archaeal communities from Little Sippewissett salt marsh, Falmouth, MA, United States - SSM-Form-13 | ecosystem: Environmental > Aquatic > Marine > Wetlands > Sediment ...
TTGGTGGTGGGATTGGTAATGGCACACAGTGCGCTGCAATGTTTTAGTATTCCACCAATGGCATAAAGAGCTTCCTGTGAAACCCCGGCATACTTATCCCCTGCAAACAGAGGGTTCCCGTCTTTCCAAATACTGCAATGCGTGTGCATTCCGGTACCATTATCTTGAAAAAGAGGCTTGGGCATAAATGTTACGACGTGGTTATGTTTGTAAGCCACATTCTTGAGCACATACTTGAACCACACCAACTGGTCACCCATTTGGATCAGCGGCTTAAACCGCATGTCGATCTCGGCCTGCCCGGCAGTTGCAACTTCATGGTGCTGACATTCAACATCTATTCCCAACCCCTCTAACGTCAAAAGCATCTCCGTTCGAATATCCTGAAACTTGTCCATGGGCGGAACCGGGAAATATCCCTCTTTGTGTCGTGGTTTGTAACCGAGGTTGGGATTTTCCTCTCTTCCGCTGTTCCAAATCCCTTCAACTGAATCGATCTCGTAAAACGCACGATTGCTGGATGATTCAAATCGAATATCATCAAAGATGAAAAATTCGGCTTCAGGCCCGAAGAAGGCGGTATCCCCAATTCCGGTGCTTTTGAGATAGGCTTCCGCCTTTCTCGCAATATTGCGAGGGTCTCTGGTATATGATTCACGGGTAATCGGATCAACGATGTTGCCAATGAGCACCAGGGTCGGCACTTCAAAGAAAGGGTCCATTTTGGCGGTGGCGGCGTCCGGCACCACGAGCATATCACTGGCGTGTATGGGCTGCCATCCCCGGATACTCGATCCGTCAAAGCCGAACCCGTCTTCAAAACTCGACTCCTCCAACTCACTCAAAGGAACCGTAAAGTGCTGCCATACCCCCGGAAAATCCATAAATCTTAGATCAACAACCTTTGCCTCGTTTTCTTTTGCATACTCCAATACTTGTTTTGGTGTCATAATATAATTCCTCCTCAGTGTTTATAATAAAATATTTGGTTTTATTGTGACCGCCTTTGTTTTTTTCATTCATCATTCGATGTTGGACGTTCGATGTTCAATGTTCATCTTTTTTAGTTACCTTTCTGAACCCATGCCCTACTCCATTATATTGCATCCTTACCTTTTTCTCCGGTCCGAACCCGAATTGCCTGCTCAACGGGAAATACAAAAATCTTTCCATCCCCGATTTTGCCGGTATTGGCGGCATCCTGGATTTTGCTGACAACTTCATCCGCCCGGGAGGCTTCCACAATGATTTCGATTTTGACCTTAGGAATAAAGTCCACGACATATTCGGCACCGCGATAGATTTCCTTATGTCCCTTTTGCCGTCCATACCCTTTTACTTCCGATATGGTCATTCCCTGGATGCCGATTTCATTGAGTGCTTCCTTGACATCATCCAGTTTAAAGGGCTTGATGATAGCTTCGATTTTCTTCATGATTTCACTCCTTTCATAAAATCGTTGCACGATTTTATATAACTCGGCTTTGCCGCTTTCACTTGTTAAGCTTTAGGACAAATAAAAGGGTTAATCGATCTCAAACGCTCTTTCACCATGGATGGTATTGTCTAATCCTAAAATCTCATTTTCTTCATCCACCCTGAGCCCGCCGGTTATGAACCGGGTGATATGAATAAGAATGAACGTTGCAATCGCCGTATAAGCGGCCGTACCAACAATGGACATGACCTGAATCCAAAGTTGTTTCGGGTTTCCAAAAATCAATCCTTTGGCTCCTTGGGTAATAGCCGGGTTGGCAAAGACCCCGGTTGCCAAGGCGCCCCACACACCGCACATGCCGTGTACCCCGAAGGCATCCAGAGAATCGTCATACCCCAGTTTTTGTTTTATCACGGCAACACTGTAAAAACCCAGGACACCGGCAACCAGCCCGATAACCAGCGAAGCCGACATGCCGACAAATCCTGCCGCAGGCGTAATGGCAACCAGTCCGGCCACAACCCCGGAGGCAATTCCCAATACGGTCGGTTTTTTATTAACGAACCATTCGGCGAACATCCACGCCAGGGCACCCATGGCTGCCGATGTGTTGGTTACCAAAAAGGCGGAAGCGGCAACCCCGTCTGCGGCCAGTTCGCTGCCGGCGTTGAACCCGAACCACCCGAACCACAAGAGCGCGGCGCCCAGGGCGGTCAGAGAAATACTGGACGGAAACATGGCCTCTTTGCCGTACCCGACGCGTTTCCCGATGACCAGTGCCAGTACCAAACCGGCAACGCCTGCATTGATGTGAACCACAGTACCGCCGGCAAAATCAAGAGCGCCCATTTTCGACATCCAGCCCCCGCCCCATACCCAGTGACACACCGGAGAATAGACAACCGTGAGCCACAGCACCGTAAAGACAATCCATGAAGAAAATTTCATTCGGTCCACGACGGAGCCGAGGACCAAGGCCACGGTGATTCCGGCAAAGGTCATCTGAAAAACAACAAAAACATAGGTGGGTATGGTCCCGGATATGCTGTTTACACCGATTCCCCTTAAAAACAAATTCTCCAGACCGCCGACCAGGCCGGCCTGATCCGGTCCAAAGGCAAGGGTATAGCCCCACATCATCCAGATCACACTACCCAAACAATAGGCCACAAAGGTCATGGCATAGGTATTCAAAAGGTTCTTATACCTGGACATGCCGCCGTAAAACAGGGCCAGACCGGCCGGGGTCATCACCATGACCAACGCCGTGGCAACGATCATCCAGGCCGTGTCCCCGGTATTTAAAACATCCGCGGCAAACGCTGAAGAACACGGAAAAAACAGACACAGAACAGCAATCATAAAACCGAATACTTTCATTCCTAATTATTCCTCCTTTATTTTTGTTTGGATCCGCTGCATACAGGTTTTAGGTGTCAGGTGTCAGGAATCGCCAGACCTGAAACCTGACACCTGACACCTGAAACCAAATAGTCTTGGAAAGCTATTAACAAACTGGTAATGCACCCATCCCCTTTACGTTCGGATCAAGGTAAAACATCCTCTATCGCCGCTTTGACGGCCGCCACCTGGTCCGGAGAATCCACCTTCTGCCCGTCAAAATCCCTGACATAAAAAACATCCACCACCTGATCGACCTTGGTAGAAATTTTTGCTACCCATACATCCAGCCTGCATCTAAACAGAGCGTCCGTTATGCTGTAAAGCAGCCCCGGAAAATCGTAAGTAAAGACTTCAACAATGGTAAAAAAACTCGAGATGTTGTTGTCCAGAACAATTTTATGCGGTCTATGCCCCGGGCGGGATTTGGTGGGTCGATATACATTCATGTTCTCGCTTAAGCCTGCGGTAAGATCCAATTCTCCGGCCAGAGCCGATCGAAGTTGCTTTGCCGTACGTTCCCAGGTTTTGGATTCAAAAATCCGGTCCGGAGGGGGTTTAACTTCAAAAATGTCAAGGGCGATATTATTCCGCCATGTGAAGACCTGAACGTTGAGAATATCGAGACTATTCAGGGTAAATGTTCCTGCAATTTTTGAGATTAACCCCGGGCGGTCTTTGGCGCAGATGGTGACCGTCCGGCTGTTGGAATCCGGTGTCTGAACCACTCTCCAGACAAAATCATCCCCACCGATATTCTGGTAAAGTTTGATATGCTCCAGGATATCTTCAGCCGATGTATACAGGAGGTATCGCGGGGACATGAAGTTAAACAAGGTTTCCAACTCCTGTTTGGGGTGAAGCTCGAATCCTGACGATAAAACCTTTTTTTTCTTTTCCTCAACGCCTTTGACGGCCTCACGGGTTGCAAGTTCTCCATGTTCCAGAATATTCAGAACTTTAAAAAAAAGATCTTTCAAAAGTGCCGCGGTCCATTCGTTCCATGCTTTAGGACCGGTGGCCATGGCATCAGCTACGGTCAAGAGATACAGCATTTTCAGATGCCTGGCGTCTTTTATTATTCTGGCGCAAAAAATGGCGGTTTCCTCATCATACAGATCCCTTCGGGTTGCAGTTTTAAACAGCACAAGGTGTTCTTGGACCAGAAACGAAACCGTTTCGATATCCTTGTCTTTAAAGCCTCTTTTGGACAACGCCGTGCGAACAATTTTTGCCCCGGTTTTGGAATGGCTCTCACCCGGCGCGCCTTTGCCGATATCATGGAACAGGGCTGCCCATAACAACAGTCTCCGGTTTTTGAGTTCTTTGTAAAGGTCACCGCATAGCGGGGCTTTGGGCGCACCGTCTTTGGATCCGAATGATTTTAGAATTTGAACCGCTCGCAGGGAATGCCGATCCACGGGATAGAGATGATACTCATCATACTGAATCCGATTCTCAATGTCTTTAAATTCAGGAAGATACTCTGTTAACAGGCCGGTATTTAACATTTCATTCAAGACATTGAATGTTGGGGCCGGCGCAACCAAGATTTGATCAAAGGATTGAACATTCTCCAACGAAGATATAAAATCATCATCAATAAGATATTTAAATTCTCTGGCCAACCGTTTGGCCTCAATACTCAACGGGATCTTTAAACAGGCGCTTTCTTCAAATATTTTCATCAAAAGGCCCGGAGATTTTAGGATGGCCTCAGAGGAAACAAAATTAAGCATTCCCTCTCCGGATACTTTCAAGCCCTTAACCGTGGTAATTTTTTTGGTCTTTCTTTTACGTTTCGAGCTTGATGCATACCCGAGTTCATAAAGAAATATGAGATGCTGTTGTTTTACGAATTCCATATGTCCATGGAGTTCGCTCAAGAATCTTTCCACGGGTTGTTGCCCGTTTTCTTTTCTAAATTTCAGGACGGCAGCCAAGGACGCCTGGTGTTCGAAGTATAGCTGATCGCATTTTCTACCGGTTATGTGATGCAGACGATTTCTGATATTCCAAATGAATTGTAACGATTTTCTTAAGGACTCAAACTCCTCGTGAGACAGATAGCCGTGATACTCAAGATCTCTAAACTGCCTGAGATTTGATTTGATACGGGCAATCCAGAGCATGGTGTGATAATCTCTCAACCCGCCCTGCCCATCTTTGAGGTTGGGTTCAAGCAGATAAGCGGAATCTCCGAAATACAGGTGACGTTGGCGATTATTTTCTATGAGCGTAGCGATTATTTTGTTAGATCGTCTGGGTGTGATTCTGTGACCCAGTTTTTCCATAAGGGCTGAATATAAAGGTGACATGCCGCATATGAAACGAGCATCCAAAAGGGATGTTAAGACTTCAACATCTTCTAAAGCGAGATTAACGCATTCCTTAATCGATCGGGTGGCATACCCCACATCAAAACCGATGTCCCATAACGGATAGATAATCTCGCGAACAAGAGCTTCGGCATCATCAGGAACACTTTTCTCAAAAAGAAAAAGCAGATCCACGTCAGAATGGATACATTGCTCTTCTCGGCCATAACCTCCCAGAGCAACAACGGCGTAAAGATTTTTATTAGCAGCCATCTTAGGACCGACGATGCTATTTTCAAAGCAGTGGTGAAAATAATCGTCGAGAATTCGTGCATGTTTTTTTATAAAATCAGGCTCCGTTCCTTCAAAAAAGCCGGAAATCAGGAGCCCGGTCTTTTCCCGTAATCTCTCTGAGGCAGACTCATGAACATCTTTTATTTTTGCTTCTTGCAGATTCATTATATCTCAACGGAACAGGTTGTTACATTGGGTCTCAAGATTTTTTTTGTGCATTAAAAAATCACACACAATTAAAGAACCATTTAATCAGAATAAAATTACAATATTTGCGACAACGTTTTTAAGACCAATAACAGCAACAATTATGCCACCCAATCGAACAATTCGTTATTATATGTTTATACAGACAGTTAACTGTTGATATGAATGTCGAGGAAAGTTTTACGAATTACATTTCTGTTATATTATTGATCAAAAACCTACAATAATGCAACTTTAATTTTAGAAAAAAAAGGATGCAATTAAGGCATGCTTGGTTAAAATTTAGAGGTAAGTCTCAGTTTATAAAAGATCTTTTAGTCTTGGAAGCCACGCTTGAAGATCCAGACTTTTTTACAACGGTTAAGATAGCAAACAATTGGCCTGAATTTTGCAGTATCAGCATATTAAAATCACCTGAAGAATTTCATTTTGCAAAACATCTTTCAATAATAACTGAATTAAAAAATGAATAAAAGACAAGTCAAAGAGCGTTTATCAGAGTTTGCCGGAATATGCCAACACGCTGAAAATGATGAAATTTCACTTTTAGAAGCAGCCCTTTTTGTTGAAGATGTGTTCGGGATAGCTCTTTCAGACAATGAAATCTGCAAAAAAAACCTTGGAACCCATAACGCTATAGAAAAATTTATAGTTAAAAAACTACAATTGTAAAAAACATGTGTGGAATCTGTGGAATAATAAATCTTGATAGTGGCCTTCCTCCGGACACAGGTATTCTTATGCGTATGATGGGAAGGCTTCGACACCGTGGACCTGATTCAAGCGGCTACTATCGTGACAAACAAGTCGCATTAGGGCATACCCGGCTTGCGATAATAGATTTGCAGACAGGCTTCCAACCTATTTCCAATGAAGATGATTCCGTATGGATAACATTTAACGGCGAAATTTTTAATTATCTTGAACTCGGCTCAGAACTCTCAAACCTGGGGCATGTTTTTAAAACCAAAAGCGATACAGAAGTTATTGTACACGCTTATGAACAGTGGGGCACATCATGCTTTGAACGCTTTAACGGGCAGTGGGCTCTGGCCTTATGGGACAGCAGGAATGGCAGGATAATTCTGTCCCGTGACCGATTGGGTATCAGGCCTCTTTACTATACAACATGCAACAAAAGATTGTTGTTTGCCTCCGAGGTCAAAGCACTGTTTGCAGACAAAAATGTAGAGCGAACGCTTGATCCTGCCGGTATTTCGGAAATCTTTACTTTCTGGAGCCCTGTTGCACCAAGGACAGCTTTTAAAGATATAAAAGAGCTAAAACCCGGTCATTTTGCTGTTATCAAAAACGGAATTGTTAAAAGCAAAGCCTACTGGACCATCTCCTTTCCAGATAAATTTTCAGAATCCGGCTTAAGGGAAAAGGAGAATGCCGATCTTCTTCGAAATCATTTGATTAATGCTTCCAAGCTTCGATTTACAAGAAGTGATGTTCCGGTGGGCGCCTATTTGTCAGGCGGGATCGATTCATCAATCACATCATCAATTGTCTCTAAGTACACCAAAGCAAAGCTAAAGACTTTTTCAATCCGTTTTGCTGATTCAGAGTTTGACGAAGGACAATATCAAAGAGAAATGGTTAAAAAACTGGATGCAGATCACAGGGATATAAAAGTATCTAACAGGGATATCGGCGACGTGTTCCCTGAGGTTATATGGCATGCTGAGCGACCGATTCTGCGCACGGCACCTGCTCCATTATTCCTCCTTTCCCGGCTGGTTAGAGAATCAGGGTTCAAGGTTGTGGTCACGGGAGAAGGAGCGGACGAAGTCATGGCAGGGTATGATATTTTCAGGGAAGCTAAAGTTCGCCTGTTTTTGGCCCGAAATCCAACATCTGAAAAACGATCAAAAATATTCATGAAACTGTATCCATGGATGGAAAGATCTCCCGGCAATGCGCCGGCTTTTGCCGATGCTTTTTTCAGCAAAGCTCTTGATCCTATGGATCCGGCATTTTCTCACCGACCGAGATGGAACACTACATCATCATTAAAGCATATCCTTGATCCTGATTTTCGTCGGGAAACAGAAAAAGTGGATGTGACTGAAGCATTATTATCAAAGCTTCCTGAAAGTTACAATGGATGGGATCCGCTATGCAAGGCGCAATGCCTTGAAATGGTTACACTTCTCTCCGGATATATTCTGTCTGCACAAGGCGACAGGATGCTAATGGCCAATTCTGTTGAAGGCCGGTTTCCTTTTCTGGACTGCAATCTAGTAGATTTTTCCAATCAACTCCCACCCAGGCATAAACTTCTTGCCCTTAATGAAAAACATCTTCTTAAAGTTGCATTTAACGATATCATACCAGAATCTATTTTAAAAAGGCCCAAACAACCCTATCGAGCGCCGGATGCTGCAAGTTTTTTTCTGGGAGAAGATATTGATTGGGTTTATGAGGTAACCCGTCCGACAAGGCTGGCGCATGCGTCTGTTTTTAATCCCAAAGCTGTTTCCAGGCTAATCGCCAAATGCCGTCAGGTACAAGGTAATAAAATGAGCAACACCGATAACATGAGAATTCTAGCCATATTGTCCACCATGCTTGTGCATCATCATTATATTGAACAGGACGGAAGTGGTGAAAAAAACCAAAGACCTGCCGAACCCATAAAAATTATTGATAAGACAATCTGAGTAATCGTATTTATGAATTAGAGCACTTAGGGTTCACGAAGAAATAAGTTCGCAATCTTTAGGCGTTGAAGCGCCCGGCCGGCAAGGCGCGAAAGCGCAGGAATATCAGGATATTCCGAGTTTTCGCAACGCAGCCAAGCGGGATGCATCGGCGCATAAAATGTGAAGTTATTTCTGAGTGAGCCCTTAGCTCATACGTTTTTCGGAAACCCCGAATAGGTCATTAAAAACATCTCAAGATCTTTTTTAATAAATTCCTTTACATCCCATGCTTCCAAAGACAGATACCCCAAATACTTGGACTGGATGACATAGGCTTCGGCATTCTGCATTTCTTTTTCTTCCGTTTCTACCCGTATCCGAGTCCGCTCATACAAATCGCCCTCGAACGTATCCAACTGCTCCAATGAAAATTCATTCACATTTAAATAAATTATTCCTTCAGTGATCGCATCCCTTACAGGAATAATTCCGGGATACGATTCTCCTTTCACCCGAAACCGGGCATAGTTTCTAAGACTCGCTTTTTGTGAAGGAAAATGACGACCGGTTACCGCATGCATTACAGAAGGTATCATTAAGGTGCCGTATGCAAAGATATTCATATCCACTGTTTCAAAACTCCAACACATTTACCTCGTTATTGGATCTGATAAAACCAACTTTTTAAATAATAAAGCAAAAGGCATGCCAAAAGGAAGTAATTATTTTTTTTATATTGTAATTCCAATCAAATAGAGCCAAAGAAGGTTCAATTCAAAAAAACAACTGATATTACAATTTTGTACATTTATTTTATATTAATCTTATAAATGTATTATTCGACAATTGCAAAAGGGGTGTAAATCAAGACTGTTGTTTGCTAAGATTGCTATGGCTATTTGGTTTCAGGTGTCAGGTGTCAGGAATGATGAACAGAGGCGCTGGCACCTGAAACCTGACACCTGAAATCTAAAAAATACATGTATATTTAAAATTATCATGTGTTAAAAAATCCTTGTTGTATTTTTTTTAAAGCCGGCTTTGTGATAATCGAGAAAATAATTGATTGCTTTTGTCACTTTCATAATGGCACCCCATTTTGTCTGGGTTCGTATAAATTTGACATTCGCCTCAAGTATCTGCTAATAATCCGATTAATTTTCCGGATTTCCAATTGAATTTTCTAAGAATTATGTCAAATCGGCAGCATAATGGGTATGGGTTTACAAATTTTTATTGTTACTGATGATATCGATAGAGATGGCAATTTTAAAGTCCATTTTTAAAACAAAGCTATGATTTATATTTGAGATCAATAAAGAACTTAGGGCTTCGCCCCAATTGGAATAACCCACCTTTTTTGAAAATATCCTGAACATAATGTCAACGTTACATTTGATAATATAAGGGCTATAAATGCAAAAATTCACGGTTACCATTTCCATGGAAAACCATAAGGCTGCCCGTATTGAGGGCGCCCGGCAACTCGGTGTACAGCCCGACGAAGTAACGGTGGTAGAGATTGATAAAGCAACTTATGCTGTTTCGATGAAGAACGCGCCCGGCCAATTCGATATTGCCGTCTGGGAAGATAAGATGGGCGCAACCATAAGGACAATAACACCGCCTTTGGGCAACGGCAAACCCGTAACAATTGATGACATTGAACACGCGTTGGCAGATCTGAATATCGTTGTAGGAATAAACAAGGAGGTTATAGACAATATTGTCTTTGAAGTTATAGATACCCATACTGCGAAGAACAATATACAGGTTGCGGCCGGCGAGCCTTCCAAAAGTGGGAAGGACGCCCGAATCGAGCTGAAAATCGGTCAGGGTGCGGTCAACAAGGATCCTAGTGACAATAATATGGTCAAACCGGACCAGATTGTCGCTTTCAGAATTCCCGCCACAAAAGGGACGCCCGGTAGAACTATTTTCGGTGAAAAACTACCCGCTAAGGATGGAAAGGAATTGGATTTTGCAGCCGGAGACCATGTGACCATCACCAAGGACGGCAGTAAATTTATCTCTACCTTATATGGTGAGGCACAGGCAACTCCAAAGAACGTGTCAGTAACAAATCCGGTCAAGACAGACAAACACGGGATGTGGGCTAAAATGTCCATATTTCCAACCCTTGCAGACAACAGCAAGCTTACGTTCAAAGACGTATTCGCAACCCTAGAACAGACAGGCGTTGTTCATGGGATTAAAGAAGATTTGATCAAAAAAT
>Ga0272444_10005909_pt1 | contig 10541 bp, 11 predicted proteins | sample SSMForm13_FD_201033 | JGI IMG/M metagenome (GOLD analysis project Ga0272444, IMG submission 201033) | Marine sediment archaeal communities from Little Sippewissett salt marsh, Falmouth, MA, United States - SSM-Form-13 | ecosystem: Environmental > Aquatic > Marine > Wetlands > Sediment ...
AGTCGTCAGCCTGGCAGGAATTCAGAAATAACAAAGACGCTAAGGTAAATTGGCAGTTCACAACCAAGGATGCGCGGATAAAATTAGATCGTCTTTATCCGACACTTAATGATTGACACGACACTAGGAGCATTGAATTTTTTTTCGAGATCATGAACATCAAGCTTGAATAATTCGTCAACCGGAATTCCGAATGCATTTGCTATCTTTAAATATGATTCTATCGTGGCATTCCGTTCGCCACGTTCAATGCCTCCAATATAGGTGGGATGAAGACCACTTTTCTCTACAAGGGACTCTTGCTTCCAGCCGCGACCCTCTCGAAGATTCCGAATTCTCTGACCGATTCTTTCTTGAATGGTAGGCATATTAGCCTTTTATCATTCAAGATTACAACCAACAAGAGACTATAAGTATTATAACAGCATTTGCTTTAATTGATAAAATACTATGTATTCGCATTAAATATAATAGGTTATTTTCATTGTCAACAAAATTAAAAATGAGGATGTCCGAAATTTAAAAAGCTATAGGTATTTTGGTCGTGGTAAGAATGAGGGTTTCCCCGCACTACCTGATCCTATCTTTCCACTTTGTAGATTATCTATGGAATTGTCTGTTGATATGCCCCTGATACAGCGTCCCAGGAGAGCCTTCCCAAGGACAACCTTTTTTCGGGATCTAACACGGATTTTAGGTGAGAAGCGAAGCAGGTTGCATCGCTACAAATCATTGATATTCATAGGAGATCATGGAAGATTCTGTGATTATGTTTTTTAATGACTGTGAAAAAACATTCTGATTAATACCTTATTTCTAACTTATCGATAACATGCCACGCCCTCCCCCACTTAAAAGTGACTAACCTCCCTGGCTTAAATGAATAATCAACGGTGTTTTTTTCGTCAAATTTGGCTCGTTCGTAAAGAGAATGCAGCGCTTAAGAATGTTATGTACGATGCCTGTATCAAATTTTAATCATGCATCCATTAACCATAATACATCATCCACGCTGAAACGGGATCTCCGCTCCAGTTAAACAGAAAAGACCCATAGGTTTCACAGGGTGAACTTCACTCCGACAAGCACCCCATTCAATCTGGATCTTCCTCAAGTAACCAGAAACCAGCATTCAGGAATAAACATAGCATTTGAAAGCAATTGTTTGTGTATCGACTTGAATCTATTGTATTAATAAGTTGTGCACGTCCAGCACGAACGTCCCATATCCGTCCCATATCACCGGAGTATAAGGTATGTGCGGTAAAAATTGAAAAAGCCGCCTGAGCTGATATTCCTTAACAAAATGATAAGAAATGATAAGAACTTGCTTTTTAAGAGCGGGTAAAGTGAAATGAAATGATAAGAACTTGCTTTTTAAGAGCGGATAAAGTGAATGAAATGAAATGATAAGAACTTGCTTAAAAATGATAAGAACTCGCTTTTTGAGAGCGGGTAAAGTGAAAATGATAAGAACTCGCTTTTTGAGAGCGGGTAAAGTGAAATAGATTGAAAAATTATGATTGTGTATGTAACTCATACAAACCTCAACATATGGAAGTCCATTGTTTGCGGTGACAATCAAAACCTCCATACTATAATAATCGCATTAATTAATGCAGCATAGCGATGTTAACCGGCCATTTGGTTTAGAGTGCTCTTTTAAATATTCAATCACTGCATTTTCAAGCGTTTCAAGATTTTCAAAAAAGGTATTATGAGTCACCCGATATCGCAGATTCTTCCAAACTCTTTCAATCGGATTTAGCTCCGGCGAGTATGGCGGAAGAAAAAGTAGCTCTAATCGTTTTTTGTGTTTTTCCACAAATTCAGAAACTTTATTGCTTTTATGCGAGCTTGCATTATCAAGGACTAATACGATCTTTTTCCGAGTTTTAAATTTTCGAATTAACCATTTAAGATAGTAGATGAAAGTATCGGAATCAAAACCATCAAAGATCAGTGAAAATAAGCGCCCATTACGGTGGTTAACTGCACCACAGATGCCCACTTTTTCTTTAGTGAACGGGCACTTTACTTGGCTTTTGTGGCCACGCGGATACCATCCTCTAGTGACCGCGCTTCCTCTTCGGAAAAAGGCTTCATCATAAAAAAGGATCTCTATTTTATTATTGGGAATCACTTCATTTTTCATTTTTTTTAAAAGCTTCTTGCTTTTCGGGATCAGCGCCAACGGGCATTTTACGAGGCCGCTGTAGAGAAAAATCGAGCTGTTTGAATAGGTTCTGGCATTGCCGAACCTTAAGCTCAACACCGTATTTTACTTTTAAGTGATGAGATAAGAGTTTGCCGTCCCATCTGGCCTGATCGTAGCCAAGGTCTTTTGGAGATTTTTCTAACTCGCTTTTTAATTTTAAGCGATCATTATCGTTGAGTTTAGAGCGTCGGCCTCTACCTGGCTTATCTTTTAAGCCTTGAAAGCCAGATTCATTTAGCCGGTGAATCCAACGTTGAACTGTAGTAGAATTAATTCCAAATAATCCGGCGACGTAGTTTACTGCATGACCGTCACAGATTAGCGCAATAACGTCTATCCGGCGCACAAAACGTGCATTTTCATTGACAGCGAAGTAGTTTTGAATTTCGGATTTAACCTTCTCTATCTCGTTGATGTGTAATATTTTTGGCATATTTCACCTCCTTGAGGTGAATATGTCACAAAACCTTTTAAACTGCAATAAAAATTGCGTTTACTATAAAGGCAAGCCCGGTTGTCAATCGCTATTTTTTATTAATTTTTGCCCAACCTCAGAAAATTACAGGTTTTTTAGGTAAAGCTTACCCGCTGATCTCTCGAAGGGTTGCCTGCTAAAAGTAAGCTTCGACCGGGGTGTCGGGATCAATCACGTAATCATCCACCGAGGGAGCTGGATATGAATACGGAGTCAAGGGCGGTCCGTTGGCTCGCGGTGACGGCTTCCGCTTCACCTCCCACAAGCCCAAATGCTTGAGGATCTTTTTGATGACATTCTCATCTTTTATGAAGGCAATGACCCGCATGGACCCCTGGCACTTTGGGCATTTAAGCGGATCGACCTCATATATTTTTTGAATCAGCCGCGCCCAATTTTTTCGAAATGCCATATCTGTGAGTTCAGATTCCAGGATACAGGGGATCTTATCATCAGCATCGGCTTTTTTCCGTTTTCCGCGCGATACGTTGCTATAGTAGCCATAATAACGAACCATCTGTTCGCCCTTATTGGGCACGTGCGAACACATGGCAGCCAACCACTCCAATGCATCAAAAACTCTGGCTTCTTTTCCGTCTTTTGACTGGTATTCCACCTGGCCGGATTCACGATGATAGATCATGCGCTCCTGGGAAAAAGATGCACGGATAATATACCGAGCCAAATTCTCCATGGACTTTTTCTGGCAGGGCAAAATTCGCCGACCGCAAAATACATTGAATCCTGTATGACGCCATTTATCCAGCAAATTAATCATATCTTGGGTGATTTTACCTTTGGTCAGAAGCATCTTTAAAACTTTGTGCCGGAACAATTGCTCCAGTGCTTTTTTATCAATGGTCGGGGAAACCGTAAACATGCCGTTTTTGTGAAAACAGCCGTCGGAAACCAGAATATGTAAGTGAGGATGATATCCGAGAAAATCGCCGAACGTCTGTATCGCGACAACAGCTCCGGATACCGCCTTTTGATCCCGTGTGATGGTTTTAAAAAAACATTTCAGGGCTTCCCAGCCACAGCGGCTTAATTCAGAAAGCAGCTTGCGATCATAGAGAAAATACCGCCGTAGAATTTTCGGGATGCTCAACACCACATGCCGGTGGGGCACTGCCTTTATCACCTCCTGGCACAGCCATTCGCCAAACTCCACTACACGCTTTTGATGGCAGGATGGACAAAAATGCCGACGCTTGCATGAAAATGCCAAAAGATACTCTTGTCCACAGTTTTCGCATCGCACGCGGGCAAAACCGTGATGCAGGATTCCGCAGTCCAGATAACGATAAATTACCTGCTTGACGTAGGAGCGGAAAAAACCGTACCGTCTCTCGAACCGATCGTCATAGACCATTTCGAATGTCTCGAAATGGTCCTCTACGCACTGGTAGTATGGCGAGTTTTGGGGATTGCGCTGTCGGTATACGGATTCCGGCATAGGTTATCCCATCCTTTGGCATCAGGGAGCAAAACCATGTTCCATCGCAATACCCATGCCAAAATAACCCAACATAACGCGTATTCAAAACAAACACAATATGTTGGATGATGATCGACCGGATACTAATTGTCACATCGGTGCCATCAATCCCCTTTCCGATAGCCCATGAAGTTGCACAACAGCCTGTGCACCCATGCACAGATTTTTAGGCATCTCAAATCAACAAATTCCAATCATTATACATTCACAAATTGTCAAAGAACACGTTATGAAGCATTTTCGGTGTGATTTTCGAAATTATCTTAAATGATATGCATAAATCATGCAAAAATTTTGAAAAGTATTATATTCTTATAAACCTTAAAGTTACAATGGATTAGCCGTATCGAATATAAATGGGAATTTAAAATTATGTAATCTATACCCCAATTTTTATTACATATTGGGTAATTTAGGTAATTGTCATTTTTGGTCCACATTATGGTGCTTAACAGTATCCGGAATCCCGGACAAAAACATATATCCTATTGGGGGAACCGTTTCCTGATCGGTGTGCGCTTATAATCTGAGCGGTTAAGGTGCACATCAATATTTGGATTGTAGGATTCGTTGTCCGTGTAAATAACATCTCCACTTTCGTTGACCCAGCGGTGTTTCCAGTTGTCTGTGCTGATTTTTAACCGTTTGATTTCTCTTGTTTTTTATGATTATTTTTGATAAATTTCAATATTAAATATTGGATAATTTGGGTACATTAGAGGGCAATACGGCATGGAAATGGAAGGGTTTTCGGTCCTCTCGTCTCGGTAATCAATGGCGAGTTATTTACCAAATCCTTCGCGAAGGAATGCTTTTTCAAATTGAATCTATAACAGCCCATGACTATCGGAGGTCATAAATGAATGAATATAAACGAGCAAAGAGAAGAGTCGAGGTCTCTGTAGGCGAATCGGTACGCATTATTCGCGAGCTGCAGGAATTGAGCCAGAATCAGCTTTCAGACCTTACGGGAATTCCTCAGGCAACCATTTCTGCAATTGAAAATAACCGTGTCCAATTGGGGGTTGAAAGAGCGAAAGTTTTAGCTCGTGCCTTAAAAGTGCATCCGGGAGTTCTTGTCTTTCCTGGCTGGGAGCTTCCAAATGAAATTGCAGCATAACCAGCCTGCTTAACTTGACCGGGGTTTTAGAGCCAATCCATGGGATTAGCAAAATATACCTTTTGTCGAGTTATCGCCCGGCAAGTTACCCGGTTAGCCTTTTCAAAAAAGGAGATTAAAAATGACGAAGAAGAGTTTTTCATTATTTATGGCTTTAGGTCTGATGTTTATGGTTACCGACGCGAAAAGATTGATATCTGTTTGATATTATGATTATAAATTATCCTTTTCATGATTTTTCATGCAGTTTTTAGGTATTGCCACTTCAGGCCGCCAGCAATGGAAAAATAGTCTTTTTGATTTTTGTAACCACTGATGAGGCCATTTGCCGGGCAGAGTCAGCAACTGCGCCTTTCATTTTAATAGGCAGATCCGAGAGGGTGAGATTTTGACCCAGCTCAGTCCGGTGCTTTTTGACAAAATCGTGGGGCAAAGTGTCCGGAATTTCGATCCCTTTCATGATTGCCCACGCCATAGTCCATGCCCGGGCCACATTCATGACATTGTATCCGCCGCCGCCCAGCGCAACCCATTTAAGGTCCCACGATTTTATCTCCCGGACGATTCTGCTGAAACCGTTGGTCGTGAGATTCATCCCGGCCAGAGGATCGGTTACAAAGGTGTCCACCCCGAGTTGTGTAACCAGTACATCCGGATCAAAAGCATGAACGAGCGGCGGCACCAGTTCCATAAAAACCCAGATGTACAAATCGTCATCGGTTCCAGGAGCCAGCGGCACATTGACCGAATATCCTCGGCCCGGCCCTTGGCCCATATCGTCGGGGAAACCGGTGCCCGGAAAAAGCGTGTGGCCATGCTGATGAAGAGAGACAGTCAGAACCTGATCCGTGTTATAAAATGCCGCCTCAACCCCGTCACCGTGGTGTACATCTATATCCAGGTAAACAACGCGCAAACCGTCCCGAACCATTTTGGCGATCCCTATGGCCGGATCATTCAAATAACAGAATCCGGAGGCCTGATGCTTCATGGCATGGTGCAAACCGCCTGCAATATTGAAAGCGATCTCGCGATTTTCGTTTAAGACTTGGCGGATACATTCAAGGGTTGCACCGGTGACCCGTAAAGACCAGTCATATAAGCCGGGAAACAAGGGGTTATCACCGCTGCCCAGACCGAACTTCCAGGCTTGTGAGGGAACCCTGCCCGAATTGGCTGTTTTAAGTATCTCCAGATATTCAGGAGAGTGAATGAGCGCGACATCTTGTTCGCCGGCTTTTCTTGCTTCCACCCAGGGCGGCGAAGAGGTATCAAAAAGCCCATAATCTCCGATCAAGTCCATGGTTAACCGGAGCCGTTCCACCTTCAAAGGATGACTGGGTCCATAACTATGATGATGGAATTTATCGCTAAAAACAAGAACTGCTTTTTCTTCTGAGCTCACAACTTGATAGTATATAAATTTTCTTTTTTGGGACACAGATGAACACAGATTAAAAAGTTTTTTTAAATAATAATATTATCTGTGTATATCTGCGAAAATCTGCGTCCTATTTAACTTATTTTGCTTATTACGGATATCATTTATCGAACATATCTCCGGCCTTAAGCCCCTGTTCAGCAGCAAATTCGGCAGCGGCCACTTTTTTGCCTTTGGCCGGTCGGACTTTACCTGCCACAAGCGTTGCTCCGGACACCGCCACATGAATTCCTTGATCGTCAACAGCGAGAATGGTTCCCGGAGCTTTATCGGTACTTTCTTCTATGAGCCGTGCGCCATAAAAACGAACCTTTTCACCGTTCAACAAAGCAAAGGCACCGGGTTGGGGATCACAACCGCGTACCAGATTGTATAGTTCCCCTGCCGGCTTTTCCCAATCAATGCCCGCAACCCGGTCATCACAGGGAGGTTCATAGGTGGCACCGGCTTCATCCTGGGGTATTTCAGGGGTCTTGCCTGCTTTGACAAGGTCGATGGATTCGAGAATGGCATCAACGCCCATGGGAAAAAGATGGTTAAAATAAAGGGTGCCGGTGGTGTCATTGGGACCGATCTCGATCTCTTTCTGAAGTAAAATAAGTCCGGTGTCGATCCCCCCGTCCGGCCAGAAAATGGTCAGACCGGTTCGGGTGTCCCCCATGATTACCGCCCAGTTAATGGCACTGGCGCCGCGATGGCGCGGCAAAATCGAAGGATGATAATTTATGGTCCCGTAAGTGGGGACCTCAAAAAAACGCGCCGGGATAATATCGGTCACAAAAGCCATGACCGTGAGATCCGGTTTGAGTTCCTTGTACTCGGCAAATACCTGATCATCTTTATAGGTTGCCGGTTGAAAGACGTCAATTCCTTTGGATACCGCCGCATCTTTGAGCGGATCCGTCCGCCCCCCCGGTCTGTCCGGTGGCAGATAAACTCCTATTATATTTTCGTTTCTTTCCAGCAGGCTTTCCAATACTTTTGCCGCAAATGCCGCCTGTCCAATCAGTAGGATACGCATATTTTACCTCCTGCATTAAAGGGTTGGTAAGAAATTAGAGGGATGTTATATTTTCTGTAAGATTATAAAAGAATCATGTCAAGTCTGATTTGATTGTTTTTTTAGATGTCAGGTGTCAGGTGTCAGGGTTCAGGAGGAAACGTGGTGACCCATAGCAATTATATGGACGTAGAGGCTCTTGAGGTCTATAAAAATTCGAAATTCCGAGTCGTTACAAAGAGTGCATTCGTATGTTGAATCCTTCACTCGGGGCTGCATGCCTCCTGCCTCCTGACACCTGACACCTAATAGCCATGGTAATCTTAGCATACAACAGTCTTGATTTACACCCAGTAGATGGTATATATTCCCTTTTTTTTACAAAGTATAAATGTTGGCGTGCATATGGATATTCAAACAAAACAGGAAAAATTAAAACAAATCTATGATGACTTTGAAAAACAGGCGCGACCCTTCAAGTCCGGCGCTGTGTGCACGAAAGGCTGTGCATTTTGTTGCACCCACTTTGGCAATGTGGATGCAATAACCCTGGAAGGACTCATTATCCACGAGTGGATAGAGACTCTCGGCAAACAGGATCAAAACAACATCCGAAAAAAAATTGCCAAAAATATGAAAAAAAGAGAAAAGCGGTCCATTACCCGATGTCCGTTTCTTAAAAAGGATAATACCTGCCGGATCTATAGGATACGCCCCTTTAGTTGTCGGCAGCTGTATTCTTTGCGAAAATGCACCCATTCCGGACCTATGGTTCATCGGCAGGCCGTGGAACTGGCAAAAAAGACCGTTAAAAAGCTTCAGCAACTGGATCAAACCGGATATTCGGGCCACATCAGTTATATCCTTCATTTGATTGCCAAACCGGATTTCAGAGAATTGTATAAATCAGGCGGTTTCGATCCGGTTAACATCATGCGGTTCGGAAAAAAATACGGCATTGTGATTAATCGTATGGTATCAAACAACACCCTAAAAAAAGCACGGGTGATCCCGCCCGTTAATGGCTTATATAAATCCTAAAATAAGACCCTAAATGATATAATATTACTGATAACCAAAATGATAACACCGGACAACAGGAGATACCCGCCAATTTTTCTAAGACGTTTATCACTTTCTAATAGATGGTTTGATGGAGTTTTAAAAACGGATAGAAATGTAACGTAGCTTTTATTCAGCTTTTTGTTTATTTTTACGTGAAGGAATGTTAGTATAATTAATCCTCCGAATAAGGCGATTGCCCCGATTATTTCAATTGACTTCAGTAATTGTTGAATAATCATTTGAAAATTTTATTTCTTAATAATCTTTTCATATAATTTCTATTCCGCGCCCGAGCGTTTCATCGAAAACCTGCTTTGCTCTTCGGACTGCTTTTCTGATCGAAGCAAAACGTTATAAAGAAAATTGGTGATAATCAAGACTTTACTTTTATCATGAAGGAATTATATTACATAAATGAATAAAAATTGTATGCGATTTCTTTTATACAACATACGTTATGGTGCGGGGATTGGAATGCATTTTCATCTTCCGGTTCCATATAGTGGGTATTTAAAGCACACTAACGGCAATTTCCAAAATATAGTGGATTTTATAAAATCGGTGAATCCGGATATTATCGGATTGATCGAGGTGGACAGCGGGTCCTTCCGCTCCGAAAAAAGCAACCAGGCAGAAGACATTGCCCGGGAAATGAAACATTGTCCGATTTATCAGTCAAAATATCCCGCTGCTTCAATCGTTCAAAAGGTGCCGGTGCTGAACAAACAGGGAAATGCGATTTTGACAAACCAGGAGATTAAATCTCACAAATTTCATTATTTCCGGGAAGGTATCAAGCGTCTTGTGATTGAACTTGAGTTAGAAGAATTCTCGGTTTTCCTGGCACACTTGTCCATTAAATTCCGTCATCGCCACTACCAGTTGCAGGATCTTCATGCCATGATAAAAGCCCAAAAAAAACCGGTCATTGTCGCAGGTGATTTCAACGTATTTTGGGGAGATCGAGAACTACAATTATTTCTGTCTGCAACAGGGCTAAAAAATGCCAACACAAACGGAGATCCCTCCCATCCCAGTCGCTTACCCCGCCGACAACTCGATTACATCTTCCACAGCCCGGAAATACAAATTAAAGATTTCCAGATCCCTCAGGTCAAATTGTCCGATCATTCGCCACTAGTTTGCGATTTTGAAATATCCGCTAATAAAAATTGACGGTCTCGTAAAAAGTCCAACTTCTGCGTTGTGCTGCATTTCGCAATCATTCAACGTACGAAAAGTACGCTCCCTACGGGACCGGCGGATAGCCGATGATTACAAAATTTGCACGCCTTGAATTTGAACTTTTTACGAAACCGTCTAAATCGGACTTTTTACGAGTTCATCAAAATTGATGAGTATTATTCGCCTTCGCCGGAATATCCTGCAGCTTGTCGCAGCGTAGCGGAGATCCCGCCCGGCGGGGCTGCAGGGATGATCAGCCTTCGCTGTAAGCTACGGCTTGACAAGAAGGCAAGGTGAACCGCGCCGAAGCTCATCAGAGCGAAGGCGGGTTAATTCCGCTATGTCATTTCACCTTGGAATGGCTTCGGCGAAATTCCGCTTTGATACCACGCAGCTTAATGCGGGGAGCTTCATTGCGAAGTCTTTAGCCGGATCGAGATAATTTTCACCTTCTCAAACGGTTTGGCGTTGGAATCGACCTTAACCGTCCCGATTTTATCCACCACCTCCATGCCTTTTACCACGCGGCCGAATACGGT
>Ga0272444_10005910_pt1 | contig 10541 bp, 8 predicted proteins | sample SSMForm13_FD_201033 | JGI IMG/M metagenome (GOLD analysis project Ga0272444, IMG submission 201033) | Marine sediment archaeal communities from Little Sippewissett salt marsh, Falmouth, MA, United States - SSM-Form-13 | ecosystem: Environmental > Aquatic > Marine > Wetlands > Sediment ...
CAGACCAACTGGCCCGTTAACAATGCTGGTCGAACTCATAGCCGCTGTGTCGGGCGGACGTTTCCCGGGTCCCTATGGGACACTGCGTCCCGCGTTCCTGCCTCGGTGACAGGAACATACGCTCCCGAAAGACTTGACGATTGCACCTGATCGTCGGTGGAGATGTATTCGAACTTCACCTCGTAGTCCAGGCTCATTCCGCTGCCGAAGGCTTCGTATCTCTGGCAGGAGACCTCCAGCGGCCAGGTGACATAGCATGAAATCGCCTCGGCGAATGCCTGCCTGATTCTCTCGCTCGGATCGACCCCGGGCACAAGTTGGATGCGAACGCGTGCCCTGTCATCCCCGCTGGACAGGCGGAAGTTCGCCGTTGCCAACCTCGCCAGGCCCCCATTGTGATAGATGCCTTCCTTGATCTGCTCAGGATAGACTCGTCCGCCTTCTGATCCCGATTTCGCGAACTGGCCCCTTCCCCAGATGGCAATGACGGGTAACTGGTCAAGGACGCCTGTGTCCACGCCCATCGCGTCCAGCCACGGGCGTACCCGTTCGGGAAGCTCCAGAAAGAACCCGTAGTCACCGGGCGCGTAGCGGATCATCGGTATGGGCCTGTTGGGGTCCAGCATGGTGACAACCATTCGCCCATCGACGAACTCCACATAGGCCCGGGCCGGGTCGTAACTGAACAGTGCAGGGGCAGTAGTTGCGTCAGGCCCAAGCAGCTCTCCGGCAAGAGACCGGTTCTCGTGCAGGGCCCTTCTCAGAAGAATGATTGGCCTGATCGGGGGAACATCGGCGAAGAGGTTCAGGCCTAACTCGGCAGCTCCCATCGAGCATCCGATCAAGCCCTTCTCGATGTCTGCCGGAGCGGTTGAGAGTATGGACTCGAAGTATTTTCGGGCGTTCTCGGCTACCATTTCCCCGCCGATGATCAGATGCACCAGATGCTTTCTCCAGTCGATCCCACTATCGATACCAGTCTCCAGAACGTGTTTGATGAACGCCGTCTCCCCGATAAGCAGAATCTGGTCGTGCTGATCGCCCAGGGCATCGACCAGTGCGCATGCCATGTCGGCGCGCACACTGGTTTCGGCCAGCGTACAGAGCTTACTGTGCAGCTTCACCCCCATGGGCATGCAATTCAGAAGCAATGACTTACGCGTGCTGACCTGGAAGATCGCGTCAAAGGCTTCGTCAAGCCTGTTCCTGTGAGCCTGGGCCTGGGACGGGCTATAAAGCCCGAATGAGAAAACACCGGAAGCACCGGAACTTGGCAGAATCTCCCCGACCGGGCCGATCTTACCGTCAAGGTGCAGATCGCTGAGGCTGAACCGCTGGAAAGTCTTGTACTTGTCCAGTATAGGCAGGCGCTCGAAATCGTCTATCGTCTTGATATCTTCGGGACCAATGCCGCTTTCTGCGAGAATCCTCTTGTAAGCCGGAACCCGCGAGGCAGCTATGTTGAACGTATCAACAAGCTGCGATATCGGCGGAGTCGGGCTGGGCATATACTGGGCCTCTCGGTTGCGATAGGTCTGCAAAAAACCCAATCACAGTTTACACACAAAGCCCAGATCTGGCAATAGGAGGAACCGGTGCGCCGTGCAGCCAGGACAGGCAGCACAAAGGGAGTGGGCGACCCCAGCGAAGGCAAGCGTGTTGCCCGGTGAATGTTAGTCTATAACGATCATGTGCCTGCGAACCGCAAACTTAATCAGCTCGGTCTGGTTCGCAAGATCCAGCTTCTGCATCACATTCATGTGGTCAATATCTACAGCAGTGCTCGATACGCCCAAGGTGTCGCAGATCTGCCTGTTGCTTTTGCCCTCGGCAGAGAGCTGAAGCACTTGGCGCTCATGATCGGTAAGCGAATCGTACGGGTCCGGCCCCTGACGGTTAATCTTCTCCAGAACCCCTCTGGGAATCCCTCGACCGAGGTAAACCTCTCCCCTCGCCACGGCGTGAACCGCCTCGCAGAACTCGCGCGAGACAGATTCCTTTACGAGATAGCCTGTGGCGCCGTTCTTCAGAGCAGCGATGATGCATCTCTCGTTGGCATGCATTGTCAGCATCAGCACCGCTATGTCGGGCATCTTCTCCTTGACCATCCGGCATAGGTCAAGCCCGTTCATTCCGGGAAGGGATATGTCCAACACCAGCACGTCCGGCTGGGCGGTTCCGACCTTTCCAAGCACATCAAGCCCATCATTGCAGTGGCCCACGACCTGGATGCACGGATCTTTGGCCACCAATGCCATTATCCCCTCAACCACGATCTGATGATCGTCAGAAAGAAATAGAGTTATTTCTTCGTTTTTCATACGACGCCCTCAGAGTCCATCGGACCCATTCAGGCCTCCCTTTTGGAGGAAACGATTTCTTTTGGTCCTGGTCCAACACCCTCCGGCCAGAACAGTCAGATAGATCCACTGGCAACAGTAGAATCTATTCGGGCTTTGTGCCAATACCGGCGCTGATACTCTGACAAGGCATCGGCCTGAAATCCGTGGCCTATATTTGCGGAGCGACCCCACGAAGTGCAGGACATGCAAAAACGTAATGATTTGCCCCTTGATTATCATGTAACAAACTCACATACTATCACACAATGGCCGGAAGCTCTCTGAATGGTGACAAACGCCGGGCTGAATTGTCGAAGCTGCTTTCCAGAGGCAAGCGGATCTCAATCTCTTCGCAGGCTCTCCGGTTAGGCGTGCATCCCATGACGATCCGCCGCGACCTGGAGGCTTTGGCGTCGGAAGGCCTGCTCGTGCGCTGCTACGGCGGGGCGATACCCGCCCAGAGGATAACCTTCGAGTTCGCCTTCGACCGACGTCACCAGGAGAACCTCTCCCAGAAGAAGCGGATAGGCGCCGCCGCCGCTTGTTCGGTCCTCGAAGGTCAAACTGTGATCCTGGACACCGGCACAACGACGCTCCAGATCGCCCGAAGTCTTTCGAGCAACGGCCGCCGATGCACCGTTGTAACCAGCAGCCTGGTCATCGCAAGTGAACTCTGGGCAGTTAACTCCATTGAGTTGATGCTTCTTGGGGGGCGAGTTCGCGGAGAAAGCCCGGATCTAGTTGGGCCATCTGTCGAACTGATGCTGGACCGTCTGGCAGCCGATGTCGCCTTCCTTGGCGCAGACGGCATCGACCCCCAGCGAGGGTGCTTCACGGTTGACGTCGAGGCCGCGCGAGTGGCCGAGCGCATGGCTGCAAGCGCGCGACACGTTATAGTGACCGCCGACAGCACAAAATTGAGCAGGCCCGCGGCAGTGCGTTACCTTCAGATAGGACAAATGGACGAGCTGATAACCGATAGGGCAGCTCCAATAGAGGCGGTCGATCAGCTCCGAAGGAAAGGCGTTGCCGTCTCGACCGTTTAGCAGACTTACCACGATTTGGGCACACGATGAGCAGAATTACAGGTTTCAGGACGGTCAAGCATTCCCTGGCAAGTCTGCTTGGGCGCAGGTATATCAGAGCGGTCGTCGCTGCCCAGACAAGATTGACCGGAAAGAGTGAACCGGCTCTTGCCCGCATTGCCGAGGAAGAAGTTGACTTTCTTCCCGCTAACGCCCAGCGGAAATTGGTGGCGCTGCTCGGGCAGGTTGGAAAGGATTTCTCCGCACCATTGGGCCGCTCTCCGAGCGGCGCAGCGACTCTGGCCTGGCAGGCAGCGAGCAATCAAGACCTCGCTCCCCTTGCAGGATGGGGCTGCTTCCGTATCGGTGAGGGAGGCAGATGCTACCTCACTTCCAAAAGCGAGCACTACCACACGCCTCTCGGACACGCCTTTGCTGGATACCAACTTTTAGAGCACGCCCGTAAGCTGGGAATACCCAATGCCACGCACAACAACACACGAGGATACATCGTCCGTCTTCTGGAGGAGGAACTGATCCGTACCGCAAATGGTATCGCCCGAGCCGACAAGTCGGAGCTGAAACGCGCTGTTCGGTCCCGCAGCGGATCCGTTCTGAACCGCGTTCTTAACCTACAGACCGGAAGCCTTGCCGCCGAGGCGGCCGTCAAACTTATGCTGGGGCGGTTCCACAAGGCGCGACCCGGCTCGGACAAGCCACCCTACCACGGGCGAGTACCCGTAATCGTCGTCATCGGAGACGACGACGGGCAGATGACGGGCAACTACCACGGTACCACCGTATTCGCCCAGATGATGCGGGGGATGTGGCCGGAAGTGCTGAGCAACCTCGAAGACCGAGGCGCCGTCAAATTCGTCGCAGTCAGGCCGAACCGAATCGAGGATGTTGATCGCACTTTCGAACGGTACGATTCCGGGAAATACAAAATCGCCGGCTTCTGCCACGAACTGGTGATGATGAACTACGGCGCCCGCGTGCTTACCAAGACCTACATGAGGCGATGTTACCGCCTGTGCAAGGCACACGACGTGCCCACCTTCGTTGATGAGATCCAATCCTGCTTGTGGAGTCCGCAGTTGTATATGTTCAGGGAGTATGGTCTGCGCCCGACCTTCTCTGCCATCGGAAAGGGATTCTCCGGCGGAGAGTATGCAGCCTCCCGCCTGCTGTTCAACGGACGAATGGATACACTGCCGCAGTTCGGATCGCTGGTGACAAACGGCCAGGAAGAGCTGTCCGCTCTGGCGTATCTGATCACGATGGCATGGGCCACAAAAAACCGCGCGGTGACCCGGGCCGTTGGCGATTACTACCAGAGCAAGCTTACCTCCCTTGCTCGCAGACATGGCGATCTGCTTTCCATGGTCGATGGCTGTCGGCACATGGCCGGGCTCTGCTTCCGCGATTTGCGCACCGCTCGGAGCTTCGTGAAGCTCCTTTCAGATAGAGGCGTCGATATCTCGGTGCAGACCTACAAGGCAAGTTGCCCCCCCACCGCGCTGACCAAGTTGCCCTTGATAGCTGGATACGAGGTGGTTGACTTCCTCCTCGGCAGAATGGACGAAACGCTACGATACATGCGAGATGGCGCCAAGTAGGCGCTGAATAAACTTACCGCAGGAATACCGAAAGGACATACCGTGGCAATTAGCATAGGTCTTGTGGGGCTAGGACAGTTCGGCAGCGGATTCGCGGACATGTTCATGAGCCACCCGCTCGTCAGCCGTGTCGGCCTCTGTGATCGGGAACCCGACCGAATCGACAAATTCGCCAAGAAGGATTCCTGGAAGGCCAAGTTCGACCCAAAGGACAAATATGAATCCCTGGATGACATCTGCAAGAGCGACTTGGACGCGCTGGTGATAATCACGCAGCCCTGGCTGCACGCTCCGCAGTGCATCCAAGCGATGGAATCCGGAAAGCACGTTTACAGCGCCGTTCCGATTATCTCGATTCCGGACGGGGACGAGATACTTGACTGGTGCGACAAACTGGTCAAGGCCTGCGAGAAAACCGGAATGCACTACATGCTGGGGGAAACCACCTACTACCGAGCCCAGGCGATGTACTGCCGCCGTCGAGCAGCCGAGGGAGCGTTCGGAGACTTCGTATATTCCGAGGGCGAATACCTGCATCCGTTCGACAATCCCCGGTCAGACCTGCGTAAGGTTTACGAGGCAAGGACATCCAGCAAGTCCGGCAAGGAATGGCTGGCTGTGGCGGCCAAGTACAAAGACCGCGGCCTTAAAACGGGGCCGATGCACTACCCCACCCACTCCACAAGTGGACCTATCTGCGTGATGAACGCCCATGCCGTCAAGGTCTGCTGCTGGGGATACGTTACCAAAAGCGACGAACCCTATCTGAAAGGCACGCCCTTCAGCGATGAGACCGCCCTGTTCTACATGAGCAACGGCACGACGATGCGCATCTGCGAGTTTCGCGAGCTTGGTTTCCCGGGTAGGGAGATATTCCGGGTCTATGGCACGAATGGAAGCTTCGAGCACAACAAGTGGTGTGACAAGAACGGCGCCACCGAACTTACCGTTGACGAAATGCGCGATCCCCTGCCGGAAGAAGTGGCCGACGCGTTTCGCTCGTGCAGCACAAAGTCTGATTTCTACGGTGGGCATGGCGGCTCGCACGCGTACCTTGTCAACGAGTTCGTGGACGCGATCGCCAACAGCAGGACGCCGGCGATAAACGTATGGGAATCCGCGCGGTACATGGCCGCAGGCGTTATGGCACACAAATCGGCTTTGAAAGACGGCGAAATACTCGAGGTCCCCGACTGGGGCGACGCGCCGTAACGGGCTCTGTCCCTAACAAGGAGAAGTCCTATGCGTCACAGGATGCTTGACCATTGGATCGCGGCTGCAATCATCGGGTTGCTCGCCGCAGGTTCGGTTGAGGCGAGTGAGGCGTACGATGCGATTGTGGTAAAGGGTTCGGCCCTCAACTACACATCGAGTGATTCGGTCGCCCGAACGGTGAGCGACAAGTTCGGCTGGAAGGTGGGAATCGTACAGTTGGCAGACCTCGGTAGGTTCGACTTTTCCGGGGTGAAGGTCATGTACTTCCCGGGCGCTAGCTATCTGAAGATACGCCTGCCGCAAAACGCCAAAGAGAATATCCGCCACGCGGTCTCGCGTGGGATGGGATGGATCGGAACGTGCGGCGGATCGCTGGTCGCCTCGGAGCACACGCCACAAGGCCAGACGATCGGCCTGTTTCCTGGAATGCAGACATTCGGCGGAATAAGAGGGAACCGAACGTTCGCATTTGATATGAAACACCCGATAGTGGCGAACTCAAGCGCAGCAGAGAGGATCACACCTGAACTGGAGATGCACGTCAACGGCGGGCCGTCGAACTACACACTCAACAAGTACTGCGAACTCGGCATGAAAAACTGGGTAGTCGCCAGACACACCGAAGGCAAACGCCGCCCCGCCGTGATTGCTGTTCTGTTCGGCAAGGGGCGCGTCTTCCTGACCACTGCTCATCCGGAGCGCCCTGCGTACATGCCCGCGGAGATCGCCAAGGCCCCGCAGGTGATAGAGATGGCTGCGGAATGGTGCTCGGGCCTGTCCGACCCGCCCGCAAAGAAGCACCCGACCGCGAGGATGAAGAAGTTCCCCGACAGCGGCAAGCCCGGACATACACTGGACTTCTCGGCCGTCGGCTCGCAAGACCCGGACAAATATCCCCTGGGTTTCATCTGGGACTTCGGGGACGGTTCCCCGCAGCTTTACAGCCCGACGGCCAGATACGCCTTCGCGGAACCCGGAAAGTACACCGTCACACTTACTGTCACCGACGGCAAGCGGCATGCGGCCCTTCAACGCCAAGTCCGGATAGAGGGAAACGCCGCAGATCGTCCTCCGATAGTGGAGTTTCTGACCCCGTTCAACGGAAACTGCCTCCAGGGCAAGACCGCCATTGCGATACGAGCATTTGATCCCGACTCCGGAGGCGCGGATGGCGACGGGATCGACAAAGTGAAACTGGAACTGCTGCGTGATGGTAAGGCTGTGATGTCTCGCACGCTCTCGGCGGCGCCATACAGGTGGCAGGCGGAGCTGGAAGATTTGCTCGACGGCAAGTACGAGCTTAGAGCAACAGTCTCGGGTAAGATGGGCCAACCGGCGCGGTCCAGCAAGACCATGCCGGTGGTCGTAGCCAACAAGGAGACGCTGGCCAAGCCCTTCGACAGCACCGCATCGCTGACGCGTCCGCGACGTCGGCCGGCAAGCAGACGAGCCAGGGAATAGACCCATGTGGCCAGAGACAACAAGACATCCCCCGAACATGAAGATCTGGAACGAGGAACTGGACGGTTTTGTTCCGGACAAAGTGCTCGACTTCCACGTCCACATCGTCAACCGGGAAGCGGTCCCCGCCGGACAGACCTATGGCGCCGCCGGACACCACCTGGACTGCTACGATATCGACGACCTACGTCGCGACCTCCCCGATGCCTACCCAGGTCGCCAGACCTCCGCAGTATGCTTCGGCTCGCCGAACGCAAAGTACGACCGCGCCTCAAACAACGCCTATGTCGCCGCCAACTGCGACGGACGGCGGTTCTTCCCGCTACGCCTGATCGACCCTTCCGAGGACCCCTCCGATGTCCGTCGCGATGTGGCCCAAAGCGGCTTTCTCGGCTTCAAGCCTTACCTCAACTACGTGCGCAAGGAAGACCCCAACCTGGTCGAGATCCACGAGATGCTTCCGGCGGAAATGATGCGGATCGCTGACGAGCTGTCACTTATCGTGATGCTGCATATTCCTCGAAAGCAGCGCCTTGCCGACTCGGTCAACCAAAGACAGATCGTCGAAATCTGCCGCAACTGGCCGAACGCAAAGATCATCCTCGCCCACATCGGCAGGGCATATTACCTCAAGAACGTTCTCGGGAATCTGGACGACCTGACCGAACTGGCCAACTGCTATGTGGACCTGGCAATGTTGAATAACTGGGAAGTGCTCGAACATACCTTCTCCGTCTTCCCAACCGAGAGGATCCTTTACGGAACGGACATCCCCATCGCCCTCGCTCCGGGAAAGAGCGTGGAGATCAACGATCAATACACATATGTCACCCCTGTTCCTTGGCGTCTCTCGATATCTGACGACCATGGCAAGATCGTGTTCACGTCATTCCTCTACGAGCAGCTTCGGGCAATCCGCAAGGCCGTCGAGCGTTTGTCTCTCGGCCCGGACTTCCTGAAGGCGATCTTCTACGACAATGGAATGAGCCTTCTGCACAGTACAGTAGCTCGAAAGGACAACCCTGATGAGCGTCGCACCAAGGCTTAACCGTCTGCTTGCCGCGGACGGGAAGTGTTTCGACGTGGCCATCGACCACGGGTTCTTTAACGAGTGGGCATTTCTGACCGGAATCGAGGATATGGCCGACGCGGTCGCCACCATCGTCAATGCCCGCCCGGACGCCATCCAACTGACGGTCGGACAAGCCAAGCACCTCCAGCGTATTCCAGGCCCGGACAAGCCCGCGCTTGTAATGCGAACCGACGTGGCGAACTGCTACGGGAAATCCATTCCCGACGTGCTTTTCAGCGAGCTTGTCGGACAAGCCGTCGAGCAGGCAGTCGCTCTCGACGCGGCATGCGTTGTGGTGAACCTACTACTGCTTCCCGATCAGCCCGAACTGCATCGCCAGTGCGTGCAGAACATATGCCGCCTCAAGCCCGATTGCCTCCGCTACGGAATGCCCCTCATGGTCGAGCCTTTGGTGATGCAGGCCAACGACCAGGCCGGCGGATACATGGTCGATGGCGACTTGGCCAAGATTACTGCCCTGGTCCGCCAGGCGGCGGAGCTTGGCGCGGATATCATCAAGGCAGACCCGTGCCGGAACATCGACGACTATCATGAGGTCGTCCGGGTGGCCGGTCCGCTGCCGGTACTGGTACGCGGAGGGGGAAAGGCCCCCGACAAGGACATACTCGAACGGACCGAAAAGCTCATGCAGCAAGGTGCAGCCGGAATCGTCTATGGGCGCAACGTGATACAGCACGAAGCCCCCGCCGCAATGACGCGTGCCCTCATGGCAATCGTCCACGATGGCGCGACGGCAAACCAATCCATGAAGATGCTTACCAAGTAGCACGAAGACTGGGAGTGCGACAATGCCCTCTGACCAGCCGAAACTGAAAGTCGGATTGCTGGGACTGACCCTTGAGTTTTACGAACGCGCCGGAAGCGAGACCCGTCAAGGCAGGGAGCAATTCGTCAGGCAGCGCATCCTGCCTGCCCTTGCCGACGTCGCCCATGTAAGCTTTGACGGCGCCGTTTTCACCACGGAAGACATCGAAACAAGGGTTGCCGATTTCGAAGCAGCCGGGATGGACGTCCTGCTCGTGGTTTGCCTGACATACAGCACGAGTCTGAGTTGCCTTCCGGCACTACAGCGGACGCGCCTTCCAATTGTCATCTGGAACACGCAGGAATTGTACGCGGTCGATGACAGCTACGGCCCGGCAGAGCTTACCGCCAACCACGGCGTGCATGGAACGTTCGACTTGTGTAACGTGCTGGTTCGAAGCGAAGTGACATTCGACTATCTCACCAGCCATCTCGAAGACGACGGCGCGATCGCTCTTCTGGCAGCCCACCTTCAAGCCGCCGCCGCCGTGGGGCGACTCCGCCGGATGCGCCTCGGCCTGCTTGGCTACGCCTTCCCCGGAATGGGAGATTTCGGTCTGGACACGACCAATCTCGCTGCAACTCTCGGCTGTCAGTGGCAGGCGCTATCGGTGGCCGACTACAATAAGCGCGCCGCGCAGGCGGACCCCGGGAAAGCTGTAAAACTGGCCGGTGAGTACCGCGAACTATACGACGTTGCGCCCGAGGTCGGCGATAACGACCTCCTCGATGCCGCCCGAGCCGAGATTGCCCTGCGAGAAATGGTCGCGGAGAACCACCTCGATGCCTACAGCTACCAGTTCCTCGCCTTCGGACAGGATGACCGCACCGTCACAATCCCGTTCGTCGCCGCGAGCAGACTGCTTTCGGAAGGAATCGGTTTCGGTGGAGAAGGAGACCTGATAGCAGCAGCCTATTCCGCCCTGCTCAACTGGCTGAATGGTCCGGCAAGCTTCAGCGAGATATTCACGACCGACTTCGC
>Ga0272444_10005912_pt1 | contig 10540 bp, 9 predicted proteins | sample SSMForm13_FD_201033 | JGI IMG/M metagenome (GOLD analysis project Ga0272444, IMG submission 201033) | Marine sediment archaeal communities from Little Sippewissett salt marsh, Falmouth, MA, United States - SSM-Form-13 | ecosystem: Environmental > Aquatic > Marine > Wetlands > Sediment ...
GAGTAGAGGTGGTGGTGGGCACAGACCAGGCCCGGAGTCGCGGCGGCCATGGGATCCTCCTCGGGTTCACCCCCAAACCTACCGATGCGTCCTCCCGCCGTTCGGAGACGTACGACCCTGGCGCCGGGCCGATCGACCCCGGCGCGACCCGGCCCGGGTCCCGTAGAGTGATCGCCGTGGAGCGATCGTGTCGCTGAAGGGCGTCTCCGACTATCTGCGGCCCCGCACGGTGGAGGAAGCCTTCGCCGCCCTCGGGGCGTCGAGCCGGCCGCTGGGCGGGGGCACGGCCCTCATCCTGCACTCCCCTCCCGGCCTGTCCACCCTGGTGGACCTGCGGGACCTCCCGCTCGACTACATCCGCACCGGCGACGGCTTTCGCATCGGCGCCACCACCACCCTGACCGCCATGGAGGAGCACCCGGACCTGGCGAGTCACCTCGCCGGCGTGTTCCCCGAGATGCTGCGCCACGTCGGCTCCCCACTGCTGCGCAACGCCGCCACCATCGGCGGCCACCTCGCCAGGGGGCGCCTCTCCGACGTGATCCCGGTGCTGCTGGCGCTCGACGCCACCGTCACGGTCTACGACGGGATCAGCCGCACGATCACCCTGGAAGACTTCTACCGGGCCGGGATCCACGAGCGGCTCATGCTCATCACCGAGATCGGCGTGCCGCCGGCCCGCCCCCGTTCCGCGGCCGCGTTCGTCAAGCTCAGCCGCACCTTCTACGACCTGGCGATGCTCAACTGCGCCTGCCGTGTCGACCTCGACGAGGAGGGCACGGTGGCGGCGGCCCGGGTGGTCGTCGGCGAGACCCCGGCTCTGGGGGCCCCGGTAGCCCCGGCCGCCGCGGCGCTGCTGGGGACGTCGTTCGGGCCCGCCGACGACGAGGCCGCCGCCGCAGCCGCGGCGGGAGCGATCGAGTTCGGCAGCGACTCGCGGGCATCCGCCGACTACCGGGCCGCGCTGTGCCGAGCCGCCGTCACCCGCTGTCTCGCCGTGGTGCGCTCGCGGCTGGGAGGTGCGTCGTGAGGGTTTCGCTCACCGTCGACGGCGTCGCCCGCGACGTCGACGTCGACCCCGGCGCCAGCCTCATGGACACCCTGCGTTCCCTGGGCTACGCCAGCGTGAAGAACGGCTGCGACAACGGCGACTGCGGATCGTGTGCCGTGTTGCTCGACGGCCGCGCCGTCAACGCCTGCCTGGTGTTCACCGCCCACGCCGACGGCCGGGCGGTGACGACCGTGGAGGGCCTCATCGACCTGCACCCGGTGCAGCGAACCATGCTCGACATGGGAGGCATCCAGTGCGGGTTCTGCACCCCGGGCATGGTGATGCTCGCCGTCGACCTGCTCGAGCACAGCGCCGACCTGGACGAGGACCGGGTACGCGACGCCCTGGCCGGCAACTACTGCCGCTGCACCGGATACGTCAAGCAGGTCGAGGCGATCCTGGCGGCGGCCGAGGAGCGCGGCGATGAGTGACCCGCAGGCCGTCAAGTTCGACGTGGTCGGCTTCAACGAGCGCAAGGTCGACGGGATGGCGCTCGTCACCGGCAAGCCGGTGTTCGCCGGCGACCTCGACCAGCCCGGCACCCTCCACTTGGCGATGCTGACCAGCCCGCACGCCCATGCCCGCATCAGAGCGATCGACACCTCGGCCGCCGAAGCGATGGACGGGGTGGCCCTGGTGCTCACCCATCGCAACACCCCGGCGACCCGCTACACCACCGCGGGCCAGGGATACCCGGAGCCGAGCCCCTACGACGCCCGCATGTTCGACGACAAGGTCCGCTTCGTCGGCGATCGGGTGGCGGTGGTGGCGGCCGAGTCCAAGGCGATCGCCGAAGCAGCGGTCGAGGCGATCAGCGTCGAGTACGAGGTGCTCGAACCGGTCCTGTCGATCGACGCCGCCCTCGCCGAGGGCGCCCCGGTGATCCACGACGAGCCCGACTCGACGGGCATCTGGGACGCCGCGGGCAACGTGGCGGCCGCCGTCGACGTGCGAGTCGGCGACGTCGACGCCGCCTTCGACGACTGCGACGTCGTCGTAGAGACCACCACCGAGACCCAGTACGCCCAGCACGTGCCCCTCGAACCGCACGTGTGCCGCTCCTACCTCGACGAGCACGGCCGCCTCGTGCTCTACACCAGCACCCAGGTGCCGTTCCACGCCCGCCGCATCGTGGCGCGCCTGCTGGACGTGCCGATCCACCGCATCAGGGTGATCAAGCCCCGCCTCGGCGGAGGCTTCGGCGTCAAGCAGGAGGTGCTGCTCGAAGACGTGTGCGGCCTGGTGACGCTGCGCACCGGGCGCCCCGCGCTGTGGGAGTACACCCGCCGCGAGGAGTTCGTGTCGTCCCGAACCCGCCATCCCTTCCGGGTGCGGGTGAAGGTGGGGGCGATGAGCGACGGCACCATCCACGCCGTCGACCTCGACGCCATCGAGAACACCGGCGCCTACGGCACCCACAGCCTGACCGTGCTGTCCAATGCCGGCTCCAAGACCCTGCCCCTCTACAACCGGGCGCCCCACGTCCGCTTCACCGGCAAGGCCGTCTACACCACCATGCCGGTGGGAGGGGCCTACCGGGGCTACGGCGCCACCCAGTCGTACTTCGCCCTCGAGACCGCCCTCGACGAGCTGGCCCGGCGCCTCGACATGGATCCGGTCGACCTGCGGCGCCGCAACCACATCCGGGAGGGCGAGACCTCGCCGATCTTCGCCGAGTTGGGCGAAGGCCGTGAGGGGGTAGCGATGACGATCAACTCGTGCGGGCTGCCCGACTGCCTCACCGAGGGCATGGACGCCTTCGGGTGGGAGGAGAAACGGGGCCGCCGCCCCGGGACCGGGCCGCTGCGGCGCGGCGTCGGCATGGCGACGTTCATGCAGGGCTCGGGCATCCCGCTCATCGACATGGCGGCGGCCACCATCAAGATGAACGACGACGGGTCGTTCAACCTGCTGATCGGCGCCACCGACCTCGGCACCGGATCCGACACGATCCTGGGCCAGATCGCCGCCGAGGTGCTCGGAGTCCCCCTCGACCACATCGTCGTCTACTCCTCCGACACCGACATGACCCCCTTCGACACCGGGGCCTACGCCTCCTCCACCACCTACGTCTCCGGCAAGGCGGTGGAGAAGGCGGCGATCCAGGTGCGGGATCAGATCCGGAGCGTGGCGCAGAAGATGCTCGATACCGACGCCGCTCTCCTCTCGGTGGAGCACGGCACGGTCGTGGCGCCCGACGGGCGCAGCGTCACCCTGGGAGAGGTGTGCACCAGGGCCTTCTACGGCGCCGACCAGTTCCAGATCGCGGCGACCGCCTCCAGCGTCCCCGAGGAGTCCCCGCCCCCCTTCCTGGCCTGCTTCGCAGAAGTCGAGGTCGACGTCGCCACCGGAATCGTCCGCGTCCTCGACTTCGTGGCCGCGGTGGACTGCGGCACCGCGATCAACCCGATCATGGCCGAAGGCCAGATGGAGGGTGCGATCGCCAACGGGATCGGCTACGCGCTGACCGAGCGGTACGAGTTCACCGCGACGGGGAGGATGCGCAACGCCGACCTGGCCCGATACAAGATCCCCGGTCCGGTGGACCTGCCCCCGATCCGGGTGCTCCTGGTCGATTCCTACGAGCCGACCGGGCCGATGGGCGCCAAGAGCATCGCCGAGATCGGCATCAACGGGCCGATCCCGGCGATCGCCAACGCGATCTACGACGCGGTCGGCCTCCGTCTCACCGAGACCCCGTTCACGCCCGAGGCGGTGTGGCGGGCGCTGCAGTCGGCCGGCATCTCCTGAGCCCGCTCCCCACGCGAGCGGGCCGGGGCGCTCCCGCACCCCGGCCCGATCTCCTCTCTCGGACGTCACTGCGTCGCGTCGGCCTTCCCGCGGTCGAAGAAGTGGGCGTTGCTCAGGAAGCCGTGCACCGAGAACGGCCTGCCCGCTTCGTCCTTGCTGGGCGGGAACACCGCCAGCGTGGCGATCGCCCCGACCAGGCAGGCGACGCCGCAGATGGTGAACGCCAGCGGGAAGTTGTCCAGGTCGCCGAGCCAGCCCCCCAGGTTGGGGAAGACGATGCCCCCCGCCCCGTAGGCGAGGAACACCCAGGGGTAGTTGGTCCCGACTGCCTCGTTGCCGAACTCGTCGGCGGTGAGCGACGGGAACAGGGAGAAGTTGCCGCCGAAGTTGAAGCCGATGAGGGTGGCGCCCAGGTAGAGCAGCCATTCGGTCTCGGCCATCGGGATGAACAGGAACAGCAGGATCCCCTGGCTGGCGGCCATGATCACCACCGAGTTCTTGCGTCCCAGTTTGTCGCTGATCGTGCCCCAGGCGAGGCGGCCGATTCCGTTGGCCAGCGAGAAGAACACGGCCATCGCGGTGTTGGTGATGGCGTCGGCGTCCGCCTCCAGGATCCCGTTGCTGGTGAGGGCCTCCACCGGCCACAGCTTCATGAGCCCGATCGCCATGAGCCCGGCCCCCGCCGAGACGAAGAACGTGAGTGAGATGAGGTGGAACTGGGGCGTCTTGATCATCTCTCGCGGGGTGAAGTTCTCTCCACCCGAGTGGACCGCCTTCGCCGGAGGCGTGAACCCGGCGGGGAGCCAGCCTGCCGGGGGCATCTTCATGGCGAAGCTGCCGGCCAGCACCAACGCGGCGAACGCCACGCCGTAGATCATGAACGTGGTGCCGATGCCCTGGTTCTCGATGAGGTTGCCCCAGTCACCGGCGATCTTCACCCAGCCGAGCGCCCCGAAGCCGAAGCCGGCGACCGCGGCGCCGGTGATCATCCCCTTGTGGTCGGGGAACCACCGCATCCCGACCGCGATCGGCACCACGTAGGCGAAGCCGATCCCGGCGCCGCCGATGAAGCCGACCCCGAGCAGGACGATCCAGAAGTTCATGCCGCCGTCGAACCCGGCGATGAAGTAGCCGACCCCCAGGGTGACGCCGCCGAGGATGGCGAGCCGCTGCGGGCCCCACGTGGCGAGCCGCCGCCCGGCCCAGACCATGACGATGGCGAACATGGCGAGACCCACCGAGAAGACGATCTGGGTCTCCAGGTTGCTCCAGCCGCCGCCGTCTTCGGCGACCGGGTCCTTGAGGACCCCGGTGAACACCGACCAGGCGTAGATGGCCCCCAGGCACAACTGGATGAGCACGGCACCGACGACCACCAGCCACCGGTTCATGACGCGTTGTTCGGGCATGTCTCCCTCAGCAGATCGATCTGGCCGGGAACGTATCAGTGGCACGGACCGCCGACGTAGGGCCGATGGACACGAAAGGCGGGGCAGTCGGCCCGAGGGCCATGGCCTGACTAGTCAACCCGGGTTCCCGGGAACCCTCCCCAAGAACACTCTCCGTCGCTGCCGATACCACTCACATGGATCGCGCATGGAGGCCGACGAAGATGAGCCGCCGAACCAAGGTCAAGATCGCCGCGGTGGCCGGACTGGTCCTGGCCGCCTTCGTGGTGCCCCAGGCGCCGGCCGACGCCGCAGAGGTGCAGGTGATCGTCGAAGCGGCCCCCGGCGCCGTGGCGTCGGCCGCCGATGCCGTCGAGGCCCTGGGCGGCGAGATCGTGCGCGACCTCCCCATCATCGACGGTTTCGCCGCCGTGCTCGACGAGCAGGCGGCCGAGATCCTGGCCTCCCACCCCGCCGTGCTCCGGGTGACCCCGGACGGCACGGTCACCATGCTCGACGACGAGTGGGGCGACGAGTTCGACGACGACCACTACGTCGCCCCGCTGAGCACGGACGCCGAGCAGCAGATCGGCGCCGAGTTGTCGGCCATCGACGCCTCCGCCGGTTCGGCGGGCTTCGACACCACCGCCGCCGCGGTCGAGGACGTGCTCGGCGACGGCGGCGTTCCCTCCGGCCACATGCTGGCGGTGACCACGTCGCTCGGGGCCCGCGCCTACTGGGAGGCGGGCTTCGACGGCTCCGGAGTGGACGTCGCCATCATCGACACCGGCATCGCCCCGGTGCCCGGGATGACCGTCGACGGCAAGGTGGTGAACGGCGCCGACCTCTCCTTCGAATCCCAGATCGACGAACTGCGCCATCTCGACAGCTACGGGCACGGCACCCACCTGGCGGCCATCATCGCCGGGCGGGACTCCGGCGCCGCCGCCGATCCCTACGCCGGGCCGGACGTGTTCCTCGGGATGGCGCCGGGGGCGCGGCTGATCAACGTCAAGGTCGCAGGAGCCGACGGCGTGGTCGACGTCTCCCAGGTGATCGCGGCGATCGACTGGGTGGTCCAGCATCGCACCGACAACGGGATGAACATCCGGGTGCTCAATCTCTCCTTCGGGACCGACGGCACGCAGAGCGCGACGCTCGACCCGTTGGCCCACGCCGTCGAGGTGGCCTGGACCGAAGGCATCGTGGTGGTGGTGGCCGCCGGGAACGACGGCAAGGCCGGCCTGCGCAATCCCGCCCTCGACCCGTTGGTGATCACGGTCGGCGCCGTCGACAACGCCGGCACCAACGATCCCTCCGACGACGTCGTCCCCGAGTTCTCGTCCTGCGCCACCTCCCGGGGAGGGCGCCGTCCCGACGTCCTCGCCCCGGGTAAGTCGATCCTCAGCCTGCGAGTGCCGCAGGGCAGCGCCGACCAAGAGCACCCCGAAGCACGGGTTGGTGATCGGCTCTTCAAGGGCAGCGGCACGTCACAGTCCGCCGCCGTGGTCTCGGGGGCCGTCGCCCTGATCATCGACCAGTACCCGGCCGCCACTCCCGATCAGGTGAAGGGCCTGCTCATGAAGACGGCCTCGCCGGTCCAGGGTGCAGGTTCGTACTGCGCCGGGTACGGCGTCATCGACCTGTTCACCACCCTCGACATCACGGCCGCAGCGCTCGATCCGGTGTGGCAGCGGCCGCAGGCAGCCGGGACGGGTTCTCTCGAACTGGCCCGCGGCTCGATGCACCTCGAGCACGACGGCGTCGTGCTCGTGGACGAACAGGACATCTTCGGCAACAAGTACCACGCCGACGAACAGGCCGCCCTGCGCGCCGACGGCGCCTCGTGGTCGGGCGGCGACTGGAACGGGGCCACCTGGACCGGGGCGTCTTGGAGCGGCACCTCCTGGAGCGGCGCGTCGTGGAGCGGCGCTTCCTGGTCCGGCGCTTCCTGGTCCGGCGCTTCCTGGTCGACCGGCGCCTGGACGGGTGCGTCGTGGAGCGGAGCCTCCTGGTCGGGCGCCTCCTGGAGCGGAGCGTCCTGGAGCGGCGTGTCCTGGAGCGGCGCCTCGTGGAGCGGGCAGGCCTGGGCCGGCCTGTCGTGGAATTGATCCGCAGACGTCGGGCGGCCCCCGCCGCCTGAGCGCCGGCACGGTGAGTCCGCCTCAGGACTCGGCCGACGGCGGTGAGGGCCCGGGCTTCGGCCCGGGCCCTCCCGCGCCCCGGGTAGCCTGGCCGACGATGCCCGCTCCTCCCCTCTCCGTGGATCCCGCCGACCTGGACGCCCTGAGCGCCGAGGAGGTGCTGCGCTGGGCGGCGGGCGAGTTCGGAGACCGGCTCTGCCTGTCGTGCTCGTGGCAGAAGCAGTCGTCCGTGCTGTCGCACATGATGGCGGACCTCGGCCTGGACCTCCCCGTCATCGAACTGGACACCCACCTGTTCTTCAGGGAGACCTATGAGACCAGGGACCGCCTGGTGGCCGCGTACCGCCTCAACCTGGTCCGGCCCGCGGTGCTGACGGTGGCCGAACAACACCGCCAGGAAGGCCCCAACCTGTGGGAGACCGACCCGGACCGGTGCTGTTCATTGCGCAAGGTGGAGCCGCTGATCCGGGCGCTGCGCCCCTACCGGGCCTGGGTGTCCGGGCTGCGGCGCGACCAGTCGCCGTCGCGCGCCGGCCTGGCGAAAGTGGAGTTCTCCGAGCAGTACGGCGTGTGGAAGGTCCACCCTCTCGCCGACTGGGGCGAGGACCGGGTGTGGCGCTACATCGTCGACAACCGCATCCCCTACAACCCGCTCCACGACGTCGGCTACCGGTCCATAGGGTGCATCCCCTGCACCCGTCCCACCAGGCCCGGCGAGGAAGAACGAGCCGGGCGCTGGGCCGACTCCGACAAGCTGGAATGCGGCCTGCACGGCGACACGACGGCCTGAGAGCCCTGCGGCGGGCGCCCGTATACTGCGGCGCCGGATTCCGACGCAGGACGCGCCATGGGTGAGGGATATCAGGCCATCGACGCCAAGGTCGTGGACTACCACCTCTACACGCTCGAGGGCCTCGAGCAATACCCGCTGCGCGGCCCCCGCCGGGTCGCGGGCCGCACCGAGCGCTACGTCGCCTACGTCGGCGCCGCCCAGACGTTCGGCCGCTTCGTGGCCCACCCGTTCCCGGAACTCGTCTCGGAACGCATCGGCGTGCCGGCGCTCAACATGGGCCGCGCCGGAGAAGGCCCGGCGTGGTACCTGGAGACCGACGGCGTGCTCGACTGGCTCCGGGGCGCCGAGGCGGTCGTCGTCCAGGTCATGTCGGGCCGGTCCGTCCCCAACTCGATGATGGCCACCCCCTACAGCGGCGGCGCGATCGTGTTCCGGGAGGGCGGCCCCCCCGACCCGACGTTCTGGACCGGGAAGGGGACGACGGTCCCCGGCATGCGCGCCGGCAAGGCCTACCAGTGGCTCATCGAGCACACCGACGAGGAGACGGTGCGCCGCGTGGTGGCGGAGACCCGCTCCACCTGGGTGCAGTTGATGAGCGACCTGCTCGACGCAGTGCAGACCCGCACGGTGCTGCTGTGGTTCTCGCACCGGCCGCCCCGCTACCGGGAGGGCTTCTCCAGCGTGGGACGGCTGTTCGGAGGCTTCCCCCAGATGGTCAACGAGGAGATGGTCGGCGAGGTGCGCGCTCACGCCGACGAGTACGTCGAGGTGGTGACCGAGCGCGGCCGGCCCCAGACGCTGCGCAACCTCGAGACCGGCGAGATCGAGGAGGTCTTCGACCGTGAGCACTTCCCGAACCGTCCCGACGAGACCCGCGCCTTGAACACCTACTACCCGTCGCCCGAGATGCACGAGGACGTGGTCGGGCCGCTGTCCGAGGCGCTGATCCGACTCGGGGTGACGGCATGACCGGGCACTCCACGACGGGCCTGTACTTCCTGCACATCCCCAAGACGGCGGGCATCACCGTCGAGACCGTCCTGCGCCACTACTTCGACGAGGGCGACGTCTGCCCCGCCTACTTCCCGCGCGAGTACGCCGATCTCACCCCGGAGCAAGCCTCCGGCTACCGGCTGTTCATCGGGCACGGCGACTACGAGCACCATGCGGTGATGCCGTCCGGCACGCCCCTGGTGACGGTGCTGCGCCACCCGATCGCCCAGTTGGTGTCGCTCTACAACCACATCATGACCCGGCCCAAGCACCACCAGCACGCCGAGTTCAACGAACGCGGCCTCACCTTCTCCGAGTTCGCCGACCTCCCCCAGTCCCGCCACGCGCTCACCAAGCGGATCGTGGGGCGGACCGCCTTCTCACGGCGCCGGGCGGAGGCCGGGCGCGACGGAGTGGTGGACCTCGCCCTCGAGCGCCTCGCCGAGTACCGCGTGGTCGGCCTCACCGAGCGCCTCCCCCGCTTCTTCGCCGACGTCTCCGCACTGATGGGCGTGGAGCAGATCACCGAGTGGCCGCGCGCCAACGTCGCCCACGAGAAACGCATCACCGCCGACGAGGTCGACGACGACACCCGGACCCGGCACCGCCGCACCAGCCCCGCCGACTACGCCATGTACGAGTCGGTCCTGGAGCGCGTCGACGACTGAACCCGCCCTGCCGCGGGCCGAGTGCCCGTAACGGGCCGGATGCCCCTGTCACACGGCCCCCGGTGCTGCTCCGCTGGGGGCAGGCGAGGAGGTTCGAGATGTCCGAACGACGCGGATGGTTCACCAGCAGCCTGATCGGAGCGGTCGTCGGGGCCCTGATCGCAACGGCGATCCCGCTGGCGATGGCGGCCGGCGGCACGAGCCGCACCGACGCCGACACGGTCGACGGGTTCGACGCGAACGACCTGATCCGAACGGTCGTGCAGAAACGCAACGATCCGCTCCGCCCCGACGAAGGGATCCTGCTGGCCCGCTCGATCGAGGTGCCCACCGACGGGTACCTGCTGATCACGGCCAGCGTCCAGGCGGTGCGCACCTCGGGCGCATCCGACGGCTACGCCTGCTACCTCACGCTCGGCAACAAGGAACTCGCCGACACCTGGCGCTTCGCCCCGTTCGTCGACCCCTCTGGGTGGGATTCGACGATCTGCTCCACGATGGGCTGGGTGAAGGTGACCGCCGGCACCAAGCTGATCAGGTTCCGCGGCCCCGGGCTCCCTGCGGGTGCGAACTTCGACCCGAGTCATCCGGTGATGTGGGCCGTGTTCGTGCCCTTCGGGCCCGACGGCTTGCAGCCGTAGCGCGCCGTGGCGTGGCGTGCCGTGTTCCGGCTGGCTCGCCGCGGCCTGGCCGCCCGCCGCGCCCGCGTGGCGCTCACCGCTGCGGCGGTCGCGATCGCCGTTGCGCTGATC
>Ga0272444_10005913_pt1 | contig 10540 bp, 5 predicted proteins | sample SSMForm13_FD_201033 | JGI IMG/M metagenome (GOLD analysis project Ga0272444, IMG submission 201033) | Marine sediment archaeal communities from Little Sippewissett salt marsh, Falmouth, MA, United States - SSM-Form-13 | ecosystem: Environmental > Aquatic > Marine > Wetlands > Sediment ...
GTACAACGATATAACGAGGCTCGACCGCAGCCATGAGCAAGACTGTACGCTGTGACTCATTCAGCTATCAGTTTCGCCTCTTTCCAGCCGATTTCCGTTTCGAAAAACGACCATGGGGCCTGTGTTGTCTTCCCGGGCGCACTCGATCCGCCTTACTTACCGGCTGAGCAGGCGCGACCTGCAACGACTTCAGAGACGGTACCTTTTTGATGGATAGTCCCGTCTTGATGAGCCGCTCGATGTCCTTGATGTCTTTCCGCTGCTCAAAAGTCGCGAATGAAACGGCCCGACCGGCCAGACCGGCGCGGGCGGTGCGGCCGATCCGGTGCACGTAGTCCTGCGTATTGTTGGGCAGATCGTAGTTAACGACCAACTCGATCCCCACGACGTCGATCCCCCGCGCAGCGATGTCGGTGGCGACCAGTATCCGGTACGTGCCCAGTTTGAATCCTTCGAGGGCATCGCGACGCTGCCCCTGGCTGCGATCCGAGTGTATCTCGGCAGCCGAATGTCCCGCTTTGCGAATAGCGCGGGCGAGCTTGCGAGCCCCGTACTTGGTGCGAGTGAAGACCAGCACCGAGCCCTGGTATTGAGCAAGCAGCAACTCGAGCAGCCGAGTCTTCGACTGCTTCTCTATGAAGAACACCTCCTGCACTACCTTCTCTGCGGCGGTTCCCGACGGCGCCATTTCGATGTTGATGGGGAGTCTCATGTGTTGATGGGCAAGCGTTAGAATCTCCGGTGGAATGGTGGCTGAAAACAGCATGGTCTGACGTTCACCCGGGACCATCTCAATGATCTTGTTGAGTTGCGGCGCGAAACCCATGTCAAGCATGCGGTCAGCCTCGTCCAGAACGAGAACTCTAACGTCGGAAAGACTCACTATCTTGCGTTGCAGGAAATCAACCAGGCGTCCCGGGGTGGCCACAATCACGCGCGGATTCTTCTGGAGGGCACGCTTCTGCCTTCCTTCGGGCTCACCGCCAATCAGTACCGCTGTACGCAGCCCCTGAGACCGCCCCACCGACAGAAGCGACTCGCTTACCTGGATGGCCAATTCGCGGGTCGGCAGAAGCACTAGTCCCCGCCCCTTCAGTTTCGCCAACCGTTGCAACATAGGAATGCCGAAGGCCAGCGTCTTTCCGGTGCCGGTTTGGGCGACCGCTATCAAATCTTTGCCTTCAAGTCCGACCGGAATCGAGCTGCGCTGAATTGGTGTCGGCTCGGTGAATTTCAGCCGGGCGATGGCTCCAAGCAGGCCAGGAGCGATTCCCAGCCCGCCGAACCCTGCGGTATATGGTTTTTTTGACATCCCTCTATGATACGGTTAGTTTGCAGCCCAGGATAGCTCAATCGTACACTTGCCGTAGTATTGTTCGGACGTCAGGAATCGCTATCTCGCCATTCGTTGCGAGCTTTGTTGATGAGAACGGAACCTACTTGTCGGTTCAGTACTACCCTGATTGAGTGCCCTGCCTCCCTCCAACGAATCAATCCCCCCGCACGGTAGTGTCAGTATCTTGAGCGTGCTCCGCGAGATGCGCTTCCCCACCGGGTGATCGGAAGGAACGACCACGGAGAGTGTGGTACGACGATCGTCAATACAACTCAGCTAATGTCAACGTCAGTTTCTTCTCTTCTCCTGCTCGATCGACCACGCAGCTATAGGTCGTACCCGGTTCCGCCGTGAAGAGCTTGCGGACGGCGATCAGGCCGTCGAAACTCTCGATGTCGACATCGTTGATGACCTTCAACAAGTCGCCCCTGACGAACCCTGCCTTTTCGGCCGGTGTTCCGGGAGAGACATACGACACTTCAACATCGTGATCGTAACTCCACATGAGCTGCAAACCGGAGCGGCCTTCTGGCCACGGCTGGTTGAACTTCTCACCTCTTTCGACAATTACACGTTCATGGGCGTAGTCGCAGTAGAGCACGAGATTGCGAAACAGTGTGTTCCCCAAGGTGCCGATTCTGTCCGATATGTATGTCGTATCGACACCCTCGAAAACAAAGCTAACCTTGGGATCATTGACCGTGAATCCGGCGAACTCGAGACTGTCGCCGATGACGCTCTTGAGATGAAACTCATTCCCGGCGCCATGCCCCATACCCAGCACTCCCTGTTTGTCCTTGTAACCCTCACGGATGGCATAGGCGCCGTCCAGATGTGTCGACCCCGCACCCAGATCAAATAGCCAGGTACCTTCGTGGTCGCCGTCGAGAGTGGCCGTGACCTCGAACGAACCCTGATCGATGTGAATCGGCAGCTGCTGACCGTCACCATCGTACACGAACGTCTCCGGATCATAGAACGAGACCAATTCCCTGGCGTAGTCGACCTTCGTAACGAAGCGGGACAGGAAATCGTAACCCAGAATCCCGCCAATATCAACTCCGAGCCGACGCACGAGTTCGCTCATGTCGATTACTGCAACCGTCTGTTCTTCGAAATCAATGCCCTGGATGTGATACGGTGGCAAAGTCGCGAAACTCGCCTCCACCGTTCCTCCGGCCCCCTGACCCTTGACCTCACCCTCCAGCTGCAGACCCAGTTCGGTCGCCAGGGTCCTGGTAAGGACACTCATGCCCGCACCGGTATCAAGAATCCAGAGCCGTTCCTTACCGCCCGCAACGACCGGGATATACAGATGTCCTTCGACAAACCTGAATGGGATGTCTTCGACGCGATCTCCACTGAGGAAACGATAGTCCTTTTCCACCTCCTGAGGCGGTTCGAACATGGCCGGGTCGATCTCGGGATTGGAGACATACGCGGTGATCGTGATCTCCGCCGACTGCCCTGTCCGATGATCCGTTTCTTTCCGGAGGAACGGAATCACAAGACCGTCGACCTGGCGATAATCCCCGAAGAGGGCATCGCGGCTCTCCTCATCTTCGCTGAACACGATCTTCTCTGCCAGGAAGGTCTCCGCGTTGATGTACATGAGTCGAAAATCTACATTGATTCTGTTGGCAACCTTCACGACGTAGCAATCTCTGCCCTCGACCTTCTCCATGCCCTCCAGCGTGACCGAGAAGACTCCGGATTCCGGATCGACATGAGCATACTCGGCGATCAACTGCCTGACCTCGCGACGTTTCCTGGTGGCCTCATCCAGGACGGTCGTTTTCTGCAACTTGCCGTTTGTATCGAGTATCCAACGGTACTCACCGTTGTCGCCCTGAATCATATTGAACGGGCCGACATCGATCTCTGACCGACTCCGATGCGGCATGCTTGTCCATTGCTTGACAGTGCCTTCCATGCCACCCACTGACAGGCTACCCTCGAAGTAGGCCGACTGTTCGGCCTTCAATTGCTCTAACCCGCCGGTGGCATCGAAATGGCGACTCAATACCTCGTACGGATCAGATATCCCGACCTGCCCCACGACCGACAGGCACAACCCTGGAATGACGAGTATGGTGATCAGCACAATGCGACGAATGTTCATACGAGCGCTCCTTGTCAATTTACACCTCCTATGACGATTCCCGGACATCGTAGGTTTCGCCCGGCTGACAGATTGTCCCCGTGGCTGCCGATCCCGGAAGCTGTAGACAGTTGTCGCTCCGGCGAGGGGAGGTAGCCCCCGGTCTTCTGGCCGGTCACTTCGCCGCAGCAGACAAGTGCTTCTGGAGAAAACCCAGTTGCAGGCGCTGCCCTGGCGCCCGGCGTGATTGCCCTTGCACCGTCAAGGCCCCGGTCAGGATAAAGACAGCAAGCATGAACGCGCGCCACATGCATATATACCCTTTATGATTCTTCCCGCTCATTTCGGCAAACCTCAGTCAGACCCTCCAAGCCGTCCTTTCTTCACTGGACCGTGCGAACTGTGCTTCGCGACTGACTGTGCAACCCGTGATCGTTAGCGTTCTTCGTTCTGGTCCGGCACCTTATTGCGGCGGTAGTCTATATATCTTGAACTCGTCTCGAGACCGGCCCTGTTCGTGAATGCGCGAAGTGGTGAAACAGACGGAACCGTCAGGCAAAAGCGAAAAGCTGTCCGGCCAGCTGATCCGGGGATCCTGGGCCACTATCTCGAACTGCCCGTCAAGATTCAGCCGTTTGATAGCGCTCTGTTCCACCGCACTCAGGTAGAGCCGACCCTCTCGATCTAATACCATTCCGTCACAGACGCCGCTCTTAGCAACGACTTCCACGTACTCACCCAGCCTCTTATCAGACAAGTCGGCCTTCCGCAGAGCCTCAGTTGGAATCCGGTACAACGTACGGCCTGTCATCGCCTGGTAATAGATATACGCGTTGTCGGGCGTCAGGGCAATACCGTCGGCGTGCACTCTCATAGGTCTGCCGTCAGCTCCCACAAGCGCTGCCTGGCCGACTTTCACCTCGATGTCCTCAGCTTCCGTGGAGAAGTGATTGTCGAGCACACGACGGCATTCTCCGTTTTCCAGATTCAGCACAAGCAGCGCTCCCAGACCGGATTCGGTCAGGTAGGCAAAGCCGGATTCTCTGTCGATCCTCACGTCATTGAGGTAGCTCTCGCGCGGGGCTGCCAAGGTGTCGAATGAGTATGTGCGAACCACCTGATCCGTGGCAAGATCCACCTGCACGAGCTTCGCGCCACCCTCGCGAACGCCGGTAAGAAACGGATTCCCGGTGTCCAGAATCCAGAGGCTATTCCGCCTGTCGCAGACCACGCTCTGAACACACACAAAGTGGCTGTCCTCAGCGGCTCCCTCCCGCCAGGCATTCACAGCCGCATTGGGGTATGGTTTCACATCACCCGATGGGAGCAGCTCGGCCACCGAGTACGTGACATAGGGCGACCAGCGTGGGAAATTGACGAAAACCCGGCCCTCTGTCGAGACCGCGACACCGGTCCAGAGCAATCTCGAACTGTGAAGTTCGTCCAGTCTTGCGCAGTGAATTATCGTGGTTTCGCCATCGACTTCTCGGTCCGTGTACCTGCGCAGCGCCTGTGCCAGCACCTCCCAGCCGTTCCGCACAGCCGCCTGGTGGGGAAGCACTCCCGTGCTGTCTACAATATCAGGACTCGCACCGGATTTCAGAAGAAGCCTTGCGGCCTCGCATTGTCCGGTGGCCGCGGCTAGATGAAGCGGCGTTCGCCCGAAACTGTCCTGCACATCTATGTGCGCTCCCCGATTCACCAGGAATCGTAAAAACTCCACATGGCCCTGTTCACTGGCATTGTGAATCGGACGAGTACCCCGTCTGTTACAGGCGTTCAGGTCAGCGCCGCTTGCAGCCAGAAGTTCCCCCACATCAGCACTGCCGCTGAAGGATGCGGCGTGTATCGGTGTGTCATCCACCCAGTCCCGAGCCGCCGCATCGGCGCCATAATCAAGCAGGAGCACAACGATATCAGCCTGGCCCTCGCCTGCGGCATAGACCAGGGCCGCATTGCCGTCGCTATCGTCGGCTCGTACGTCGGCCCCGGCATCGAGGAGTCGCCGGACAACGTCGGCAAGCCCGAGCTGACAGGCACCCATAAGGGGCGTCCTCGCCATACCGTTGTGGGCATTGACATCGGCACCCAGCTCTATCAGCTTGATTGCGGTCGAAGGATTACCAGTCATCACAGCAGCGTGGAGGGGCGTGTCACCTCGGACGTTCTTAGCGCTAACATCAGCGCCGTGTGCGGCCAACAGACTGACCTGCTCAGTGAATCCTCGCGCCGATAGACTGTGCAAAGGCGTGACAAGGTTCTTATCGACGGCGTTGACATCAGCCCCGTGCGTGATCAGCAGCGTCAGTAAATCGATATGGCCGGACCGCGCCGCCCAATGCAGCGGCGTGCGGTCTAGGCTATCCCGAACGTTCACGCTCTCCGGATACGCATCGAGCAGGGACGCGCCATGTTGGACATCTCCAGCTCTGATGGCGTCAAACAAACTCCGGGGAGCTCCGACCGCAGCGGCTATTCCGTACGCGAAGACAATCAAAGTCAGCAAACGCAGCATGACGGAGCCCCCATGATCGACTGAGTTAGTACAGCAGGTTCGTCTGCACATCCTGTCACTTTTGATCTTCCAGCGCGTCTGGTCACAGCGAACATGAGCAGAGCTCCTTGTCGGTATCAATATAGACCCTTGTGATGAGATCCGTTATATCCGACAGGTTCAGCTTGGTATCGCAATTGACATCGCCGTTTTCTTCACAACACAGCGGCGTCGACGGTGAGAGATAGACTCGCGTGATAAGTGCCGTGACGTCGGAAAGATTGAGCTTCCCCTGGTCGTCGCAGTTCGTGTTCCCGGTGTATCCGCCGGTGTACACACCGCAGCATGTCGGCTGAGGTTCTTCAACCGTAAGAAGCTGATTTACCCAGACTTCAGTCAGGACCTGGACTATACCGCTCGGCCACGAAATCACGATCGAGTCTGCAAGAGCCGCATCACCGAGACCGAAGTGTGCCTCTATGTAGCTTTGTCCGTTGCGACCGCTCACTGAGGATAGCTCTCGAGTCTGCCACACGGGTTCCCCGCTTATCGTTGCCTTCAGTTGTACTCGAGCGCCAATAGCCGACCTGTTCGACACTGTACCGACACAGTACATGCTCAGAAACGCGTTGTCTGTACTGTTGTTACGGTACATCAGATTCGGCTCACCGTTTGAATTCGCCACGAACAGATCCAGGTCGCCGTCGCGGTCGTAGTCTGCCCAGGCGACTGCCAGCGACGTTGCGTCATCCTGCGCCACCGGCTCCGAGAGGACTCGTTCGAACGTGCCATCCCCCTGGTTTCGATACAGGAAGTTGAGACCTTCATTGGCCACGACCAAATCGAGGTAACCGTCATTGTCATAGTCACCCCAGACGCTGCCGTACGAGTAGGCTCCATCGCTTGTTATTGGGGGCGCCGAGACATAGCTGTATACACCGCCACCGTCGTTATTGAACAGCCAATTGGTCGATAATGAAGGATAACCGAAGCGAACGTGAGTGACGAAAAGATCGAGATCCCCGTCATTATCGTAATCGCCGAAACTGCCGCCGTGCGAATCGTACTCTACGGATACCGCATCCCCGACATCCAGACGGGCGAAGCCGCCGAGTGTATCATTGATATAGATTCTATCGTTCTTGGGACTGAAGTAGGCATTGGCTTTGAAGATATCGGGGTAGTTGTCATTATTCACATCAGCCCATGCGGCGAAATTGCACGCCGTCATATCGGTCACGGCGGATGTCGTCGTTATGCTCGCGAAGCCCGTATCATCCTGACGATAGAGGTAATTGCCGAGCGGCCCGGTTTCGGCGTGGTTGGCCACATACAGGTCCAGATCCCCGTCCCTGTCATAGTCCGCCCAACCAACACCCATGGAAAGCGCGACGTCGGTTGCCAACTCCCCGTCGAGCACCCTGGTGAAAGTACCGTCGCCGTTGTTGAGGTAGAAGAAGTTTGTCGGCGGCTGGTATTCGTAGAATCGTGCTATTATGACGTCCGGGGCGCCGTCATTGTCAACATCCCCCCAACTGGCCGCGCTGCATGACCGCCCGGACTGATAATCAGTCACCAGGGGATCACCGGTCACCTCAACAAATGCTGAGCCTGCATCATTATGATACAGACAGTTCGGCGAGGAGATGTTGTTGACAAAAAGGTCAGGGAAGCCGTCACTATCATAGTCGACCCAACAGACTCCCCATGAATCATCGGTATCGGTGACCTGCACCTCCCCGGTTATCTTTGAGAATCGAGAGGCATAACACAGCGATGGTGCGATAAGCACTATCGCCATGTACAGTAGTAAGTTACGTCGCATTGTCTCCTCCTGGCTGTCGGGAAAGTGCCGGCACGCCGGTTCCACAGTGGACCGGCGGCTCTTGCCGAGTCACTTGTTCAGTTACACTTGTCTGCCTCAGAGTTGAGTGGGACTTGGCGGCGGAAGAGTCTGGCACACAGTAAGTATTACAGGCTCCGCGCTTCTTGCAGTCGGAGGCTTGACCGAATCTGACGCGTATCGGAGAAACCTTGTTGACCTTGGCCCATCTTTCTACTTAGCATGAACTGCCGCTGAGCTTGAAGCGGTCGGTGGCAATTAAGGGCAACCCGGATTCAAGTGCCTTGGGTTGAGACAATACCCTGTGAACATAAACGAACTGTATAGTCACGCTATCTCCGGAGATGCAGATGCTGAGAGAATGCTGTTTGAGGCTCTCACTGCAAGATTCCGATGGTTCGCAATACACCGAATCAGGGACAAAGAAGACGCGATGGAAATCGCCCAGGAGGCATTGGCGACTGTAGCGGAGAAATGCCGGAACCTCGTTATTGATCAGAGTTTCAGTGCCTGGGCGTATCAGGTAATCAAGTACCACATACTCAATTACGTGAATAGGAAAAGCCGTCGAGGCAAGCTCAGAGAGCAGATTGACCACGGTCGCGAGATGTCGGGAGCCTGGACCCCGGACCCTGAGTTCGAGGTAGACTTGATGAGCTGTCTCGAAAAGCTGGCCGCCTCCAACCCAAGGTATTTTGAGGTGCTCAGAATGAGCTATCAGAGTAACACGGTCGCCGAGATATGTGCTGAACTGAAGCTGACAACGTCGAATTTCTATTCGATCCTGTCCCGGGCGCGGCGCAAACTGACAATCTGTCTTGATCAGGATGGGTCCGACGAATGAGTGGTTGCACGGACAAACGTTTTGAGGGGATGCTTCACGCCTACGAACTGGGTCTGCTGCGCGATCCGGAGCTGTCCGAGTTCGAACAGCATCTTCTTGAGTGCCAGAGCTGCTTCGACTCGGTCGAGTCGTTTGAAAAAACGTCGCTGCATCTGAAGAATTCGATTCCGATACGGTCATTCGTAGACCGGACTGTTCCGACGCCTCATGATAGCACTGGGGCGGCGGAAAGAGAAACACCCGTTGCCTCCGAACCGGCAGGCAGCAGGTGGCGTTTGCTTGCAGGTCCCGTGATAGCTGCTGCCGTCCTGCTGATCCTGCTACTGGGACCATGGCGGATGGAGTTTCACCCGACTCATGAGGCCATAGCAGTTGAAAACAGGCTGACGATCATCGGTTTCCACAATGCCGTCAACGACTCAGATCCAAATCACTCGGCCGAGATCATGTCGGCTCTGCTCACGGCCGATCTTTCTGAATCGAAATTCATTGTCGTAACGTCACCCCAGAGAGTCGCTTCGACAATCCGATACCTGAGACTGAACAATGAAGCATTGACTGACGACGAACTGGCAGACCGGCTTGCGGTGCGGACGAAATCGAAGTGGCTCCTTACCGGGTCAATCGTGCAGGAAGATCCAACACTCGCGGTTACGATTGTTCTTAGTGATGTTGCCGGCGGTTCGGTGCTGCTGTCCAATCGATTGGCAAGCAGGCCTGAAGAAAGCCTGTTTGACTTTGTGGACAGAATCTCCGCCGAAATACGCGAGAACCTGCTTCTTCCGATTGGCGCCGCAAACGATATCGATCCACAAATCGCCACGATAACCACAAGTTCGCCGCGCGCCTATTTCCACTATCTGGAGGGACTGGAATTCGAGTCCAAATTCTATCTGGAACAGGCCGCCCGGAGTTACAGCCGGGCGCTGCAGCTGGATTCCTCCTTCGCCCTCGCCTACTTCCGACTGGGCATGGCATCGGATCCCCAATTGATGGATCGGGCACTGGAGATGATCGATCGTGTGGGAAGGCGTGACAGCCTCATCATCCTGGCCAAAAAGGCATTGTCCGTAAACGACAGTCAGGAGGCGCAGCGGCTGTATTCGCTTCTCGTGGAGATGTATCCCGATGACAAGGAAGCCTGGTTCGCTCTGGCCATGAATGACTACCGGCGACAAGATTACGCCGGGACCATCGACCGTCTTGACAGATCAGTCGAGATAGACCCGTTCTACGGTGAAGCCTACAACATGCTGGCCTATGCGTACTCCAGAACCGGAAGAATCGATACGGCTCTGATCATTCTGAATACGTACATCGGGCTCGCACCGAATGAGCCCAACCCGTATGACACCAAAGGCGAACTTCTGCTGGAGCACGGCAGAATCGACGAGGCCATCGCTGCCTACGAGACTGCCGTTGCAATCAAACGCGACTTCCTCGGCTACAGGACCCTAAGACAATTGGCTTATCTCTATACTGCCCGAGGAGACTACCGTTCAGCCATAGAAACCATTCAACACGTCCAGATAGGCGGTGGGCCGGTTGATCGCTCCGTCGCCAGGACCGATCGTGCTCTGATAGAAGTGCGACGGGGAGCTTTCTCACGCGCCCTCGAGATCCTAGCCGACGGAATCGCAGCCGACCGGATGGATCTGGAAACCATGACGGGCATAAGTGACTATCCGCAAAAGCACTTCATTAGAGCACTCATCTACCTCGAAATCAGTGAATATGACTCCAGCTACGCCGAATTCCAGACCGCGGACAGCCTGTACCTGGCTATCTACCGCAGACCCAGCGTCCTGACCCTGTCATGCTATGTTTACGCTTTGGCAGAGGGTGGTCTACCGGGGCGGGCCGAGATGCTGGCACGATCGTTCAGAGAGAAGTATCAGACAGACAGTAGCACAAACGAATTC
>Ga0272444_10005914_pt1 | contig 10538 bp, 9 predicted proteins | sample SSMForm13_FD_201033 | JGI IMG/M metagenome (GOLD analysis project Ga0272444, IMG submission 201033) | Marine sediment archaeal communities from Little Sippewissett salt marsh, Falmouth, MA, United States - SSM-Form-13 | ecosystem: Environmental > Aquatic > Marine > Wetlands > Sediment ...
AAAGCCTTTGCGTGGCTGAAACGATCGATCCTAAGGTATCCCGAATCACCATTGTCACCAAAGCCAATGAACCGCTTGTTGAACAGATCGAAAAGCAGCTTCGAAAACTCATCAATGTGATCAAGCTCAGAGACCTTACCGGGTCCGAATCGGTTCAACGGGAAATGGCGCTGATCTGTGTGCGGGCAAAACCGGAAAACCGAGACGAAATTCTGCGGATTGTGGATATTTTCAGATGCAAAGTCGTAGATGTGGGGACCGAGTATTACATTATTGAAGCCACTGGGACGGCAGACAAAATGAAAGCCTTGATTAATCTGCTAAAACCCATGGGCATCAAGAAAATCGCCCGCACAGGCACCATTGCCCTGTTCAGGGAGCCCCCTCCATTAAACCGTCGCTGAGTGTTTCGCTGTGGTACGTTCAGCGATAACTTCAACCCACCCGATAGCGGTTTGTTTTTATCTGTCGGGACTAAAAAATGAAACATTAAGGAGTAAGAGATGGCTAATATTGACTTTGGCGGAACCATAGAAGAGGTCATTACATCCGAGGAATTCACCCTCCAGCAGGCACGCGAGGTGTTGGCCGGCGAAACGGTCGCCGTTTTGGGGTATGGCGTTCAGGGGCCCGGCCAGGCACTCAACATGCGCGACAATGGTATTGCCGTGATCGTGGGACAGCGTGAAGGGTCAGCCTCCTGGGATAAAGCCGTCGCCGATGGTTTCGTGCCTGGCGAAACCCTGCTGCCCATTGAGGAAGCGGCCAAAAAAGCCACGGTGATCCAGTACCTGCTTTCCGATGCCGGCCAGGTGGCCATGTGGCCCAAAATCAAAGAATGCCTCAACGAAGGCGATGCCCTGTATTTCTCCCACGGGTTCGGCATTGTGTATCGCGATCAGACCGGCATCGTGCCGCCGGAAAATGTGGATGTGATTCTGGTGGCCCCCAAAGGTTCCGGTACCACGGTGCGCACCAACTTTCTGGACGGCAGCGGCATCAACTCCAGCTTCGCCATCCACCAGGATTTCACCCAAAAGGCCAGAGAACGCACCCTGGCCCTGGGCATCGTCATCGGCTCCGGCTACCTGTTCCCGACCACCTTTGAAAAAGAGGTCCACAGCGACCTGACCGGTGAACGCGGTGTGCTCATGGGCTGTTTGGCCGGCGTCATGGAAGCCCAGTACAATGTGCTGCGTAAAAACGGTCACAGCCCCAGTGAGGCGTTCAATGAAACCGTCGAAGAACTGACCCAGAGTCTGATCCGCCTGGTGGCCCAGAACGGCATGGACTGGATGTACGCCAACTGCAGCACCACCGCTCAGCGCGGTGCTCTGGACTGGGCCCCCCGGTTCCGTGATGCCGTGGTCCCCCTGTTCGATGAACTGTATGAAAGCGTGACCAGCGGCAAGGAAACCAAGCGCGTCCTGGATTGCAACAGCGCCCCGGACTACCGTGAGAAACTGGATGCGGAGCTCAAGGTCTGGCACGATTCAGAAATGTGGCGGGCCGGCGCGGCCGTACGTGCCCTACGCCCGGAAAACCGGCGCAAATAGGGGTTTCGGGGTCCGGTCATGGTGCCGGACCCCGCCCCCATCTTTCGTGTCAGGAGAGAATTATGGAACCAATCCTTATCTATGACACCACATTGAGAGACGGCACCCAGGGTGAGAACATCACCTTTACCGCCGATGAGAAGCTTAAAATCGCCAAACGGCTGGATGATTTGGGTGTTCAGTACATCGAAGGCGGATGGCCCGGCTCCAATCCACGGGACATGCGTTTTTTCGACCTGGCCAAACGCGAGTGTTTCACAACGGCGCGCATCACTGCCTTTGGCTCCACCCGCAAGCCTGGCATAAAGGCCGCCGACGATCCGAATCTCAAGGCCATTTTGGACAGCGGCACCCCGGCGGCGGCCATTTTCGGCAAAAGCTGGACCCTGCATGTGACATCGGTCATGGACAACACCCTTGCCGAGAACCTGGCCATGATCGCCGATAGCGTAGCATTTCTCAAGGCCAACGAACGAGAAGTCATCTACGATGCCGAGCATTTTTTCGATGGTTTCAAGGATGATCCCGACTACGCCTTGGACACGCTGTTTGCCGCCCATGCGGCCGGGGCTGATTTTATCGTGCTGTGCGACACCAACGGCGGCACCCTGCCCCATGAAGTGAAATCGATCATCGAGACGGTAAAGGAGAAAATGGGGGTGCATTTTGCTTATCAGCATACACCTCTCAAGCTGGGCATTCATACCCACAATGACTGCGGCATGGCCGAGGCCAATTCCATTGCCGCCGTAAACGGCGGCGCGGTAATGGTGCACGGTACCATCAATGGGTATGGAGAACGCTGCGGCAATGCCGACCTGACAACGATTATCCCCGTGCTGTGTTCTAAAATGGACCGCCCTTGCATTCCCGCTGAAAAATTGAGTGGATTGAAAAGCATTTCCCGCTACGTGAGTGAAACAGCCAACATCGTCCCACTCAACACAAGGCCCTTTGTGGGACGCAGTGCGTTCACCCACAAAGGCGGTATCCACGTCAGCGCCATCATGAAAAATTCCCGTGCTTACGAGCACATGGAACCCGAGATGGTGGGCAATCAGCGCCGGGTGCTGATGTCCGATCTGGCCGGAAAAAGCAACGTGGAGTACAAAGCCAAAGAGATGGGCGTTGATCTGTGCGCCAATGGCTGTGACAGCAAGGCCATCGTTGCCGCCATCAAGCAGATGGAAGACGAAGGCTATCAGTTTGACGTAGCCGACGGCTCCTTTCAGATCATGCTTGAGAAATTTACCGAGCAGTTCAAGCCGTTGTTCGATCTGGAATCCTTCCGGGTGACCATTGAAAAAGACAAGGAATTTCCCTGTTCCGCCCATGCCACGATCAAGGTTTCGGTGGGTGACAGCCATGAAATTACGGCTGCCGAGGGACTGGGACCGGTCAGTGCCCTGGATAATGCCTTGCGTAAAGCCCTGGCCAATTTCTACCCGGATCTGGATACCATGAAACTGGTCGATTTCAAGGTCCGCGTCGTGGATGGCCGGGATGGAACCGCCGCCAAGGTGCGGGTGTTCATCGAATCCCGCGATCAAGATCAGATCTGGAGCACCATCGGCGTTTCCGAAGACATTATCGAGGCCAGTTGGCAGGCCTTGGCGGACAGTTTCCAGTTCAAGCTGGCCAAAGAGGCCAAAAAGAAAATGTCCCCATCCGATATGGCCAGCGCTGACGCCAAACCGGATCTGTCCATGTCATGCAGTGCATAAAGCCGAACTACAATGCAATCTAAGGAACCACACCATCATGCAACCAAATGAGGAAGGTATCAACGCCGCGGGATTAGCCAGTGTCGCTTTCCCGCGGCCTATGCTCACCATTTTCTGATTTCTCTTATCCCAAATGGTACACAAGACAAAGGGTGTTAATTCCGCCCTTTATGCTAAGTCACCGCTTTTGGCGGATGAACAACCAACCATCGATCCAAAGGAGATCAGCAAATGACCGAGCGCGTAAAAATATTCGACACCACTCTGCGAGACGGCGAACAGAGTCCCGGCGCCAGCATGAACACCAATGAGAAGTTGCGCCTGGCCGTGCAACTGGAAAAACTGGGCGTGGACATCATTGAGGCGGGTTTTCCAGCCGCCTCCGAAGGTGATTTTGAAGCGGTTTCACATATTGCCGGGCGATTGACCCAAACGGAAGTCGCCGGGCTGGCACGTACCGGTAAAGACGACATTGATCAGGCCTGGGGGGCAGTCAAGCACGCTGCCAAGCCCCGTATCCATACGTTTATCGCCACTTCCGATTTGCATTTGAAGTATAAACTGAAGATGTCCCGTGAGGAAGTACTCAAAACGGCGGTAGAAGCGGTGAAATATGCAAAATCATTTACCGACAATGTGGAGTTCTCGGCCGAGGACGGCTCCCGCAGCGACCGGGACTACCTGTGCAAGGTGTTCGGTGCGGCGATCGAGGCGGGCGCCACGACCGTCAACCTGCCCGACACGGTGGGGTATGCCATTCCCGAGGAGTTTGCCGAGCTGGCCAAATACGTGATGGATCACACCCCCAATATACACAAGGCCACCTTGAGCATTCATTGCCACAACGATCTGGGCTTGGCCACTGCCAACACCATCGCCGCCATCAATGCCGGCGCCCGGCAGGCCGAGGTCACCATCAACGGCATAGGTGAACGGGCGGGCAACACCTCCATGGAGGAGGTCGTTATGGCCCTGCACACCCGGCAGAATCTGATGCCCTTTGAAACCGGTATCCAGACCGAGCATATCTATCCCACCAGTCGTCTGGTGAGTATGATCACCGGTATCATGGTACAACCCAACAAAGCCATTGTGGGCGCCAATGCGTTTGCCCACGAAGCGGGCATCCACCAGGACGGTGTCCTGAAAAACCCCATGACCTATGAAATCATGAAACCGGAAACCGTGGGCCTGAGCAAGAACCAGCTTGTCCTGGGCAAGCATTCCGGTCGTCATGCCTTGCATACCCATTTGAAGGGTCTGGGCTATGATCTGTCCGAGGAAGAACTGAAAACGGTTTTCAAGCAGTTCAAGGACCTGGCCGACCGAAAAAAACACGTCATGGACGAGGACCTGGAAGCCCTGGTGACCGAAGGCGTGCTGCGCTCGGCCGAAGTCTTTTCTTTGGAGTACCTGCATGTTACCTGCGGCACGACGGTCATGCCCATGGCATCGGTCAAACTCTCCATCAACGGTCGCTCCGTCAAGGGGGCCAATTACGGCAACGGTCCCATCGATTCGGCATTCAACACCATCGCCCAACTGACGGGCGCCACAGCCGAGCTGTTGCGGTTCACCGTCAGCGCATTGACCGGTGGAACCGATGCCCAGGGTGAAGTGACCGTGCGTCTGCGCGAAAACGGTCTGGTGGCTTTAGGTCGCGGGTCCGATCCGGACATCATCACGGCCAGTGCCAAGGCTTACATCAATGGGCTCAACCGCCTGGAATACTTGAAGGCGCATCCGGTGAAAGCATCGCAAACCCTTTAAATCAATCCTGTTCTTCAGAAAACGCCAGCTGACATCCGTTTCGGCATAGCAGCATCATTTAACTTGTCAGCGCCTTAGTGTTAAGTGTTAAGTTTAAAGTGTTAAGAAGTGGAGAACCGTATAAATCAAAAAGCGGATGGGAACCAAAAAACGGTTCCCACCCGCTTTTAAAAACTGCGAAGTGATCCTATTGAGGGAATGAATTAAAAGATGTTAAAACACATCCAATGGCACCCTCCCCCCTTAAGCCTTCAACCGATTCACCTACTTTTTTCCCAACAATCCGTCCCGAATCTTCCGGTTGGCATTCTCACCTACATTATACCGGTAATACATCTGGGCGAAAACCGGTCCCGGAATGGTTCCCCGGACTTCTCCCTGGTAGGTCAGGGTCAATCCTTTGCCGGGGATATACAGCGATTCGGAAGATAGCCCCGGGGCCATGTCCTTGTCCAGCCAGGCGGCATATTGCTCGATGTCCGAACGGTTGGCCGACACGAGCGCCTCTGGATTGCCCGCTTCCATCAGCTCGATGAACCCTTCACGGATCTTCTTGGCCGTGGCCTTGCTGGTCAGGTAGCGGGTCAGCATGTATTTGACCTGCTCGGATTCGATCACCTCAACCGGGTCCTGGGTCGGCTCTTCAAGATAAAGGCCAACGGCGTAAACCTTGACGAAACCGAATTTTTTCAGATAGGAAACACCGTTGAGCTGCAGCGTTTTTCCGGCGATCACCTTTTGGGTTGGAAATTTCACCCCCAGGACTTCCACTTGGCCGGCAAACCCGACACCGACAACAATCAGCCCGACAATCAGGGCGATGGCTACGGCAAATCGCATTTTTCTCATCTTGACTCCTCAAATATGATTAGTCTCCAACCACCAACGTGCCGATCAACTGTTTGATATCATCGATCTTATTTTCACGCAGCCAGGCGATCATCCCGTCGATGATCGCCACGGTGCTGTCCGGATTGACAAAATTCGCCGTGCCCACCTGAATGGCGGTGGCGCCGACCATGATAAATTCCAGTGCATCCGTGGCGTTCATAATGCCGCCCACGCCGATAACGGGAATGCCCACCACCTGGGCCGTCTGCCACACCATGCGCAGCGCGATGGGCTTGATCGCAGGCCCGGAAAGCCCGCCGGTGACATTGGCCAGCCGCGGACGGCGCGTGGCCAGATCCACGGCCATGCCGGTAACGGTGTTGATCACTGACAGGGCATCTGCCCCTGCATCCTCGGCCACCCGGGCAATCTGGGTAATGTCCGTGACGTTGGGGGAAAGCTTGACCATCAAGTGCTTGGTGGTTTTGGCGCGCACCACCTTGACCACCTGATGGGCCAGTTTGGGGTCGGAGCCAAAGGAGATGCCGCCCTCTTTGACGTTGGGGCAGGAAATGTTGACTTCCAATCCCTTCACGGCATCCAGCGTTTCCAGGCGTTCGGCCAGGGCGCCATAATCATCCACGGTTTTCCCGTAGATGTTGGCGATGGCGGGCGGGTCAAGGGTTTCCAGAAAGGGCAGTTTGTCCTTGATAAAAGCCTCAACGCCCACGTTTTCCAAACCAATGGCATTGAGCATGCCACAATCGGTTTCGACAATTCGCGGCGGCGGATTGCCTTTGGCCGGCGTCAGGGAGAGCCCCTTGACGATGATTCCCCCCAACCGGTTCAGATCCATATAATGCTCAAATTCCCGTGCGTAACCAAAGGTACCCGAAGCGGTCAGCACCGGATTGTTGAGGGTCAGGCCCCCGATATCCACGGACAGATCAGGCGTTGTCATGGGTTGTTCCTATTTTTGCGGTTGTGGCGTGTTGCCTTTTTTTTTCGAAGAACGGCATTGATGCGCGCGTCAAGGTTGAGAAGATATGCCGGTTCGGGTTGACGCAGGCCTGGCGTGTGATCCCATTCAACCGCTTTGACTTTTTTTTTCACCTCGACCAAATTGCCATCCACTTGGTCCATCAGACGTTCCACCATGGTTTTAAACTCTTTCAGCTGGTGCTTGGACGCTTGAATATGCTGACGGGCATCCGGGCCGATGAAAGAACAGACGTGGCCTAACAGCAGAATTTCCACATCCAGCGCATTCAGCCGATCGATGGAATGAAGGCAGGCATCGTAGTCCACCAGACAATCGACAATAATCCCACCGGTGTCGTCTCGTGTGCCCAGCGCTTCGGACGCCATCAAGAGCTTGCATCCAGGGATGTAGTAAGAAAGGAAATCCCAGGTATGGCCGGGCGTTTCCATCGTGTGGACGATCAGGTCCGGTGCAATGTCAAACCGGTCCCCTTCCCGGGCCACAATATCCACGTCAAAGGGTTCGAAAGACGTAGCCGAGGCGTCAATACCCCAATCAGCGGCAAGCACGGCCGATGATCGATTGAGTTCGGCGATCAAGGCTACAGCATTGGGCCTTGTCAGCACATCGGCGCCCTTTTGGGAACAAACCACCTGCATTTTGGGTAACTGTTGTTTCAGATAGGCCACGGCCCCACAATGGTCCCAGTGAGAATGGGTGAGAAAACAGTATGCAGGCTGACGATCGCCCAGAATTTTCCGAATCTGCCGGTTATAGTGGGGGGCAAGAAAGGTCATCCCGCCATCAAATAGGGCTGGATGCGGCCCATCCACTAAATAAATGGGTGCCACACGGTGTCCCAGCATATAAACCCCGTCGGCCATTTTGCCAATCTTTTCAACGACCACGTCACCTCCCCCACAAAGCGATTGAATGAAATCGTATCGGCACTATAAACGAGTCCATGGGGTAGATCAACCCGGAGGTGTTGATCCGCGTTTGTGGCATCGTTTTTGTCACCAGCAATTGTAATTTGGAAGGTGTTCAGCAGAAATTTCATCGATCGATTTTAAAAATGCTGATCGATTACGATTACGAGCACGAAAAACGCCAATACCCGTCGTGCTCGTGCTCAGTGAAGCGGTGCTCGTAATCGCAATCGGAAAATTCGACATGGCATAATAACAATAGCTGTTTTGTCACTCGCCGACTTCCACCCTTAGGGGTTTTGTGCTAAACTTTGATTTATTTTTAATGATCCGTTCCAACCACCGCTCACGTTAAGGCAAACCTATGCAAGTTGATGTTCAATACTGGCACTGGCTGGTATTTGGCATGGTTCTCATTATGGCAGAAATCTTTGTCCCCAGTTTCACCATCTTCTGGTTCGGCTTGGGGGGCATTCTGGTGGCAGGCGTGTTGCTGCTGGGCATTGGCATCAATTTTACCTGGCAGCTGTTCGTCTGGGCCATCGCGTCATGTATTTTCTCTTTTTTGTGGTTCAAATTCATTCGGCCGAGGATGGCCGATCGAACACGGGCAGGCATCTCCCGTGAAGCCGCCATCGGTGAAATCGGTCAGGTCATCCGTATCCCGACCCAGGGACAACGGGGCGTGGCGCGCTTTACGATTCCGCTTTTGGGATCCGAAGAGTGGCCGTTTATTTGCGATGCATCCCTGTCGGTCGGTGACCGGGTAACGGTGACCGACATTTCCGGCAACACCTTGGTGGTGCAAAAATTATAGCGGAGGTAAATATGCCAGGCTTGATTGTCGTAACGGTGTTTGTTGTTTTGGTGATCGTCACGTTAATGTTAGGCGTACGTCTTGTTCCCCAGGGGAGCAAGCATGTGGTTCAACGGTTGGGCAAGTACCACAAGACCCTCGGTCCAGGGCTGAATATCATTATTCCCTATGTCGATTCAGTGGCCTATAAGGTTACCACCAAAGACATCGTCCTGGATATCCCCTCCCAGGAAGTCATCACCCGTGATAATGCCGTCATCATCGCCAACGCCGTGGCGTACATTAACATTATCTCTCCTGAAAAAGCCGTGTATGGCGTGGAAAACTATCAGGTCGCCATTCAAAACCTGGTCCAGACCTCGTTGCGATCCATTATCGGTGAAATGGACCTGGACGATGCCCTGTCGTCACGCGATCAAATCAAGGCCAAGCTCAAGACCGCCATCTCGGACGACATTGCCGATTGGGGCATCACCATGAAGACCGTTGAGATCCAGGACATCAACCCCTCTCCGACCATGCAGGCCGCAATGGAAGAACAAGCCGCCGCCGAACGCCAGCGCCGGGCCACGGTTACCCGTGCTGACGGTGAGAAGGCCGCTGCGGTGCTGGAAGCCGAAGGCCGTCTGGAAGCCTCCAAACGCGATGCCCAGGCCAAGGTGGTGTTGGCCGAGGCCAGCCAACTGGCGATCCAGAAAGTCACAGCCGCCATTGGTGACAATGAAATTCCGGTCATGTACCTGATCGGTGAACGCTATGTGGAGGCCTTGAAAGGCCTGGCCAATTCACAAAACAGCAAAGTAGTACTGATGCCGGCGGAAATCCCGACGGCCATCCGGGGAATCGTGGGAGGCATGAAGTAGATGAAGCAGATACTGGGCATTGTGGGCTCGGCCAGGCGACTGGGCAATAGTGAAATCATGGTCAAAACAATATTCCGCCACATTGATCAGCCTTGTGAATTGCTTCTTTTACGGCTGACTGATTTTCAGATCGAGTCCTGCCGTGGATGCTATCAATGCCTGTTCAAAGATGGACAGTGCGTCATCCACGATGATCATCAACTGGTGCTGGACGCCATTGCCGCAGCCGACGCGCTGATCCTTGCCGCCCCGACCTATTTTCTTGGGGTCCATAGCTGCCTGAAACGCTTTCTGGATCGCGGGCTCACCGTTTACGGTTCGGTCGATCGGCTATGGGGCAAACCGGCCGTGGGCGTGACCATAGCCGGAATCCCCGGCATGGAGGGCAATGCGCTTTTGGGCATTGACAGTTTTCTCAAGCTGATGCTGACCGATGTGCGGCAAACCCAGATCGTCTATGGCGCACTGCCCGGGGAAATCTTTTTAAACGATAAAAACATAGGCATCGCGAAATCGTTGGCCGACAGCCTGTTCGGCCCTGCAGTGGCCAAACCCGGCCCCTGCTGTCCGTTATGCGGAGGGGATACGTTTCGCTTTTTGGGCGGGGATCAGGTGCGCTGCATGGTCTGCAGCAATACCGGCACCATTGGTACGGATCATGGTGGCATCGTCATGGATATCAGGCCCACCGATCACCAGCTGTTCCTGACCCGCGATGATGTATCCAATCACAGTGATTGGCTGATCGGCATGAAGGATCGATTCAAAACCATGCGCGACCGATTGAAACCGATCACGCTGGATTATCGTAAAGTGGGCCGCTGGATCAAACCACCGGATAAAACGAGTGATCCGGAATCGGAAAAGGAATAGGCACCATGAAACTGTTTGGCAAAACCCCACCCGAGGAAGCCGACCCGGCCACATTAAAAAAAGAAGTTGAACAGGCCGGGATGCGGCTTGGCATCCTCCAGGAAACCATCCAGGCCCTGTTTCTTTTTTTGCGGGAATTCACGCTGGACATTAACGAAATCAATGCCGAAGCATTTAAAAAGCAGATCCAGAC
>Ga0272444_10005915_pt1 | contig 10537 bp, 13 predicted proteins | sample SSMForm13_FD_201033 | JGI IMG/M metagenome (GOLD analysis project Ga0272444, IMG submission 201033) | Marine sediment archaeal communities from Little Sippewissett salt marsh, Falmouth, MA, United States - SSM-Form-13 | ecosystem: Environmental > Aquatic > Marine > Wetlands > Sediment ...
AAAATTGGCTAAAGGAAGAAATCATAATACAGAAAAAAGAAAAATACAAAATAAATAAAAGAAGTCTTATAGTAAAAGCTCTATTATTATTTAAAGAAGAAGAGAAGAATCTTAAAACCCGAAACCTGTGGGACGTATGTTAGAAACAGAACAAATAGCTTTGATATGGTGTTACAGAGGATACCGACCTTGTATGATAAAGGAAATAGGGAAACGTAAAACCAAAATAGCTTGGTCCAACGGCGAAACGGAATGGGTATCTAACAAAAGGATTAAAAATCCCAAAGACCTACGTGAATTGTCCTACATGAAACGTGCTTATAAGACGAGTGGGCAAGATGGTAGCGAAAAAAGATAGGTTCTGTGCCGAGTGTGGCAAACAATGTTGGGGTCACCTTTGTTGGGAATGTTACTCCAAAGGCAAATACGCCACAGAGAGCCGTCGTAAAAAATATCATTATGGGAAAAAATCGGAAAGGTTATAAACTTTTTTTCTATATTACCTCGCGAGGAGAAATAAAGGCGACCGAAAGGCTTGTGCCTTTTTCATATATTATCCATGTTGAAACTTGCATCACTTTTAGCACAAGCCCGGTAAACGCTTTTTAACGAGGAGAGTATAGTATGGAAATACCTGAAAACGTATTAAAAAGATTGGAGCAGGTGGCAGAAAGAAACGAACTTTCTATTGAGGATGTAAAGAAGGAGTATGAGAAGAAATTTAATGATGATTTCATACAGAAAGACCCGCAATTTGAAAATGACGAACAAAGACACAGATACGCTTGTGGAGTATTCTGGTCTAACTATATGACTAAACCCAAAGTAACACCCACAACTATTATGCCTATAGGAGTTTCAACAATAGGTAAAAGTAAGAACTCAGGTCTTCCCTGGTGTTCTATGTTTTTTTTAGATAAAGCCCAAAAGCTCCGAAGATGCAGTTTTAATGGAGACGTAGCTTTCAAAACAAAGGAAATAAGCTATTGGAGTCTCTACAAAGATGTCAAACTCAAATCTTTTTCCGAGTCCAATGACTACGGAGCTGATGAAAGAGCCAAGTTCGAAGACCCAAACCCTATAGAAATAGATAAGAAATCTATTATAGATAAGTTAAAAATCCCAATTGTCAAGCTCAAAGACGTTAATAAACACGAAGCCAAGAAAGACTCTGGAGGAAGGTATGACGCCCTTGATTGGTGTGCTATTCGCGGTTTCATAAAATATGAGTCGCAAACTTCCTACGAAGACGGTGAATATGGTGAATACGGACGCTACTCCATCGCTGAGGGAGGTATGGACGGCGGAACTGTTTCAGAAGACGGTGTAATAAATCCATCAACTTTTGGTATGAGAATATCTCCTACTCTCATGCACTATCCAAAGGACGCTGAATGTTATTTTCTAGGACCAATCCAAAGCTATGAATCAAAGAGAAATAAGGGAGAAATCATCTACACCCAAGAGTGCTATTGCGTGATTCCAATTATTGTTCCACCGGAGGATGATTAAAATTGCCTAAAGACTTGACCGATGTATTCGCTGAATTCGAAGACGATGCTCCCAAAGAAGAGGAGCCAGAAGAAGAACCCGAAGAAAAACCAGAACCTGAAGAAAAACCAAAACAAGAACCAAAAAAAGAAGAGCCACCCAAATCCAAGGAAGAAGAAAAAGCTCCTGAGGAGAAAAAGGTAGATTCAACTCCTCCCGAAACTCCAAAGGAGTCTTCTCCTTCCGAGATGCCTGAAAAATACAAGAAATACAAATTCAAACCCGCAAAGAAATCTGGGAAACACACATTAGTAATCTACGGATTAAAAGGTGCCGGAAAGACTTACCTATCTCTCTCAACGCCTGGAACACACTTCGCATTAACCTTTGACAACCGAACCCAAGCTATAGCTGGAGAGATGAAAAACCCAGAAAGAGTAATCGTCTACGACGGAGTAGCCTATTACGACCGAAGCTCTCCCGATACTTGGTTAGAAAGTTCAGAAGACTCTTGGACGTATATACAAGGTATCCTTGACGCTTTAGAAAACGGTTGGCTAGTAAACGAAAAAGAAGAAGTCTTAGAAAGACCAGACTGGATAGAAGTCGACGGAGGAGAAATCGTCCACACAATGCTCGAAATGGTTATGAGAAACCGTAATAACTTAATGCCTTTCCAAGGAGTTCAAAACCGGAACGTCTGGAAAGAACGCCGAATGTATATAAGCGACCTTTTCAACCGCTGTATGAAAATAGCTAAGAAAGGTGTAATCTGGACTTCCTACATAACCAAAGATGAGATAAAAGAAGAAGGAGACTACGTATCTATCCAAGACATACCTAAGTGGATTGACGCTGTTCTCTATGAAACCGATGTTTTGATTAAGGTCGTTCGTAAAACAACCAAGACCGGACAAGAATTCGGAGCCATAGTAGAGTCTTCCAAATGGAAAGCTATCCCAGAATCAGGATACACAGACGTAACTAATGAAGGTATGTCAAAACTAATTAAAGATAAGAAATTATTTGAGGGAGAGGAGTAAAATGGAAAACGAACCAAGTAAAGAAGAAATATTAGATGCTATTTACAAAGGAGTTTATGACGCTCTTAATGTATATAGGTCTTATATATGTGAAGAAATTTACAAAGGGGTTGTCGTAGCCTTTTCTGGGGATGTGCCTGGAAAGACAGATTTCTCAGAAGAAATATTAAAAGTTATAAAAGAAGGAACTAAAGAATCTTTAGGAGGGAAAAAATGAAAATAAAAATAGAACCTACAAGACTAAAAAGATGTGTTGATAACGCTATGATAAGCAAGTCTAAGCCAACTATAAACCCAGCTGTCTTCATTTTCGAACCTGAAAAGGTGACAAACTGGGGTATAGTAGGTGGACAAATAGGAACTTATCAAGAACTGAAAAAGAACTATTTCCTTGAATATGAATGTAAAGAAAAGGAAATCGTACCAATATCCGACGCTGTGAATGAAAAGTTAAAGTGGGGTTTCGACTCTGCTGAGATGAACGTGGAAACCAAAAAAGACCAAATAACTTTCAAAGGTACCAAAGATACCTACGAAACAACTCTGGAAAATTACGAACCAATCAAAATGCCTTGGAAATTTGAATACAACAAAGAAATTGGAGGCTTCGTGCCAATCTTCAACTTCTCTCATAACCCAGAATGGGACAAAAAAACAGTAGAACTAAACTCTTTATTAGAAGTTGAGAAAGAAGAACTAAAACTCCCGCAAACCGCAGAATACGAACTAATCTTTGACAAATCAGGTCTCACCGTACGCATACCCGAAGCTGGTTCGTTCTCAAGAAAAATATCTTGCAACGTTCTAAGAGATACACCCATAACTGTAAAAGTAGATACCTTGAATTTCACAACCATAACAGAGAACCTAAACGACAAGGTGCGCATAGCTCTAACCGAAGATATGATTATTTTCTTTGAAGAGAAAAAAGACCACAACACGACCTATTTCTTGGCAACCCAGGTGGCATAATTGACCAAATACTGTCCTATATTAAGTGCAGGTTTTATATCCCATATGGGAAACCCAAACGCCAAAATAGATTGTTACGAACAACACTGTGCTCTGTGGGACGTTGACAAAAACCAATGCTCTTTGAAGAGTTAATATGCAGACAGCTTATTGGAAAACAGGAGACGGTGAGAAAATCCGTATCTGCGATATGGAAAACCGTCACCTTATCAATACAATCCGATATCTGGAACGCAAGGCTAGTGAAAAGACCAAAAAAACCGGAAAGCCTTTCGAAGATGTTGTTAGAACCGAATACTGGCTTTTCCTAGACGAACTCGAAGACCGAATTGAGAATGAAAAGATAATTGGCTTTGTTATAGAAGGGAACAAAGTCTTTGTAAAGAGGATGTAGATGGATAAAACAACTAAAATCTTATTTGGACGCACTCCCAGAGAAGTCGCAAATCCTAGACGCTGGACAGTAAACGCCTTAAAAGATATTCAACTCTTCATAAATAATAACAACGGACTCACTGATTGTTTCACGAGCGTATATCCATCCAACTACTTAATCGACAAAATCTTCAACGACTTTGACTATGGCTTAGTTCTCAAAGACGCAAAATCCTACTACTCCTGGTGCCTAGACAACGATTACCAAGCTATCCCAATAGTCTCTGGAAAGAAAGGCTATCACATCTATTTCATAACCAAACCTAAACTGTATGGTAAGAAAACCAAACTCTTATTAACGAAAGCTACCTACTCTATATTAAAGTCTGTTTTCGGTAACTTTAAACAGGAAACCTGCTTTATAAAAAACAAAGAAGTAAGAGTCCTTCGTAACGAAGATAGAATCATTGCTCCCGACCCATCAATTATGGGAGACGTTGTACGCCTAACCCGACTTCCCAATACCCTACGACCACCCGAAAACCTCAACTATTGCACCTATCTGCCACCACGCGACTTCCTTGATATGACCGAAGAAGACATTGTCTCTCATATGAAACAACCACACTCCTACGACTACGACATAGAATTCCGTAAAGCTCCGTTGCTTACCGACTTCGAATATGACTTTGAGCACGAACCCGACTACGGCTCTTGGGAACCAATCTTAAGTGGCCAAAAAGAACAGGTAGCCACAAACCCTTCTGCCTTTCTCAAAGGTCTCTTACGCCCTTGTATATATAACTGTATAAACCATATACACCCTTCCCACGACGCAAGAGTTGCTGCAACTTACGATTTAATAATAGCCGGTTTTGAAGTAAACGAAATCACAAGCTTCTATTCCCAGCTAGGTTGGGAAGACTTTGAATGGTCTTATACCCAAGACCAAGTAAAATATTGTGAAAAACAAGTTAAAGAAAAAGGATACAAGTCTTATTCCTGTTCAAAAATACGGGAACTGGGACTCGTAAAAATAGGATGTTGCATAGGGTGAAACATTCGAAAAGATGTGAGGAAGCTCACCCGCTTTCTCCTTGTAATTGTAAATGTGGTGGAAAGAAACATGGAATCAAATATAAAAAAATCAGGAGGCTCGTAGAGGATAGCTGAAGCTCTGAGGGACGATATTTTTATCTCTGAAAATATCCCATCCCCTCCTAGTGATGCCCTTAGATACGTGTTTTGTGATAAATATGAAAAAAGAAAACGCTAAGAAAATACTGGCTTTACCGCCGAAGACTCTAATCGAACTCTGGAAAAAAACCAATAACGAGGCTTATCAAAAGCTCCGTGAGACCAGAACCGATGAAGAGATAGTCCGAGCATTAAAAATGATGGCCAAAGATTTATTGGAAGGTAGAGCAACGGTCTTTGAAATGAAAGATGGAAGCAAAATGATTGATTACCTTGGAGAGGCGGAAAGATGACGAATATTTTTGCAATGCCTAGTGCGTGCATGCATCCCATCCATCTCGTCGTCCCCGCAGACTCTCAGGAGGTGAGGAAATGAAAGAAGAAGAAACCTTTGGAGAAAAATGTAAAAAAGCCTGGAAGAATATAAATGATAATACCGAAAAACATATACGATAAATGGAAAGACCTGGTCTTAAACGAATTACCCATAGACCGTGTTTTACCAAGAGTAAAGCCGTTGCCTATATCCGCAAAATTTCACAAAAACTATAAAAGAATTCAATGGCACAAAAGAGCCAATAACTATGACCGGTTTGACCTTTTGGAAAGAAAGAAGGAAAAGATAGAAAGAGAACTCCCTATAGAATACAAACGAGGTCTTACCTTCAACGATGCATACATAACTCTTTGTCCCAACCCTTTCAGCGTAGACTTATACAGAGGTGGGCACGTCTGTTACGGATGCACCTACTGTTTTTCTATAAGATGTGAAACTGCACTATTATCATCCTTTTACGATAACTGGCAGAAAGTCCTTGTAGCTCCAATAGACGTTGATAAAATAAGAAAACAATTTAGAGAAGCCGAAAGGAAAGATGATATGGTATCTCGAGCCATACGACGTCGCCTAGTCCTACACGCAGGCAATAACATAGAAAACTACATAGAACACATAGAAAAGAAAACTGGTGTTGGTTACCAATTTATGGAACTGATGAAAGACCTTGACTATCCCTATATTATAAACACAAAATCTGATATCTGGGACCACCCGAAGTTCTTTAAACTACTCTCCGAAACCGACAAAGTCATGGTTCAATGTACAATCCTTACCCACGACGACAAGGTAGCCAAGAAAATCGAGCCATTCGCTCCTACAGTAACCCGACGCTTTAAAGCTCTCCAAACTCTCAACGAATCAGGCATTCGTGCCGTAGTCCGTTCTGAACCCTATATGTACACAATCTCACCAACCCTAGACTCAGAAATAGACAGTTTCATAGCCAAACTAAAAGAAGCAAGTGTCCCTTACGTGAACGTTGGAGCATACAACACTTCTGTTCAATCGGAGGAAATCTCTTCTCTCTTCGCACAAACCGGTTTCTCCTTCACAAACCTCTTAAATTCCCAAATGGGATTCTATCAAACCCTGTCCCTAGAAAAAGCCCTTTTTAAGTTTCGAGACGCAGGTATTAAAGTAGGCTCTTTCAACCCTGCAACCTACGCCATACAAGACACAGTCGATTGTTGTGGTTTCACTTTAGAAGGAGAAAAACCCAAAGCTGGTTTAGACAAATTCAATACAGTCGAAGTCTCCCGTGAAGTAATGAGACGTGGAAAAATGGATTGGGACGACGTAATTCGCTGGTCTAGACCCATATACTCCGACCAATACATAAAACGCTTTTACGATTTTTGGCACAACAAACCCTTCCGCAACGTGTGGTGGGGCAACTGGTCATTCGGTGGTCGTGTACACGGTATGATAGAAGACGGTGACGCAACTTATCGCTATTCACCAGAAGATATCCTACGAAAACGCCTGCATATGAAAGAAGTAATAGAAAAGGTGGTAAAATGAAAGTAAAAGTAACAGTATCCTCTCAGCAAGGTTATTGTAAGAATGGTCTAAAAAAAGGAAACTCTTTCTACATATCAGAAAAAGAAATAGAAGGTCAAATCTGCATACACGCCTTATATTCCATGTTACCCAAAGCTTTTGCTATGCTCTATAACGCAAAATTCCCATGGGTTACGGACACCGTAACTCACGCTTGTCCTGACGCTCACAACCCAGTTACATTCACTTTGGAGGCGATAGAATAATAACCCTTTTCCAACCAGAACTCAAAGACGATGGTTTTGCCGTTCCTACAAGCGGTCCAAACCTAAACATACGTTACTATCCATCCGACCTTTGGAGCAATCTTACAAAGGAACAAAAAGACCTTGTATCAAAAATAGCAGGTGTCTTCTACCTATCCCTAATCCCAAACGTAGACTTCCGAATATCATACCCAGTAACCACAAACGACATAAAGCTTCTTGAGCAAATAAGCAAACATGTAAACACTTACGACGCTTCCCTAGTCAAAGGAGATATATATAAACCAAAAATTCAATTTAAAGAGAAGGAATCTCCTGAAAAAATCCAACTCAAAAAAGAAAACAATGCTCTTCTTTTCACAAGCGGTGGGAGAGATAGTCTTCTTTCCCTTGGACTTCTGAATGAAATAAAATATAAAGTATCTAAAGTCTTTATCCAACCGTCAGCACCCTGGTGGTTCGGTACAAAAAGAGCTTACGACCTACTGAAAGGTTACAAAATACGCGAAGACACATCTAGACTCTACCCAAAGCTAAAAGAAATGGGAATACCCGTAAGGTTAGAGATAAATGCCCTTTTACTCTGGAGTGCTATTTCTATCCCTGTAATCCTAAAAGATAACTGCAACTATATCTTCTACGGAGACGAGAACATAACTACCCGACCATTCCGATACCGAAACCAAATACACTTCGACTACTCTTGGAACCAAAGCCAAGAAGCTACAAATCTCATAAATGATTATTACTCAAATATCTTTGAAAATTTAAAGATAGGTTCATTTCTCCGTCCACTAAACACAATTACAATCCAACGCACTCTCTGCGAACGCTACCCAGAACTTTACAAAATACAGATGTCTTGTAACTCTGCCTATCCCAAAGACGGTACATTCGTCCATTGCAACGGCTGTGATAAATGCCACCGTACCTACCTTATACTCAAAGCACTAGGATACGACCCTTCAGAAATATCCCTTATAGAAGAAAAGATACTTAAAAAACGCTTCTCTCTTCTCCAACTCATACGAAGCTACGGCATATGTCCTACTGCTCCAGAAGAGCTATTCTACGTCCTGTCAAAAACAAACTATTACCCTGATATAACCTTTCCCAATTGTGACTCTATGAAAGTAGAATCTCTCAACTTTAGTAAGGATAGAGCCGATGCTTCCTTCCTTGATAAAGAATTATTTGATAAGATTTACCCTAAAGTTAGTTGGAACGATGTATTATACAACGGTAAACCTGTACCGTTGGACACCGTTTATGATAGACTAAAAAAAGATAATTATAAACCAACATATAAGATGTGAAAATATGAAAGATGAAGAATTGATAGATAAACTCGATAAGTGTGTTATCTATATAGAAGATAAAGAACTATACGCCATAAACAAACACCACACACTACTCATGCGTTTCTCTCTGCAATACGAATACCCTAAAATGTGCTTTGCGAAATCCAATTGGGTGAACGGAGCAAAGTTCTACCGAGACAAAGAAGGGAACCTGAAAATAAGAGATAAGTCAATAGTCTTAAAAAAAGAAAAAGAGACAATAACCATCCCACAGCTAGACATAAACCTAAAGGAAGAATACGAGTCTCTTCTCAAAGAAGAAATGAAACAGCTTTTTACACTAGACGAACGCTTCTTTGAAACTATCCAGAAATACTCTAATACGTCTTCTTTCTGCAAAATAAAAACAGAAGGTTCAAAACAAGGCATATCTCTTTACGACACTAGCAAAGACCGAACCATAGAATACTCAACCCGCTTCTTAGTTACAACCGGCAAAGATGGAACATACTTTCTTCCTACAACCGAACTAGGCGAACTATACAACCTTGGCTTTAAACAATCCGACGTCTGGGGAGCCGACGACTACGTTCACCTGAGAACCCAAAAAGATGACGCAATCCTATCGAGAATGGACATAACAAGGTGAGGTGGATAGAAAGGGAACAAATCGGAATAAGAAACTTGGCTATATTGCATCCAGTTTCCTTTCCCATACACTCAAAAAAACGAAATAGTTAAAAGAAACTTAGATATTTAAAAAATGAGGTGAGGAGAATAAAGTACGCTCTAATTACAGCAGATTATGACTACGAAACAAACGATATAAATCTTTATAGTAGAAATGAGAAAGGTGAAAAGAAGGTAATAAAAGTCCTTGGTTTTGAACCCTACTTTTACATACCGCAAGACGAAGAGATATACGGAACTGGCATATCTAGAAGAGAAGATGTAGAAATCCTTGCCATAGACGAGCAAAAACTAAGCAAAGTAACTACTGAGAAACCCAGAGACGTTAAGCAACTCCGTTCAAAAGTAAGAAAACACTACGAAGCCGACATTCTTTTCCCAAGGCGTATGCTTATAGATACCAAAATATTCTATGGATTTGAAATCCCAGAAGGCAAAACTATGGTTCACTGGGACCACCTAAAACCCGTTGAAACCGAAGTAGAACCTAGAAAGGTCTTTTGTGATATAGAAACCTTCTCTAAAGGTCGTCGCTTTCCCTTACCCACTGACAAAGACGCCAAAGTTACTGTAAATTGTTTATATGACTCTTTTAGTAAAAAATATCTAAGTTTAATAATATCTAAACACGAGAAAGTTGAGAAACTCTCCGAAAACCATATAGTTATGTATGTTAAGGACGAAGAGTCTCTTTTAAATAAAACCATGGAGTTTCTCGTGAAAATAGACCCTGATATCTTTACGGCTTGGCATTTACCATTCGACCAAGAATACATAGATGAACGTGTAAAGACCTACCGTAAAAAACTACCTTGGAACAGGGTAAACGCTTTCGATTTATTAAGAGCTTACAAAAAGCTCTATCATAAAAGTGATAATACTCTCGCTAACATAGTTAAAGAAGAAGAATTGGATGTACCGAACTACCAACCCTATAAACATGAAATGTGGGAAAAAGAAGACCTAACCGAAGCAATCCTAACCAACAAGTCCCACGTCGAAGCGATAGTAATGCTCGATGAAAAGAAAAGAATCCTTGATTTCTATTGGGATTTAAAGAAAGTAGTTGGTTTAGAATCTTTAGACGACACTATCTTCCACGGAAGACTTGTCGATATAATGCTTCTTCGATATTACCACAACAAATGGGTTTTACCATCGAACCCGTCTGGAGAAGAAAAAAAGCGGAGGAAACACGCACAAGAAGAGAAGGTCGGGGGGAAGGTATTAACTCCGCCTTGGGGCATATTTGATAACCTAGCCGTATTCGATATGTCTCGATATTATCCGGAGATGCTCATATCCCAAAACCTTTCCCCCGAACCCCACGCTCGTGGCGAATTGGGAATAACTCCCAAAATG
>Ga0272444_10005916_pt1 | contig 10536 bp, 10 predicted proteins | sample SSMForm13_FD_201033 | JGI IMG/M metagenome (GOLD analysis project Ga0272444, IMG submission 201033) | Marine sediment archaeal communities from Little Sippewissett salt marsh, Falmouth, MA, United States - SSM-Form-13 | ecosystem: Environmental > Aquatic > Marine > Wetlands > Sediment ...
GTCGTAGCGCATCACATCCTTGGCATAGACCAGGTTGGTGGGCCTGTCGTCAAACACGTACTTGTCGCCCAGAAACTTGGCCAGGTCCTTTTTTATCCTCTTTCCGCTGGGGGCCATCTGTTTGCCGCCTAGTTTTTCGTGTCCGGTGCCTTGGGCCGCTTTCCGGCGTACACCGCGAAGTTGTTGTATTTGAAAAAGCAGTCCACATCCACGAAACCCTGGTTGCGCAGCCAGATGAGCTGGGCCTCCAGGGAAGAGGTCAGGTCGTAGCTCATGCGCCGGTAAATCTCATCCAGCTCCTCGCGTGGAATATCGCTGGCCTCCAGGTGCTCTTGCCAGGCCCGCTGAAATCCTTGTTCCACCTCCTCGGAAGAGCCGCGCACCAGCTCGGCGTTGATAAAAAGCCCGCCCGGCTTGAGGCAGTCGTAGACCTTGGCGAACAGGCGCTTCTTGCCCGCGTCTTCCAGGTGATGTATGGACAGGGCCGAGACGATCAGGTCCTGGCCCGCGGGTAGGGGCCCGCTGCCATAGTCCATGACCTGGGTCCGCACCCGGCCGTCGCCCGCGAACCGCTCCTCCAGGCGCTCCAGCATGCCCGGCGACTGGTCCACCGCCAGGATTCGGCTCGCGGGGCAGGCGGCCAGCACCACCGCGCTGACCAGGCCGGTGCCCGCCCCCAGGTCCAGCACGGCCAGCCCGCCGTCCGGGTCGCTGGGGACCAGCCGGGCGATGGTCCCGTAAAAATCGTTGAAACAGGGGATCACCCGGGAGCGCAGGGCGTCGTAGCCAGCCGCGGCCTGATCAAAGACCTGGTGCAGGGCCTCCATGGCTTTAGCCGCCCACCAGCACGGCCAGATGGCCGGCGTCCTTGGCCTGGTCCAGGTCGGTGATGAAATCCAACATCTCCTCCACCCGGGCCGGGTCTGTCTCCAGGCCGCTGTAGGCCAGGCACTTGGCGAACTTGGCGCGGCACATGGCCTGGCCCATGGGCCGGGCCGGGTTGCCCAAAGGCGCCTCGATCAGCGCCTCCCGGCGCTCCCCGCCGGCCAGCTCCACCTTCATGTCCGCGCGCAGCAGGTCCTTGGCCGGCACCAGGGGGTCGGTGGTGACCGTCACCTTGCGGGCCAGCTCCAAAACCGCCGGCTCCTTGATGGCATCTATTTCGAAGTCGCCCAGGAACACGTCGCCGCGCGCCAGGGCCGCGGCCACGGTGTAGGGCACAGAGAACTGGGCGTCCACCTGGGGGTTGTCGCCCAGCACCAGGGGCTTGCCCACCATCTCGGCCACCATGCTGGAGGCCGACACCTCGATGGCCGCTATGTCCTCCAGCCTGCCCTCCAGCCCGGGCCGCAGCTCCAGGGCCGCGTCAATGGACGAGTGGGTCATGCGGCAGCAGGGATAGGGCTTGATGCTCAGATCGTTGATCATGAAGTCTTGGCCCAGCCCCTGAACCACCGGGGCGGGGTCGTAGAGTCCCTTTTCATACAGGTTGTAATAACCGTAGGGCCCCTCCAGAAACTCGCGGCCTCCGGTGATGCCCGCCTGGGCCAGATAGGCCGCCTCCACCCCGGCCTGGGCCGCGAAGCCGGGCTGCATGCGTTTGATCAGACGGCCCTCGATGAGCCCCTGGGCGTTGCCCGCGGTCTGGGCGTAGACCACGCCCAGGGCGTTATGCAGGCCATCCTGGTCCAGGCCCAGCAGCTTGGCCGCGGTGGCGGCCGCCCCAAAGGAGCCGCAGGTGGCGGTGCGTATCCAGGACAGGGGCGTGTTGACCCCCAGGCTCACCCGGCAGATCACCTCCACCCCCAGGGCGATGGCGGTGATAAAGCTCTTTCCGTCCACCGGCCCCTCGGCCTCGGCCACGGCCAGGGCCGAGGGCAGCACCGAAACCATGCAGTGCAGGGCCGAGGCGTCCAGGGTGTCGTCAAAATCCAGGGCGTGCATCATGGTGCCGTTGGCCATGGCGGCCAGGGGCGGGGAAATCTTCTTGCCCGCGAACAGCAGGGTGGACAGGGGCTCGCCGCCCCACCGGGCGGCCAGCTCGCTCACCTGGGGGCAGCCGGTGGCCTGGCGTCCGGGCAGGGCCACGCCCAGGGTGTCCATGATCAGCAGCTTGGTATATTCCCGGGCCGATGACGGCAGGTCATCCCAATTGGTGGAGGCGCAAAGCTCCACCAGTTGGCCGGCCAGACCTGCTCCGCATTTTTCTTGCACGATCACGCTCCGTTAAAAATGTTTTACAGGGCCTGGAATTCCGCCAGATAGTCCCGGGCATAGGCCGCGAGACGCTCCAGGATGGCCTCGCCCCTTTGTGCGCTGGCCGCGCTGGGGTCGCCCATGATGCCGGTGTCGGTCACTTGGCGTATGTCCCGGTAAACCGTCTGCACCGCGCCCTGGAACTCAGCGTCGCCCAGGGAGTTCTTGATGCCAAAGCCCGTGCCTTCGGTCTGCTTCACCGCGTCCGGCTTGATCTGATCGCGCACCACGCTGTCTGGCTTAAGGGCCAGCATCAGCGAGGTCATGATCTCGCCGCCGTGCTTGAAGCCGCCCTCGGCCACCAAATCGGTGCCTGCGGTGAGCTGACCGGCCAGCTTCCAGAGGCTGAGCATGCCCACCTTTACCTTGTGGGCGTCCATCAGGGTGCGGGCCGCCGTCTCCACGGCCGCGTTGTTGCCCTTGTGCGCGTTCAAGAACACCAGGCGCTCCACCCCGTGCCTCACCAGGCTGGCCCCATAGTCGGTCAGCAGGTGGATCATGGTTTCCTGCTCCAGGGATATGGTGCCCGGATAGGCCAGGAACCACTTGGAGTAGCCCACTGGAATGGACGGGCCGATGATCACCCCCTCCAGCCCGGTCAGCCGGGCGGCCAGCCCCTGGGCGGCGATGGTGTCCACGCCCACGGGCAGGTGGGTGCCTTCCAGCTCGGCCGAGCCCAGGGGGATCACCACCACGGTCTGGGGGGTGATCGCCTCCTCGAACTCGCGCCAGGTCATATCCAGCAGATAAGACTTGTGCCGCATGCCATTCACCCGTATCTAGGCCCGCTGTTGATGGAAAATCTTGGCCCGCAGCTTGGGGGAACGCATCAGATAAATCCCCACCACCACGCAGCCGCCGATGATGTCGGAGATCCAACTGGGGTAAATGAGCATGGCGCTGCCCACGAACAACAGGATGCGGTAGAGCGGGTTGAGCTTGCCGTGCAGATAGTTCTGCACCGCAAAGGCCAGGCCCATAACCCCGATGAGGGCGGTGCAGCACACCTGGATGATCTTGCCGATATCGCCCACCAGCAGCAGGGCGTTGTTGTACACGAACATGTAGGGGATCAGGAAGATGACCAGGGCCAGGCGGCAGGCGGTAATGGCGGTGCGCATCATGGGCGCCCCTGATATGCCCGCCGCCACGAAGGCATCCGGCGCCATGGGCGGGGTGATGCCGGCCATGGTGGCGAAGTAGAACACGAACAAATGGGCGGCAAGGGGATAGACCCCCATGTTGATCAGGGCGGGCACCACCAGGATTGCCAGCACGATGTAGGCGGCCACCGGCGGAACCCCCATGCCCAGGATGAACGAGGCGATCATGGTCAGGAAAAGCAGGATCAGCAGGTTGCCGCCCGAGACGTTGATCAGCATGCTGGACATCATCAGGCCCAGCCCGGTGAGGGTGATCATGCCCAGCACCACGCCGCCCAGGGACAGGATGGCCACCACGGGCAGGGCGGTGATTGCCCCGTTCTGCAGCCCCTGGAGGACCTGCTTGGGGGTCATCATGCGCTTGCGGCCACCCAGAATGGTGCACAGGGGCACGGCTATGGTGGCCCAAAAGGCGGCCCGGGTCACCGAGACCTTGGAGTAGGCCAGGAAGAAGATGAGCACCGCGATGGGAATGAGGAAGAACCAGCCCTCCTTGATGGTCTGCTTGAAGCTGGGCAGGTCTTTCTTGGGCAGCCCCTCCATGCCCCTTTTCTGGGCCTCCACGTCGATCATCAAAAACAGGCCGGTGTAGTAGAGCAGGGCCGAAAGCCCGGCCGCCTTCATGATGGTCAGGTAGTTGACCCCCAGGATCTCCATAATGATGAACACGGCGCTGCCCATGATGGGGGGCATCAACAGGCCGCCGGCGCTGGAGACCGCCTCCACCGCGCCGGCAAAGGTGCCGGAGTAGCCGTTTTTCTTCATCAGGGGGATGGTGATCTGGCCGGTGCCGGCCACGTTGGCCGTACCCGAGCCCGAGAGCATGCCGAACAGGGAGCTGGCCACCACCGCGATCTTGGCCGGTCCCCCCCGCACGTGGCCAAAGGCGCTGAAGGACAGGTTGATGAAAAACTGGCCCCCGCCCGCCTCGCGCAGCATGGCCCCGAACAGGATGAACAAAAAGATGTAGGTGGCCGATATGCCCGCCAGCATGCCGAACACGCCCTCGGTGGTGATGAACATGCTGTCGATCAGCCGCTCCAGGGGGTAGTTCTTGTGAGCGATCACATCGGGCATTATCTCGCCGAAGCGGGCGTAGACCATGGACACCGCGGCGATGATGGGGAACACCCAGCCCAGGGTGCGGCGCGAGGCCTCCATGCACAGCAGGATGAAGATGGCGCCCAGCACCAGCTGGTAGAAAGGCGGCGCCATGCCCATGTTGCCCACCTTGGTGAACCAGGTGCACAGCACGTATACGCCCAGGGCCAGACAGATGCCTGCCAACAGATATCCGTCCCAGGATATCTTTTTCTTCTTCTCGTGCTTCCAGCCGTAGAGCAAGAAGATCAGGACCAGACCAAAGGTGACGTGGGTCACCCGCTGGTTCATGGCGGTCATCTGGAAAACCCCGGTGTAGAGCTGGAACAGGCTCATGGCGATGGCGATGAGCCTTATGAGCATGGGGAGCTGGGGGGCTTTGGGTTGTTCTACCTCAAGGGTTGATTCTGATGCCATGATCAATACCTTCTAACAGGCCAGCCGCACTGCCTGAAAAGCTTCTGACGCGATTAAATATCTTCCATTTCCATGTCGCCGGCCGGGCCCGCCCCTGGACGCGAAACAAAGTCCTTGGCCATTTTGACGCCCGCGGCCAGGGCCTTTTTGTTCAGGGCGTCGGTGCCGGCGGGCACCCGGGCCAGCAGGGCCTTTTCCAGGGCCCGCTTGCTCACCACCCCGGTGAGCTGCATGATCGCGCCCAGGGCCACCACGTTGGCCACCATGGGCTTATTCAGCTTGTCCCGGGCCGTGGCCGTGAAGGGCAGCCCCACCGCCCGGCTCGACGGCGGATGGCTCACCAAGTCGCTGTCCACCACGATCCAGGCCTCGGGCTTCAGGTCCCAGGAGTAGGTGTCCGCCGCCTCCTGGGTCAGGGCCAATAAGAGGTCCACCCGCGAGGCCAGGGGATAGTCGATGGGCTCGCCCGAGATGATCACCTCGGCCTTGGACGCCCCGCCGCGCGCCTCGGGCCCGTAACTCTGGCCCATGGCCACATAGCGGTTGTCATACAGCCCGGCCGCCTCGGCCAGGATCAGACCGGCCAGGATCAGGCCCTGGCCGCCCGAGCCGGCCAAACGCACCTCCATGCGCTCCATGGGCTGGGGAGGCTCCTTGGCCGGGGACTTGGCCGGGGACTTGGCGCCCGGCTTTTTCTTGGCTGTCGCCATGACTAGCCCTCCCCCTTGGCCGCGCGGGCCTTTTTAATGGCGCCCTGGTAGTTCTCCCAAAAGGTGGGCCGCGTGTGCTCGGCCAACACCCCGATGGAAAAACGTCCCTCCCGCTGCTCGGGAGTCATCTTGTCCCAGCGCTCCATGCGCACCGCCTGCTTCTTAAAGCCCTTGAGCATGTCGATCTGCGAGCCCAGCCGGTTCTGGCGGCCGTAGTTGGTGTGGCAGGGGCTCAGCACCTCCACCACGTTGAAACCCTTGCGCTCCAGGGCCGTCAAGAGCATCTGATCAAGCTGGGTCACGTGATAGACCGTGGAGCGGGCCACGAACGAGGCGCCCGCGGTCACCGTAAGGGCGCTGATGTCAAAGGCCGCCTCCAGATGACCATAGGGAGCGGTGGTGGCCTTGGAACCCAAGGGCGTGGTGGGGCTGTACTGCCCCCCGGTCATGCCGTAGTTCAGGTTGTTCACGATGATCGCCGTAAGGTCCAGGTTGCGGCGGGCCGCGTGGATCAGATGATTGCCGCCGATGGCCGTGGCGTCGCCGTCGCCCATGACCACGATCACCTTGAGATCAGGCTTGGCCAGCTTGATGCCCGTGGCAAAGGTCAGGGCCCGGCCGTGGGTGGTGTGCACCGTGTTCACGTCCACGTACACCGGCAGACGCCCCGAGCAACCGATGCCCCCCACCAGCACCACCTGGTTCTTGTCGAATCCGGATTGCTCCAAAGAGCGCACCAGCGAGCCCAGCAGGATCCCCAGCCCGCAGCCCGGACACCACACATGGGGAAACTTCTTGTCGTGGCGCAGCCAATCATAGACCACGCTGCGGTGCACCATGGACATCAGACCACCTCCTTGAGACGCTGCAGAATCTCCTCGGGCGTGATCATGGAACCGTCCATCTTGCTGTGCCGAAACACCTGGGTGCGCCCGTCGTTGACCCGTTTGACCTCGCGCGACACCTGGCCCATGTTCAGCTCGGGCACCAGGGCCATCCGCTTGCCGGTCAGGGCCTCCTCCACAGCCGCCCGGGGGAAGGGCCACAGGGTCAACAGCTGTAAGAGCCCCAGCTTGAGCCCCCGCTCCCGTCCCAGGCGCACCGCCGCCTGGCAGGCGCGGGCCGTGCAGCCGTAGGAGATGAGCACCAGATCGGCGTCGTCCAGGCTAAAGCTTTTGGTGAGCATCAGGTCGTCGAAGTGGCGGCTGATTTTGCCGAAGAGCCGGGCGTAAAAGGGCTCCACCTCGTCGGCCCGGCGGGTGGGAAAGCCCCGCTCGTCGTGCACCAGGCCGGTGACGTGATAGCGGTAGCCTTGACCCAAGTCGGCCAGGCGCGGAATCAGGCTGCCGTCGGTCTTGTAGGGCACGTACCAGTCCGGCGGCACCGTGGGCCTGCGCCGGTCGATGACCTCCAGGTCGCCCTCGGCCGGCAGCACCACCTTTTCCCTGAGATGGGCCACCATCTCGTCGGCCAGGAAGATCACCGGATTGCGGAAGCGCTCGGCCGTGTTAAAGGCCTTGACCATCAGCTCGAAGCACTCGCTCACCGAGCTGGGGCAGAACACGATGGCCGGGTGGTCGCCGTGGGTGCCCCAGCGCGCCTGCTGCACGTCGCCCTGGGCCACGTTGGTGGGAAGGCCCGTGGAAGGACCGCCCCGCATTACGTTGACCACCACCACCGGCGCCTCCACGATGCAGGCGTAGCCCAGGTTTTCCTGCATCAGCGAAAAACCCGGACCGCTGGTGGCGGTCATGGCCTTGCGCCCGGCCAGCGAGGCGCCCACGCAGGCCCCGATGGAGGCGATCTCATCCTCCATTTGGATAAAGGGGTAACCCCGGGCGGGCAGCTCCCGGCTCATGGACTCGGTTATCTCGCTGGCCGGGGTGATGGGATAGCCCGCGAAAAAATCGCACCCCGCGGCCAGGGCCCCCAATGACGCCGCCTCGTTGCCCTGCAACAGACGGGCCTGGCCCTTGACCCCGCGAGAGCGGGACTTGGCGCGGCTCTTGGCAACGGCCATGATTATGCCTCCCTCGCAGCAGCCGGCGCCAGGCGCTCCGGGCTCGTCTTGGCCGGAATCGACGCCTCGGAACGCTCGACCTGCGGCGGCAGCTCGGCGCAGGGATCATCCCCGGCGATCACGCTGAGGGCGAAATCGGGGCAAAGCATGGCGCACAGGCCGCAGCCGGTGCAGCGTTGGGGGTTCTGCAAATAAGGATACCCCCACTCGTCCGCCGCCAGGACGTCGCGCGGACAAAAGGCCACGCAGTTGCCGCAGCGCTTGCACCAAGTGTGGTAGATACTGAGCTTTTCCCCTGGCGATTGGGTCTGGGTTGAGTTCACCGTATGCTTCCCTGTTTATCTCGCCTGGTTTTCTTACAGCCAATCCATGGGGCCAGACCGGCTGGCCGCCGCCTCCGGCGGGGATGGTCCCCGCCAGAGACGGCAAGCGCCTGATTAACGGTAGTACTGGGCCCTCTTGTCCCAGATGCCGATCTCCTTGTAGTACTTAATGGCCCCGGGGTGATACCCCACCGGCACGCCGTCCGAACCGCGGAAGGCGTTGACCGGCACATACATCTTGGCCATGGGGTGGATGGCTTCCTTTTCCACCTTGTGTCCGTAGACCGCCTTGATGATGTTGTAGACCAGATCCTCGGGCAGGTCGGTGCGACACAGCCACATCTGCGGCAGGGTGTAGGTGTGGGTGGCCTTTTCGATGCCCGGATACATGCCCGCCGGGAAGGTGATGGGCACCACGTTGCTGAACTTGGCCCTAAGCTTCTTGAGGGGCTCGCCCTCCACGTTCAGAATGCGGATGGGGATGTCGCGGGCCAGTTCCATGACCGCCGCGATGGGAGCGCCGGCGGCAATGACGCCCGCGTCGATGGTGTTGTCGCGGATGCCCCGGGCGATCTCGTGGAAGGCGATGTACTTAGGAGTGAAGTCCTTGAAGCTAAGGCCCCAGCCCACGGGCAGGTGCTTCTTGCTGTAGATATTCAGGGTGGCGCTGCCCGCCGGGCCCACGCCGATGACCTTGCCCTTGAAGTCATAGGGCGATTTGATGGGCGAGTCCTTGCGCACGATCCAGTGGGTGTCGCTGGTGTGGCCCACCGCGATGAGCTGCACCTTGCTTACGTCCATGCCCTGCTTCTTCAGGGCCTGCAGAGTGCCCATGCAGGCCAGGCCCATGTCCAGGGCCCCGCGGATGAGCAGGCGGCCGTTTTCCGTGGAGGCGGCGGTGGACTCGGCGGTCACCCGCACGCCGGGCACGTATTTGTTGATGATGGCGGAAAATCCGGCCCCAATGAAGTAATAAGTTCCCGCCGGCGAGCCGGTGCCAAAAGACAGGAACTTCAGGGCCGAGGCCGGGGCCGGTTTGGCCACAACCAGGGCCATCGCGGCCAGGAACATGATCAAGACCGCGCTGATTTTTTTGGTGCTAAACATCCTTACCCTCCATAAGGGCGTCGATCTTGCCGCGATAAGGCCCTCGGAGCCCTCGGATCCAAGACCAACGCCAGCAATGGGCGTTGCGTATCTCCTCGTCCACGCGTCGCCCCATTCCCTCTAGTCCGTGGGAAGTTCCTTGACCAAAATGGTCGCTTCCGGCGGAATCTTGTCGTAGTACATGGGGAAAGTACGCGACAGGGTTTTGCCCGGCTCTATGGCCTTTTTCTTGCGCGGATAGAAGCCCCCGCCGGCCGCTCCGCCGGGCAGCCAGATGTTGACCCGGAAGCGCTTGGGCTGCTTGGCCACATTCTTGACCTCCACGGTGACGTGCAGGCGGTCCTTGCCCTTGTACTTCTTGATCTGGTAATCGACCTTGGTCACCTTGGCCGTGGCGACCACCTTGTAATCGGTTTTAGGTTGCGCTCCGGCCAGGGCCGGCACGGCCCACAGGGCCATGGCCGCCAGCAGCAGCAGGCCCAGGGCCCAGACAGCGGGTTTGCGTTGCTTTACCATGTTCCTCCTCCAAAATTTGGCAAGCCCCATTTCACGTTAACGCCGCAAGAGCGTCACCGGACCCCAAGTCCGCGGCTCCGGCGTTTAAAAAGCCGTCCTGGAATCGGCCTCTTTGAGGCTGATCAAAGGGAACGTCTTTTCTTCTCCGTCCAAGGGCATCACTCCCTTGTACATCTCATAGGTCTTGAGCAAGTGGTCCCTGGTATGGGCAAAGGCCACCTCGGGCTCGCGCCGCTTGATGGCTTCCAAAATAGCCTGATGCTCGCATATAAGCCCCTCGATGGTATCGCGGCTCAGCTTGTCATGGGTCAGATCGATCATCAGCCCGGAAAAGGTCTGGGTGATAGACTCGGAGATGAACAGCAGTATGGGGTTGGATGAGATGCGCGCCACTTCATGATGAAAACGCACGTTGAGCAAGCGGGTCTTTTTCAGCGACGAGTTCAAATGTCGCCGCGCCCCGGCCAGCGCGCTCTCCAAACGCTCCACGTCGTCGTCATGGCGGTTGAGCGCGGCGTCCATGGCCAGGGCGGGCTCCAGATACAGCCGCGCCTCGATCAAGTGGGCGAAGTTAACCCGCCCCATCTGCACCAGATTTTGGAAGTTTTCGGTGATGGGCATGGCACTGGGCTCGGCCACAAAGGTGCCGCCGTTCACGCCGCGCTTGATGTAGATCAGGCCCATGCTTTTCAGGCCGGTCAAGGCGTCGCGCACCGTCACCCGGCTGACCTCAAACTGCTCCATGAGCTCTCGCTCGGAGGGCAGTTTTTGCCCGGGGGCGTACAGACCCGAGGTGATGGATTCGGTCAGCTGGATCTGGACCGCCTTGGCCAGAGAGGGCTTTTTAACGGACTTGAACTTAGTCATGGGGCAAAAGCGCACCAGTGGAATAATGTATGATGTCATACCATAGAATTGAGCGC
>Ga0272444_10005917_pt1 | contig 10536 bp, 3 predicted proteins | sample SSMForm13_FD_201033 | JGI IMG/M metagenome (GOLD analysis project Ga0272444, IMG submission 201033) | Marine sediment archaeal communities from Little Sippewissett salt marsh, Falmouth, MA, United States - SSM-Form-13 | ecosystem: Environmental > Aquatic > Marine > Wetlands > Sediment ...
GGGTATATGTAATCCACACCCAGTTCGGATGATTTCTGGATGACAAGATCCATGGGCTGGGATTTGAGGACGGCCTGACAGAGATGGATTTCCACCGGGGAGGGCGGCGGGCTCGGAAGGCTCGTCTCGATGATGAGCCGGACCTCCTGACGGGTGGCTGATTCAATGACACCCACAAACCGGGCTCCGGACCCGTCCATGAGCACGCATCGGTCTCCCGGACCCATCCTCAGCACCCTCAGCATGTGCCTCGCCTCGGGGCCCGTGATCACGCAGGGGTGTCCCGGATCGATCCATTCCTCAACAAAAAAGCGTCTCACCATTCCTCTCTCTCAGCCTCACTGAAGGGGGCAGTGAGACTCGGTAATATATTTTGCACGGATGGAATGAAGTCAAGGCTTCTATTGGCGCCCCAGGTTCCATGCGGGAGTTCATCATGTATGTCTTTTTGTCCTTTTTGGCAATAAAAACGCGATGCTTATTCTCGAAAGAATGCACCGCTGCCTACAGAGACACATACATAATCAAAATAGAGGACACCCATGTCAAGTGTCCCATTCGGGTTCATGTCAACACCGAAATAGAAGACATGAGAGCCGGACGTCAAGTTGGAAAGGGTCATTAGGGGAATGCGTCCGAATTCAAAAAGCCCTCCTTGATAAGTGGGAAAAAAACCATTTACCATCATTCCCTGAGACAGGTCGTAGCACAACAGGATGCCGGTCGGCGTTTGCTGAACCAACCACCAGTCGGCGGGCTTCAGTACTTGGGTCCCTGAATTCAGGGAAATGGCGATCTGCACGGGGGAGCCTACCGGAACAGATACCTGACCGGAAGCCCCGTTGGCCATGATCACCGGCCTCGGCAGGGTGGGCAGGGGCGTCAACTGAAAATTCTGAAGGATTGTACCCCCTTCAATGACCACCACGGGAAGGGGCCCTTGCTGCACATAGCCTGGTGCCTGGGCTGTGAGGGTGAAGGTCCCGGGGGGATGGATAATCAGATAGGCCCCATCCTGAAGGCTGAGCCCAGGGATTCTGCTATCCGCCGTAATGGTGGCACCCGCAACCGGAAGGGTTGTAACGGCGTCGGTGACATACCCTACGATGTTTCCGGAGAACGGTCCGATCGGATAACGTAGTTCCAGATCGTAGCCGCTATCGGTCCCAGGTACAGACGTGGCAAGGTTCCGGACCTTCAAATAGTACGTGCCGTCCCTGAGGCATTTCCAATCCAGGATTTCATCCTCACCCTCCCATCCATTATTCTTGATGCGGATTGCCGGCCCATGTGCGCTGTCATTCATGTACAGTTCCAGGACCACATCGGCATCCATGCCCACATTCGTTGCCTCAAAGGTGTACCATTCATCCGATACCTTTGCTGCGAACTTTACCCAGTCTACATCCTCTGCCCGATGGAAGTTGTGCTGCTGAGGCACTTCATTGGGCGCGATGACATTTGCCTCTGAACGGATATCGTCCGGCTCGTAGATATCCGGATCGCTCCCTTGGCTTGTCCCTGCAGCCACCCAGGGAAAGAACGCAAGCATCGCCATGAGGCTTAGGACTTTGGATCGAGTTGTTAACATTTCTCGTCTCCTTCAATGGTCATCTCACCCAAATGATGTTTATTCAGATGATAGGATGCCGACTTTCAAAAATGGACAATCAGAGAGGCATACAGGGTATGCTCCCGGACGTTCTGCGAGAAACCCCAGTCTTTCAGTATGGAACCTCCCACATGATTTCCAAAGCGGTATTGATACGCCACGTCCAATACGTACCGCTCATAGACAATTCCTGACCCCACGCTGACGCCGAAAAAGCTGTCCGGACTTCCCTGGGCCGGGGCCGGATCGTAGAACACCCCACCCCTCAGGGGGATGACAAGGGGGGGATCGATCAACAGGTACTCCGCCCCCACACGTGCCTGATGGGTGGCGCTCACGTCGGACTCGCCTTCCGGGAGGCCCGTGATGGGTGATGTCTTATTGCCCTTCGGATCGGTAAGGATAAAATCGCCCCACTCGGTCCGGTAGATATCTGCGGACAAAGTGAGGGTATCCGAGAACCGATAGGCGACGCCAATCCCATAGGACATGGGCATGTCCAGGTCTTCGTAGGTAACGGATGAAGTTTCATGGCTGTGGTCACCCCCAGGATTCGATTTATAACGCACAGCGTAACCGAAGTAGGATTCATGTTTCAGGCTTGCTGTAAAGGGCGTCTTGAAAACAACCCCCAGGGTCCACTGGCTTGTCACGTTCCACATCAGGCCCAAATTGGCATTGAAACCGCTGAATGAATACTTGTCCCGGCTGTTTGATTCGTAGGTAAAGGGATTGGTTCCCAAACTGCCTTCTCCCCACTGGTGAATCTTCTGTTCCCATTGATTCTTGGAAAAGCTGTCCGTCCAGAAATTGAGGGTGAACCCAAAGGAGAACTCCGGAGAGATCTGGATGGCGTAGGCAAGCCCCAGTGCCGATAGGGATCCCTTTTGGGTGTAATCCATGTTGCCGTTCTTTGACAGGATGAATTCCTTTTCGTTGAGAGGGAAACGCCATTCCCTCGATAGATCGTATAGATTTTGGTAGTTGATGGAGACGACCATGTTACGGTCCAGAAGGGTGAACGGATAGCTGGCGCTGAGATAATTGAGGCTGACGTCAGAAACACTTTGATCCCCGGATGCTTCTGGATGGAGACTGAAGGAATTGTCTTCATTCCGATAAAAGCCTGCGCCCACAACGGATGCTTCCGGTGTTTCAAGTTGGACGAGCCCCCCCGGGTTCCAGGACGCAGCCGTGGCATCATCCGCCACCGCAATAAAGGCGCCTCCCATACCCAGGGCCCTGGCGCCCGAACCGACCGGATTGGGAGACGACGGGATTTCCAGCCGTTGAATCATCTGTGGGTACACCGGGTGAATCAATCCTCCGAGAAGAAGGAGAAGCAGACAGATGGTTCCCATGAAGACGGTTCTATTTCGTGCACCCGAAACAAGAATGACGGATGGCCCGATGCCATCTCTGGGGTTTACAAAGCGGTCCGGATAATTCATTTTTTCCTTTCAGTCTTGATGCATTCGCAAAAAGTCAGAATTTCCCTTGTTTGTCATTCCGGTCCCAGATCCCGTCCGGGATGACGGATCCGGAATCCAGTATTTTCATACGCGCTTACCGCTCTGCCCTCCTATGCGTTTCCTACTCCACCTCCACCACCACATAATCCAACACCTCGGCCGTGACCTGGCCATCCGGGGCATCCACTGCGAAATAAAAGGTGTACGCCCCCTGCGGCAGGACCATGTTGAGCACCTCGAATCCCGAGAAGGTAAAGAGGGGATTCTGTATGCAGAGATGGACCCCGGGCTGCCAACCCGTGGGATGGACATAGGTGTACCAGTCCAGGGGCGCGGCAAAGGGTGTCTGGACAGCGATCCACCAGTCAGCATTTAATCCGTTACAGTCACCGGGATCAAGAGAGACAGTGACGGATACCGGGCTCCCGGCAGGGACCGTGACCGGCCCGTTGGAGCCGTTGGCCCGGATGTCGGGCACTGCTCCGGAATTGTCAGTCAACCTGAAGTCCTGTATCGTGCTGCCGTCGTAGGTGACCTCTATGTCGGTTGCTGACTGGGTCGCATAGCCGGGGGCTTCAACGGTCATGGCATAGGTCCCTGGTTTGTCGGTCAGGGTATAGGTCCCGTCCGGACCGCTTAAAGCCGCAGCCTGGCCGTCGGTCCATATCCTGGCCCCGGCCACCTCCTGACCGGTGTTGTCCATCACCCTCCCGGAGATAGTCCCGGAAAGAGGCGTACCCAGGGGTTGGGTCAGGGAGAGGTCATACCCGGTATCCGCGCCCCCGGCACCCGGATCGGCATGGGTTATGCGGACAGAATAGATACCATCAGCAGGGCAGGGCCATTCGAGGGTTTCAGGTTGACCCAAACCGCCGTTGTTCCTCGAAGCGATAAGGGTGGTTCCATTTCCATTATAGATCTGGATGACCGGGTCGCACTGGATGTCAGCATTGGCGGCCTGGATGGTGTAGGTCTGACCGGCCAGGCCAAAGAACCGGGTCCAGTCCGCATCCCCCGGCATATGGAAATTGTGGGTCTGAGGACGGGTCTTGTTGAGGACGAGTACACAGGCATCAAAAGAGGTACTATCCGGCTCATAGATGTCCGGTCTACTCTCCTGTTTGATGGACGTGCTAACGGGTTTGGACAAGCTTCCTTCCAGGTCCCGGGCATAGAAGGTCACCTTATAGTCGCCATAGTCGGGAAAATCCCCAAAGGTTCCCTCATAGCGATTTCCCACGGCAACCAGTTCGATTTCGATCATAGGCGGATCTGGATATCCGGGTGGCGTGACCACGGCCCAAACCCTGTCCAGGATCCCCGTGGTGGTGACGTTTTCGGCCCATAGGGTGACAGGGCCTGTATCGGTGACGGTCTGGGCCGGGCAGACAGCTCCGATCACCGGGGCATCCCCGGCCAGGATAATACCGGCGCCGATGACGGTCTTGTCGGCCAGGACCCCGTCGTACTTTTCATTCCCGATGCCGTTGCCGTTATCGTCAATGTGGGCCTCCTGCCCGGCCCCTGCATGGCTGATGGCGTCCTTGGCCTGGAGAAATGCCCGTCTCACCGTGGCCGCATTGGCCACCTGTCCCCAGAAGTAACTGGAGAAGGAGACGGCGCCTCCGACCAGAAACTCGGCCGGTTCCCTATGGGAGGTGCTGGACAGGACGATCCGCTCTTTACCTTCAGGGGGCGCCAGGGCAGGTAGGAAACTGCCTGAATAATCCGCGTCGTAGATCACCGTGACCTTGCCGGGGATAGCCGTCTGGAGTTGATCCAGCCACCCGCGGAGCACGTCGGCCTTCAGGGTTTCGGTTTCATTGATCTGAAGCCCCTCACGTGTGGCCGGTCCCACGATGTAGAGGATCAGGTCCAGGGTATCGGTGGTGGCCCATGTGGTAAGCGCGGTTTGGAGATTCAACAAAGTGGCATTCCCGTTCCGGCCCTCCATGCTGGCGTCATTGGACAGCAACCAGATGCGGTCATCCGTGTAGAGCTGCGATTTGAGCACCCGGCGGGCCAGTTCCCCGTTGTACTTCACGCACGGCCAGAGCGGGTCGGTTTCCTCTCCGCCCGCTACAATCACCGTTTTTCGTTTCAGGGGTGCACTGACGGTGACGGTCCTTGGTTCCGCCACGGAGGTGTTCCCCTTTCGATCCCTGGCATAAATCAGTACCACGTACTGACCCGCCATGTCGAATTGGTCATACAGGGTCTCGTATCGGTTATCCCCAGCGGGAAAGAGCTCGGTCGTTGGAAGACCCAGCACAATGTCGGCAGGGTCTTCGGGGACAAAATCCGGGGGAATAATCACGGCCCACACGCGGGCAATGCCATCATCGTCTGTGACGCCCCCGGCATACAGCAGCGCCGAGCTGACACCCTGGGGGAGGACAAGATTTTCGAACACGCCGTCCAGGATCGGTGCATCCCCCGATACTGCAGTGAGACATCCTACGAATACACTCTGGGCGAGATCGCGGTCCTCGGCCTCATTCGCCACCGTGTTGCCGTTGGCGTCCAACCAGGGTTGCTGATAATCGGTCACATACCTGAGCGCTTCCTCGGCCACGGAAAAGGCCTCTCCCACGCTCGACCCGTAGAATACCCGGGTCCAGAAATAGCTGGAAAAGGAGATGGCGCCCTGGGTGAGGAAATAGGCGTTTTGATCGGGCGATGCCGAGGCGGCCACGAGCCGATCCTTTCCCGGAGGCGGTGCCAGATCCTTCAAAAAACTCCCGGAACGGCAGGCGTCGTAAACCACCGTAACCCGTCCGGGAAGGGTTTCCTGGAGATGATCCAGCCACAGATCCAGTTGGGCTGAATAAAGAATATCGGTTGGGCTTACCCGGTAGGTGCCATCACCCCCATGATCCGATAGATAAAGGACCAGACTCTCACCATCTTTAGCCCCTTCCACAATGGCATTCTCCAGATTTACCAGGGTGGCGTCCCCGTCTACATCATCCGGTTCGCCGTTGTTGTCCAGGTCGAGGGTCAGGTTGGGCGAGAGGTAACAAATAGACGCTTTGGTGTACCCTTGGTAGGTAAGGGCACGATATGCAAAATTGCAGGTCCTCTGAATGCTGTCCCACAGGTTATCCTCGAAACCGGCCCCTGCAACGATAATAGCCTTAGTCTCAGGACGTGCCCCTGGATCTGAGAATACCTGAACGCGATGGTTCTTGCTTTCCACCACATACACCCGGTTGGAACTGGTGACACAAACGTCTTTTGGGAACAGGAGCGAGCCGGGATTTGATCCGGATCCTCCGAGCCTGTCCAGCAGAGAGATGCCGTCCGCATTGAACATGAATATGGCATCATTCCATTTTTCAGCCACACAGATATTGCCGTCCGAGTCTATCCCTATGCCTTGGGGCGCAAACTTATCGACCCCGCAGAGTTCTTTTCCCCACTCGCCCAAAAACTCGCCCGTCGAAGTAAGTTTCTGAATCCGATGATTCTCTGTGTCCGACACAAGCACGTTTCCTGCAGCGTCAATTGCAATGCCCTGCGGATACTGAAATTCTACCGGTGCTGTTCCCCGGGTTCCCCACTTGTCCAAAAAAACCCCTTCAGACGTGAATTTCTGAATACGGTGATTTTCGGTATCCGCCACATATACGTTACCGTTTCCATCCACATCCACGGCAGCAGGGAATGAAAATTCGCCGTCGCCGCTGCCGGGGCCGTGACCCCAGACAGCAGCAAACAGGCCGTCCGATGTAAACTTCTGAATCCGGTGGTTAAAGGTGTCGGCCACATAAACATGACCGTCGGACCCGATAGCAATGCCTGAAGGGCGAAAAAAATGTCCCTCTCCCGCCCCGTAGGTTCCCCACTTATTAAGGAAATGACCCTCTGATGTGAATTTTTGAACGCGGTGATTGAGTGTGTCCGCCACATAAATATGGTTGTTGCTGTCCCTCGCAATACCGTATGGGGAAACGAATTCGCCAATCCCAGGGCCTTGATTCCACCATTTGGTCACAAGGCATCCATCGGATGTGAATTTCCAGATGGTATGGTAATAGGTATCCGCTACATAAACCATGCCGAAGACACCAACGGCAATGCCACGGGGGCTGAAATTATCATACCCGGCAAGACTGACACTCCACTCGGTCAAAAAGGTCCCATCAGAAGCAAACTTTTGGACGCGCTCATTCTGAGTATCGGCCACATAAATCCGCCCGCCGCCATCCACGGCAATCCCCATGGGGAAACTGAATTCACCGTCACCGGAACCCCGACCTTCCAGTTTCCCCAAAAAAAATCCATCAGAACTGAATTTTTGCATCCTGTGGTTACCGGTATCCATGACATAAACGTGCCCCTCAGGGCCGAGGGCAACTCCAGAGGGAGAAGCGAACTCACCGTCCTCTTGGCCTTCCCTGCCCCATGTGGATACAAATATCCCTTCCGAAGTGAATTTCTGAATCCGATGGTTAAAGGTGTCGGCCACATAAACATGACCGTCGGACCCGACAGCGATGCCTGAAGGGAATCGGAACTGCCCGTTTTCGGATCCTTCAGTTCCCCATATGGAGATTAGTCTGCCATTGGATGTGAACTTCTGAATGCGGTGGTTGTTGGTGTCGGCCACATAGACATATCCATCGCGGTCAATGGCGACGCTGGAGGGCGATTGAAACTCCCCTTCTTCTTCACCTTCCTTACCCCAAACCGTGATCAATTCTCCCTCCAGAGTAAATTTTTGAATGCGGTGGTTGTTGCTGTCTGCGATATATGCCACGCTTTTAAGTTCGTCTATGGCCACATCCGAGGGCGAGGAAAAATACCATGCCTCCCGAAGCGATGGCCACATCCGTTCAAATCGATACGTATCCTCAGAAAATGCAGGTCCCGGCCTGCTGAGACCTGTTAGGAGAGAAATTAAGAGCGCTGTAAATGCCAGGATACATTGATTCCTGTATGTTGCCATTAGACCAATCTCCAGGTTTTGGGGGATCAGGGGTGAGTCCCGAATTTCGCGACGTATGCCTTTTCCCTGATAATCAATGAGTCTCTTTCAGGTTTGAGCTTCGATCTTTCTTTTTCCGCCTTCCGCTCCCTGCCCTGCCTGTCCCGTAGCTCCAGCAGATGGTACCGGGGTTGAACCGGGATCCCTTTTTAGGAGGGTATTCAACCGGGGTGCTCTCTGAAAACCGCGTACATCCACCACACCGGTAGGTGCGGCTTCAGCCGCACAGCTACCACCACCCTTGTTCATCATTCCCATTGTGCGGATAAATCCGCACCTACACGCTTTCCGCCATGCCCTCTGCGCCATGCGCTTTGCGATTTGCGTTTCCTACTCCACCTCCACCACCACATAATCCAGGAGTTCGGCCGTAACCATACCGTCCGGAGGATCCACCGCAAAGTAAAAGACATATGACCCCGCAGGCAACGCCATGTTGAGCACCTCAAATCCCGAGAAATCAAAGAGCGGCGTCTGGACGCAAAGATTCACGCCCGGCAGCCAGACGTCCGGATACACATAGGTATACCAGTCTCCGGGAGATGGAAACGGCGTCTGAACCGCCACCCACCAGTCGGCGTTAAAACCCGCATAATCGGCCGGATGAAGACCGATGGTCACCGATATGGACTCGCCGGACCCGATGGTAATGGGTCCGTCCTGACCGTTCACCTTGATATCGGTCCGGGGACCCGAGGGATGAACGGTAATCTCTACCGTAGCAGACGCTGAGTCCTCCCTCCCATCGTTCACCTTGAAAGTGAAACTGTCAGGCCCCGTATACCCATCAGAGGGTGTATAGGTCACCGTGGGAGGTTCACCCGTCAATGTCCCATTAGACGGATCGGTCACAATGGCAAAGGTCAGGGGGTCTCCGTCATCATCATCCCCGGTCAGGGTGATATCCACAGAAGTGTTCATCTGGGTGGACACGGACTGGGGATCGGCCGTGGGGGGCGTGTTCAGGGACTCCAGATAGTAGTAGGCCCTGAACACATAGTCCTGCTCAGGCACCACCACCGTCTTCACCATGTCCGCATACCCCTCAGCCGTGATGCGGAGCTGATAGGTCCCGGGGGCGATGAGAGCGGTATAGTATCCGGTCCCGCCCGTAAACAGGGTAGCGGGTCCCAGCGTGGCCACCGCATTTGACACCGGCTGGTGGGTATGGGAATCGTAGAGATAGCAATCCACCTGGGTGTCACTGCTGTTGGTGAAATTGGTGGTAAAGGTCCGGGTTTCAGAATCGGTGACCGCCCCATACGGGTCAATGGCCTGTACCTTCCAGTAATACAATGCATTGGTCTTCAGACCGTCACGGTCGCTCATGGAACAGGCACTGTACCAGAGTCCTGGCTTGGTGATGGGGTCGGTAAAGGTATCGTTCTCAGCCAACAAAAGGGTATACGTGACAGCGTCACCATCCGGATCCAGGGTATCTTCCCAGTCCAGCATCATGGGAACCCATAAGATCTCTTCCCCCTCTGCAGGGGTAACGAGTGAGAAGGGATCCGGAGGCAGGTTCCCGTCTTTCTCTTTATACACCACAGACTCCATGGAGGAAACATTCCCCTGGTCATCCTCGGCAAAGTAGAGCACCCGGTAGGTTCCGGGATCCATAAAGCCTGACATGCTGGTCCATCCCCATTCCCCCGGCAGGGCCTCGATCCCCGGGTTCTGGGGCAGATCAATGACCCCCTGTCCCGGACCCGTGGAGGGTTCGTACCCGGGGGGCATCACCTGGATCCATACCTTATGGGCCGTCCCTTCCACCTGGGCCCAGAGATCGGTGGCGTCTGTCCCGGTTGCCAGGAAAACAGGTCCGGTTACCCGGGTAATCACCACGTCTCCTCCGGGATTGAATCCGCCCGGGGAGACCCCGATATAGAGGGATTCGCTCAGAACCCCGTCCCCTGTATTCGACAGATCGTTGCTCCCGATACCATCCCCGTTATCATCCAGAAGCGGGTGCTGCCGGGCCGTGTCAAAGTAGGGAGGACCGTTGGGTTCGGGTTTGCCAGAGCTGGTATAGTTCTCCGTAGTCTGGGTGGCCTTCTCAAAGATCCATTTGAGGGGTTTTCCTGAGGGGAGGGCCGTAAAGAGCTGGGTCACGAAGAACTCCCCATCATAGACACCGTCATCTCCTACCGGGCCTCTGAAGGAGAGTTCATCCGGGGCCGTGCTGGTGATGATGACCCGGCACTTGTCTTCTTCGGAGAGTTCGTCAATGAACGATCCGGCGTGGCAGAATCCTAAGATAATGATGATTTCCTGGTCCTTTGCGGGACCGATCAGGCCCGCCTCCAGGGTTCCCAGCCAGACCTTGAGATCAAATGGCTCGATGATGTCCGGGCTGATGAAAAAGACGTCTTCTTCTCCATGGTCCACCAGGATGATATAGAGGTTGGCGGGTTTATCATTCATCTTGTCCCTGGCCCATACGGTGATGGCCTCCTGGATAT
>Ga0272444_10005918_pt1 | contig 10536 bp, 4 predicted proteins | sample SSMForm13_FD_201033 | JGI IMG/M metagenome (GOLD analysis project Ga0272444, IMG submission 201033) | Marine sediment archaeal communities from Little Sippewissett salt marsh, Falmouth, MA, United States - SSM-Form-13 | ecosystem: Environmental > Aquatic > Marine > Wetlands > Sediment ...
TATAGAAACTCTGTAAAAGACAGCGCCGTCGCCATTCTCGATACGCTCTGGCTTCGTTCTCAAGAGATATTTAAAAACAAGGACCTAACCGCCGCCGCGCGCGAGGATACCCTGCTCGATATCTTTAAAGGGCTTTCGAGTGACGCCGCTCGAACAATGTCCAACCTTCAGAAACGAGCGGAGATATACAATACCGCACTTGAGATGCTTGTTAGGGTTTATAGTGTAGGGATCTTCGATTGGAATTCTATTCCGGAGGGAGATACGGGGGAGCTATTCAATATCAGATGGCATAAGGATAATGAACTGGTGCCCGCCGATCGCATATTAACTATCGAGAAAGCCAGACAGCAGATAAAAGAGGAAATAAATTCAAGGTTTGAAACATTCCCGGAAAAGGCACTCGTAATATACGAAATTGCCGCCTCTTTGGTCTTTCCCAATCTAATCCCGGATTTAGTTGCTACGCAGGAAAAAAGAACCAGGGCGGTTAACAATGTGAACAGGGAGATAGGAAAGGTTCTGGAGAATCAGCGCATTGTGGATACCCATGAAAGGATTACCGAAGAGATACACCGCAAACTCTATTCCCTGGCAGTTGCCAAAGCCGGAAGATATACCCATGAGCCGGCGCTGTTTTCAGCCCTGAAAGTGCTGGCGAGGTTGGCACTTGTCCTGGTGATTCTATTTACATTCGCAGTCTATGTTAGAAAATACCGGGAAGATATCTGGAACGGAACAAGAAGATACTTCACTGTTCTATCGCTCATCTGGTTTCCATGTCTTGTAGCATTTATTTTTCGGTTCGCGGGATGGTCGGAGTTTCTCACTCCAATTGCATTTTCGGCTGTTGTTATAGCTGTGCTTTTTGACCCGGTCCTGGCCTTTACAAGCGTCCTTTCATCAGCCCTGCTTATCGGTCTCGCGGGCGAGGGCTCACACCTTTTACTAATGACACTCATAGTGCAGGGTATAGTGGCCAGCGCGGCGTTCAGCAACATATCATCGAGAAGGGAGAGCATTCGACCGCTTTTATATACTATCGGCGCTTCGATGATAGCGGTTGCCGTCCTCGATTTCACATCATCAATAGAATACGGCCAGCTTGGAATCCGTTCGTTATCCGTTGCCATTGGGAGTTTCCTCGGACCGGTTCTCGGATTGACACTGCTTCCCATTCTGGAGAAACCAGTCGGTGTTGTTACCGATCTCACCCTTTTAGAGCTGGCTAATACAAACGCCCCCATTCTTCAACAACTGGCTATCGAGGCCCCCGGCACATTCCACCACAGCCTTTTAGTGGGGACACTCGCGGAAAAAGGCGCCGAGGCTCTCGGTGCCAACCCCCTTCTGGCTCGAGTGGGCGCGCTGTATCATGATATCGGTAAAATAACCCACCCCGAGTATTTCTCTGAAAACCTCACGGTTGAAAATCCTCACGACAAACTCAGTCCGCATATGAGTTTCCTCGTGCTATCCGGCCATGTTAAAGAGGGTATCCGGCTGGCTAAAATCAACCGGCTTCCCGAACCAATTATCGATATTATCGAGCAGCATCACGGCACATCCGTAATGAAGTATTTTTATAACCTCGCGAAATCCCAGGATCCCTCCGTTAAGGTAGACTCTTTCCGCTATCCGGGCCCGAGACCTAAAACCAGAGAGGCCGCAGTCGTGATGCTCGCCGATGCCGTGGAAGCAACAGTGAGATCCATGCCGGATTTGGATATTAACGCTATAGAGAAGATGGTTAGAGAGGTTACCAAGGATAAATTTTACAGTGGTCAGCTCGATGACTGCAATCTCACCGCCCGTGACATGAAAACTATCGAGAAAGCTTTTCTGCCCGTTTTTGAGGGAATTATACATAAAAGACCGAGCCTGCCAGAAAATGACGAGTTCTACAGGGCCGTTTCTGATTCGGAGGAGCAAACCGACCGGCATGAGGACTAATCCTTTTGATTTTTTACTGAGATGAAGCATTTGAATACAATCGAAATTGAAAGATAAAAAAGGAGGTTTGCCCTGTTATTCGGGGTGCAGATGATTACGCCTATTATTCTTATCGCGGTTTATGCTGTTATTCTAATATTGATCTACGCTGTTTCTTCCGCCGAAAATGTGGTTTTTGCCCTTTCAGCTCAGGAAATCAGAGAGCTTTCGGAAAGGGACGATAAATCGGCAAAATGGCTTTCGGAGCAACTGAAAAAACCACGAGAACTCGCGCTGTTTTTCGTGGTCACTAAGACGCTTCTGACTGCGGGAACCGCGATAATACTGATTTTCTACGTCAGATACAATCCGAACTGGATCTCGGTGGCCATTTCGGGAATATTGTTATGGTCAACCCTGATACTTTTCGAATACGCTTTTCCCGGCACGCGAGGCAGAAACGCGGGATTGGACAATGCGAGCCGCCTTGCGCCAACGTTGAGATTCTTCAGGGGGATGCTTTTACCGGTAACTGCAATATGGAGACTCGTGTTGAGAATGCTCGCTCCCGATGGGGGCATCGGTGGGCCGCTGGCCATCGAACAGGAACTCGATAACCTGATACCAGATGAAAACGGTTTCGCTTCACTCGAATCTGAAGAGAAAGAAATGATTCGCCACGTTGTCGAGTTCGGTGAAACAACAGTAAGAGAGGTGATGGTCCCACGCATTGATATGATATGCATCACTGCGGAGACATCGCCCGAGGGAGCCGTCAAGGTGATAGCCGAGGCCGGCCACAGCAGGGTTCCCGTTTATGAGGACAGAGTCGATAATATCGTCGGTGTTCTCTATGCCAAGGATCTGCTTCTCGCGTTGGGGGAGAAAGAGACGCCGTTTGAACTCAAAGAGATATCCAGAGAACCATATTTCGTGCCGGAAGCGAAAAGGACCTCTGTTCTACTCAAGGAGTTTCAGGAAAATAGAATTCACATGGCGGTCGTCGTGGATGAATACGGCGGAACTGCAGGTCTCGTCACTCTGGAGGACCTGATCGAGGAGATTGTCGGCGAGATTCAGGATGAATACGATTTCGAGGAAATACCCATTAGAAAATTATCGGATAATGTTTATATTGTTGAGGCCAGACTGCCGCTCGATGAAATTAATGAAGCGCTCGGAATCGAGCTCTCCTACGAGGATGCCGATACACTCGGAGGCTTTATTTACGGCCTCGCGGGAGCGATTCCCAACACCGGCGATAGATTCGAGTTTGAGAACCTGCTTTTTATTGTCGATTCGGTGGTCGGGCAGAGATTGAAGAATGTTAGAATTGTAATTAAGGAACCCGAAGAAGAATGAAACTGAATGGAGGTGTTATGAGATCGGCCGCCCTGCTTTCTCTGATCTTGATAGCTGCAATTGGAATAGCCCATGCGGATTACCGGTGCCACGTCCTGCAACAAGATATAGACCGATTGACCGTCGAGTTCGTCATCGACGAGCCGACCATTTCTCCACTTTCGAATGGATATTCTAGAATACATATAGAGGAAACCGGATCGGTCTCCAATCCCGGAGATCCCGAGTTGCCGCTCTGTTCGGAATACATAATACTGTCCCCCGGCGAGACACCGAGTCTCGATGTCGAGGTGATCGAGGCCGATACGATACCCGGACTACCGCCAATACCCACCGATGTTCCCGGGTTTGAAAATGGTGAGCCCGATGGTGTTTTCCCTGGAGAATCCCCGATATACAACCGGGGTGTTATCTGGCCCGATATCCCCGCAGATATTCGTTTTGCAGGCGATGTCAGAGGGATTCCACTAGGCCTTCTTACCTTCTGTCCTGTTCGCTTCGATTTCGCCTCCGGTAACTATATTATAAACCGCCGCGCCAGAGTGGATATCGATCTGGGCGGCAAGGTTAACACTCCGCCACGGCGATACCTCAGCAGACCCTTTATGGAAATGGTCACCAGGGTCACTGTCAATGGTAATATGATGCCCGCCTCGATGCCCGAGGATCCCGGAACCTATCTCATTATTTGCCCGGATAATTGCTGGGACGCCATGTCCGATTTTATCGAGCACAAGGAGCGACGTGGACACAGGGTTATCATGAAAAGGCTCTCCGATTTCGGAACATCCGTCAGTAGAACAGATATCAAACAATATATAGATCACCAGTATGAAACTCTCAATCCGGCGCCGACATTCGTTGTTATCGTTGGCGATGACGAGATGACCGACGGCACCGTTGTGCCGGATTTCGGCTATGGCTATTACTCCTCGGATCACACCTATTCAACGCCGGATACCATGACGGATTATTTCAGCGATATCTTTCTCTGCCGATGGCCCGTCGATAATGCCTCCGAGTGTCGTGTCATGGCCGCAAAGACCATCTGGTTCGAGACCACACCAACATCCGGTGGATCCGATTGGCTTCATAAAGCTACCGTGATCTCTACCTATGACCACGCCATCACGCCGGTATGGAATGTGCTCTGGGTCGGCGAATTCCTCGAAAGATGTGGATTTACTCAGGTAGATACCTTCTTTGAAAACGGCAGCTCAGTTCCTCCGGTAGCCGATATCGCCGCATCGTTCAACGATGGCAGGGCGTTTATAGATTACCGCGGATGGGCCGGCAGCGATGGCTGGTGGGAGCCGCCTTTCAATAGATACGATGTCTTCGCGCTAACGAATTCCGAGGCATATCCTGTAGTTACAAGCATCGTTTGCGGAACCGGCGATTTCGGATCCGCCTTCACCGACCCGTGCTTCGGCGAGGCGTGGGTTCGCGCAGGAAGTATCACCAATCCCAGAGGAGCGGTTGCTTTTTTCAGCACAACCGATCACGATACACATACACGCTATAATAATCCTATAAACAGCGGTTTTTACAAAGGACTCCTGGAACATAACCTTCCACTCTTCAGCCAGGATATCTGGCTAGCGGAGGCCGAGTGTTTCCGCATGCACCCCTGGGAATATGACCATATCGAGCAGTATTTCCACAGCTATGAGGGTTTCGGCGACCCCGGCCTTATGATGTTCAAGGCTATTCCCGACCAGTTCGATGTTACTCATACCGATGTCCGTAATGGCGCCGAGGTCTCGGTCGAGGTTACCGATGCCGGAACGCCGGTGGCCGATGTAAGAATCTGCCTTCACAGGGATGATACGGATGAATCGGTAGTCGCATACACGAATTCATTGGGCGCTACCGATCTATTTGTCCCCGGTAGCGGCGATGGCCGAATTATCGTGACGGCGGTCAAACAGAACTATATTCCCTATATCGACAGCGTCGATGTCGTTGGCGGCCCGCTGGTAAGAATCGTCTCAACCGCCGTTGTCGATACATTCTCCGGCGATGGCGACGGCATACTCGAGCCGCTTGAAGATGCCTCGCTTATCCTTACTTTAGATCACACCGGTTCCGGGCGAATACCTAGAATGGAGACCTACCTTTGGACCGATCATCCGGGAATTACCGTTTCCAGCGGTTTCGACTCCGTAACCTCGCTCTGGTCCGGTGTGGACAGGGACTTCGTGTTCAGGGTTCAGGCCAATCAGGAGGCGGTTGGAATCGGTCCGGCAAAGATGCAACTTTTCTGCGATACCCGTTCGGGCGAGGCCCTTCTTACCTTCGAATTGCCGTTCGAACCGGGAGATTTTTCCCTCGATTCGATTCTAATCGACGATGCGGTCAGCGGCGATGGCGACGGTGTCCTCGATCCGGGGGAAACCGCAACCGCGAGGATTCAAATATCCAATTACTGCTCCATTCAACGAGATCTCGTGCTCGATATCTATTCCGTATCCGGCTGGATTGGGCTTGACGATGCCGACTCCGTGACCGTCGGCCCAATACCGCCCTCTTCATCCGCATGGACTGCCGATTTCACTATATCAGCCTCAGCGGAAGCTTTTCATGGACAGGCGGTAGAGCTCGATATCCTTCGGCGAATCGACGGTAAATCAATCGATATGGGAATGTTGAAGTTCATTATAGGCGTTCCGGGGGATTCCGACCCTACCGGCCCGGATGATTGGGGCTATTTCGCTTATGATAATACAGATATATCCAGCGGCTACGCCCCTACCACATCTTTCGAGGATATCTCGACCTCCGGAACCCTTGTCCATGTCGGCGATGACGAGATATTCGAGATACCACTACCCTTCGATTTCGTTTTCTACGGCAAGACCTTCGACACACTGACCGTATGCTCTAATGGCTGGGCAGCTCCGGGCTCTCAACCACACTTCATGTTGACATTTTATAATTATCCCGTGCCCTCTCCGAATGGACCGTGGGGAACATTGGCCCCCTTCTGGGATGATCTCGAACCGATATCGACAGTCGGAGGGGTCTATCACGAATACATTCCCGCCGAGAATAAACTGATCGTGCAGTGGCAGAATATGCGTCAGGCAAGAGTATCGGGCATGGACAATACATTCCAGATGGTGATATATGATCCATCTGTATATAACACTCGAACCGGAGATTCCCCGATAGAATTTCACTATACCGGGACTGTCTCCGATGTCGATACTCTCGAGGAATATTCGACTGTGGGAATAGAGTCCCCGGATCATATGTGGGGATTAGAGTATCTCTTCAGCACGATTTACGATCCCGGAGCGGCGCCCCTTCAGGATGGAAGGTCTATCCTCTTTACGACCGATTGCGGTGCCGGTCTCCTCTATGGAAATGTTCAGCTCGAAAGCGGTGGGACCTCGCCGAGTATTATGGTCGTTACTGACAATTCCGAAATGACCAGAGTCGATAACCACGGCAACTACCGTTTCAGGGATATCGCAGCGGGAGTGAGAACAATAACCTGCCGCGCCGATGATTATTTTCCGGCAGAGACTACAATCACGATTGAATCTGATACCAGTTACGGTGTCGATTTCTATCTGCACAAGGTGCCTGTTCCGGAGCCGGTTTCCGCAAGCAAAGAATTGCCCGGCACGAATATAACCGTGGATTGGCCGGTTGCCCCCGCATCGTATCTCCCATTGACAGGCTATAAACTTCATAAGTATCTCGCGCCAGAGGGCGAACCGGAGGTTATAAATATAGCGGATACGCATTATAACGACACCGATGTCGGCGAGGGACGGAAATATTGGTATCGTGTCGAAGCGAACTATTCTGGCGAATTAAGCGCGCTTTCTCATCCGGACTCAGGGTGGGTCTTCTTGCCTACCGATATAGATGATGCCGATAAGCCGGAGAAATTCGGCATGTCATTGTCTCCCAATCCTTTCAATACAGTTCTTACTATCGAGGTCGAAACGCCCGAACCCTCGACAATAAGAGCGTTCGATATCTCCGGAAGGAGGCTGGCATCGATAGAAATCGAAGCCGGCAAAACCCCTGTCAGATGGGATTGTAGCGATAATTTCGGAAGGCAGTTGCCATCGGGCGTTTACCTGATTCGTCTCGATAGCAAGTTCGGCTCTATAACGAAGAAGGCTGTCCTTATCAAATAGCAAATGACATCTGTAGATATAAATTACAGAATACAGAATAACAAATGGAGGGAAAATGGACGAACCGATCATTGTTGGAATCTGGGCAAGAGAGATCTTAGATAGTCGTGGTAATCCAACAGTAGAGGCTGAGGTAGAGCTTGAATCCGGCGACACCGGATGGGCCGCTGTGCCTAGTGGAGCCTCAACCGGCTCAAAAGAGGCTCTCGAATTGAGAGATGGCGATGGAGGCCGCTATTCTGGTAAAGGTGCTCTGACTGCGGTCAAGAATATTATGGAAAAAATAGCCCCGGAAATACTCGGGTTGGATGCCACCGATCAACTCGGCATCGACAGGCTGATGATCGATCTGGACGGCACCCCGAACAAGACCATTCTCGGCGCAAACGCCATTCTCGCGGTTTCCATGGCGGTCGCGAGAGCCGCCTCGTCATTCAGTGGTTTACCGCTTTATCAATATCTTGGAGGAGTGAACAGCAAGGTGTTGCCGTTCCCGATGTTCAATGTGATAAATGGAGGAAAACACGCAGATAATAATGTCGATATTCAGGAGTTCATGATTGTCCCCGCCGGACTAGGGAGTTTCTCAGAATCCCTTCGTGCAGGAAGCGAGATATTCCAGGCCTTGAAAAAGCTCCTGAAAGCCGAAGGAATGGCGACATCTGTCGGCGATGAGGGAGGAATGGCACCGAATTTCAAATCCAATAGAGAGGTGCTGGAATTCCTGAAAAGGGCGATAGGGGAGGCCGGATATGAATGCGGCAAAGAGATCTTCTTCGCTCTCGACTGTGCCGCGAACGAGTTCTTCAACGAAGATAACGGCAAGTATAAGCTTTCAGATATCGGAGAGGTTGAAAATGGCGGCCTCGCAGATTATTACGGCGAGCTCATCGGAGATTTCGATATAGTAAGCATCGAGGATCCGTTCCACGAGGGTGATTGGACCGGATGGATGGAATTTTCGCGAAATTATGGCGATTCGATCCAGATAGTGGGCGATGACCTCTTGGTGACAAATCCGAAATATATCCGCGAGGGTATAGAGCGAAAAGCTGCAAACGCCAGCCTTATTAAACTCAATCAGATAGGGACGCTATCGGAGACGCTGGATGCGGTCAGGATGTCGTTCGAGGCTAGCTGGGGAGTAGTCATTTCTCACAGAAGCGGAGAGACCGAGGATACATTTATAGCAGATCTTGCAGTGGCAACAGGCTCCGGCCAGATTAAAACGGGAAGTGTCTGCCGTGGAGAGAGAATTGCGAAATATAACCGTTTGATAAGAATCGAGGAGGACCTTGCTGGTGTCGGTATTTATCCGAATCCCGCGGAGATCTATAAGGCATTACGGAAGTGATACAGGAGGAACCGATAGACAGGGTGAATAAACGCTTTCTACGTTTGAGTCCGGAGAATCGGCGCAAGATGTGGAAACGCATGAGGGTAGCGTTATTCTTTTTTATCGCGATGCTCGTCCTCGTTTTCCTGTTTGGCGGGCAATTCGGTTTGATTTCACTCTTGGCCAGAACCCGCTATCAAAAGAAGCTGGAAGAGGATTTGTTGTTAGAAAAGGCTCGAAAGGACTCATTGACCGAGGTGCTGAACCGCCTTAAGACCGATTCCGAATATCTGGAAAAAATCGCACGCGAGAGATTGATTCTTCACAAAAAGGGCGAAAGAATATACCGTTTCGAGGAGAAGTGAGGTTATAAATCGAAATATAGCTCTATCTCTCGAGGATGTGGGTAGCGACTTATGTCCGAGATCAAGCTGTTGTTATAGTCGATAAATTTTTTCAACAGTTCCATGCTAAACACATCGTTTTTAATCAGGTAGTGATTGTCTTCAGATAGTGCTTTCAGGGCATCTTGAAGTGTTTCGGGGATATCCTGAATGTCGTTTTTCCTGTTCTCGGGCCAGTTTTCTATATTCTCGTCGAACGGGCCGAATCCCATTTCGGTGGGATCGGATTTCTTATCTATTCCGTCGAGACCGGCGAGAAGTTGCCCGGCTATTGCCAGATATGGGTTGCAGGTGCCATCTGGCGGGCGAAATTCTATCCTCTTCGATTCCGGGGTGTCGCAATATTTTGGAATACGAACCGCCGCAGAACGGTTAGCAAGGCCGTAAAACCGCTTTGTTGGGGCCTCAAAACCGGCTACCAGGCGTTTGTAGCTATTAGTCGATGGGTTCGTAATTGCGACAAGTGAGGGTGCATGTTCAAGCAATCCAGTAATATAGAATAGCGCTGTTTCAGAAAGACGGGCATATTCGGATTTTTCATCCCAGAATAGGCTTATTCCGTTTTTTACCGGCATCTGGTGGAAGTGCATTCCGCTACCCGGCTCGTTGAAAAGAGGTTTCGGAAGGAATGTAGCTACCAAACCATAACGGTTAGCGGTCATTTTAATAATATATTTCATTAACATAACCGAATCTGCCGCTTTTAGAAGGGGGCATTCGAGCACCTCTATCTCGTTCTGCCCAAACGGTCCAAGCTCGTGGTGATGGTATCTAACCTTTACTCCGACATCTTCGGCAATTCGAACCATTTCACTGCGAATATCTGTGCATGTATCCAGCGGAGGAGATGCGTGATAACCGCTTATCGGCGGTAGGTAAAATCCACCTTCCGTTGGGTCAGTTTCGTTGCTGTAGAAATCGTAATAGGAGAAATGATTTCCGGTGCCGTATTCTGCTCTGTCGAGAAGGTAGAATTCGAGTTCAGGAAGCCATAGTGAATCGGCATCGAGGGTTTCCTTAAGGTATTTTTGCGCACGGTCTGCAATACTTCGTGGATCCTCGGGAATTCCTTTCCTAGAATCGGATTCACGGATATTACAGATAAAGGACAAAGTCCTCAATTCGGTGAACGGATCGTCGAATCCAGTTTGTATGTCTGGTGTAAGGCTCATATCCCCACAGGATACCTTTCTGAAGCCCACAATACTCGAACTGTCGAAAGGAATCCCCCTTGAAATCAAATCATCATTAACTCTTCGCGATGGTATAGTTATATGGTGCCATCTTCCGGGAAGGTCCACGAATTTGAGATCCACCATCTCGATTTTTTCACTCTGTATATATC
>Ga0272444_10005920_pt1 | contig 10535 bp, 10 predicted proteins | sample SSMForm13_FD_201033 | JGI IMG/M metagenome (GOLD analysis project Ga0272444, IMG submission 201033) | Marine sediment archaeal communities from Little Sippewissett salt marsh, Falmouth, MA, United States - SSM-Form-13 | ecosystem: Environmental > Aquatic > Marine > Wetlands > Sediment ...
TGTAGGAGGTGATCTTCCCGTTGGGATCGTTCGCCAAGGCGCGGAAGGTGACGGCCATCGGGGCTCGGCCGCTGGTCCTGGAGGCCTGGATGGTGGCCACAGGCCAGGTGCGGACGATCTTCATGAGCCACTCGGCGGCCAGGTCGTTGTTCTTGGAGTGACCGCCCGGCACTTCGCGGATGTTGAAGTTCAGGAACCCGTGAATGGTGTACCAGAAATGGGCCCGGCGATTCTGCTCGGGGATGCCCGCGAGGTCGCTCTTGCCGAAGAAGCAGTAGACGTGGCGGTGACGTGCCTTGCGGGCCGTCTCTTCGTCCACCAGGTCCTCGGAGAAGTTGGCTGTGCGGCCGATGATACCACGGAAAATATCCGGACGCTTCAGGCCCAGGTAGTGAGCCGGGAATCCACCGCCCGACCAGCCGGTGACGAAGATGCCGTTCGGGTTGATATTGTACCGGCTGCGGACCTCGGCGAGGACCGCCCGCACGGCCTCGTCGTCCCGGGCCAGTCGCTTCTGGTCGGCCTTGACGTTCAGCAGGCCCGTGGCCGTGTCGAAGTCCGGGCAAAGGATGATGATGCCGTGCTTCCTGGCCTGGTTGACCCAACTGTCGCGCGTGCCGGGGCTCGAGTCGAACGGAAACGTTCCCGGCGCAGAGACCACAAGCGGCCACTGCTTCTTGGCCGTGTAGCCCGGCGGGACGTACATGTAGTAGTTGCGGCCGACCTTCTCCTGGCGGAATGAGAGTTTGCCCGTGCGGATCCTGCCGGACGAATCCACATGGCGATCCGCAGCCAGAAGAGCGACCGAGAGCACGGCGACCAGCGGAATCAGCAGCAACGGCCGAACGCGGCGGACCGTGGACTGTTGCAGCATACGCATCGTTTCTCCTCAAACGCCCTGGGCAAGACCGACAGAATAGTCGCAGGCGGAGCCGACTTCAAGGGGAAAACGTAGCGGGAGTCGGCCCTGCGAGGAAAGACGCCCCGCGGCCCGGCCTATTCGCGCCCTACGCCGGCGGACCGCCATTCCCTCACCGGACATCCTCGCGCCCGTCGTGGACCTCGGCCATGATCTCTCGCCCACCGGCATCGAAAAGCCGCTCCGCCACCCGCCGACCAAGGTCGTCAGCTTCCGCCGCAGCCCCGGCTGACTCATCCCGCACCAGCCGCCGGCCGTCGGGCGACGCGACCAGGCCGGTGAGCGTCAACTCATCCGGCCCGGTCATCCGGCCGAGCGCCGCGACCGGCGTCCGGCATCCGCCACCCAGGTGAGCAAGCAACGACCGCTCCGCCGCGACGGCCCGGCGGGACGGCACGTGGTCAAGCGGCTTCAGCAGGTCAGCCACGGTGGCATCGGCCTCGCGGACCTCCAGCCCCAGAGCCCCCTGCCCCGGCGCGGGTAGCATCCGATCGACATCCAGCACTTCCATGGCCTCGGTCAGGAGCCCGATGCGAGCCAGCCCCGCACGGGCCAGCACCACGGCATCCACCCGGCCGTCGCGGACCTTGCGCAGCCGCGTGCCAACGTTGCCCCGAATGTCCTCGAACACCAGGTCTTGGCGCACGGCCCGGAGCTGCGCCCGGCGGCGCAGGCTCCCGGTTCCCACGCGGGCCCCGGCAGGCAACAGGGCCATCGTCCGGCCGTCGCGCGTGACCACGACGTCGCGCGGATCCTCCCTGAGCGGAACGGCCGGCGCCAGGCACAGCCCGTCGGCCAGCGTGGTGGGCACATCCTTCAGGCTGTGCACCGCCAGGTCGATTCGTCCCTCGATGAGCGCCAGTTCCAGTTCGCGGGTGAAGACGCCCGTGGCCCCCATGGCGGCGATGCTGGTCGAGGCGTCCCGGTCGCCGCGCGTCCGCACCGTCTCGATGCGGAAGCGCCGATCCTCGCGGGCCCGGCAGAGGGCGTGCATGACCGCCAGGGCCTGGGCCATGGCCAGGTCGCTGCCCCGCGTGCCGATGATGATCTCTCGCTCAGCGCCGATACCGCACCTCTCTCGTCCGGCCTGAAGGCCGCGCGCCGCAACACGCAAGGGACGTTGCGCTACCCCAGTATAGGTCGGGGCTTTCGGTTTGACAACGTTCCTGGAGCCCCCTAGACTGCTGACCCGGCGGCGACGGGCGCAGCGATCCGGAGCGCCCGGCAGCCACCACCCGAACGGAACCCTTGGCCCAACGATGTGTCGAGCACAAGGAGCGAACCATGGTGCTGGCCCAGGAAGCGACGAGTTGGATTGACAAGGTCGACTGGCGATCGCTCATTGTCCTGCTTCAGGTGGTCATGCTGGGCTACCTGGTGTTCGCGTTTCGCCGGATCGCCCGCAACCAGGTGGAACTCGCCGAATACCTCAAGCGGATGCTGGAAAAGAACGAGTAACACGCTCGGGGCACTCCGGAGTCCACTCCGGACGGTCGCAAGTCCGCCCGCACCGGCCGGCGGACCCCGGCGCTGCCCGTGAAAGATCAAGAAAGGCGCACGATGCTGGACATCACTCTGATTCGGACCGATCCCGAGGCGGTGAGGCGCAGCCTGGAACGCAAGGGCGAGGCAGCCGACGTCGACCGACTGCTCCACATCGACACGCGGCGCCGCGCCCTGGTCACCGAACGCGACGAGATGCGCAACCGCCGGAATGCTCTCTCTAAAGAGGTCGGTCGCGTCAAGTCGGCCGGCGGCGACGCCGACGACCTGATGGCCGAGAGCAAGTTGCTCGGTGAGCGGATACGAAGCATCGAAACCGACCTGGCCGATGCCGACCAGGCCCTGCAGGACGCCCTGCTCAGCACGCCGAACCTTCCGGCCGACGACGTGCCGGACGGCTCAGGCCCGGACGACAACGTTCTGGTTCGAAGCTGGGGCGAGCCCGCCGAATACGACGTCGAGCCCCTGCCGCACTGGGACCTCGGCGAGAATCTCGGCATCCTCGACCTGGCCCGCGGAGCGAAGATTGCCGGCAGCGGGTTCCCGCTGTTCGTCGGCCAAGGAGCGCGGCTCGTGCGGGCCCTGTTCACGTGGATGCTCGACGTCAATACCGGCGAGCACGGGTACACCGAGGTGTGGCCGCCGGCGCTGGTCAACGCCAAGTCGATGACCGGGACGGGCCAGTTGCCGAAGTTCGAGCAGGAACTCTATCGTCTGCGCGACGACCCGTACTACCTGATCCCGACGGCCGAGGTGCCGGTGACGAACCTCTACCAGGACGAGGTGCTGACGGAGGCCGATCTGCCGATCTGCCACACGGCCTACACGCCGTGCTTTCGTCGCGAGGCCGGCGCGGCCGGCAGCGAGACGCGCGGCATGATCCGCGTCCACCAGTTCGACAAGGTGGAGCTGGTCAAGTTCACGACGCCGCAAGCCAGCCCCGACGAGCACGAGAAACTGACCCGCGACGCCGAGGAGCTGCTTGAGCGGTTGGGCCTGCCTTATCGCCGCATGCTCCTGTGTGCCGGCGACATGTCCTTCAGCGCCGCCAAGTGCTACGACCTGGAGGTGTACGCCGCGGGGTGCGACCGCTGGCTCGAGGTATCGAGTTGCTCGAACTTCGGCGACTACCAGGCCCGGCGGGCCAACATCCGCTACCGGGACTCGGACGGCAAGGTGCGCTTCGTTCACACCCTGAACGGCAGCGGCCTGGCGCTGCCCCGGATCTTCATCGCCATCCTGGAGAACGGCCAGCAGGCCGACGGCACCGTTCGGATTCCCGAGGTGCTGCGGCCATACATGGGCGGCCGGGACGTCATAGGCAAGTAGCACGATCGGTGCAAGCGCAAAACCAGAGGCGGCGACTCGGCCAGTCGCTCGGGTCGCCGCCTTGAGTGCGCGCCGTGGATGTTCAGGCCCCGCCAAGCCACTCCGTGAGGGCCAGCAGGACAACCGCCAGCACCAGGACCAGCAGCGCCGTGCTTCCCACGAAGTGCAGTGTGCCCTTGATGATGTCGCGCGGCTTATCGTATTGCGTGGTCTTGTAGACGGTGCCGATGACGAAGGCCAACGGCCAAAAGTACCACAGGGCATTGGACGCCGCGAAAAGCCTGGCCAGGAACTCGCCCATCGGTCACTCTCCCTCCGCGTGCGTCGGCCGGCGGATGTTGTTGGCCACGATGTACGCGTCGAGCATCACCAGCAGGTTCAGGAGGCCCGCCACCAGCGTGTAGACGCCGCCGCTCTGGTAGCTCTGGGCGACGCGGTCGACCGGCCCCTGGACCGACTTGCCGATGAGGTTCGTGGCCACGGTCATCAGGCCGCCCGGCGCCTGGCCGATGAACATCCACGAGTCGTCCATGTCGACGACCTTGCACTGCCCCAGGATCCAACCCGCCAGGAACAGGCCGACGATCAGGACAAAGAAGGTGACGGCCTTGCCGGGACGCCCCAGGTACCAGTGCCCCAGCCCGGGCACCGCCCAGGCGAGGACCACCGAAAGGACCCAGGATTTCGTGGGATCGTCTGACTGGCTCATTGGCTCTCCTGCCGGTGTTGAGAGGCCGGCTTCGGGGTCTTGCCTCGGGCGCGGCGCCGTTCGGCGTCGAGCACGATCGGGGCCATGAAGTGCTTCACAAAACCCGAGCTGCTCGCGCCAAGATGATCGCCCACGTGGCCGAAGATCACGTACGCCGGGTTCCATGGCATCTCGACGAGTTTCTCTTTGTAGAGCCGCTTGGCGGTCTCCGTGGCCTCCTTGGGAACACTGAAGCCGCCGATGCCTGCCGAGACACCGGTGCCGCGGTCCACGGTGCCCGCCATGCCGACACCAACGCCGAGGACAACGACGTCGGCCACACTGCTGAAGTTGGTGATCTCGTTTCGCACCCGCCGGAGGGCCCGCGTGAGGTCGTAGTTGTTATTCACGCTCGACGCCAGGAGGCACGCGCCGTCAACCGATCGGCCCAAGGGCAACTGCTCCAGGGCAAAGACGACGATCCCCGTGCCGGCGCTCAGACCGATCAGGTGCACCGGCCGCGCAGGGTGCTCGCCCATGTACCGCAGGAGGCGGGCCGACAACTGCCCGGCCACACGCCGGTTTCGCTCGATGTTCTGCTGGTCCTCCAGCACGTCATGGCTGCCCGTCCACTCGAAGACCTCCAGGGCGTGGCCCACGCCGCCCTGGTCGAGCCCCTGGCAAATCTGCCGTGGCGCCGACGTGATGCAGCCCGCGCCGCCCAGGATAACCACCAGCCCCTGCTGGTATCGCTCGGGCGTCGTGTAATCGGCCGCACTGCAGCCGCCCACGGCGACCGCAGCCATCAGCACCGGCACCAGCCAACTCCGATACCTCACGGTTCGCCTCCTTTGCCGACCAACGCCGCGCCGGACGCCTGGGGAGTGTCCTCGGCGTTGCCGGTGACAGGTTTGAAGATCGCCGGGGGCTCCTCGCCGCGGAGAACCGGGGCAATGAACTCCCGGGCGAAGGCCGTGCTGCTCCATCCCATGTGCCCGCCCAGGTGCCCGGTGGCCAGCAGCTTGGCGTCCCACTTGGCCTGGCGCAGTCGCCGGTAGTCCGCCCGGTCGCCCGGCGAGAGGTCCTTCGGCACCTGGAACCCGACGAGACCTGCCGAGAGCGTGTGCTTGCGGTCCATGGTTCCGAAGATGCTGGTTCCCGTTCCCATCAACGGGAAGTCGGCCGGCGAACTGGTCGCCAGACAATACCGGCGAACGTGGCGCAAGGCCGGAGCCAGGTTCCGCCCGGGGTCCAGCGCGGGGGCCAGCAGAAACGCCGCATCGACCTGCGTGTCGGTACTCATCTGTTCCAGGGCGAAGACCACCATGCCCGCGCCGCCGCTGTGACCGATCAGGTACACCGGCCGGCCGGGATAGAACCGCTGGTAGTTCTCGACCATCCGGGCCAGCTCGGCCGCACGCTTGCGATTGCCCGTCTCATCGACCAGGTCGGCAATGAACATTCCCGCAGGTCCGTGGCCCCACTCGAAGATGTGGATGGCCGAGGCCACCCCGCCCTTGTCCAGGCCTTCGCGAACCCACTGCGGACCGATGTTGTAGCCGCCGATACCGTCCAGGCAGAACACCAGCCCCTGGTCCAGGCGCACAGGCGACAGGTAGTCCACACCGTTGCTGCACCCCGCGGCGAAGCAGACGGTCAGCACAGCGGCCAGCGAGACAGTGTGTCGAACTCCGGACATTGGCGGTTCAAGGCGCTCCACGTCTTGAGGGCTTCCCGGGCCAGACCCCGCGAGCAGCCAGGGAATCGGGAGTATATCGGCCGATGCGGCGCGCCGCAACCTTATTGACGTGTCGGCTATACGCGGTCGCGGAGTTTGGTGAACTCGTCGATCATGGCCATGAAATTGTCGTACGGCGTGCCGACGGCCACGCTGTGCGACGTGCCGAAGATGAACCCGGACCCCGGGGCACCGACCTGGACGGCCTTGCGGACCTCGCTGCGGACCTCGTCGGCCGTGCCGCTCTGAAGAACCTCCAGCGGCATGCCACCCCACAGGCAGAGCGCGTCACCGTAAGCGGGTTTCAACTCGGCCAGGTGCACCCCGGCCGTTGCCTGGAGGCTCTGGTAGGCATCGAAGCCCGCTGCAACGAAGTCGTCCAGCAGCAGCAGGTTGTTTCCGCAGGCATGCTTCAGGACAAACTGCCCTCGCTGGTGCAGGGTCTCGGTGCGCTCCTTGTACGCCGGGAAGCAGAACTCGTGCCACATGGCCGGGGAGATCATGGGGCCGGCCTTATAGGCGAAGTCGGCACCCCACATGACACCGTCCTGACCGTCTCGGATGGCCCACTGGTCCTTGGCGTCGGCCTTGCGGACCGCGGCCCGGATGGCCGCCTTGACCACCTCGGGCTGCTCGATGAAGGCCATGAGGCCGCGCTCCATGCCACCGAGCAACGTCCAGCCGGCCTCGCCGCCGTTGTGGCCGCACATGAACCGGTCCCCCGCAAACTCAGCGATCAGGGCATCGAGCACCTCGTAGCAACTCGGATCGGGAGCTTCCGGCGGCGGCGCATCGTCGAACTCCTCGACGGTCCACTGCCGCGAACGAGCCACGGGATCGTCCATGCACGTGATGTCGTTGGTGACCGAGGAGTACTTGTAGACCCGGCCCTGGCGGTCCTGCCACGTGTCGGCATCGACCTGCGTCGGCGAATCGCTGAAGTCGTAGTCCCTGGGCGGCAACAGGCTGGTGGCCATTGCCGCAGGATTCAGAATGTCGAAGCAGTCCATCTTGCGGTAGAACTCGATGTAGTCCTCCCGCCAGCTTTGGGCGAGCTCGTCGCGCCGGCCCTCCCAGAGGGCGATCATGGACCCCGCCTTGTTGCGGACAAACGTGTCGCGTCCGAGCACGGCGGCCACCGTGTCGTAGTCCACCGCGAACTCGCCGTAGGGAACGCGGTCCACCGGCTGGTGTCGCAGAGCTGCCATCACGCGTTCTCGACCGTTCACGACCGGGCTCCTTGCAGGTATGCCGCGTCAGCACAAGCACTTACGGCAACATATCGTACCAAGAAGCCGCACGGTGGCAAGTGGGAACACGACCGGAAACGGAAAGGACCGCTCACGGAACGGAACCGGCGATCTTCCGGGCCACCGGGGTGCGGGCGACACCCCACATGCTGGGGATCACCGCGGGAAGACGCCCATCATGTTGATCCAGAAAAGCCACCAGAAGAGCCAGATGAAAGATGGGTTAGACAAAATGATAACTGTTGCGTTTCTGTTTGGACTGGACAGGAAATCGTGGTATCTTTATTGTGCATGGTCGTGCAGTCCACAGGGCAACTGCGGCGCCTATCGTCGAGCGGTACTGAGACGTGATGATTCTTAACATGTGGATTCACAAGAGCGTACCAGCCGAGTGACGGCCGCCGATGGCTGCTGTAACTCGGCTGTTTTCATTGTCTGCTGCTGGCCGGCATTTGGGAGGACTGAGTATGGCGCGTGGCAAGGTGAAGTGGTTCAACGATCAGAAAGGGTTTGGGTTCATCGAGTCCCCGGAGACGGGGGGGGACGTCTTTGTCCACTATAGCGGCATCACTGCCGATGGGTTCAAGACGCTCGCCGAAGGAGATGAAGTCGAGTTCGAACTGACCCAGGGTCCCAAGGGACCCAAAGCTGAGAACGTGACGAAGATCGTGATGTAGGTCGTCGACAACTTGCACACCGGCCGCATGCAAAGAAGCCTCGCCCGGACCACCCGAGCGAGGCTTTTTCTTTTCCCGCCGACCACCCGGTGTCGCCCGACATGCCCACAGGCGTTCGGTGCACCTCATCACGACGGCAGTCAGGCCTTCCGCCGCGTCTGCTGGTCGAACGTCTTGACCATGCCCCTGAGTCGCAGCCAGGCGAAGACGACGTAGCCGGCCGCGGCGCCCAGCACGCCGACGTGCATCCCGAAGTAGCGATAGAACGCGGACAGTTGCACGGAATCGGAGAAGTTGAAGCTTCCCCTGAAGGCCTCAGGCAGGAAGCAGGCGTAGTTAGTCAGAAACGGGCTGGCCATGGCCGCAATCGGTCCGACCACCCAGATCAGGCCCGTGATCGAGCAGCAGCAGGTGAGTGTCGCGGCAACACCGAGGACGGTCAGCGCGGCGTAGATGGCGGCGGTCGCCGTCTTGCGGGCTCGGAGGCTGAAGGTCATTCCCAGGGTCACCATGGCCGAGGCCAGGCCGCCGGTGGCAATCAGCGGATAGATGATTGCCCGCAATGACCAGTCACTCCATTGGCTGTCGCGCGGCGCATATCCGGTAGGCACCGGCCTGCTGATTGCACTGGCCCAGTCCGGCGGAACCAGGTGGCTCAGGAGCCGCTCGACCGGCAAGCGGGCGATCAGGTACGACCCCAACGTCACCACCAGCATCATCGCCAGGAAGAGCCCCAGGTAACGGATGATGCCGAAGAGCTTGCCGTGAATGAAGTACCGCGGCGTGATGGGCGTGGCCAGGATCATGTCGAGCGTGCCCTGCTCCCGTTCGTAGGAGATGCTCGAGGCGGCCATGGTGGCGCCGACCATCAGGATGACGAACATCTGCGTCGTGACCACCACGAGAACGAATACCCTGGCGTCGTGAGCCCACCCGCCCGAGACCTTCAGCACGAGCACCACGTAGAGAGCCAGGACGCTGAACAGGATGTACAGGAACTGGACTACCGTTCGCCGCGCCGTTGCCGTCCGGGTCACCCGTTCGCGCCAGGCGATGGGGTTGTCCCAGACGGTCTTGGACTTGCGGTGCCGTTTGAGACGGAAGAAGATCGCTCCCGCGGCGACGGGCAGGGCCACGAGCAGCGAGATCGCAAGGCCCTGGGCCAGCCCGCGATAGTGGATCAGGGCGGTGCAGACGACGGCTGCGGCCGCGGCGATCCCGACAATGCACAGGGCCTGCCCCAGCCGACGGGCCAGGCCGCCGTAACCGCGAGCCAGCCGGCGAACCAAGACGGCCGCCAGAAGGATGATGACCACGCTCAGGCCGACGCTGTAGATCAGGTAACCGTATTCCGGGTAGTGCACCAGGAAATCCCAGAAGCCGAGTTCGCTCCACATGGGCCGCGTCACCTGCCCGCCCACCAGGGCCTGCTGGATCGCCGCAATGGGGTGCAGCCAGTCGAGTGATCCCTCGACGTAGCCCGGCACAATCGTCGTGAGGAACACGTGGTCGAGCATCCAGATGCCGACCATGTAGGCCGTGATGAACAGGAAGAAGCCGACCATGACGCGGCGCGTGCCGGTGGTAACAATGCTGACGGCGACGGCCACAGCCCCGGTCAGCAGGGCGCTGGACGCCGCGATGCCGTAGCTGAGAAACACGTCGGTGAGTTCGAACCCCCCGAAGTAGTACAGCAGGGCGAAGACCGGCAGCGTCGAGAACAGGATGGCCAGCACGAAGAACAGCCGCGACAGCAGCGAGCCCAGGACGATCTGGAGGTTCGACAGCGGCGTGGCCAGCAGGACGCCGAACGTCTGGGCGTCGCGCTCCTGGCTGATGGCCCCGGCCGTGTAGATCGGCGACAGGAACAGGATGAGCACCAGTTGCACGAAACTGATGTTCCGGAACAGGGCCTCACCGAGCTGTGCCAGCGCGGCCTCACCACTGTAGCTCGCCAGCTTGAGGAGCATCATCACGGTCAGGGCGATCAGGATGACGCCGAGGTAGACGGTGCGGACCCACACATGCCGCTTCTGCCGACCGGAGGTGTTCATGACCCGCATGAAGATGGGATTGACCATGGGCCAGCGCACGTGCGTGAGTCTCCCCTCCTAGGCGACGAGGCCTTCGGTCAGGCGCATGAACGCCGTTTCCAGGCTGGTCGGCTCCTCCTCGAAGAGGAGCAGGTTGCACCCGCGCTCCACGAGCAGACGGGCAAAGGCGGAGTAGTCGTCAACCTGGGCACCCAGGGCCACGCGGAGCACGTCGCCCTCCAAGCGGACCTCGGTCACCTGGGGCGCCGACTCGATGAGCTGCCGCGCCCGTTCGGGGCTGCCCGCGACGCGAATCCTCAGAACGGTCCGCTGGCGGACGCGACGCATCACCTCGTCCATGCTCCCCTGGAAGACAATCTTGCCCTGCTCGATGATGC
>Ga0272444_10005921_pt1 | contig 10532 bp, 10 predicted proteins | sample SSMForm13_FD_201033 | JGI IMG/M metagenome (GOLD analysis project Ga0272444, IMG submission 201033) | Marine sediment archaeal communities from Little Sippewissett salt marsh, Falmouth, MA, United States - SSM-Form-13 | ecosystem: Environmental > Aquatic > Marine > Wetlands > Sediment ...
TCAACGTCCTTGATGTATATCTGTGGGGATCCTGACCGGTTCGAGACAAAGGCAATGTGCCGGCCGTCTGGCGACCAAGTGGGGGAAACATCAATGCCCCAATGATCAGTCAATTTCTTGATAATCTTGCCGTTGCCAGTGAGAAGATAGACCGCCGGATTGCCTTCGTGTGACAAAGAGGCGGCTAGGGCGAACTGGCCCGGCACCCATGCTGGCGTAAGATTGGAACCCTTCAAGGCGATGACCGTCCCCTGTGGCTCCCTGATTTGCCTGATATAAAGGTCTGGTTTGCCGTGCCTGTAGTCTGTATAGGCGAGCCAATGGCCATCTGACGACCAGGCAGGAAACAGGGTGATGGCCCCTGTGTCGGTGAACTGTTTTGGGTTGTGGCCGTCAAAATCGGCAAGATAGATTTCCTTGTGTCCTGTTGTCGTGGATATGAACGCGATCTGGCTGTTAAAGATCCCTGCATGGCCTGTGAGACGACGGATCATGTCGTTACAGAACCGACGGATTATCCTCCGTTGGTCATCCAGATAGCCCACATATCGCTTGCCGATAATGAGACGGCCAGAAAAGGTGTCAAAGAGACGAAGCTCTACCGTGAGGCGGTCTTTTTCATACTTGAATCCGCCTTTGACCAAGAGTTCAGCCCCGACGTCAGTCCAATTCTTGAAGTTGATCTTGTTTTCAATGAGGCTGGCTTGTCGCGGATCTTCCAAAAAACTCTCCCGATTCAGTATCTTAAAGAAACCCGTAAAAGAGATGGTTTCTCCAAGGAGGTCGGCGAGGGTGTGGGCAAGTTCATCCGGTCTGTTTTCCGAACCTGAACCTTGGTCTTTGAAAAGCGGAACAGCCGTGGGGATTTTGCGAAGAGAAGGGGCCGTGATGTCGATATAGACACGGGCCTCACAGAAGGGAGGTAAGGCTAGGAAAACGAAAGCAAAGAGGGCAACTATGACACCTGTAAACAGGCGAGGGCTAAATCTTCGCATTTTCACCTCAAGGATGTCTCTTGAGTTCGGAGAGGTTGAACCTAAATCCCACCTCGTAATAGGGTTTGAGGAAGCCCTCCGGCAAGGCGGGTAAGGGGTTTGATTTTTTCACGGCCTTGTGGGCTGAATCGTCGAAATAGCTATTACCCGACCTCCTCTCGAACCAGACATCGCGGATTTCCCCATCCCTCATGATCTTCACAATAATGACGGCTTCCAGATCCGTGGGGCCGCCAGCCATTTGTTGAGAGAAGGCCCAATTCTTTGTAATTTGATGCCAGATTTCAGCATTGTAGATATCGAGAAGTTCCAGGTTTTTTTGACTGATCTGGGCTTTTGCCGTGCCGACGCCGGTCACGACCACACCGGCCTCCCCTTCCACGTCCTTTTTCAATTGATCGATGGCTTGCAGCACAGGTCGGGGCCTTGATTTACGGGCCTTTTGTTCAATTCTCTGGATGGCTTGGTTAATCACCTTGGATGCATTGTAGGTTTTCTTCTTGAGAGACTTTTTCACCTGTAGAGGTTGTGGCGCCAAGGACACCGCCTCCTTGGGTGCAGGGCCTTGCATATTCACCGGCTCAGCTTCAGGCTTAGCCTTTTCTTGTTTGGTCACCACACTCTCCTTCACCGGTTCAACAGGCAGTGGTCTTTCCATTTTTGGAGCTACGACCCTTGGCTGAACCTGTGGCGCACCTTGGGGAAGGCTCACTAAGTCCACCTCAACGGCGGCAGGGAGGTGGGGACGGACAAATTCGAGCTCTGGCAAGAAAACAACCCCGGATACCAGCAGCACATGGCAAAGGATGGAAAGGGCGATCATCCCGAGCCATGCTCGGTCTGAGTAAACGCCCCGGGTCAGGACTTGTGGATAGGCAACCATGAGCTCAACCCGCGTTGCTCACGATTTTGGGTGGATGAAAAGCTGCGGTCCCATATGACCGGAGGTCTGGGGAGGTGGATGCTTTCAAACATTATCTCTTCTTATCTGCCTCTTTCAAGGGTTCTGTAACCATCCCTAGCTTTGCCACCCCCGCCAGCTTCACCTCGGAGATCACACGGACTACGACACCATAGGGCACACGCTTGTCTGCCCGAAGGTAAACCTTCTGGTCAGGGCGGCCTTCCAAGATCTTTTCCATCTTTCCTTGAAGGGATTCCAGCGCCACCTGATAGTCATTGATAAAAATCTGCTGGCTCCGGTCTATGGAGATGACCAGATGATCCTTTTCTGCTGGCAGAGGCTTGGAAGTGGTCTGGGGCAAGGCAACGTTTACCCCTTGCATCATCATGGGGGCTGTGACCATGAAAATGATAAGGAGGACCAACATCACATCCACCAGGGGGGTAACGTTGATATCTGACATCAAGGGGCTGTTGCCGCTTCCCATAGCCATTCGCTAGTTCCCCTTACGTATGATCAATTCTCGCTCAACGAGGTTCAGGAAATCCGCCGAGAAATTATGCATTTCAGATTCCAGGACACGAACCTTGCTATTAAAATAATTGTAGGCGACCACGGCCGGTATGGCGGCAGCCAGCCCTGCAGCCGTGGCGATGAGTGCCTCAGAGATGCCTGGTGCCACCACGGCCAGACTGGCAGAGCCCCGAAGGCCAATGCCGCGAAAAGCATTCATAATCCCCCACACCGTCCCAAATAGCCCGATGAAAGGGGTGGTATTTCCGGTCGTTGCCAAAAAAGACAGGGCCCTGTTTAAGCCCGTGAGTTCCATATTGGCGGCTCGTCGAAGCGCCCGCTTGACATTGTCAACAGCGGCCACATCCTGGGTCGACCGACCCTCCCGTTCCCTTTCATCTTCTGCTGACGATGCTTGGGAGGTTTTGACTTTCTTGAGCTCAAGATAGGCGATACGAAACACCCGGGCCAGAGGGCTATACTGCAGTTGTTTTGAGGCTGAAAAAGCCTTAGAAAGGCTTTGCTTGTTCCAAAAGAGATCAAGAAAATAACCGGATTCTTTTCTGGCCTTTCTTATGAAACGGTATTTGTAAAATATAATGGCCCATGAGGTCACGGAAAAGAACAAGAGAAGCAACAAAACAAGACGGACCATGGGTCCGGCATTGAGGATCATTTGGACAATGTCACTGCTGCTAGAGAGGGGCATGATCGTTATTCAGTCCATCCAAGGGGTTATTGAACAGAGCCCAGACCTTATGGTTAAGACTAGGAATACAAAATACGAGGGAGAGCGCCAAGTGGTCTATGTCGTCACAGGGCTGTTTTTCGAACCCTCATGCACAGCCTTTCAACATGCAAACGGTAAATCCTATGCTCCCTTGAGTCACTCCCAATCGTTGGGCAAAACCGTCCAGGAGTTTGACATCGGCTGGACGTTACATAAGGTCTGGCGGGGTGTCAAGTCAATTTACGGTTGCGTTCATCGCGCCTATTGTATAGAAAATAGGGCTATAAAGGCCTGGTTGTTGGCCTTTGCAGAATGATCTTGAAGCTGCCCGGACACTCAACTTGATTGAAGATCCCTGCGGTTTCGATAAATAGGGAGGGGAAAGTTCCTTGGTGATGCGGTTTGATATGAGGAGGAAGCGAGCCGAAGGGAACTCGGATGAGCATGAGAGCCATTGCCAACCTGCTGTTTGAAGCGAGAATCTTGAAAAAGCTCCCGCGCTCCGGGTTTCACTTTTTGGGGTCAGGTCGCGAGTCTGTTGCTGAGCACGCCTTCCTGACCACCTTTATTGGGTATGTTTTGGCACAGAGTGTGCCGGACTTAGATCAACTCAAGGTGCTCCAAATGTGTCTGCTCCATGATCTTAGTGAAGCGCGGACCGGCGATCTCAACTATGTGCAAAAAAAGTATGTTGCGGCAGATGAGGCCAAGGCCGTGGCAGACCTTGCGCAGGATGTGCCATTTGGTGGCGGTATGGCGGAACTTTTGCGGGAGTTCAATGCCTGCGAAACGCTGGAAGCACAGGTCGCCCGCGATGCGGATCACCTTTCCCTCATATTAGAATTAAAGGCGCTTTTGGATTTGGGGTACCATGGGCCGGAGACCTGGTTGCCTCATGTCATCGGCCGCCTCCGAACCGAGGCCGGCCAAGCGTTGGCGCAAGACGTCTTGAAGACCGCCTCAGATGCCTGGTGGTTTGAGGAAAAGCAAGGCCCTGGTCAAGAGAGGCATGATTGAACGGCCTACTGCCCGCAAGGCCTGATCTTTAGTCGGGGGACTTCCTATAGGACGGGTTGTCCCTCGACGACAAGGGGCCTGTTCTTGGAGCGAGCGCGTTGACCGGGTGTCGGGGAGTCAAATGTGATGACCTTGGAATCCATTATAGGCCAGGAGCGTGCCATTCGCCTGCTGAGCCGAATGCTTCACAATGATCGACTTGCCCACGCTTTGCTCTTCACAGGCATTGATGGCATTGGCAGACAAACAACGGCCAAGGCACTGGCCATGACCCTCAACTGCGCAAGACCTGTTGGCGAGTCGGCGTGCGGCATGTGTCCATCTTGCCAAAAGGCGATTGCGGGCAATCACCCCGACATGATTGTTATCAAGCCAAGTGGTGCCTTCATCAAGATTGACCAGGTGCGATCGTTGCGTCAGCACCTGAGGTTTGCCCCTCTTGAGAAAGGGCGTCGGGTGATTATCATCAATGATGCGCAAACCATGAACGCTGAGGCGGCCAACGCCATGCTGAAAATCTTGGAAGAACCCCCCAATGATACACACATTGTCCTCACCGCATCCCAGGGCACAGACTTGTTGCCAACCATTGTCTCAAGGTGTCAGAGTATCACTTTCAGGCCCATTCCCGTTGCAAAGATCGCAGACGTGCTTGTTGCCAAGGCCAACCTTGATCAAGACACGGCAACCGCTCTTGCCATATTGGCCAAAGGAAGTCTGGGGAGGGCGTTGTCTGGGGATGCGAGCCAATGGATGGCCTGGCGGAAAGAGTTACTGGAGCGGATCGGGTCGATTTCAACGGAAACGACAACGGGACTTTTTGTGTTTGCCGAGGCCATGGCCCGTGATAAGGCCAAGTTGGGAGATGCGTTGGATTTGATGACGACTTGGTTTAGAGATGTCCTCATGTGCAAGCTTCAGCCCGAAAGAATCCTCAACGGGGACTTTATGAAAGATATACAAGGGGCATCGCAACATCTTTCCGTGGATGAAATCTTGGAAAAAATGGAAACGGTTTTTGCTGCACAATCGGCGATTTCAAGGCGTGCCAATCCTCGGCTGGCCTTAGAGGTCATGATGCTCCGTCTGCGTTGATGCAACCCCAAAGGCGACTGGCTGCATAGCGGGGCGCCCCTTGGGTTTATGGAATAGGAAAGGCAAAACATGTCGAAGATTGTGGGAATAAGATTCAGCCCCCAGGGCAAGGTCTACGATTTTGATGTGGGGCACTTTGTCCTTTCCCCTGGCAGTCGGGTGATTGTAGAAACGCAACAGGGTCTGGGGCTTGGCACCGTTGTGACCCCTCCTAGGCCTGCGGGACTCCGGCAGTCCAAGGCTCCCTTGAAAAAGGTCTATCGCCTGGCCAATGATGAGGATGTGAATCAGCACGGGAGAAATCTCGAACTGGCGAAAGCCGCACAGGTGTATTGCCTGGAATGTATCAAGACATTGGGACTTGGGATGAACCTTGTATCTGTTGAAAATCTTCTCGACGGGACAAAACTCATTTTCTACTACACAGCCGACGGCCGCGTCGATTTTCGAGAGCTGGTTAAGATGCTCGTCAAGCAATACAGGGTGCGCATTGAGATGCGGCAGATCGGGGTCCGTAATCGAGCCAAGATGTGTGGGGGAATCGGACGGTGTGGCCATGAACTATGTTGTAGTCGATTCATTAATGATTTTCAGCCAGTATCGGTTCGCATGGCTAAAGAGCAAGGCTTGTCACTGAATCCTACCAAGATTTCGGGGCTATGCGGCCGACTCATGTGCTGCCTGGGCTTTGAACATGAAACCTATTGCCACCTGAAGGGGAAGTTTCCGGCTTTCGGAAAAATGGTGGAGACGAAGCGGGGCCGGGGCAAGGTGGTTCGTCAGAACGTGTTGAAGGAATCCATCACGGTGCGCCTCGACGAGAATGGAGAGGTCGATGTGGGTCTGGACGAGATTAATAGGGGGGCCGACAGCACTCCATAGAGCACTGCTGGTCATGGGTGACCTTGGGTCCTGCTGAGACGGCGTGACCTTGATCTCATAAACACAGCCTTAAGAGGAGAACTCATGTCAGAACCATTTTATGTCACAACTCCTATCTACTACGTGAATGCTAGACCTCACCTGGGTCATGCTTACACGACGCTGGTGGCCGATGTGGTCAATCGCTTCCGCCGCATGTGTGGCCAGGAGACCTATTTCTTGACGGGCACTGACGAACATGGCGACAAAGTGGTCCGCGCTGCCAAAGATGAAGGATTGAGCCCGTTGGCCTATGTCAATCAAATCAGTCAGCTTTTCAGAGACTTGTGGCCCGAACTGGGCATCGCCTACGACTATTTTGTGCGCACCACAGACCCTGCTCATGTGAAAGTCGTTAGGGATGTCCTGCAAAAGATCTATGACGCTGGAGATATCTACTTCAGTGAATATGAGGGGGCTTACTGCTTTGGCTGTGAGCGGTTTTATACGGAACGGGAACTCGTGGGAGGGCGGTGCCCTGACCACAAGACCGTTCCAGAGGTCATTAAGGAGTCCAACTATTTCTTTAGAATGAGCCGTTACCAGGACTGGCTGATCGATTACATCAACACGCATCCGGATTTCATTTCTCCAGTGCGTTATCGAAATGAAGTGCTTGCCTTTTTGCGAGAACCCCTGGAGGATTTGTGCATATCTCGCCCCAAGAGCCGGCTGCAATGGGGTATTAGCCTCCCTTTTGATGACCAATACGTGACCTATGTTTGGTTCGATGCCCTTCTGAATTACGTTTCGGCCCTCGGATACCCGGATGGTGATGGTTTCAAGAAATTCTGGCCCGCGGTCCACCACCTTGTCGCCAAAGATATTCTTAAACCCCATGGCATCTATTGGCCCATTATGCTGAAGGCCGCAGGGATTCCTCTGTACCGCGCACTTCATGTCCATGGTTATTGGAATGTGGATGAAGGTAAGATGTCCAAGAGTCTTGGCAATGTGGTAGATCCCTTGGCCCTAAAGGGTGTCTATGGCGCAGATGCCTTTCGGTATTTCCTGCTCCGTGAAATGGTTTTCGGCCTGGATTCCAGCTTCAGCGAAAAGGCTCTGGTCCAGCGCATCAACGCTGATTTGGCCAATGACCTTGGGAATCTATATAGCCGCAGCCTGACCATGGTCCATAAGTACTTCAAGGGGATTGTACCGAAAAGCGAAGGGGCCCCAGAAAGCAGTCTTGATCTGGATGTCCAGCTCGATGCCTCCAAGGCCCTGGAAGCATACCAGAAAGCCATGGAGGACTTTGCCTTTCACAAAGCCCTGATTGCCCTTTGGGAGTTCATTAACCAAATCAACAAGTACATAGACCTCACCGCACCGTGGGAGCTTGCCAAGAAGAAGGCCCAGCACTCCCAGCTTGGTCTGGTCCTGTACAACGTTTTGGAAAGCCTTCGTATGATTGCTGGACTTGTCTATCCATTCATGCCGAGAACTGCCCAGGTCATGCAAGAACACTTAGGCATGACCTTTGCCGATGGCTTTCAGACATGGGGGGATCTCAGAGTTTGGGGAAAAACAAGGCCTGGAACGACACTCCCAAAAACAGTGACCCTCTTTCCAAGGATTGACCTGCAGGAAGAACAAGGGCGGGGTGGTGAGATGGTGTCTGAGGAGGAGGGACCGGCTCCCGAGAAACCCGAAATTTCTATGAAAGCCTTTCAGAAGGTTGATCTCCGGGTTGCCACCGTGGTTGCCGCAGAGCCCATACCAAGATCCCAAAATCTCTTGAAACTGAAGGTGGATACTGGGGAAGAGCGGGTCATTGTTGCAGGCATTGCAGAAAGCTACCAACCTGAAGAGCTCCTGGGAAAGCAAGTCATCATCGTGGCCAATCTCAAGCCGATGAAATTGATGGGTGTCCTTTCACAAGGCATGCTCTTGACAGCCGCAGATGGGACGTCCTGTGCCCTGGTCACCCTTGACAGCCCTTCTGAGCCAGGCACCCCACTGGCTTAGCGAGAGGCGTCGTCCAGCTATTGTCGCGAAGTTGATATCAAAGATCCCTTCAGCTCGCTGCAGGGATCTTTAATTTTAGGAGGTCGGCCATTTGCGTGAGAGCAACGGACAGACAGCATCTGTGACAAAGAACGCTCATACCTATCCACTGACTTTCGAAGATAAAGAGGTGACGCTCATCGGGACTGCCCACGTGTCCCAGGAGAGTGCCGACTTGGTGAGCCGGGTCATTGAAGAGGAAAAGCCGGACACGGTTTGTGTGGAGCTCTGTCCATCCCGATATCAAGCGATCACCCAAAAGGACCGATGGCGGAACACCGACCTTGTGAAGGTGATCAGGGAAAAGAAGGCCTTTGTTCTCTTGTCCAATTTGATGCTCTCGTATTTTCAAAAGAGAATTGGTCAGAAGTTCGGTATCAAACCGGGCGAAGAGATGTTGCGGGCGATACAGGCGGCGGAAGCAACGGGGGCCCGGATTCATCTAGCGGACAGAGATATACGCACCACCCTATCAAGGACCTGGCGTCTCATGGGCTTATGGACCAAGATGAAGCTCTTGGCCCAGTTTCTCACCTCACCAGGGGCATGGGATGACATCGAAGAAGAAGAGATTGAGAGAATGAAGGAGATGGATGTCCTGGAGACCGTGCTTTCGGAAATCGGGGAAGCCTTTCCTGAAATCAGGGGCGTTTTGATCGACGAAAGAGACCAATACCTGGCCCATGAGATCAGAACGGCGCCAGGCAAGAGGATTGTTGCCGTGGTTGGGGCGGGGCATGTTCCCGGTGTACAGCGGTGCTGGGAGCAACCCGTGGATATGGATATGCTGAGGCAAATTCCTCCCAAAGGCAGGTTGTCCAGTGTGCTTAAGTGGGGGCTTCCCATACTCATCGTAGGGCTGATCATTGTTGGCTTTTTCACGGCGGGCATGGCGGCCGGGACCCATATGATCAAATGGTGGGTGCTGGCCAATGCCGTCTTGGCCGGCCTTGGCGCTGCCACTGCCCTGGGCCATCCGCTGACGGTGCTATCCGCCATTGTCGCCTCTCCCATTACCTCGCTCAACCCCATGATTGCGGCGGGCTGGGTTTCCGGTCTGGTCGAGGCCCTTGTAGGGAAACCCAAAGTCAGGGATTTTGAACGCCTGTCTGAAGACATATCGTCTCTAAAGGGCTTCTGGAAAAACAAGATTACGCGGATACTTTTGGTTGTGGCCTTTACGAATGTGGGCAGTGCATTAGGAACCTTCGTGGCCATCCCCCTGATCCTTCGAGCATTCGCATAGGTTGAAGACCTGATACCCGAGGAGCATCCCTTGAAAGCCGAAGATTGCACGCTCATAGAGATCAAGCAGCCCATACGGGGCTTTGATCGCTTCATCGGTGCTTGGGTCTATCGGGGAGACGTCCATTTGGTGGTGGATGTGGGGCCAGCCAATTCAGTGCAAAGGCTGATAGAGGCCTTAGCGAAAATGAATGTGGACAGGGTGGATTACGTCCTGATTACCCATATCCATATTGATCATGTGGGTGGGCTGGCCGGATTTCTGGACTCTTTTCCCATGGCCCAAGTCGTATGTCACGACAAAGCCGTCAAGCATCTGGTCGATCCTTCCAGGTTATGGGAAGGTAGCCGAAAAGTCCTTGGCGAGATGGCTGATGCCTATGGGCCCCTCAAGGGGGTGAGAGAAGACGTGTGTATCCCACACACTCAGGCTTGCATCAAAAACCTGACCGTCATTGAGACACCGGGGCATGCGTCCCATCACCTGAGTTTCAGTTACAGGGGACATCTCTTTGCCGGAGAGGCTGGCGGGAACTACCTGTCTGTGGCGGAGAGGGATTACCTGCGCCCAGCCACCCCTCCCAGATTCTTCCTAAAAGTCTTCCTGGAGACCGTGGATCGATTGATGGCCCTAGAAGATCAGCACATGTGCTATGCTCATTTTGGCGACGCCCCAAGCTCCCGTCAGATGTTGAAAAGGTTCCGGGCCCAGGTCTTGAGATGGCAGGACATCGTTCAGAAAGAGGTGTCAGCCGGTCCGGAGGATCTGATCACAAGATGTGTGGACCGTCTCCTGGAAAAAGATCCTGACCTCAGGGCCTTTGAGTTCATGGACCCTGACACACAGGCCAGGGAGAGGTTTTTTATGGCCAATTCGGTGAGGGGCTACATAGGATTTCTGGAGGCGGCGGCTTAAGTGGCCTCATTGTCGACGTTTTCGCCCACAGGCAGGTGAAGGAAGACCTTCGTCAGGAAAAAGCTGCAATTTCCCGCGTATTTTAAGGAGGCTGGGCATGAAGGCAAGTCAAGGGCACGTGGGCCGGGTTTTTGTCATAAGGCTTGAGGATGGCGATAGGGTGCCCGAGTGCATTGAACGTTTTGCCAG
>Ga0272444_10005922_pt1 | contig 10530 bp, 7 predicted proteins | sample SSMForm13_FD_201033 | JGI IMG/M metagenome (GOLD analysis project Ga0272444, IMG submission 201033) | Marine sediment archaeal communities from Little Sippewissett salt marsh, Falmouth, MA, United States - SSM-Form-13 | ecosystem: Environmental > Aquatic > Marine > Wetlands > Sediment ...
CAAGCGTCAAGCGATCGAACACGATTAGGAAGAGGGAGCGACGAAACCTGAAGCCTCGAAAGAACGAGTTCCGCCAAAGTGGCAGATAGCGCGATGCATTTCCCGATACTACGAACGTGAGGCCCGCAAACCGCCTCTTCGGCTCTCTTCGATCCCAATTCGCCGTCGGCCCGATTGAGACCCACCGGATGGGATATTCCGGAGAAGGCGAACCATCTCCATTGCCTAGGCCGCCTCAGGAGCGAACTGATCCAAGCTGTCGGAGTACGTCACGAAGCGAAACCGGAGAACATCTCCTTCGCACAGAACCGTCACACTCGGATGAATAAGCGGATGTTCGATCGGTGCGCCGTCGCGGATCCGCTGGCGAAACTCTGGCACGGCGTCGGCCGCCAGTGACACGACGTGGAGCCATCCGATGGTGAACGGAACGGGATACTGCTTGAAGAACTCGTAGTGCTCGCGGCGCACCCAGTTGTCAAGATCGATGATCATTGGTTGGCTTTCCATCACACGCACCTCCAACCAACGACAGTTCCCAATGCGCAAGAACTCGAAGCAAGTTTAGTAGCGCTGTGAGTCAACAACTGCGAGAGTTGGGATTGCCCTGCAGCAAAGGAGGTGCCGGAGCGCGACAGCGTGTGCTCACCCGGCATTCGTCCGCGGAGATTGAGGTCCAAGAGGGTTCAGAGAGCCGGAAGCTCAATGAGATACCTGCTCGAAAAACCTCAAGAGCAGGGACGTTCTGGAGCCTGGGGAACTGAATGCAGAACGGATCAGCAAGGCAGGAATTGCGGCATTGTGTTCGGGCCAGAAGCAAGACCACAGTCAAAGTTATGCATCCTGTCGATGGAGACGAACGATGAATGTCGAGCCTTGTCCAGGCTCGCTCTCGACTTTGATTGATCCGCCATGCAGCTGAACGATCTGCTGGCAAATTGCCAGACCGAGACCTGAGCCGCTTGCTTCGCTTCCGCGATGCCGAGATGAATCCAGGCGCACGAACCGCTCGAAGACTCGGTCAAGATGCTCGGCGGCAATCCCGATGCCGCTGTCCCGCACCCGGAGCACCGCTTCTGCCCCTTCCGCAGCGACAGACACCCAGACAGAACCTCCTCGTTCCGTGTAGCGAACCGCGTTGTCCACCAAATTGACAACGAGTCGGCGAATCCTGACGGGATCGCCGGCAATGCGGATGGTGTCCGTCTGAGAGGACAGCTCCACTCCACGCTCTTTCGCAAGCGGCTCCAGCGCAGTCAAAACCTCACCAACGATCGATCCGAGGTCGACAGCGCTGGTTTCCAGATCCTCCCGATCGAGCGAATCTCCGCGGGCCAGGGTCAGAAGCTGATTGACGAGTCTGTGCATCGAAGATGACTCTTCCGCGATAGTCGCCAAAGCATCCCGATAGGCCTGGGTGTCTCTTTCCCGCCTGAGGGCCAACGTCGCCTCAGCTTCAATCACCGAAAGCGGAGTTCGCAGCTCATGAGATGCATCGTCAGTGAACTGTCGCTGCCGCGCAAAGGCCTTCTCGAGCCTGTCAAGCATGGAGTTGATCGTCTGTGCAAGTCGTCCAAGTTCATCGCGTGATTGCACGGGCACACGTTTCGCAAGATCCGTCTCTTCTATGGCACGCGTCGCTGCAATGATCCTATCCACGGGCTTGAGGGCACGCCGGACGAGAAACAGCCCACCGATTCCCGACAGAAGAAGCGTAAGCGGAGCCGCTATGAGCAGCGTATTTCGAAGAGTGCGTAATGCGTAGACCATGTCATCAGTCGGCCGCCCCACGACGACGACGGCTGTTTCCGCCTCAATATCGAGAGGCTGTTGCGATTCGCGAGGGGGAGCGGACCCTCTGATCGCCGGATCGGGGGGGGGAATCGGCAAAGATTGAGGCACCAAAGGAGCAAGAAGGTAGCGGACCTGGGGCCCATCTTCGTGATCGACCGTCACGTAGATCGCTGTACCTGTAGCCGATGCGTCCAGGACTGACGTAGAAATCGTGTCATCACTGAGTCGGTATCCGATGGCCGTCCACCCCTCTTCTGCCAGGATGTAGGCCCCATTAATCTCCCCGAGCGGCACACGGGGCGGGTCAACCGTGAGCATTCCGATGAAATCCGGCTGGCCCATCACCTCTTCCAGACGATGAGCAAGCGCCTTGTCGAGAGACACAGCTAGAGTGTGCCTCAGTGTCGCGTAGACGCCGATGCACATCGCGATGAGTAACACCGCAAGGACGACCAGATACCATCCTGTGAAACGAGCGCGAATCGAACGGAAAAGGCTCACTGAACCCTCAATCGGTACCCTGCGCCGCGTACGGTTTCGATCATGCTCGAACCTTCACCAGAGTCAATCTTCGAGCGCAGCCGTCGGACATAGACATCCACAAGGTTTGAGACGGAATCGAAGGCGTTGTTCCAAGCATGTTCCTCGATCATTCCGCGAGAAACCACAACGTCGGGGTTGCGCATCATGTACTCGAGGATCGCGTACTCCTTCGCGGTGAGGACGATCTCAACACCGCCACGTGTCAGCCTGCGTGTCACGGTGTCAAGACACAAGTCACCGGCCCTCAGTTCGGCAGATCTCGACGGTGACTGCCGGCGAGTGAGCGCGCGTACGCGCGCGACCAGTTCATCGAAGGCAAACGGCTTCACCAGGTAGTCGTCAGCTCCCGTATCGAGCCCGGCCACACGGTCAGCTACCGCGTCCCGAGCCGTGAGCATCAGAATGGGAGTCCTGAGACCGTTTTCGCGAAGCGTGCGGCAGACACTGAGGCCATCCTGCACCGGCATCATGATGTCAAGGACAATCAAGTCATAGTCATTGATCTCGGCGTAGTACTGGGCCTCCTCCCCATCATGGGCTACGTCCACCGCGTAGCCTTCTTCCGTCAGGCCGCGACTGACAACCGCGGCCAGGCGTTCGTCGTCATCGGCAACTAGGACTCGCATGTCGCTCTCCTCCATGCCGTAAGTATAGGCGTCTAGACAACCAGAAGATGAACACACCCACGCGACGGGCGCATTCGAGGAAGCAGATCCACCGGATTGACCCAATCCACTCTCCGAAGATGGCGCCGGTGGTAGGGTCCGGGGCACAGCCTGCCGGAGCAGGCCGTGCGCTCTTCGGACCCTCAGTGGGTCAAGCCGCCTCACGATCTGGCAATCGTCAAAGGGCAGACTGCAACAGGACGGCCACTGGTTTGAGCCGCAGGCTACACTCATTGGGGCCGCCGGAATCCGCCGCTGCCTTTGTGAACCCGAAATGCTCACGTTTCCTCCGTTGGTTCGCCGTGTTGTGAGACCCGTTTTCGTCCAGCTCTAGAAGACATTCTGAGCAAGACCCTCGTCGTCACAGATAATCACCGTAGCCTTATCGATATGGGGATGTGCGCTGAGGGTTCGCGAGAACGCCATCAGATCAGATGAGCGTTTTGGCTTCACCAAGAACGTCATCTCCAGGCGGTCGCCATCTTGGACACTTCGCGTGTTGATCAATCGATGATCTCGCAAGTATTCGCCGAAAGCCTTCTCGTGGTATCGAACGTCTCCCTGCTCGGTGGTTGGCACCGTAAACTTGACCAGCGTCTCACCCTTGGCACGCATTCCGATTCGCGAGTAGCGGATTGCGACCATGAAAATGCCGATCAAGCCCACGCCAAGGGCGGTCTCACCGAACATGCCCACGCCGATGCCCATGCCCGCCGCCAGAGAGAGGAAGATGAACGCAGCGTCCTTGGCGCTCTTCACGGGCGTTCGGAAGCGGATGACAGCCAGTGCACCCACGAGCGTGAACGCTCGTGCAAGTTGGTTCGAGATCACAAGCATCACCAGGGACACGATCATCGCGAGGTAGAGAAGGGTGTGCTGGATCGATACCGAGTAACTTCCAGGCGGAGTGGAAAGCCGATAGACGAGAGCCACGTACATCCCGAGAGCAAGGCTCATCGAGATGATGGTCAGTGTGGTTTGCCAGTCAAAACTGAACGCTTCATAGAACGTTGACATGATTCCATCCTTGTTTCTTGGTGGGATTCTCGCCGAGCAGTTGTGCGATGCTCAGTGCGTACTTCGAGCACGCTTGGCGTTGAAGTCCGTGGGCGTTGATGAGCCGGGAAAGGAAGAGCGGAACAATCTCGTTGAACTTGACCTCGAGGATCGTCCAGCCGTACAGAAGAGGAACGAGTTCGGCCTCGCTGTAGAGTTCTTTGATCTCCGGGTACAGCTGCACCCGGAGATTCCGATCGAAGGTAACCCGAACCGTGTCCTGTTGGCCGGGCCAGACATAGGCGATGCGGTCGTAGACCACGAGAGAAGCCGGAGCGAACTGCCACCGATCCATGTTTAGCAGGAGTTGGCCCAACACGCTTCCAGGCTCATCTAGCGAAGCATCGAGACCCACGCGCCCACGTAATCTTTCGATCTCTTGCTCGTGCAAGCGCGTCTTCCGCTTGGTGTAGGTTTCCCCCCGGCGCTGCTTGCACTCGAGGAACACACCCGGTGTATCACCGTTGTTGTAGCCCCGCAGTCGATACTTGCGCCGATTCTTCTCTCCCGCCAGCTTCTCGTGATAGCAGCGAAAGGTCGGAGAGTCGAAGTAGATGCTCCGCACCGTGTAGGAATCCCGCGGCCGGTGTGCTCCGTACTTGTCAAGCTCAAGGTGCGCTTCAAGGAGCGCCGTGATGGACCCGATGCGCTCGGATCGAATGAGATACTTGAACTCATGCCTGCCCGTCGTTGGCGTCTGGATGTCACGCGGCACCTCGACAGACTGAAGCTCGCTACGGAGACGCGTCTGCATCCGCCGAAGCGGTGAAACAGTCCTTTCGGTTCGTTCTGCGATTCTTTGTCTCATGCTAGTACCCCGGTGTTCCGCCAAAGGCTTGGCTTGCTTGCCAATGGGCCGCCATGTGATTCGGCAAGCTCGCATCAACGAGCTCGAGCGAAGGGCCGTTGCCGTCGGCTTCGTCACACCACACACCTTCATCGTTGTAGGTGACGCATTCGACCCAGAACCCTTCTTCATCGACCAACCGTAGCGTCTCGCCGCCGTTGGAGAGCTTTCCCTCCTCCCATGCAACGACCTGGCAATCAAGATGAGCGTAGAAGTCCGCATCGGCCGCAATTACGAGATAGCCGCCTGATTCAAGGACGGTGCCATCTGGGATTGAGCAGACAACGCCGTCGTCGATTTCCCATCCGGAGAGATCCGCAGGCGTCTCGCCGTTGTTGTATAGCTCGAGAAACTCGTAGTGCTCGTCAAGCCCTTGGTCGGACGACGGGTTGTGGTGGATCTCCGTTATGATGACATCTGCGAGTTCAACGCCCTGGGCATCGATGTAGTTGTGCGCCTTCGTGGACTGAGACGCGGCAACCTCCACGACACCCTCCATGGCGGCCTGGGAATCGGCGAGCGTCCCGCTGAAGCTGTACGGGGAGAGTTCACCGGACGCATCCACAAGGAAAGGAGCGACTGCATCGAAGGTCTCGCGAATCAGCGTCTCGGTGAACTCCTGCGAGAAGACACTCTCGAGAGCCTCCAGTACATAGGTGTCGTATACGTCCTGATAGACAGGATCCGAAATGACGTAGTTGATAAGCGGCCAACTGTCGCCAATCCTGGAGAGGTCGATCGATGTTGACGACCCCGTACGCGACGCGAACGACTCGTTCAGATCCCAGGGGATCCAGTGAACGATCCCGTCGGGAGAGGTATACAGGTAGTAGTTCTGAGGCATCTCACCATACGAGTCCCAGTTGCCGATCAGTCGGTTAATGGCGAGCCATCGCAGGAAGCCGTCGACGTCGAAGACAGACTCTAATCCAGCCCGCCAAGCGACTGCGTCATCGCGTGAGGCGTGAAGCGCCTCGAACACGGCCTCGAGATCACTCCAGTCGGCCTCTTGTTCGTTGGACTTCTTCTCGAAATCGGCCTCATCGAAGGTTGCCCAGTCCGCGGATCCACCTTGCGGTTTGTAGAGGTTGCCACTGCTCGAACCAAAGAACTCATCGAGGAATGCATCATCAGGCGTCTCGGTCATCGTGTACAAGCCAAGGAATTGCTCGCCGTCGCCGATGTCAAGGTACACCTGGTAGAAGGCGACCTCAGGCGTTGGAACACCGAAGGTACGAAGGATCTCAGCGGCGACGTACTGTCGAACGTAGGATGCATCGATGGATAGATTGCCGAGTGAGAGATCATCGAATCCGAAAAAACTTTGGTTCAGAACTGCCGGATTCGTGTCTTCGAACTCGTCGAAGTCGAGATGGAACGGGTACTTCAAAGAACCGGAACTTACAGCGTTTCGCAACGTCGAGTTTCCTTTGAATCGAATGCCGACGTCCTCCCAAATCTGGCCCTGGAATCGAACCGTACACGGTACGTAACTGAGGGAAGCATCAGCCGTCTGGTTCGCCAACATGTCGAAACCACCGGGTATGCCCCCCGTGATTGGCGGCTCGCCTGGCATGGCCGGCTGCTCAGCCCCCATGGGAGAGCGTGGATTGGCCTGCGGGCGTTGCGCTGATGCGGGAGACTCATTGCGTATTCCCACGACCGGCATTCCCATTTCTGCTCCCGAAACTTCTTCAATCATGAAAGACCAATCCTCGGCAGCAATCGAGAAATCGATTCGTTGGACGGTGACTCCGGGGAAGACGATTGCGTAGTCCGGCGCCTCAGACGCATCTGTCGTTTCGGGTGAATCGAACCCGGTAGCTGATGTCGAGGCATGGGTCTCCTGCCCCGTGTTTGCGGTTGGCTGTTCAGTTGTCGCGCCTGGGTTCAGAAGCTCTTCGAGGACGGTCTCAAGCGGATCCGCAGTAGCAGAGACCTCGTCGCTTCCCTCGAGGTCCGGGTGCGAGAAGACACCTGGTATCAGAAACAATGAGCAACCAACAAGGATAATGACGATCGAAAGGGTCCATCTAGTCATGATTACCTCCACGATGCCCGGGTCAGGATTCCCTGTTGCGCCCGGGCGTTGTAGGAGAGCGTAGGGTTCGAAGATGAACGCAAGATGAACAAGCAGGCATCGAAGGCGGTCACACCTGGAGCGGAGAGGCACGTCGAACATCCAAGCTCATCCCAGGAAGAAGAGCGGACCCGTGGAGTCCTGTTTCCATTCTCCAGAACGCTTGCATCCCTCCAACAGGAGCGATCGTTCGTCCATCTCCGTAAGACGGATGGCGTTTCATTTGCCGTTCATCTTCCTCTTGCATGATGTCCGTGGCTGCAGTCTGCCAATCTTCAGAAGGACAATGAAAAGGAGAAAATCGTGGAAACCGGAAGCTACAGATTCAGATCGTTCAGTTCCGTGTTGATGCTTTGTGCATTGCTCGTTGCTGGCATTGCCCTATCAGGGTTGGGGGGTGGCAACAGTGGTGTAGGCGAAGCAGCAGCTGCGGATGTCACCTATCCGATTGCCGATACGGGGCAGGGCAACTGCTACAACAGTGATGGAGAGATGATTGCGTGTCCGGCCGAGGGCGAAGCCTTCTACGGCCAGGACGCGCAGTACGAGGGCGCCCCGTTCGCGTTTCAGGACAATGGAGATGGAACGGTCACGGACCTGAACAGCGGCCTGATGTGGCAAGTGACCCCGAGCTCTCAGTCGTTCAGCTATGCGGAGGCCGTTGAGTACGCAGAGAACCTCGAACTAGCCGGCTATGACGATTGGCGCTTGCCAAGCACGAAGGAGCTGTTCTCGATCAGCGATTTCTCTGAGGGCTGGCCGTACTTCGACACGGACATTTTTGATATCGCCGGTCGCAGTGTCAGCAAGGACGAACAGTACTGGACCGAGTCCTACGTCGGCTTGACGCATGGCGGGCAAGTGTCCGCGTTCGGCGTCAACCACGGCACCGGCCACATCAAGTCCTACCCCGTAGACGGGAGGGGCAACTACGTGCGCGTGGTGCGCGGTGAAACCTACGGCGTCAACGACTTTGTTGACAATGGAGACGGAACGGTGACGGATGTCGCGACCGGTCTGATGTGGTCGCAGGACGACTCAGGCGTGGGGATGGATTGGGAAGACGCATTGGCGTACGCCGAAGGCTCTGAACTGGCCGGCTACGACGACTGGCGGCTGCCGAGCGTCAAGGAACTCCAGAGTATCGTCGACTACAGCAAGTCGCCGAACGCGATCGATACCGACGACCTAGGGCCGGCAATCGACACGGACTTCTTCAACATCACGGCCCTGGCTTCTGGAACGACGGCGTACGATCCCGACTACGGCTACTTCTGGACAGGCACGAGCGCGTACCAGAACGCGCGGAGTCCGGGCTACTACTACGCATGGTATGTCGCGTTCGGAACAGCCCCAGGTCCCGATGGAAATGACACGCACGGTGCTGGTGCCGTGCGGTTCGCCGGGAAGGTCGAAGGTGGACCGGACGGCGAGGATGCCGCGACGGTCTTCAACTACGTTCGTCTGGTGCGGGGAGGTGATGTGACCGAAACACCCGACGGGAATCCAACTGCCAGCAGCACTGAGACATCTGCTACTGTCGCTGACAACGACTCATCTGCTCAACCAGCAGATCAGGGTAGCCCCGCTAGCGGCCAGCAAGGCGGCCCGGAGAGACAGCCGATGCGTGATCTGGCCTCAGCCGCAACGCAGTTGGGCGTAACAGAAGATGAATTGGAGATGGCATTGGGTGACCCCAGCCAAGGTGCCCCGGATTTTGCTGCCGCAGCTCGGATTCTAGGTGTGACAGAAGCGGAGCTGATGTCTGCTTTGGGCGGTTCGTCTGATGAAGGAGGCTCACCTCGTGTAGCCAGAGACGATGCAGCGGATCCGCAAGACCGTATGGGCAGTTCCGCGCAGGAAGCAGGTGCCCCAAGAGATGCGATGGACGTCTCACAGGGACTTGATCTAGCAGGTGCCGCGGCCCAACTTGGCGTGACAAAGGACGCCCTGAGCGCAGCGCTTGCGATCGCGGCCACAGAGCTGGGGGTCACGGAACAGGAGCTGATCGACGCACTGGCAACTCCCCCGAGCGGTGCAGATCCCGAAGTCGAAACGGACAGCGCGCCCGGTGTTGATGATGGGGAAGCGACATCCACAGGTCTGACCTATCCGATCGTCGATACGAATCAGACGGTCTGCTATGACGACAGCGGTGAGATCGCGTTTCCTGCAGAGGGCGACGCGTTCTACGGGCAGGACGCCCAGGTTGCCGGTCACGATCCAAGCTTCACGGACAACGGCGATGGCACCATCACGGACAACGTCACCGGCCTGGTATGGCAGCAGAGCCCGGATACCGATGGTGATGGCGATATCGATGCTGCAGACAAGATGTCCTACGAAGATGCCTGTGCCTACTGCGAGAATCTGTCCTATGCCGGCCATGACGACTGGCAGTTGCCCACCATCAAGCAGCTCTACTCATTGATGGATTTCAGCGGGGTCGACCCTAGCGGCTTCGAAAGCACGGATACCTCTGGCCTGACTCCCTTCATCAACACCGAGTACTTCGACTTCGCATATGGCGATACCGAGGCCCGCGAACGCATCATCGATTCGCAGTATGCGTCGAGCACTCTGTACGCTGGCGGTGCATCTGAGAATCTGCTGTTCGGCGTCAATTTCGCCGACGGCCGAATCAAAGGCTACGGACTCACGCTGTTTGGACAAGACAAGACCTTCTCCGTCCTCTGTGTTCGCGGGAACAGCAGCTACGGTGTCAACAACTTCAGTGACAACGGCGATGGCACCATCACGGACCATGCTACGGGCCTCATGTGGGCCCAGGAAGACAGTGGCGGCGATGCTCCACACGGCCTCGACTGGGAAGAAGCGCTGGCCCACGTAGAAGCGCAGAATGATGCCAACTACTTGGGATACAACGACTGGCGCTTGCCCAACGTAAAAGAACTGCAGAGCATTGTTGACTACAGTCGTTCTCCTGATGCCACGGATTCAGCAGCCATCGATCCGTTGTTCGATGCTACCAGCATCATCAATGAATCCGGTGAAACCGACTACGCCTTCTACTGGAGCAGCACCACGCACGCCAACTGGACGGACAGCTCTGGCTCAGCCGGTGCATACGTCAGTTTCGGACGGGCGATGGGGTATATGGATGGCGCTTGGAATGATGTTCACGGGGCTGGTGCGCAACGCAGCGATCCGAAGAGCGGCGATCCCAGCGAATGGCCAACCGGCAACGGTCCGCAGGGCGATGCGATCCGGATCTATAACTACGTTCGCCTGGTACGTGACATCGACTAGGAAACGTGAACGGGAAGGCTCCCGGAAGGAGCCTCCTTGTTGGTTAGTCATACCGAAGCACGATCTGCTCTGTTGGCCCGGAGCCAAGGAAGCAGCGCAGGTCTCTCTGCAGCCACCCGGGATATGTCCCGGGTGGTTCCCTCTTGCATGTCACGAGAACAGAAGATGAACCGTGGGTTTTCTGGTGCGGGCGCCCTGCGGTCCTGGAGCGCTTCATCTTGGATTCATCTTGTCACGGTAGTCTGCTGCTATCTGAAGACACGGATTAACAAGGA
>Ga0272444_10005925_pt1 | contig 10527 bp, 7 predicted proteins | sample SSMForm13_FD_201033 | JGI IMG/M metagenome (GOLD analysis project Ga0272444, IMG submission 201033) | Marine sediment archaeal communities from Little Sippewissett salt marsh, Falmouth, MA, United States - SSM-Form-13 | ecosystem: Environmental > Aquatic > Marine > Wetlands > Sediment ...
AGTTAGAACTATGCACTGGTTGGAACAAACATTTATTAGCATTGCCGGCACAAATCCCATCTGGCAAGGGGTTGTAGGCGGCCTTTTTATCACTTTATTGAATTCAATTGGAGCCTTAGCGGTTCTAATTTGGAAAAAGCCCTCTCAAAAATTTCTGGATGGGGCATTGGGTTTTGCAGCGGGGGTGATGCTGGCTGCAAGTTTTACAAGTCTGATTCTTCCAGGAGTTGATTACGGAGGCATTGTGCCTGTATTAATAGGCATGGTTTTAGGTGTGATTGTCCTCATTTCTGGGGATCGCTTTATCCCACATATGCATCCAGGCCGGGGGCACGAAGGGCCGGAAACCAGGCGTATTCGAGCAGTCTGGCTATTTATTCTCGCGATTACACTCCACAACATGCCAGAAGGATTGGCGGTGGGTGTTGGTTTTGGATCGGGTAATTTAGCTGATGCGCTCCCGTTGATGCTGGCAATTGGCATTCAAAATATCCCAGAGGGATTAGCTGTCGCAGTGGCTGCGCTTAATGCGGGAATGGGAACGTATTTTTACGCTGGTTTTGTTGGCATCAGAGCAGGGTTGATCGAAATCCCCTTGACAATATTAGGTGTGATAGCTGTCCAATTTATCAGCCCTCTATTGCCTTACGCAATGGGATTTGCGGCGGGTGCTATGCTTTATGTGATCAACGACGAGATTATCCCAGAAACACATGGAACTGGAAATGAACGATTAGCGACGATTGGGACGATGCTTGGTGTGATGGTGATGTTATACCTGGATATATCTCTGGGGTGAGCATCCCCTCAAACAAGAAACCCTGTTTGTGGTTTTCAAATCAGCTAAATACTAATAATCGAACCCACCTGGTGAATGAATAGTAGTGTTTTCTTTAACAAGGGAGATCGGTACAATACAGCTGATAATCAGCAGCGCAACCAGAATTTACTAACCACCATGCTGTTCACCCAGGATCAGGATTGGATTATGAATTACGGCGGGTTTAGTATAAAACTGACTAGCTAGACATCAAAATAAAGACTGATCTCGTAGGGATGGGGGCGAGCGCGGACTAGGTCGATTTCCTCTTCCCTTTTGTGCTCCACCCATTCCTCAAGTACTTCACAGCTGAATACATCACCAGCCAACAGGAACTCATGATCATTCTCCAGCCCGGTAAGCGACTCCTCGAGGGAGGTGGGCAGCGGCTTGATGGTTTCCCTCTGCTCGCTGCTCCAGGAAAAGATATCCTCATCAATGGGTCCATATCCCAGTTTTTCTGGATCCAGCTCCTTCCGGATGCCATCAATCCCTGCCATTAGCTGTGCTGCCAAAGCCAGGTAGGGATTACTGGATCCATCAGGCGGACGGAATTCAATCCGTGTTGTATCTGGTTTATTGGCGTATTTTGGAATCCGGATGGCTGCACTGCGGTTCCCCAGGGAGTAAAATGCATTTACCGGTGCCTCATATCCCGGTACCAGACGGCGGTAGGAATTGGTGCTCGGATTGGTTAGTGCCAACAGAGCAGGACCGTGAAAAAGCAGCCCTCCTATATAAAAAAGCGCAATTTTGCTTAGATTTCCATAGCCTTTTGGATCGTAAAATAGGTTCTTCCCATTAAGAAAGAGATGCTGGTGAAAATGCATCCCGTTTCCAGCTTCCTGGAAAATGGGTTTGGGCATAAAGGTAACAGCTTGACCCCGCTGAGTTGCGGTCATCTTTGCGGTGTACTTGATCAGCTTAACTGCATCTCCCGCAGCGACCAACCCCATCATTAAGGTCTCGATTTCTACCTGTCCAAAGCTGCCGACTTCATGGTGGTGGTATTTGACCGGCACACCCATATCGATCAGGGTTTGAGTGATATCCTGCCGAAGCTGAAAGCTTTTATCTTCTGGAGGAGCAGCGTGATAGCCGCCGTGAAGAGGGATATAGGATCCTCCCGGAGTATTATTGCTCTCTGTCTCTGCTTCATAGGAAACTAACTCATACCCTGCGCGGTGATTAAAATTTTCATAGTACACTTCATCAAAAACGTAAAACTCAAGCTCTGGCCCCCATTTGCTTTCATCGGCAATTCCTGTCTCCTGCAGATAAGCTTCTGCTTTTCTGGCAAGATTGCGGGGATCATTGGAGAAAATTTTATAATCACTGGCGTTTAGAGCAGTACAAAGGAAACTGAGGGTGGGCATATCCCAGAAAGGATCCAGAAATCCAGTAGCAAGATCCGGTACCATGACCATATCCCCGGACTTCACATTTTTTAACCCAATCGAGGATCCATCAAAACCAATCCCTCCTTCTAGCAGCTCTGTATTAAATTGGGAAGGTGGAATGGTGATATGATGCTGTCTGCCCCAAAGATCACAAAATTTTAAATCGACAGCTTGAATTTTATGATCTTCTAAATATTGATGTACATCCTTTAAGGATTGAAACATAATCCGCCTCCCCAAATGAATTCATTTGGATTTTTTCCTGGATTGTTGTCTTTCTTTCAGGATATCATTAATAACCTTTTCAGCTTCCTCTGGCAGGGGAGGGACCTGGTGTTCCGCAAGGATATCCCGGGCGCGCTCATTCGCCCTGGCATACATATCTTTTCCACCGTCTTCCATCCAATTGTCGTAATAACTGCGGTCGATGACGCGGGGTGTCCACTGCGCAGAGCGGAAGTTTTTTAAGGTATGTTTATCCGACAGGTAGCCCCCCCCGGGCTGCACCCGATCTGTAGCATCCAGAGCCAGTGTGGTTTCATTAACCGGCATACCCGCAGTAAAATAACGGGTCATGCGGACAATCTCATCGGCGATCACCAGCATTTCCATCGAGGAAGTTGATCCAAATTCAATATATCCTACATCGTGAACGAGTGTATTGCGGCTTAGGAAGGCAGTCATGATTGAAAATGTGGCTTCGATTCCTGCCTGGGCGTCAATTACTTTGCTGTCCGTTGCACCGCCATATCCCCAAACCGGTAAACCGTAATGATGGGCCAGGGAAGTCCAGGCCGCCATACCCAGGCTCCACTCAGGTGAGCCGTAACTGACGATAGTGGTTTTCATGTCCAGGGCTGCTGTGTTCATTCCGTAGATAAAGGGCGTGCCCGGATTGATTAGCTGGGTGATGATTAATCCCAGCAGACATTCTGCGTTTCCGAGGGCAACCGACCCTGCTACCGTAATCGGTCCGCCTCCACCAGGATTCGGTGAGGGAATATATCCAACAGGGATTCCTTTTTCCGCGCAGAAGATGACTTTCTGCAAGGACTCTTCAATGATAAACAGGGGAGAGATGGGTTCCGAGTACTGAAGAAAAAAGGGCTTTTCCAGCAAGGCTTTCTCTCCACCTGCCACCGCGGCTGCAATGCGGTAAATGTCCTTCATATCCTGGAGGTCCTTGGCAGTATACACATTAGGTTTTACTGTGCCGCGCAGCATGGAAACAAAGCTATGTATATATTGGTCATCTGGATCGACATCTTCCGGATTGCTCATTGACATTACAAAATCAATATTATCCAATGCGTCGCAGAGTCGGGCAAAATCCTCCACATCTTGATTTGTCGCTCGGCGGCGTTTTCCGGATTCCACATCCAGGGTGTAGATCGTATCCGACCCGGATCCAAAAAACACTTTTCCAAGTTCAAGGGGCATGGTCAGATTGCCCAACCGGTCGTGCATCGGTATTCGGGAGGGAGCCGCATTCAGGGCATCATCCACCATTTTTTCAGGTATTTTGATTCGCCCATCAGCTTCCCAGGCGCCCGCTTCCAGGAGCAGTGCCTTGCCCTGGGGATCTTCCATTTTTACACCGGTCTGACGCAGGATTTGCAGGGTTGCAGCATGCAGTTCTCGAATCTGTTCAGGATAGAGAATGTCCAATTTCGGATATTTTGTTGGGACAGGGATTTGTTCAGTCATGTGAGTTCTCCAAGGCTTGAGTTTTAGAGGTTTCAACAAGAACCAATGAGTTTACAAAAGTCTCTTTTATCCAGGAAACCACATCTGGGTCCAGCGGCAGGGGTTTGTGATTTATCAATAATTCTTTTGCGGTGCTTATCGCCTGCTGGCGGGCATCCAGCTCTCCGTCAGCTTTCCATTCTCCCCGTTCCTGACGGTTGATTACCAGGGAGGGGAAATAATGCTCGCTGCGCATGTGCTGGAAAGTGTGGTCGTCAGCCAGGAAATGATTGCCCGGTCCGACGCGATCGATTACATCTAGGGCTAGGGTTTCTGGCGTTACCTCAATCCCCCGCACCGCCCTCATTGCCATTCCCAGGATTTCATTATCAATTACAAACTGCTCGTAGGCAATGGTGGACATATCCTCCAGCATCCCGGCAGCATGGTGGATAAAATTAGACCCAGCCAATGCTACCTGGATAACAGACTGGGTTTTTTCAATTCCCGCCTGAATATCCGGCAGTTTTGATTCCGTCATGCCCGCGCTGTTGTAAATCGGCAGCTTGTAGAAATGAGCCATTTGCGTGATGGCTGCATTAGAGAGACCTAATTCAATGGATCCCCCCAAATAACTTCCTGAACGCATGTCTGCTGTTCCTGGTATGGGGCCGATCAATACTGGGGTTCCGGGATTGATTAATTGAGTTAGTGTCAATCCGGAGAGCTGCTCTGCGGTAAGCTGTGCCAGGGTTCCAGCCAAGGTGATTGGCGAGGTGGATCCAGCCATTGGCGCAGAGGATAACACGAGCGGCATGCCCTGGCGGCAAACTTCGATCAGTAATGTAGTGACATCGGTAGCGAACATTAATGGGCTGACCATCCAGCTGGTAATAAATGAAACAATGGGTCGTTCCCTTAACCCTTCCGGTCCACCCATGATCCGCTCGCTCATGGTTATCACATCATTTAAACCTTGTTTGGTATACACACCACCCTGGACATGTTTGGATGTGTTGGCAACTGCAGCAAAAAACTTACTGATTTCTACTGACTCTTCAGGAATATCCGTTGGATAAATCGGCAGTAAATAAAAATGGATATTCGGTAAGGCATCGACCACACGTGCCATATCTGCAGCGTCTTTTAACACTGCTGACCGAACGGTATCCGTTCCCAGGTCCAACACCTGCAGGGCTGCACCACCGGTCCCTATATGAACTCGGGATCCTTCTAAAATCAAATCATTCTTGGGGTCTCTTCCCGCCAACAGGACCTTTTTACGGGCGGTCTTTAAGGCTTGATTAATTAACGATTCCGGAATCCTGACCCGGTTGCCATCGATTATTGCACCAGCTTTTTGAAAGAGATCAACAGCCTGAGGTTCCTCAACCTGGACACCTGTCCGTTCCAGAATTTGGAGAGCAGCCTGGTGGATTATTTTAACCTGATCGTCGGTAAGGGGTTTATATTGTCCTCCTTGAAGTCCTTTTTCAGGAGGGGGGAGGGGATTTGGCATATTTTATCCTTGTTGTTGAGTATAGGTGGGTTTGATCCAGTTATCGATAAGTTTACCCCTTTTCACCCCCAGTCTTAATTGAATTTGAAATCTCAGATGTGAATAGCCAAGGTTTATCTTATAAAATATTGTATCGTTTGGATGGAGCAACTTGTCTTATGCCTCTGCAAAATCCTTATTGCGTCTGCGGCCTGCAATCCAGGCCAGAAAGATTCCCAGGGTATACAGCAGTAATAACGGGACCATTACCAGCATCATGTTAAACGGATCGGGAGTGGGGGTGATTGCAGCAGCAAGAACGGCAATGCCGATGATTGCAAACCGCCAACCTTGAAGGAGCTGTTTGCTGGTTAAAATGCCCAGACGGGCTAAAAAATAACAGATCAACGGTGTCTCAAAGCTGATACCAACCCAAAAAACCAGTGCAATTACAAACGGGATATATTCATCGACCATCCAGGTTGGCTGAACCACATCAGACAGAAATCCCAGCAGGAAAGGAATGGCTGCCGGTACCATTACGAAATAAGCGAAGCTCGCTCCTCCGATAAAGCTTAGAGTAACACCGGGGATAATCCAGAATAGAGACCGTCGTTCCTGCCGGGTTAATCCTGGCGTGATGAAACAAAGCAGCTGGTAGGTAATCAGTGGTGTGGAAATGACCACGCCCGATACCAGCGCTATGCGCATAAATATCCCGATAGATGTTGTTGGACGGGGAGCAATTACCGGGTAATCCCCCATGGGCTCAAGGAGAAAAAGCAGAATTGGTTTGGCAATGAAAAAACAAGCCGCACTGCAAATCAGCAGCGCCAAGACAGACTTTGCCAGTCGTCCCCGCAATTCCACCAGGTGTTCTAGGAAAGACATGGCATTTTGCCGTGTTACTGATGAATTATCAGTCATTTTCGCCTTTCGCCGGATCATTATCCCTTGTTGCTAATTCTGAGCGAATTTCATGTAATTGTTCTTCTAGCATGTGCAGCCGTTTTTCCAGTAAATCACGTTTTGACTCCGGAGGTTTATTTGTCGTTGTTTCTAGTGGAGCTTCTTGTTTGGCCTGTTGAGGTTGGTCCCTTGTATCCTGCTCTTGGAGGGAATCTTTCAGGGCATATACTGGAGATTGAATGGTTTTAACGGCACTTTTCATATCAGTCATCGTTTGATTGAGGGAGGCAGAGATTTTCTCACCATCTTCCGTGATGTCAGAGAGGCCGGATTCTTCCCGTAAATCTGCCATCACCTGAGAGGAGAGATTTCGGAGAGTTCTTACCCAGGATCCCAATTTTGCCGCGATCTCAGGGATCTTTTCAGGACCAAAAAGGAGAATGGCCAGGATGATGATAAATATCAGTTCTAGACTGTTAAAATTAGAGATAAATTCCATAAATACTCACTGAGCAACCTAACCCTTTGTAAACAAGAACCCCCGTTTAAAGGGCGATTGCATTATAAGGTTGGGCTTAACCGCTGTCAAGAAAGCTATCCCTCTGGTGAAGGCTCCGGAAAGAAAGCAACTGCTGGAACGTTCCTATCCAATAAAGCCTTTTTCTTGATTTCTGCAAAGGGACTTATATCTCTCTTAATATTTGCTGCAGCTCCTCCTTTATTGAATCCGGCAGCGGTTCAGGTTGATGCTCCTCCATAAGGGAGATTGTTTTCACCTTGAGGGTGTCGCCCATTCGCAAGCTTCCGTTTTGCAGCCATTCCTCAACCCGCTGTCTGGAAAAGAGCTGTGGCTGCCAGAAGTCCCGAAAATGCTCGAAGGTATGGTCAGCAGCCAGGAAATCACCACCTGGACCGACCTGGTGGATTAAATCCAGGGCAAGGTCATTCTTGTTGAAGGAAAATCCCTCCATAAAATGCCGCATCATGGAAATCATCTCAGCGCTGAACACGACCATTTCCGGTGATGTGGTTAATCCACCTTCCAGATAACCAACATCGTGGACAAGGTTATTTCCTCCCAGCAAGGCAATTAAAATAGAAAAGGCAGCATCCGCTGCAGCCTGTTCATCCATAATACAGCTGTCTGAGTGGCCAGCATAACCCCAGGTTGGCAATCCGTAATAGCGCCCCATTTCTGCCACTGCTACACGTGCAAGCTGAAATTCTGGCGCTCCATACACACTGATCATGGTTTTCATGTCCATATGATGCAGCCCACTGCCATATACAAAAGGAGCACCTTCCCGCTGCAGCTGATGAATGACCAAACTGGATAGAACCTCTGCATTACCCAAGGCCAGACCTCCCGCCAGAGTTATTGGGGATGTACCGCCCATCATTGGCGCAGGGGAGTGGACAATGGGCAGTCCGTGTTCTGCCATGTAAAGTAGTTTGCCTGTGGCGGTTTCAGAATGCTGGAGGGGAGTGGAGGGTTCTGAATACAGAAGCAGGGTTGGATGATCACGCAGCGCTTGCCTGCTTCCAGCGGCGGACTCAGCCATGGCAGCGATCATCTGGCAATCATTTTCATCATTGCACACAAATACCAGGGGTTTACTGGTATGTTCCATCATCAGCGCAAACTGCTGTATGTAGGCATTATCCTCGCCCAGGTCGGCAGGAATACCCATCGACATACAGAAATCTAATTCTGGAAGTGCATCAACAACATGGATAGCATCAATTACGTCGGGGATTGTAAACGGACGCCGTTGACCGCTGCGGGGATCGAGGAAATTTAAGCAGTCAGAACCAGTACCAAAACTCACCTGGTTCCCGGTTAATTGCACCACTGCCTGATCAGTCCCCCGTTTATACAGGTTTATCTGAGAGGGTGCGCTCTGCAGCGCCCCAGATATCAAGTCAGAGGGAAATTTGACCAGGGTGTCATCGCTGATATCAGCCCCATGATCTCGCAGCAGCAGCCGGGCTTTTTCATGGAAAACCCGCATGCCTGTCTTTTCGAGAATCTCCAGAGAAGCCTGGTGAACCATACGGCACTGCTCTTCACTGAGCAGGCTAAGCCTGGGTACTGCTATATTTCGATCTGCCATTATCCTTACTCCTCTGACAAACAACTTCGAATTATTTTCGCTGTGATACTAAGAGTGACTCTTGCAATGCGTCCCTGACCAGTATCGGTATGATCACTTGACGATATTCTTTTGAGGCACGCAGTATACTGCTTCGGGGTTTCGCTTCCTCTCGGGCCAGTTCTCCTGCCTGAAGAAAAACCTCTTTTTCTGGCGGTTTTCCAATTAACCATGCTTCAGTGTTTTTTGCCCGGAACGGCTGGGCACTAACCGGTCCAAGTGCCAATATCGCTTTTTTGATACTTAATGTCCCTGCCTTGTTCTGAAGAACCATTTTAACCCCGCAATTGAGAATGGGTAAAACCAAGGCTGATCGCCGGCCAATCCGTCTCCAGGCAGTTCCCCAGGCGCTGGCTTCTGGATGGAGTGGAAAGCGGATACTCGCTACCAGCTCCCGGGAGGAATTCACTATAGAAATGCCAGGGCCCTGGAATAGATTTTTAACCGGGACCCAGATTTGACCCTTGCTGCTGATTAGCTTGACTTCCGCCTCCAAGGCAAGTGCGGCGATAATACCATCCCCTGCAGGCATGGCCTGGACGATATTCCCTGCCCAGGTGGCCGATTGTTGAATCCCCCCTGCTCCAACAGAAGCAGACGCCTGGACAAGTATGGGAACTTGATCTTTTAAAAATGGATCTCTGATCAACTCAGAAAAAGTTACAGCAGCCCCCACGGTGATAGATTCAGGTTGAACATCTATCGTATGCAGTTCAGAGATCCGGGTGATATCCACCAGGCAATCAGGAGACAGTTCCCCGGAACGCAGTTCCGGCAGTAAATCCGTTCCCCCAGCCAGGATAAGGGCTTTTCCATTAGCATGAGTAAGCAGTTCCACTGCTTCTGAAATAGAACCCGGGTACTCATATCTAATCACCATTACCCCCTTGAGGTCCATGCTGAATGGTTTTCAGCACCCGTTCTGGTGTTGCTGGAAGGGAGCGGATTCTGCTGCCGATTATCCGGGAGATACCATTTATTACTGCGGGGGCTGTAGGCAGGATGGCAGCTTCTCCAAGCCCTTTAACCCCGAATGGACCCTCAAAGCTGGGGACTTCGATCAGGATGGTATTGATCTCCGGAGTGGATAATGCAGTTGGGAGATAATAATCCCCAAAACCCTGTGTGATACCAGGGATATATTCCTCCATTAAGGCAGTACCAATCCCCATCATGATAGCTCCCTCGATTTGTCCCCGGGCATCCAGGGGGTTAATCACTCGGCCCACATCATGCGCAGCTGTGATACGGGGAATGCTAACTACCCCGGTGCGCAAATTGACCAGTACGTCTGCAACTTGTGCACCGGTTACAAAGAGAGGAATATATCTTGGTCGTGAAGATTCAGGAAATTTCTCCGATAAATCAAAGAATCCCTGAAAGGATGTTGGAAGATTTAACCGCGAGAGCTCTTGATAGATTTCTTGATAAGAAACCCGGGTTGTTCCGCCTTTATTTGGCCGGGAGCACGTGATCCCTGCGGTTGTCAGCTGGAGGACCTTGGGATCGCAGTCCAGCAGTTCAGTAGCGGTGGACAGGAGAGCTTGTTTGAGAATCTTTGCTGCCCTGACGACGGCGCCACCGACAAAATAGGTTGCCCGGGATGCGCCTTGGATGCCGCTGTCGGGTGTGAGAGCGGTGTCGGCGTTAATAAGTTTCACATTCTCCCGAGGAATTCCCAGTGTTTCAGCAGCAAGCTGACTCATTGTAGTACTGCTGCCTTGGCCGTAATCTGGCGCAGAACAGGTGATGATTAATTCTCCTTCTGGGCTGAGTTTTGCACCAGCCTCAACGGAGAGCGCTCCGGATTTACCAAATCTATACCACATCCCGGCTAAACCAACCCCTTTACGGAAGGGACTATCAGGGGTTTGACGGTCGTTAAAATCTGCTGCCTCTTTTAGATAGGTTTGATAATGAGGTCGGATGGCTTCCAGGCCTTCCTGGTACCCTAAAGACTCCTGAATGGGATAACCAAGAAATGAAATTGAGGATTGTTGGATGCAGTTAACCTTTCGGAATTCAAGCGGGTCATAGTCCAACACCTGAGTCATTTCATCC
>Ga0272444_10005926_pt1 | contig 10525 bp, 9 predicted proteins | sample SSMForm13_FD_201033 | JGI IMG/M metagenome (GOLD analysis project Ga0272444, IMG submission 201033) | Marine sediment archaeal communities from Little Sippewissett salt marsh, Falmouth, MA, United States - SSM-Form-13 | ecosystem: Environmental > Aquatic > Marine > Wetlands > Sediment ...
CTATATAATTTTATCTTATCTATGGCATTTTCTACAACAATTCTTATCTCTTCGAGTTTGCAGGGCTTCCGGATATAATCATAAGCCCCCTCTTTTATGGCCATTACCGCCGTCTCTAATGATGCATGGCCGGTAATTATAATAACAAGGGCGTCAGGATTGGTCTTTTTTGCATACCTTAAAATGTCCAGCCCCCCCACCTTGGGCATAACCAGATCAACAATTAACAAGTCATAAGAGTTCTTTTGTATGCTCTGAATTCCTGACAGACCACTATAGCAAACATCAACCAATCTTTCCTTGCGGGATAAAAAATCTTTAAGGATATCCGCCACGGCCTTTTCATCATCAATAATAAGGATCTTTATTTGCCGGCTCGTATGTTCAGGCATTTATCAAAACATAACTCCAGGATCTATTCTAACCTTTTTGATCAAACATCATACCCACCATCTCGTCCATTTTGGCAGCAAGTTCTAATATCTCGCTTGATGGTATCTCTCTTACAACCTTTCCGGTAGATTCATCAATTACAGTGATCATCATTTGCCCGGAAGCCTTGTGAACTGAAAATTGCAGATCTACATTATGCATAATATTAAGATTTTTCTGAACATCCGATGCCAGTTCTTCCAAATCAGGCAAATCCACGCTTTTAACAGGCTGTTGAACTTCTTTAACTTTCTTGTTTGTGGCCTGCTCTGCAGGAAGCCTTGCCTGAACAGCTGGAGCTTGGCTCTTTACTGATGTTGTAATAGATTCAACTTTCATAATAATCCACACCTCCTTGTCTTGATTGTCGGATTATTTTCCGGATAGTTTAGACATTTTAATGTCTGATTTTGCACGAGCCGGAACCAGATAACGGAAACTTTATAAAAAATCATATCACTGCCATTACGGAAAGCCTATTTCCGGCATAAGCGGCAGAGACCCTTTTTTTTCTTTCAAACCTCACCAGTTGCCGACCCAGTTCATCCCGCTGTTTATGGATTTTTGCAACGACCTCATAAACCTGATCGCGCGTTTGTTTTACCCTATCCAGCAGTCCGGCATCCTGGCTTAAGCCCGCCCCCTTGAGCGAATCCATCACATCCCTGTGTTCCTCAGCCAAACCTATGAGCGCCCGGACATCGTTTTCCCCAAGCGCGGACTTGATCCTGGCGGTAATATCCTCAAGACTTCCGTACAGAGTTTCATGTGTCTCAGATTGCAATACTCATTCCTCCCATCATTTCCGGCTCATTGTTTTCGGCATGAACAGACCCGCCGGCCATCTGGGCAGCAGCCCCCTTGAAACCTTCATACAGTTCGCCCAGGAGCTGTTCCACCTCCTCCAGGGCTTCCGGGTCATTCTTGATATTTGCGGTGGTCAGTCGGTTCATCAAATAGCTGTATATACCGTCCAGATTCTCTGCCAGATCCCCGCCTCTTTCTCTGTCAAGGGCACAGTCAAGCTCCGTCAGGATCTCCAGGACCTTTGAAATCTTCTCGCCCTTTAGTTTGGGGTTTTTTTCTCGGATTCCTCTGCGTGCGATTCTCAGAGAAATGAGGGCGCCTTCGTAAAGCATCAAGAGGATCTCTTCTTTGCTTTCCGTCGTATGGGCCATTACGTTTCTGTAGCCGGCGTATCCTGTGGCAATCATAAAATTAGCTCCTTTTTGTCATGTTCGTAAACCGGGATCTTGTATTGCCTGCTCGCGGTTATCATCTGTTTGATATGTAGTTATTCAGATTCTGTAGGCCTACGATCTGCTGGCTCAAATAATCCCCGGTAGTCTGATATTCGGCAAGAAGTAGTTCCAGCGAGTTGAACTGTGCCCGGGTCCGTGATTCCCACGCCAGAACCCGCATCTCCAATCGTTCAACCTGGTCCCCGATATCGTCTATACTGTCTTGAATGCCATTCGTCCTCGCGGCAAGGGTTCCTTGTGTGGAACTGAGTATGCCATCCAGGGTATCCGCCATGCGCAGGGCAAACCCCTCTGCGCCCTCCATGGACTGGGTAAAAAACTGGAGTACCTCATCAAAATGATCCTCAAGGGCACTATTCAGGGTTGAAGAATCGATCTCAAGCTGTCCTTCCGTGTTCAGGGCAATGCCAAGCTCCGTCAACCGGCTGAATGATTCAACCCCTGAAATCGTTCCGGTGACCAGTGTATTGAGACGATTCCGAATACTCTTTGTGGTGGCATCGCCCAGCAAAACGCCCGCGGTCTCGCTGTCCGAGTTATAACTCTGATACTCATCAAACAAGGCAATGGTCTCGTTATAGGCATCCACAAACGCAGTGATTTTAGAGACCGCTGCCTCCAGGTCTCTGCTTAACGTCAGCGTGGCCTGGTTGTCGGGTATGTCAGGCGCGGATTCAAGGGTAAGGGTCACGCCATCAATTACATCATTTATGATATTGCCAGACCTATGAATATCAGCAATACCATCCACCGTGACAATTGCGTCGGCGGCATCCTGAATATTCGAAATGTTTTCGGTAACCCCCGCCTCGTATACCAACCGGGAAAGGCCGTTCATATCCGTGTCATTGGTATCGCCAATGTCTGTAACCGTTAAATTGATTACATTTTCCACCCCGGTGTCATGGGCAGCAAGGGTGAGGAAATAGTCGGTTCCGTCAAAGATCACCCCGGCCCGGACCCCGGCCTCGGCATCATTTATGGCCTGGGCCACCTCCGCGATGGTGTGGGTGGCGGATACTTCGATATCCGTGGTGCTTCCGTTTCCTACCTTGAGGTGGAGCGTGCCTTCACCCACATATTCTTCCTCTGAAAAGCCGCCACTTGCAAGTTTGTGGACCTCGGCCAACTGTTGTATCGTGATGTCATAGGACCCCGAAGTGGCATTCTCATCGACAGATGCGCTAAAAAGTTCGATATTGCCTGATACAGCAGAAAAGGAGGTGAGATTGCTGGCGGAATCCAGGGCTTCAACGGTGGATCGGAGGCTGCCCAACACGCCCTTCAAACTCCCATAGGCCGACAATTCCACCTGATACGCCGCCTCCTGCTGTTGAAGCTTGACGATAGGTTCCCGTTCCAACTCCAAAAGCTGCTCAATCATACTGTTGCTATCCAGACCTGATACCAGACCTCCCACTGCGATGGACATGGTCACTCCCTCCTTGATTTCAGGGGCTGTTCCCCGGACGGTTTTTCTTTTTTGTGTCCGATTTCCCTCTATACCAGTTTCCTTAGTATTTTATTATATCGGCAGTTCAGCAAAAAACTTGAGCGTTTTGACACGAAGGTATTCCGCGTATTCATAAAAAAACCCCGCTTCCATTCTCAGAAAGCGGGGTTTTGGGTTAAGGGTTTTTGTTTGCTTTCATTCTTTAACGTTGCCTCATGTCTACTGAAGCAGGCTGAGCACCGTCTGCGGCAGCATATTGGCCTGGGCCAGCATGGCAACTCCCGCCTGTTGCATAACCTGGGCTTTTGCCAAATTAGCCGTTTCAGCTGCAAAGTCCGCATCCATGATACGGGCACGAGCGGCAGATATGTTTTCTGAGACGCTCTGCAGGTTGGCGATGGTGGACTCGAAACGGTTCTGAACAGCACCCAATTCGCCACGAGTGGAGTTAATCTCGCTAAGTGCAAGGTCGATGCTTGCCAGTGCAGTGTTGGCACCACTTTGTGTGGAAACATCAACATTGGCCATCGTCACGGTCGTCCCATGGTACACCCCGGTTCCCATTGTGGTACCACCACCAGCAGCAGCCACATTAATCTCGAGTGAACCAGTACTGACCAAGGTTATTCCGCCGTAGGCAGTAGTTGCTTCCGCTGCGTTAATAGCTGCCTGGGTGCTAGCAAAAGGGCTAGTACCAAAAGCAGTACCATCGGATACTAATTGGATATTACCCCCGGATGCATCCGTCAATATCATACTACCCCCTTCAAGGGTCGCGGTAACACCGGTAGTTGCTGACTGGGCATTAATAAGATCGGCAAAGTCCTGAGCGAATGTTGCACTGCCCTGCAAAAGCGCACCGGTAATATCTGTCCCATTGATTACAAAATCACCGGCAGCCAAAGCGTCACCGGCAACTGCCTGAGCAGTTACAGCACCCATGTCAAACGTGGTTGCCAGAGCCGTTGCGGTCACACCGTCCAATGCCGCATTAATTGCAACCGCCAAGGTTTTAGCAGATCCCGCTTGAGCACCTGCACCCAGGTTGTCAATCGCGACGTTATTGATGGTCAGGGCTGTTTGATCTGCAGCAACAGCGTCTAAAACCGATCCTGCTCCGGTAAAAGTACCACCAGGAACGACATTACCAGATATACCTAAATCTGATGTCCGTGCACTGTCAATGGTCACAGAAATGGTCTGTCCAGCATTAGCACCAATATGGAAAGTTGAGACTCCCATACTCCCGTCTAACACATTTCTACCGTTGAATGCCGTGGTCGTAGCGATACGATCCAACTCGGAGACCAGCTGGGCAACTTCAGCTTGAATAGACGTCCGATCACTATCGGTATTTGTATCGTTTGCCGACTGCACAGAAAGTTCGCGCATACGCTGAAGGATATTGGTACTCTCCTGTAAGGCTCCTTCAGCCGTCTGTGCCAAAGAAATACCATCATTGGCGTTTCTGGCCGCCTGATTGAGACCACGGACCTGAGCCGCCATACGTGTTGATATGGCCAGACCTGCCGCGTCATCCTTGGCGCTGTTGATGCGCAAACCGGATGACAGTCTCTGCAATGATTTGTTTAATGTTCCCTGTGTTGATCCCAGGTTTCTCTGGGCGTTCAACGCTGCGATATTAGTATTAATTGTCATTGCCATGGTTTTATTCCTCCTTGAATTTTAGTTCTATCTTGTTTTTGCCGGCGTCCCTGCCGGCGGGTTGGTGATTAAATGACGAGCCGGTTAGGCCTTGCGCTTTTTCACCTCCTTTTGCCTGTATTTTTTCCATTATCTGGTTTTATCTATCGGAACCTATATTTCAAAACTTAAATAAATTTTTCGAAACGCATACAACGGGTTATTATTTCATGTATACTCTCACCTAAAGCATATTATAGATGAATCATTTCTTTGATGCGTTTAAAGTTGAAGAATCTGACGGTTTGTGCTTTTGTAAGAAAATCAGAACAACAGGCGAACTTAGGGGCTTGGCCCCAATTGGGATGTTGGCCCCGGAGAAATAGAAAAAAAGTTTCACCCCGGTTAAACGAATTTCTGGTTTATCCGAGCAGGCGGGGTAAAAATCCTGGAATAATGAATTAATGGAGTGTTGTAGAACTCTCCATACGTTAAATGGATCAATGAAAATGAAAAAAGATTTTTTACAAATAATCGTTGAAGATAAAAAACAAGAGATAGCGGCGGCAAAACACCGGTTGCCGGAAGGTTTGCTCCGTGAAAAAGCACTGATCCCGCAAAAAAGACGCCCGTTTTTAAAAAAACTTGCGCAACCGGGTCCATCCGGAACAAATATCATTGCTGAAATCAAACGGGCCTCTCCTTCCAAGGGGGTTATCTGTCCGGACCTGAACCCCATCACATATGCGGTGGAATACGAACGGGGAGGAGCGGCGGCCCTGTCCGTTTTGACCGATGGGCCTCATTTTATGGGCGGCATCCATGACTTTAAACGCGCCCGGGAAAGCACGACCCTTCCGGTGCTTCGCAAAGACTTTCTGATATCTTCCTACCAGATTTTTGAGTCTGCGGTCATGGGAGCGGATGCTCTTTTGTTGATTACCCGTATTCTTGACCCCAAACAGCTGAAAGATTATCTTGAACTGTGCAAGGAACTTCAAATGGATGCCCTGGTGGAAATTCATTCGGAAAAGGACATGGAAAAGGCCACCCTGGCAGGCGCTAAGCTGATCGGAATAAACAACCGTAATCTGCGATCTTTTGAAACCGATATCCACACCTCCATTCGCATGAACTCTCTTCTGGAACCCCATCAGGTGGCGGTAGCTGCCAGCGGAATCCGGTCACGAAAAGACATTGAAAAAATGAATGCTTCGGGAATATGGAATTTTCTGATCGGCGAAAGCCTGGTTCGTGCGGACAACCCGGGGGCATTCCTTAAATCGCTCCTGGGAGAGGATTCACCCGAAGATACGCAAATAACGCCGTAACAAACAAAAGTCTTGCATTATAAATATACCGGCAATTATAATGTTTTTATCCGAATAAGCCGGGAAATTAACTAAAGCAGCTGTAACATCTCACATCAAGGGTGTGTAATTCACTGATGTTGGTTAACAGCGGTCATTTATTACTTTCCATGGGAATTCGAAGGTCTGGTTTCAGGTGTCGGGTGTCAGGTGTCAGGAGGACGAACGTAAGCGCTGACACCTGAACACTGACACCTGAAACCTGGATTGCTTGAGCTAAATCACCAACAATCTTGATTTACATCCACATCAAGATTTTTACCATAACATGGACCATAACAACTTTATACCGCAGGTCAAGATATGCGGCCTGACCCGTGTCCAACAGGCACTGCAATGTGCGGACCTTGGGGCGGATGCCATCGGATTCGTCTTTTATCCCAAAAGCCCGAGACATCTGACGGATGATCAGGCAAAAAAAATCTGCCTGGCCTTGACGGAACGGGTAAAAAAAGTGGGCGTGTTTGTCAACGAAACGTTTTCGAGCATCATGAATCATGTGGAGCAATGTCATCTTTCTACAGTTCAGCTCCACGGCCAGGAATCTCCCGAACTGGTTCGTCGTCTTCGCAGCGAAAACCTTCAGGTGATAAAGGCTTTATTTGTTGACGGCAATCCCTCTTTAAAAGATGCGAAGAATTATTCGGCATCGGCTTTTCTGGTGGAATGCGGACAGGGCAAACTTCCCGGAGGGAATGCACTTCAATGGAACTGGGATCAGGCCAAAAGTTTGGGTGAAAAACATCCGCTGATCATTGCCGGAGGTCTTTCCCCTGAAAATGTTTTTCATGCAATAAAGGTAAGTTCGCCCCATGCCGTGGATGTCAGTTCCGGTGTGGAATCGAACCCCGGAAACAAGGATATTGGCAAAGTCGCCGTCTTTCTGAATACTGTTTTCAGGTGCGGTTTTCATAAAAAAGCGAAAAAAATATTTTAAGGGGAAAAAATGGGAAAAACCATAGAATTAAAAAGAGTTGTGGTCACCGGGTTAGGCATGGTCACGTCACTGGGGTTGGATGTACCGACCACATGGGAAGCCATGCTGGCGGGCAAATCAGGTATTGACTGGATTACCCAATGGGGGGATCTGGATGAAGTGAAAGCCAAATATAAATTGGCGGAAGATTTTCCTTTGATTGCCGGTGAAATCAAAGACTTTAACATTAAAGATATTGTCAAACAAAGAAAAACAGGTTTTTCAAAAGAAGATCTCAAGCAGATTAAATATATGGATGCGTTTATCCAGTTTGCCTACGCAGCAACATTGGAAGCCATATCCGATTCTAATGTAAACTTGGAAAAAGGAGACATTGATCCGTATCGGGTTGGCGTGATTATCGGCTCGGGTTTGGGTGGCCCCCAATCATGGGAAAAGGAATTTAAACGTTTCTTGGCCGGTAAAAAAGTATCCCCTTTTTTAATTCCCCGTCTGATACCCAATCTGGCGGCCGGCAATGTCAGTATTTCTTTTAAGGCCAAAGGCGCCAATGCCTGCATCGCAACAGCCTGTGCTTCCGGTGCTCATGCGATTGGTGAATCTTTCCAGAGAATTCAACTGGGCAAAGAAGACGCCATTGCCTGTGGCGGAACCGAAGCCGCAATTACCCCGTTAACCATAGCCGGTTTTCATGCGCTTAAGGCGCTGTCCGGAAAATACAACTCGCCCCAATCCGCTTCCCGGCCATTTGAAAAAAACCGTAACGGCTTTGTTATGGCAGACGGGTCGGGCGTTTTGATCCTGGAAGAGCTGGAACACGCCTTAAAAAGAGAGGCTAAAATATATGCGGAAATCATCGGTTTCGGAATGACCGGGGATGCCAGCCATATTACCGAGCCGGATATTGACGGTGCCATTAGATGCATTAAACTGGCCTTGGAAGATGCACAAATTGAGCCCCAAGAAATCGATTTAATCAATCCCCATGCCACATCAACACCCAAAGGGGATATTAATGAAGCCAATGCCATAAAAAAAGTCTTTGGATCGGATGGAGAACGGCCGGTTATAACCGCGAATAAATCTCAGCTCGGCCATTCTCTGGGGGCCATAGGAGGAATTGAAGCAATTTCCACCGTATTATCCGTTTATAATAATAAGGTCCCTCCGATTTTGAACCTGGAGCAGATTGACCCGGAATGCCAGGGGCTGAACTATGTGCGCGGGGAGACAAAACAGGCAAAAATTGATACCGCTCTTTCCAATTCTTTCGGCTTCGGCGGCACCAATGCCACTTTGATTTTTCGAAAATACAGATAGGGTTTGTCTAAGGTTCTGGGTCCAAGGTTTTGGGTTTACTCGTTACGGGTCACTGATTCTTGGTCTGCTGTCACCCATAGCACATTCTTACCTAGTGCCCATCCATAAATCTATATTGGGCACAAATTAAGTTTCCAATGCAGAAATGAGCAATTTTTCGCAAGGTCAAGGGAATCAAGGAATTGCGCGGAGGCGTACACGTAGTACGCCGCACAAGTGATTCCGCAGATTGACGCAGAGATTGCGGAAAAGGGCCATTTCTGGATGGAAACTACCTCAGGCTTTTGATAAAATCCCCCACAGCGCCAACGCCTTCTTCATCAACCAGCCGGATGGTTTGGGAACCCACCACGGCGATATCGGCTTTTCCCTTTAGAAAATCAACATCTTTTCTCTCTTTCACACCAAAACCTAAGGCCAGAGGAAGATCTGTGGCGTTCCGGCACCGAGCAAGATATTTTTTTAGTTGATTGGAAAAATCCGTATTCACACCGGTCACCCCTTTTCTGGCCACGCAATAGATAAAGCCCTTTCCAAAGGAAGCAAGGTATTTCATCCGCTCATCCGGCGTGGTTGGAGAAAATATGAAGATGGGAACCAGGTTGTGTTTTTCCATGGCGTCAAGGTAGTCCCTCCCCTCTTCCGGAGGAAGATCCGGCACAATAGCACCCTTAATATCGCTTTGAGCCATTGCCTCGGTAAACCTGCCCACCCCGTATTTAAAAAGAATGTTGTAGTAACTCATAAAAAGAAATGGAATATCAAAAGCCCCGGTAATCTTTTGGGCAAAATCCATGCATTTTTCCACGGTTGTCTCTCTTGAAAGAGACTTTTGATTGGCGTGCAGGATTACCGGGCCGTCTGCAATGGGTTCGGAAAACGGGATTTGAAGCTCCATCAGGTCCACGCCTGCCTTGACCATGGATTCAATGATGTTAAAACTATCATGGAATGTGGGATATCCGAGAACGATATGTGTCATTAACAGGATCTCTTTTTCTTTGAGTCTGCTTTTTAAATACGCTTCAAGCATGATATTCCTCGGCTTTCTCCTTGATGAATTCCTGCCACTTTGGGTCGGCGAATGCATCGGCAACGGTAAAAATATCTTTGTCTCCTCTGCCGGATTGATTGATCAGAATAATATCTTCTTTGGACATGGTCGGCGCCTCTTTAAATGCCTGTGCAAAGGCATGGGCCGACTCCAAGGCCGGGATCAACCCCTCCTTTTGAATGGTAAGCGAGAGGGCATCTACGACTTCCCTGTCCGTTGCCGCCTGGAATCGAATACGGCCGCTTTCTGCAAATTGCGCCAGGATCGGTGAAACACCCACATAATCCAAGCCCGCTGCAACACTGTGGGTCTCTTTCATCTGGCCGTCATTGTCCTGCAAAAAATAGGTCTTATATCCCTGGGCCACACCGATGCTTGCATCTTGGGAACAAAGGCGTGACGCATGCTTGCCGGTGTCCAGCCCTTTTCCGCCGGCTTCAACCCCCACAAGTTCAACCGGATCATCCAGGAAAGCCTTGAATATGCCCAGTGCATTTGATCCCCCTCCCACGCACGCATAAATACGGGCAGGCAGCCGGTTCTCTTTTTCCAAAATCTGCCTGCGGGCCTCTTTTCCAATGATCGATTGCAAAAAAGAGACCATTTCCGGGAAAGGATGCGGACCGCAGGCGGTTCCCAGCACATAATGGGTGGTATCCATATTCGTCACCCAGTCACGAAATGCCTCATTAATGGCATCCTTTAAGATCCGGGTTCCTTCCCGCACGGTGACCACGTCTGCACCCAGTCGCTCCATCCAGAAAACATTGGGGCGCTGCCGCCGGACATCCACTTCGCCCATGTAGATGGTACATTTAAATCCAAACCGTGCCGCCATGGTGGCAGTGGCCACTCCGTGCTGGCCGGCACCGGTCTCCGCAATAACCCGGGACTTTCCCATCCGTTTTACCAAAAGCCCCTGCCCCATAACATTGTTGGCCTTGTGGGCTCCGGTGTGGTTAAGGTCTTCTCTTTTAACATAAATACGCGCACCTCCAAAATGCCGGGTAAGATTTTCAGCAAAGGTTATGGGTGTGGGCCTGCAGGAATAGG
>Ga0272444_10005927_pt1 | contig 10525 bp, 6 predicted proteins | sample SSMForm13_FD_201033 | JGI IMG/M metagenome (GOLD analysis project Ga0272444, IMG submission 201033) | Marine sediment archaeal communities from Little Sippewissett salt marsh, Falmouth, MA, United States - SSM-Form-13 | ecosystem: Environmental > Aquatic > Marine > Wetlands > Sediment ...
ACTAGAATGTGCGGCCTGTCGGCGCTGGGGCCGCGCGAGGAGAACACCTGAGCCGTGATCCGCCGGATGTGGAGCAACTTCTACGTACTCATCGTCGCGACGATGCTCATCTGGGCTGCCACGGCGACGGTGGCGACGTACCTGTTCAAGCAGGGGCTGAAGGCCGAAGAGGTGGTGCTGGTGGACATTCTCTTCGCCTTCGTCGGCCTGCTCGTGCTGACGCTGGCCTCGCCCGAGCGGCGCCGGTCGCTCGGTCGCTACCGGCCGGCGCTGGTGCCGCGCCTGGTTCTGCTCAGCCTCATGGGCATCGTGGCCTACAACTACCTGATGTACCGGGCGTACGCCAGCGACGCGAGTGACGTGACGCCGTACGCCATCATCAACTACATGTGGCCGCTGACGACGATCGTGTTCGGCGTGATCATCCTCCGTGAGCGGCCGACCGCGTACACGTGGATCGGGGCGGGCGTGGGACTGCTGGGTTTCGCGCTGATCCAGTTCGGCAAGTCGTTCGCAGCGCCGGCGGTGCAGGAAGCCTGGTGCTCCGGCGACACCGGCGGCGTGTCGCGGGCGCTGGTCGAAGTGACCTTCGGCGATGTGACCGCCGCGGGATGCCTGGTGGCCCTGGCCGCGGCGCTCTTGTGGGGCTTGTTCGGGCCGCTGGCGCGTAGGTGGTCGGACCGCTACCGTTTCGATCCGCTGTCGAGCATGATGCTCTACTGCGGCATTGGGGCCGCGGTGGCCCTGGCCGCCTGGGGCTACCGCGTGCGCTGGGGCCTGATCTTCGGCCGCTGGGACCTCGTGTTGGCACTGGCGTGGCTGGGCACGATGGCCCACGGGACGGGCAACGTGCTGTGGCTGCGGACCATCGAGGTCGGCGGGGCGGGCCGAACGGGCGTGGTGGCCTACCTGACGCCGGTGCTGGCACTGGTCTACCTGGCGGTCTTTCACCGGCAAGTGCCGTCGTGGTACTCGGGCCTGGGCCTGGCCCTGATCATCGCCGGAATCGCCCTGGTGGAGACGCACCGGAGACACCGGGGCGGCGCGCGGCCAAAGGCCGTCGAGGGGTAACGTCCGCGCGCGGCGCACGAGCGTCAGACGATGAACCGCTCAAGGAATCGGCGGCTGAATGCCAGGCCGCGCTTCACGCGGTCTTGCGAGCCGGTCCAGACGGGGTCCTCGTGCTCGATCGACAGGGCGCCGTCGTAGCCGTTCTCCTGGAGCCGGTCGATGAGTCGTCGCCAGTCGATCTCGCCCAGTCCGGGCAGACGGTATCGCCACCATCCGCCGCCGGGCCGCAGCACGGAGCAGTCGCTCCGCCGGTCGGCGAAGATCTCGGCGTCCTTGGCGTGGACGTGGTAGATGCGTTCGGCATAGGCGGTGACGGTCTCGTTGATATCCACGCCCAGCCAGTGAAGATGTGAAGGGTCGAGGCACAGGCCGACGGCGTCGCTGTGGACGTGGGTGAAGATCTTTTCCCACAACTCGGGCGAGAAGGCGAGATTGCGCGGCATGTCCTCGGTGTCGGAGTTGTGCGGCCCGCAGAGGGGACAGTTCTCGATGGCCAGCCGCACCCCGCCCTGTTCGGCCAGGTGAACCACGTCGGCGGCCAGCCGAGCCCATTCGGCGATGCACTCACCGACCCGGCGACGCGGATCACGACCGACAAAACAGGTGACGGCGGGCACGCGGAGCGCCCCGGCCGCACGGACCACCTCAGAAAGCTGCGCCCACCTGGCCTCGCGAACCGCGTCGTCCGGGTCGAGCATGTTGTCGCAGTAGCTGAGGGCGCCGAGGTGAAGTCCGGCGGCGGTGAACACCTCGTCGAGTTCGGCGGCCGCGGCATCGTTCACCTTGGCGGGCACCAGGCGCGACCCGTCATACCACGCGCCTCCGCGGGCGATGCACGGGACCTCCAGGGCGCGGAAACCGGTCTCGGCGGCCCAGCGGGCCACCTCGGGCAGACTGACCTCGGCCAGAGCCCCGGAGACCAGACCGATGTCCATGGGCATCCCCCTTGGCAGCGCCTCGCGGCCGGACGCAACGACAAATGGCGGGACCCCATGTCCCGCCACTCGTTCGCAGCGCACGCACGTTTCCGACATGGGCCCTCGCCACAAGTGGCCGCCTCTGCGACCCGTGGCGACGGCTATTCGGCCTCCGTGCTTGCGTCCTCGCCAGATGCCGGATCGTTGTATTTGACCTTGGCCTCGCGAATGGCCATGATCCGGCCGTCGCGGCTGGCGACGAACAGTTGGCCGTCGATGTCGTTGGTCGCCACCAGGGCCACGTCGCCGGGATCCAGGCGACACTGTTCCTCGCCCTTGCTGGTACTCAGGGCGGCGATGGTGCCATCGTCGCGGAGCACGAAGAGGGTCATCGGGCTGGCGGCGATGGTCCGGTCGATTCCCTCGGCGGTCCACAGCGTTTGACCGGCGACCTCCTCGAAGGCCATCAGCGTCCCCCCCCTCTTGACCACGTAGACCCGTCCGCCGATCACCTGCGGCGTCGTCTCCAGCGGGTCACCCGTGGTGGCCATCCAGGCCACATCGCCCGTGATGGGGTTCAAGGCATAGAGGACGTAGTCGCGGCTGGCGACGAGCACCAGGCCCTGGCCGGTCAGCTTGAGGTCGGCCACCACGGCCCCGTTGGTCTGATACGTCCAGACCGGCTCGCGCCGGGAGGCCACCGAGGCGAAGACCCGGCCGTCGGCGTTGGCGTAGTAGACTCTCGAGGCGTCGTAGACCGGCGCTGCGATGATGCCGGTGTGTGTCAGGTGATTCCAACTGCTGCCGGCCGCGAACAGGGCCAAGGCGTCGAGCCATCCCTGGTGGGTGCCGAAGTAGACGTACTCGGTGCTGACCACCGGGCGTGTGCTCGGCGCACGCTTCAACTCGCGGTTCAACACCCGGGACCCGTCCTCAACAGAGAACCCATACAACCTGTCGAACAGGCAGACGAAGACCACATGGCCGACCTGGTAGACGTCCGTGGGCGTGAGCTCCGGCGACCCGAGGTCGACCGACCAGAGGAAATGCCCGCTGAACGCATCGACGGCCAGCAGGCGGTTGGCGCTGGTCATCGCGAAGATGCGGTTCCCGGTGCGGTACAGATGGCTGACCGTCTCACGCGGCCGCTCATTGAGATGGAGCTGGGCCTTCCAGAAGACCGTGAGTTGATTGTCGGCCAGTTGACCGGTCGGCAGCAGCGACTCGGTCTTGGCGGCACACCCGCCGACGGTTGCAGCGCACGCCACCACGGCCGCCAGAGCCCAGAACCTGAGCGTCTTTCTCACCCTTTGAGCCTCCTTTGTGTCAAGACCGGGTTCGGCGCCGGACAGCCTACCCGCTTACGCGTACTCGTCCGGCCAGATGAGCTTGGCCAGGTTAACGCCTTTCTGGCGTTCGAAGCGGCTCAGCCGTTGCACACGAGCCATGTCGTCCTGGATGCGGCTGGCCAGCCGGAAGATGTACGGCCGACCGTGCAGCCGGTCGTTCAGGTCGGCCAACATCGCGTCCCACTGGCCTTCGTAGAGTTCCTCGCGGAGCCGCACCAACATCTTGTCTTCGTCGGTCAGGCCCTTGACGAACGAATCGATGCTGTCGTCGATCCCGTTGGCGCCTGCCGAACCGGAGCTATGCGTCGCTGCGTTCACGGCGGTTCAACCCCCTGACGGCGATGCCAGAGACATCTAAAGTAACAGAACAGGGACGGTAACGTCAATGTTTTTCTGGTCTTACGGCGTACGGAAATCGGGCTATCAGTGCTGATACGCCCGGCCTGGGCCTCGGCCGTGCCACCGGCGTGAGGCAGGCCCCCTGAGCACTGCGGCACAATCCTGCTACCCGCCTCACGGGTTCGCCTTGACGGCCGGCCGCCCCGCGCGGTAACCTGCCCAGATGGACATCCAGGAGACCATCCAACGGAACCTCAACCGCATCCGAGCCGAGATGGCCGACGCCGCAGCCGCAGGCCGCCGGCCCGCGGAGGCCGTCCGCCTGGTCGCCGTGACCAAGGCCGTGGCCATGGACGCCATCGCCGCGCTGGTGGCACTCGGCCAGAGAGACCTCGGCGAGAGCCGGGCCGAGCAACTCGTCCCGCGCGCCGCCGAGGTCACCGCGCGGGGCCTCGACGTCGCGTGGCACATGATCGGGCACCTCCAGCGGCGCAAGGTTCGCGACCTGCTGCCCCACGTGGCGATGGTCCACAGCGTGGATTCGCTGCGTCTGGCCGAGGAGATTCAGAAGCGGGCCGCCGCAGACCTGGCCCCGGTGCCCGTCCTGCTGGAGGTCAACGTTGCGGGCGAGGAACAGAAGTACGGTCTGCGTCCCCAGGAGGTCGAACAGGTGGCCCGCAACGTGGCCCGCCTGGACCGCCTGGACCTCCGGGGCCTGATGACCATGGCCCCCCTGGCGGACGATGCCGAGGGCGTGCGGCCGGTGTTCCGCGGCCTCAGGGAGCTGCGCGATCGCCTGAACGACTCCGGCTGCACGCCGCGACCGCTCGTGGAACTGTCCATGGGCATGAGCCAGGACTACCGTGTAGCCGTCGAAGAGGGCGCCACGCTGGTTCGCATCGGCACCGCCTTGTTTGAGTGACCCGGAGCTGCCCGGATCGCCGCAGCGGGAATGCGGGATTTGCTTTGACACCCTGTGCGTTATCGGGTAGACACGGTGGGCCTGACGGCGGGTATGGACGAGGGTGGATGCCTTCCCCGGACGGTATGGCTCCCGGAAGAACAGCGCAAACACCGGCAGGTCTGCCACGTGGGTCTGCATCTTCAGCGATCCGCCATTCTGGTGCGCGAAAGGAGTCCTAACATGCAACGGTTCAGGATGTCGGCATGGTGCACGGCCGTGGTGGTCCTGGTATCGGCGACGGCGCCCTGCTGGGCGCAGGAGGCCGATCCCATCCTGGCCAAGGTGCCCCGGGAAGCGGTGGCGGTGCTCGTCATCAAGGACGCCCTGGGGGCCGAGGCCAGAATCGCCGCCCTGCTCAAGCAGTTGCTGCCGGAAACGGGCCCCGTCCCCGTCATCACGGGACTGCTGGGTGAAATCCTCGACGACCCGACGGCCATCAAGGGCGGCAGCCCGTTGATCATGGTCGTGGCATGTCCTGACGACTTCGACAGACCGCCACTGACCTGTGCGTTGCTGGATGTGACGAACAGAGAGGCCTTCCTCGCAGGGGCGAAGCCGGACGAAGACGGCATCCTCGCCGTGCCGCAGTGCGAACAGGGTTTCTGCGCACCGTACAACGGCCTGCTGATGATGGGCAAGCGCAAGGCGGTCGCCGCCATGAAGGGTTCCCCGGCCGGCGTGAACCTCTCGGCCGAGCAGACGCAGATGTGGGACGGCTCCGATGCCTTCGCCATGGCGAACCTGGCCGCCCTGGTCACGGCCGCCACGCCCAAGTACCAGGAGGCCCGCGCGGAAACCGCCGGCGCGCTCGAGCAACTCGGTCCCGACGCGGCCGTCGACCCGCAGCAGATCGCCGACGCAAAGGCTAAGCTCGCGTTGATGGACTCCCTGTGGGGCTACGCGCGGCAGATGGACTGGGCCGCCGCCGGGGCGTCCGTTGGCCCGGCCGGCGTGGATTTCCAGATGGCCATGGGCGTCCAGCCCGGCAGCAAGCTGGCCGGCTACCTGACGGGCCACCCCGCCCTGGGCGCCAAGCTCACGCCCGGGCTGCCGAAGGTCGCGAGCACCTGGGCCGCCTTCTGGTATGCCATGGACAGCACGAAGGTCGGCGAGGCCGTCGCCGATCTGTTCTCGGTCGCCAAGGGCGTGATGGGCATGGTCCCGGCCGAGGGCGGGCCGGCCATGATGCCCATGCCGGGAGCCAATCCGAAGCAGATGGCGGACATGTTCGCGAAGATGGAGATTGTCTTCAAGCGCAAGATGGACCTGCTCTCCAACCAGGGGGCCGGTCTGGCCATGCTGGTGCCCGATGGGGGCGTCGCCAACTCCCTCATGGCCACCAAGGTGGGGGACCGCCAGGCATACCTGAAGAAGACCGACCAGATGGTCCAGGTGGAGAAGGAACTCGCCGAGGCCAGCCTCGACCTCATGGCCGGGGCGGCAGGCAAGCCGAAGGTCGAGACCACATTCGAGCGCAACGCCCAGACGTTGGGCGACCTGGCGATCGACCGCATGGCGTTCAAGATGACGTTTCCGGCCCCGGGCCCCGACGCGCCGGCAGCCCCCCACGGCGGTCCCGCGCCTGACATGGGATCCATGCTCAAGAGGCTCTGGGGCGGCGACACCGTCACCACATGGATGACCCACAAGAACGAGTACCTGCTCATGCAGATCGGCCCGAAACCCGACCGCCTAGCCGAACTGGCCCAGGCCGTCAGCGAGAGCGGCCATCTGGCCGACACGCCGGAAATCGCCGCGATGAGGAAGGGCTCCCTGCCGGACGCCAACATGGTCGGCTTCGTGTCGCTCGCCACCTACATGAACATCGCCATGTCGTCGATGGTGCAGGCCATGGGCGGGGCCATGCCCCAGATGCCGCCGCCTGCCGCCGCGGCCCGGTCAACGTTCAGCGTTGCCGCGGGCAAGAACCGCCTGGCCGTCCGCATGGTCGTCCCGGTGGGCGAGATGCAGCAGATGATGATGAACTTCATGATGGTGCAGATGATGTTCATGCAACAGATGCCGTTGCCGCCCGGCCCGCCGCCGGGCGCCGCCGATGAGCCGCTGATGTAGCACCGGCGCACAGCGACAGTCGTTGAGAACTCTCGGGGCGACTCGTGTGCGAGTCGCCCCGAGAGCTTCCGGCGGGTAGCATGGCCACGCTTGGCACCGTTCCCGAGTTCGCCTGCCTGGAGTCTGTCGAGGGGTCGAGGGGCGTGGCAACGCATGCCGTCCGATGGCCTGCATGCTCACGCCGCTCGACAAGCTCGCGGCCCGCGCTTCGCTCCGGCAAACGTAAGCATGGTACCAGCGCAACTGGCGCACGGTCAGTTCCATCGGGACCTGGCCGTCGTGTGATCAGCGCGGGATAACGACCACCGATCGTTGCTCGGCCGCTTCGCGGTCGCCCCGGGCGTCCATCCGCTGGCGGCACTGGTGCATGAAGGCTTCCAGGCGGATCATCTCGGTGGACTGCTGGAGGCCGTCGTAGGCCACCTTGAGGACCGGCATGTCGTAGTCGGCCTGGAACTTCGTCAGCAGCGCATTGACCACGCTGCCGGGCATGCAGTTGAACGGGTGAAGGTTGACGACGCCGTCGTATCCATGATTGGCGTACTCGACGGACCGGCCCATGCTCAGGATCAGCTCGCCGCGCACCGTGTCGTGAATGTACCGCCGCCCAAGGCCGATGACGTCGCTGGAGGGGGCCTCGACGAAGAACTTGCGGACGCTCCCGGCGAAGGGCTTGAGGACCGCCTGCCGCTCGCGCCGCTGAACGAAGCTGACCAGCCACTCCTCGAAGATGCCCTTGAGGTCGTGCGAGGTCTTCCCGTCCTCCTGCCGGCACCAGGCGATGTAGTTGACCCACTCCTCGAAGGGCGGCAGGGACACCTCGCCGCCCAGCTGCTCGATGCGGCGCGCGATGAAGTTGTTGGTGAACTCGTTGGACCGGACGAAGATTTCGCCTACCAGTCCGATGAGCGGCCGGCACCGGCTGCGGTCGGTCCCGATGGCCTCGAAGCTCCGCCGGGCCTCCGGCCCTAGGTCGGCGGGCCGGCCGCCGCCCTCGATGTGGCGGCACAGACGGTCCAGCCACTCGGCATACACCCGATCGGTCTCGCCGGGGTTGACCTCGTAGGGACGCGTCTCGCGCAGCAGCTTCTGCATCGTGTCCACGAAGACGATGCCCGACCAGGCCAGCCGGCGGAACTTCGGCCCATAGAGCTTCGAGTCCTGCTGGTAGTCGATGTCCTGATCGAAGGTGACAATGGGCACGCGCTCCAGGCCCATGTCGTCGAGGACCATTCGCTGGAACTTGTTGTACTGGCCGAACCGGCAGGGCCCGAAGGCCGTCGGCATGAAGAACGCCGCCCGGTCCGGGTCGAAGTCCGGCTGGCCCACCTGCCGCAGGATGTCGCCCGTGGTGATGATGCAGGGGTAACACTCCTTGCCGCTGGTGACCTTGCGGCCCAGCTCGACGGTGCGCTCGTTGGCCATGGGCATGGCCTCGGCGTCAACGCCGTTGGAGCGCATGGCGGCGGCCAGCGCGCGGCCGTGATCGTCCATATGCGGGATGTAGATCCGGCGGTGCCGTTCCCGGTCGATGTTAAACCGGAACTTCCCCGCCCGGACCTTGCGGACGCCCTCGGGATGGAGTTCGCGGACGTTCTTCAGGCTGTCCAGGTAAGCCTCGCACCGGGTGATGGCCCCGACGTCGGCGGAGTGCTCGTCCACCTCGAGCACCAGGCAGGGCTTGCCTTTGAGTTCGCGGTCGAAGAACTTCATGATGAACGAATCGGGCCCGCAACCGAAGTTGGTGATGTAGACCGGGTAGAGGTTGGGGTGCCGCTCGATGATCCGGGCCGACGCCAGGATCCGCTGGCCATACTTCCAGTACATGTGCGGATAGCCGTCGGAGATGTCTTCGTCCTCCAGCGGCAGCATGTCCATGGGGACCGCCAGGCAGCCCAGGTCGCGGAGCTTCTCGGGGATGTTGAGGTTCAGGCCGGCGTCGCAACCGTTATAGGGTCGGCTGACGACGACCAGCACGGGCTCGCCCTCGGGCAGGCGTGCCAGGGCCTCGCGGCCGCGGCGGCGGAGCTGCGCGTAGAAAACGTCCTGGACCTCGAATGCCCGGGTGACCGCCTGGCGACGCTCGGACGCCGGCACCCCCAGGCGCCGGGCCACCGATTCCAGCACGCGCCGAACGTGGCCCCGGCCGCGCGACATGTGCACCACCGGCGCCAGAAGACGCGTCTCGGGGTACGCCGCCAAGTCGATCGCCGTGCGGATCATGTACGGCAGGCTCTGCACGTAGGGGCAGGTGAAGCTGTTGACGATCCGGTCCGACGTGGGCGGCATGTCCACCACGCTGGGCAGCCACAGCAGGTCGACGCCCCTCTGGAGGCAGTCCAGTACGTGACCGTGCGCCACCTTGATGGGGTAGCACGTCTCGGCGGCGACGGTCTCGACGCCCGTGTTGACGATCGTCCGGTTGGTCGCTTCGCTGGGCACCACCTCGAAACCGCATTCGCCGAAGAAAGCCGCGAACATCGGGTAGAGTTCCCAGAACGCCGCGACGCGCGGCACGCCGACCCGCCCGCGCGACGGCGCGGGCGTCCCGGGGCCCGGGCGATAGGTCGTCATCAACATCTCGTCGCGCTCGGCGAACAGGCGCGGCAGGTGGTCGCCGAGCCCGTCGCGCTCGGACTCGTCGAACTTGCCGCACCGGCTGCCGTAGTAGAGCTTGCCCTGTCCCTTGATGTCCACCACGCGGACTTCGCACCGGTTCGAGCAGCCCTTGCACTCGAAGCTCGAGGTCGTGTACTCGCGGTTGCGGAGGTCGAACCCGCGGAACCCGGTTGGCGTGCGGCCGTCCCAGGCGTCGCGGGCGAGCAGGGCCGCCCCGATGGCCCCCATGACGTCGTGGTGCGGCGGCACGGTCACGGGTGTGCCCAGCACCTTCTCGAACGCGCTCTTGATGCCCCGGTTGTAGGCCGTCCCGCCCTGGAAGAAGATGTGCTCGCCCACCCGCCGGCTCTCGACCACGCGGTTCAGGTAGTTCTGGACGATGGAGTAGCACAGCCCCGCGCAGAGGTCGTCGGTGGCCACGCCCTGTTGCTGGTTGTGGTTGATGTCGGTCTCGATGAAGACGGTGCACCGCTCGCCCATGCAGGGCGGCCGGTCGGCGGCCAGGGCCAGGCGGTTGAACTCGCCGCCCGTGAGGTCCACGCCCAGCCGCTCCGACTGCTCCTCGATGAAGCTGCCGGTCCCTGCGGCGCACACCTTGTTCATTGTGAAATCGACCACGGCCCCGTTCTCGAGACTGACGTACTTGGAGTCCTGCCCACCGATCTCGAAGATGGTGTCCACCTGGGGATCGATGAACGCGGCCGCCGTGGCGTGGGCCGTGATCTCGTTCTTGACCACGTCGGCCCCGATGAAGTCGCCCGTCAGGTAGCGGCCCGACCCGGTGGTCGCGCAGCCGCGCACCGTCACGCGGTCGCCCACCTCCTGGCCGACGGCGTAGAGCCCCTCGGTGACCGCCTCCAGCGGCCGGCCGGCCGTCATCAGGTACCGCCGGGCCAGGACGCGGCCTTCGGCGTCGGTCGCGACCACGTTGGTTGAGATGCTGCCAACGTCCACGCCGACGAAGGCGTCCACGCGCTCGCCCGCCGCCAGGTGGTCGCGCTCGGGCTCAATGATCAGCGGGTAGCCGTCGTCCGCCAGCGCCTCGTGCGACGTGCGGCGATCGGCGTGCCCTGCGCGGAGGTGCTCATCGAGCGCCTCAATGCGCGGGGCTTGGCCGCCCGGCGCCAAATCGCCGCGGTCGGCCGCGGCCAGCACGGCCCCGATGGCCCCCATCGACGCGTGGTAACGCGGGA
>Ga0272444_10005928_pt1 | contig 10525 bp, 4 predicted proteins | sample SSMForm13_FD_201033 | JGI IMG/M metagenome (GOLD analysis project Ga0272444, IMG submission 201033) | Marine sediment archaeal communities from Little Sippewissett salt marsh, Falmouth, MA, United States - SSM-Form-13 | ecosystem: Environmental > Aquatic > Marine > Wetlands > Sediment ...
AGAGGTAATAGTCGCCCAGCGGTCCTGTTACGAAAAGGGGATCGTCGGCATGACGAACGCGAAATAGACATCCACTGTCACATCCGGCCCGGAGTTGTCGATGCTGTATGTGGCAACCAGCTGGTCTCCTGGCCAGAACTCATCGGCATTCAGCGAGCACTCAATGACAGGACCTTCGCCGAGTGGCATCGGGTAGTGGTAGCCCATATCGACGATGTCGGTGTCCGGGCCGCAGTCGGTTCTCGTGGTGAGAGTATCCAAGCCAAGCGCCTCAGCTGTGTCGCTGCCCGCGTCGATGCACGGGCTGTTGTCGCCCTGCCCCGCCCCCTCGCACGAGAGGTAATAGTCGCCCAGCGGTCCTGTTACGAAAAGGGGATCGTCCGAGATGTTGCCCTCGCCACCGCCTGCCCATTCCTGAATGCATGAATAGATAATCAAAGCACGGTCACAATCGAAGACTTGGTCGCCATCCCTGCCAGCCTCGTTGCCCCAAACGATGCAATTGGTGATCGTGTCTTCGCAGTCGTAAATCCCGCCGCCATCTTCTTCTGCTATGTTGCCGCTGATAGTGCAGTTGATGATCGGCAAGTAATAGCCTCCACAATCGTATAGCCCCCCGCCCAGTGATGCTGAGTTGCCGCTGACCACGCAGTTGGTGAGGGCATCACAACTGTATAGACCACCGCCATCGTAGTTGGCAGAGTTGTCACTTACCGTGCAGTTGGTGATGGATCCGCAGTCTGATAAGCCCCCTCCCTTTAATGCGCTGTTGCCACTGATAACGCATCCGATGATCGGCCCGTGACACGAACTCATCCCCCCTCCCCAAAACCTGGAGGAATTGTTGGCGACAATGCAGTTTTCGATCATCCCACTGAAGCTGTATAACCCACCCCCGTATGAACGGGACGAGTTGTCGCTTATCGTGCAATCTTTGATCGTCCCTTCACACGAGCTCAGTCCACCTCCCTGTGAAAAGCACGAGTTGCCGCTGATTGTGCAGTTGGTGATGGTGATGCCGCGGCAGAGACCTAGCCCACCGCCAGAACCATCAAGGCCGACTTCATTGTCGGTGATCGTGCATCTCTCGACAATACCATAGCACCAGTAAAGGCCACCTCCACCCCACGAGAAATTGCCACTGATCGTGCAGTCTGCAATTAAACCGCCGCAGCCGCTCAATCCACCGCCGTTCCAGCCAACAGAGTTCTGAGAAATCGTGCAGTTGATGATCGTGCCATCGCAGCCGTTCAGGCCGCCACCTTCTATTCCCGTATTGCTCCTGATCGAGCAGCTGTCGATGAGGGCATCACAGTCAAATAGGCCGCCGCCCTCTTCTGCAGAGTTGTTGCTGATCGTGCAGTTGATGATCTCCCCATTGCACGACGACAGCCCACCTCCTGATGACCCACCGGAAAGACTTTCAATCGCTTCATTGCCGATGATCACGCAGTTGGCGATCAGACCTGAGCAACGATACAGCCCACCGCCGTGTGGCCACCACGCTCCGGTAGCATTGTTGTTTTTGATTATGCAGTTGGTTATTCTGGCGTGCGTGCCAATAGGTGTCGAACCGCCCATGATCCCACCTCCTTCCTCTCTAGCACCATTCGTTATCGTGAAGCCGGAGAGTAGGCAGGTTTCATTTTCCATGCCGCGAAACCTCACGACACTATCAGCCTGCTGGCCATCAATTACAGTCGATGCTACGACTCCTTCGTCCTCGGGGTCAGTCGAGCGCAGAGTTATGTTCTTCCCGTTGAACTGGACGTTCTCGTAATATGTGCCCGAATGGACGGTTATGATGTCGCCACCAGCCGCAGCATCAATTGCGTCTTGGATCACGGTGAAATCACCCGTGCCGTCTTTGTTCACATGGAACTCCACCGCCGATAAGGGCACGCTCGATAATAGGAGAATGAAGGCCTGGACCATTACCCAATGAAGTATCTTCGTCATCATCTTCTCCTGAAAGGTGTTTCCGCATCTTACACCATCACTACTTCACTCATCTAATACACAAATGGCGCGTCACTCCAAAATAGTAAATGGGAATATGTGGACCTCACCGATGAAGTCCAATTCGCCCGGCTCAGTCAGCGCGGCGGCAAAGAGATAATCGCCAGGGCTTTGTGGGGTTGTTGTCCAGAGAACCTCGGTCGGCCCGAAGTTAGATCCGCCCGGCAATGTGACATTAGAGATCCAGGGGTGTGTCCCATTAGCGAGGCCGTCCGCCGTCACGGATATCAGCGCTCCACTAGGCAGAACGAACGCGATATATGCGTCAACCGAGACAGTCGGCCCCGGATTATTCGCCTCGATTGAGCCGACGAGGGTATCGCCCGGCGTGAACTCTCTTTCGTTGAGCCTGCATTCGATCTGAGGGTTCTGGTTTAGTGACGTTGGGTAGTGGTAGCCCATATCAACAACGCCGGTGTCCGGTGCGCAATCGGTCCGAGTGGTGAACTCGTCAAGGCCTTGACTCGCCGCCGTGCCAGTCCCGGAATCAATGCAGCGGCTGTCTGCCTCCTGCCCTGCTGCTCTACAGGAGAGATAGTAGTCACCCAGAGGGCCCTTCACAAAAAGAGGATCATCTGAGATATTGCTGTCCCCGCCACCAGCGTAATCACGTACGCAGGAGAAAGTTACTGTCACGAAATGCCAAAAGGTATCGATCTCGTTGTCGCCGGCTCCGGCCTCATTTCCCCAAATAATGCAGTTAGTGACCGCTGACCAATCGCAACTTGCGACCCCACCGCCACTCCAGTTTGCTTCGTTGCCGTAAATCGTGCAATTGCTGATTGTCGTCTGATCGCAGCCGGAGATCCCGCCCCCGTCCCACATCGCGAAGTTGCCTATGATCAAGCAGTCAGTGATCATCCCGTGGCAGTCATACAGGCCGCCGCCATCCTGATCATTGGCCGAGTTGTTGCCGATGGTGCAGCCTGAAATGGGACCGTCGCAACTACATAGCCCTCCACCCTCAAGTGCTGAGTTGTTGCTGATCGTGCAGTTGATGATTGTTCCAAAGCACGAAAAAAGGCCGCCGCCTCCCTTGAGCGCAGAGTTGCCGGTGATCTCGCAATTGCTGATTGTTGCGTCACACCATAGAAGTCCGCCACCGCTTAGCCAAGTGGTTCGGTTGCCGCTGATAGTGCAGTTTGTGACTGTCCCGTCGCAGTCTGACAGACCGGCTCCTCGACGTGCCAAGTTGTCGCTGATCGTGCAGTTGACAATCGGGCCATCACAGTCATACAGGCCACCGCCGTTGTTTGCCGAGTTACGGCTTATCGTGCAGTTGCTGATCGCCCCGCTGCAGCCATTCAGCGCTCCGCCATTGTCTGCCGCCGAATTGCTACTTATCGTGCAGTTGCTGATTGTCCCGTCGCATTTGTACAGCCCGCCACCGTCCTCACAAGCGTAGTTGTCGATGATTGTGCAGTTGTTGATGAGGCCGTCACAATCAAACAATCCGCCGCCTCCGTAACCGAACAGGCTGCCTGTCCGATTGTTGCTGATCGTGCAGTTGCATATTAAGGCAAGGGTGCCCAAACCTCGTATTCCCCCCCCGTTGTTGTCGTCTGAGATGCCATTTATGATCGTGAAACCGGAAAGCAGGCAATCCTCACCTTCTGTGCCCAAGAAGGTAACTACACTGTCATTCTGGCCGCCGTCAATAACAGTGGTCGCAACGATCTCTTCGTCCTCAGGAGCGAGCGAGCGCAGAGTCATGTTCTTCCCGTCGAAGCGGATGTTCTCGTAGTACGTGCCCGGAAGGACAACGATGACGTCGCCATCGAGTGCCGCATCAATCGCATCCTGAATCACTACAAAATCGCCTGTCCCGTCTTGATTGACGTTGTATTCGGCCGCGTTAAGGACAAGATTCGCTGAAAAGACGAGAAAAAAGCATGCCCAAAAGCTAAACAATAATCTAATCATGGCTTCCTCCCAATCCATGTTTGGCATCCGCGCACGTGCGGCAGCCCCAAAGCCAGTATGATTGACCCATGACATTCGAACTGAACAAACCTACTTCGCCCCAGAAGTCGAACTGTCCCTCGCGTACATAAATGCTCGCAGACGTGTCTCAAGAAGGAACTTGCTGGCTTTGAGCGAACATCCGATCTCAGTCAGCGTCAGCGGATAATGGAATCCCATGTCCACGATGCCTGCATCTGGAACTCCATCCGTCCTCGTCGTGTACTCGCCTAGATTCAGGCTCTCCGCCGTACCGCTTCCAGCATCAATGCATGGGCTGTCCACGGCCTGACCGGCGGTCATACAGGAGAGGCAAAAGTCTCCAAGGGGGCCTGAGACGAAGAGTGGGTCATCCGATATATTCCTCTCGCCCCCACCGGTCCAGTCCCGAATGCAGCAGAAGCTTATATGAGCGTCGTCGCAATCCGAAAGCTCATAGCCGTCGCGCGCGTCGTTGCCCCAGACGATCGAGTCGGTGATCTCTGCGTTACAGGAGTACAGCCCGCCGCCGCGGCCAGTTACCGGCCCGTTGGCCGTGTTGCCGATGATTGTGCAGCTACTGATTGAGCCGTGGCAATAACAAAGCCCCCCACCGTCCCACCAAAGAGCCTCGTTGTCGCTAATCAAGCAGTTGCTCATGGTGCCGCTCCAGGACGATACCCCACCGCCGGACTGAGCCGAGTTGCCGATGATCATGCAGTTTGCGACCGTTCCTCCCCCGCAAAGCCCGCCACCGTATTGGGTGGCTGAGTTGCCGATGATTGTGCAGTAGCTGATCAGCCCATCGCAGTAGGCCAGGCCTCCCCCGCTGCTCCCTGCCCAATTGTAGCTGATCGAGCAGTTTGTGATGGGGCCGTCGCACTCAAAAAGGCCGCCGCCATCATCCCCAACCGATTCATGCGTCATATTCACAGTGATCGTGCAGTAGCTGATCGGCCCGTCGCATTCATAAAGGCCGCCGCCATGGTCTCCCGAAAGATTGCCAGTTACCTCGCAGAAGCTGATAGTAGCATTGCAGTTAGCCAACCCGCCGCCGTAGCAATTGGACTCATTGTCGCTGATCGTGCAGCCGCTGATCGTTCCGTTACAGTCTGACAGACCGCCGCCCGCGGCATACGAGCCATCCGCAGTGTTGTCACTGATCGTGCAGCTACTGATCGCCCCGTAGCAGCCGAAGAGGCCGCCGCCGTGCCCGTCAGACCAATTATCGCTGATATTGCAATTTTTAATCTCGCCGTCGCAGCCGAAGATCCCCCCGCCGAGCTCCCGGGCAAAATTGTCGCTGATCGTGCAGTTACTGATCTCTGCGAGGCTCCACACCTGAGGGTCTGCATACAGATTTCCGCCTGAGATTCCGCCGCCGCAGTAGGCACTGCCGTACTTGATCGTGAATCCTGAAAGGCTGCACATTGCGTCTTCCGTGCCCTCAAAAGTAATGACGCTACCATCTATGCCCCCCGAAATCACAGTTGAGGCGACGACCTCATCGTCTTCAGGATCGACAGAACGGAGCGTGATGTTCTTGCCGCCGAAGTAAATGTTCTCGTAATAGATTCCGGGATGGACGACAATGGTATCGCCATTGATCGCGGCACCAATCGCATCCTGAATCACGGTGAAATCTCCAGTCCCATCCTGCCTGACATGAAACTCGAAGCCGTCGTGGGGACGAACCTCGAAGAAATAGAGCGAGGGCCTATCGATCACGGCCAGACCTTCTGGTTCAGACAGCGCCGCTGCAAAAGCGTAATGCCCTACTGGAACGTTGCCAGGTATTGCGAGCTGAAATAGTTCAGGATCGCTGAAATGGGCACCCGTTAACAAGACCTCCCTCTCAAGCCACGGTGTAACGCCAACGGCGAAACCGCTGCCGGTATAGCAAATAACAGAGCCATCAGGTGGGATGAAGCCAACGTAGATATCCACGACGACCTCTGGCCCATAGTTGCCTATCTCAAGTGAGGCAACCAGCTGCTCGCCCAGAACATACCGCTCCTGATTCAGCGAGCAGTCTACCCAAGGCATTGCCGATGGATAGTGATGACCCATATCCACGATGCCCGAGTCTCGAAGGCCGTCAGTTCTCGTCGTGAACTCATCCAAGCCGAAACTGTCTGCTGTCGCGCTTCCTCTGTCTATGCACAGACTGTCCATTAGTTGACCGGCGGCCACACAGGAGAGATAGTAGTCACCAAGCGGTCCTGAGACGAAGAGCGGGTCATCTGATATATTCCCCTCGCCTCCATCGGTCCAGCCCCGGATGCAGCAATGACTCACCTTAACATCACACTCCGAAAGCTCACGGCCCTCGCCGGCGTCATTGCCCCAGATGATCGAGTCGGTGATTGCCGCACTGCATAGGTTCAAGCCGCCGCCAGGCCCCGTCGCCGAGTTTTCACTGATTGTGCAATTTCGAACATCGCCGTCGCAGCTATAGAGTGCCCCGCCCCGGGATGCCGAGTTGCCCTTGATCATGCAGTTAATGATCATCCCATAGCATGTGGATATCGCGCCGCCACGGGACGCCGAGTTGTAACTGATTATGCAGTTGACGATCTTGCCGTCGCACTTGTATAGCCCACCACCATTCCATTCTGCTGAGTTACCTATGATCACGCAATTCCTGATTGTGGCTAGACAGCTCCCACCATTTATCGCACCTCCTTGCTGGCTTGATTTGCCATTCGTGATCGTGAAACCGGAGAGGAGGCAGGTGTCACTCTCGGTGCCCGAAAACCTGACAACGCTGTCATTCTGGCTTCCGTCAATCACAGTCGAGGCGATGATTTCTTCATCCTCGGGATCGAGCGAGCGCAGAGTTATGTTCTTCCCATTGAATTGAATGTTCTCATAATATGTGCCTGGATGGACAATTACGACATCTCCGCCGGTCGCAGCGTCAATCGCGTCCTGGATCACGGCGAAATCGCCCGTGCCATCTTTGTTCACATGGAATTCCACCCCCAGTAGGGGCACGCTTGACAGTAGTAGAATAAAGGCCTGGACCGTTACCCAATAAAGCATCTTCGTCATTATCTTCTCCTGAAAGATGGTTCCGCATCTTGCGGCATTACTACTTCACACATCCAATGCACAAATGAAGAGTCACTCCGAAATGGCAAATGGGAATATGTGGACCTCGCCGATGAAGTCCAATTCGCCCGGCTCAGTCAGCGCGGCGGCAAAGAGATAATCGCCAGGGCTGTGTGTGGCTGTCGTACGGAAAACCTCGCTCAGCCCGAAATCAAACCCTCCCGGCAGTGTGACATTAGAGATCCAGGGGTGTGTCCCATTAGTGAGGCCGTTCGCCGTCAAGGATATCAGCGCTCCACTAGGCAGAACGAACGCGATGTAAACATCAACAGTGACGTCCGGGCCAGGATTGCGCGCCTCCACTAATCCGACAAGCGCGTCCCCAGGCAAAAACTCGCTTGCGTTGAGCCGGCATTCTATCTGAGGATTCTGGTTCAGCGACGTGGGGTAGTGATACCCCATATCAACTACGCCGGTGTCCGTGATGCCATCAGTCCGAGTGGTGAGCTCATCAAGGCCTTGATTCGCCGACGCGCCAATGCCGGCGTCAATGCAGGGGCTATCCGCGTTCTGCCCCGCACCAATGCATGAGAGGTAGTAATCGCCGAGAGGACCCATCACAAAAAGAGGATCATCTAAAGTGTTGCCTATACCTGAACCTGTCCAACCGCGAACACAGGAGTAGTTCACGACGACAGTATCGCAGTCACTAAGCTCGGGATCGACCGGAGCATCGTTGCCCCAGATGACACAGTTGAAAATCCTACCATCGTAATAGGCCAGGCCGCCTCCTCTATTGGCAGAATTACCGCTGATCGTGCAGTTACCGATTGTCTTGGAGCAGCTATACAGACCACCTCCATATTGCGAGCTGTTGCCGCTGATCAAGCAGTTGGTGATCAGGCTATCACAATTATACAGGCCGCCGCAATACCAGCCTGAGTTATGAGAAATGGTGCAGTTGTCAAGGGACCCATCGCAGTCATTTACGCCTCCGCCCGAGTTCCACGTAATCGCGCAGTTGAGGATCGGGCCATCACACCTCGACACACCGCCGCCATCGTAGTTAGCAGAGTTCTCCTCAATCCGACAGTTGTCGATAGTGCCATCGCAGTCGTAGAGGCCGCCACCATCGTTGTATAGCGCCAAGTTGTTGGCGATCGTGCAGTTTCTAATGAGGCCATCACAGTCGTAGAGGCCACCGCCTCGGCTGGCAGAATTACCAGTGACCGTGCAGTCTAGGATCACGCCATCACAGTCGTAGAGGCCACCGCCCGACGAACCAGTCGTGTTCTGCGTAATCGTGCACGTACTAACCGTCCCATCACAGTCGTAGAGGCCACCGCCTCGGCTGGCAGAATTACCAGTGACCGTGCAGTCTAGGATCACGCCATCACAATCATACAGGCCGCCACCTTCAAATCCAGAGTTACGAGAAATGGTGCAGCTGTCGATTAAGCCATCACACCCATAAAGGCCGCCACCGTACCAGCCAGCGTAGTTGTCTGTAATCGTGCAGTAGCTTATCGTCAAGCGGCATGGATAGTCGTACCCCTTTATCGCGCCACCGTACCCCGCCTCTGTGTACCCATTTGTTATAGTAAACCCCGAGAGAAGACATGTTTCGTCAACGCGACCAGCTGTAACCACGCGGCCACTCTCGCCACCGTCAATCACTGTCGAGAAGACGATGTCTTTGTCATTGGGATCCACAGAGCGCAGCGTTATGTTGTTCATCCAGAAGCTGATGTTCTCGTAATAGGTCCCGGGATGGACGGTTATGATGTCGCCATCGACCGAGGCGTCAATCGCCTCCTGGATCGCCTCGAAATCACCCGTCCCATCCTGCTTCACATCATACTCAGCTGCATACACACCGTAGGCTGATATTGAAACCAGCAAGCAACACACACAAAGATGGCAAAAGAATCTGGTCATGTTTCCCTCTTGAGACTGAACGCCTTTAGTTTCACATCTTCTCGAGTATCGGGATGATACCGTGCCAATTCCGAGTATATCAACAGATTTCTGAACCGACCGTGTCCCCTGTACCGCAAGAAGTGAGTTGGAGGTTCTGAGTTGAGGAGGCTTGACACCGCCATTTCAGGTCGCGGATTTACGCCGCATTGGCACCGCCGGAAGATGGACTGATCTCTGGTTTACAGCTCTCGATTTGGACGTAGATCAACATTAGAAGGCGGTGTCAAGCCACCACCAACGAAAGCGGCGTAAGGCCTAGCCGCATTCCAGAGTCATCCGACGGGTGCAATTCACAGATGGGGCCTTGTCGAACTAACTACCTCTCGAAAGCAGGAATCCATGTCAGTGAACCACGTTCGTTCGCCTCAGGGCATTCAGTCGGTCGTCTCACCCAGCAATGTGAACTCCACGAGCGAGAGCTCGCCAATCACCTCGAATTGGCCTGGCGTCGAGAGCGCCCCGGCAAAGAGATAGTCGCCTGTCGGAAGCCCACCGGGGACCGCAAAGTCGATCAACGTCTCCGGTTCCATCGAGTAGCCCTGCTCCAGAAAGAGATCGGTCATGCAGGGGAATATCCCGAAGTCGATCCGCGTCGGAGAGATGCAGAGGATCGCCCCGTCTGGCATAACGAACGCGAAATAGACATCTACCGTTATATCCGGTCCAGGGTTGTCGATGTCGTATGAAGCAATCAACCGGTCACCGGGACAGAACTCAGCCGCGTTCAAAGAACACTCGATGACAGGGGCTTCCCCGGTGGGCATCGGGTAGTGGTAGCCCATATCAACGATGCCGTCGTCCGGCCCGCAATCCGTCCGCGTCGTCAGTTCATCCATTTCAAGCGCCGCTGCTGTGTCGCTTCCCGCGTCGATGCATGGGCTGCTCTCCCCCTGCCCCGCCGCCTCACAAGACAGGTAGTAATCGCCCAGCGGCCCGGTAACGAACAGCGGGTCATCCGAGATGTTGCCGATGCCGAAATATCCGCCCTGAATGCAGCAATTGCTAGCCAGAACCTCGGATTCTGCCTCAAGTGCGACCTCCTCTCCATTTCCCCATAGAATGCAATTGGCAACGGGAGATATGCGCGAATCATAAGCCCGTATGCCGCCGCCACGACGGGCCGTGTTATCGACCAGTGTGCAATTCGAGACCGCTGGAGATGCCTCGTAGCAATATATACCAGCACCCGCGTATGCAGAATTGTCGAACAACAGGCAGTTGCTGATGTCCGCAGTGGAAGTATCGCAGCATTCAATCGCACCTCCCCATTCGGCGGAATTCTTCTCGAAGACGCAATTCCTCACCGTAGGCGATGCGTCGTCGCAGTCCAAACCCGCTCCGTAGCTGTCTTGGTCTGAATCATCTTGCCCTATATTGCCCACGATGATACATCCCTCGATTAGAGGGGCCGCACCACTCTCACAGCAAATCCCCGCACCCGACCACGCTGAATTGCCTGAGACCGTGCAATCTCGAATTGTCGGTGAGCACCCGACAATGTCCACACCTCCGCCCCAGCTCGTTTGATATG
>Ga0272444_10005929_pt1 | contig 10524 bp, 14 predicted proteins | sample SSMForm13_FD_201033 | JGI IMG/M metagenome (GOLD analysis project Ga0272444, IMG submission 201033) | Marine sediment archaeal communities from Little Sippewissett salt marsh, Falmouth, MA, United States - SSM-Form-13 | ecosystem: Environmental > Aquatic > Marine > Wetlands > Sediment ...
GAGGCTTGTGTCACCGGATGACTGCATTGAAGGCTGTGTGGTCTCCGGGGCAACTGTACTGGTGGACATGATGATTGATCCGCAGTATAAGGTATTTACTTTTTAGAAAATGATGAGACGCCAAGGGTGGCAAAAAACACGACACCACACGTATCGCTTCTGATAACCTCAGTAGCCGGCCGGTCTATCACAAGGTAAAAGCTTTTTCTCCTGCTGTAACAGCTCCTGACCCGCTACCCTTTGGCTTGAGTGTGTAGGTATCCTATCACGTCAGAGATAGAAAGGATACCACAAGGCAGAGATGTTGGCCCCTCACCGCCTGCTAACAAACCTACATCTTCACTCTGAATAACCAGCCTGTGAATATTCTGCTCCCTCATTATCTGGCAGGCCCTTCGAAGAGTCTCTTGCTGCGGGATGCTTATTGCCGGCGAGGTCATTATTTCTTCGATCTTCACTTCGTCAAGGTCTTTATCCAGCACTTTGATAATATCCATTTCAGAGAGCACCCCAGTTACGGCATCCGTAGAAGATGTCACCACAAGCCCCGAAATATCACAGTCAGCCATTATTCCGACTGCCTCTCTAGCACTTGCCTTCTCATGGATTGTGAGCATTCCACGGGTCATAACGTCTTTGACCTTTGTTTTTTCCATTGAACCGGCCCCCTTGTACGGCCTGAATATAGCAACCCGCCATACTGTAGCCCCGCAAAAGATCGAGCATCGCTTTCTGCAAATTAGACAATTGTTTTCTCCCCCTATCTAGGACAATAAATCACTCACCATCTTGAGCACAGCGGCTGGGTTCATCGGCTTCTCAATATACCCATCAGGCCCTGGGATGTCTTGGCCTTGTCTCAGCAACAGGTTGTCGAAAGGCCCGCCTCTGGTAATCCCTGTGACAATGATAACAGGAATATTCTTGGTGTCTCCATCATGCTTAAGATTCTGATACATGCCAATGCCACCCTGCTCAGGCATCATGATGTCCATGAGTATGAGATCTGGTTTCTCTGTCCTGGCCTTCTTCATCCCTTCTTTGCCATCCATAGCAGTTATCAGTGCGTAACCACTTGCTTCCAATATGGCGGATGCGAAGTCAATTTGCTCGACTTCGTCGTCCACGATGAGAATTTTCTTTGCCATGGCAGTCGTCTCCCTCCCATCTTTTTACCCATTTTCCAGATCCCCTGGACTATGTGCCAGAGGGCTCCCCTTGTCCCGCGGGGGCCATCACATTACCCGAACTTTCTTTCCCGCAGGGGAAACGCATGGTAAAGGTTGTGCCTTTGCCGGGAGCTGACTCAAAAGAGATAGCTCCCCCCTGTTCATCGATGATCTTTCTTGTCACCAGCAACCCCAGGCCAGTACCTTTTGGGCCCTTGGTGGAAAAAAACCGTTCAAAGAGTTTCTCCTGGACTTCTTCAGTCATGCCCGAGCCATTATCTACAACGTCGAATCTTATGCCATTGTCTTCCTTCCTGGTTCTTATGATAATAGAGAAATCCTTGTCTTCATCGGACTCTAAGGTGCAGGCATCAATGGCGTTGGTGACCAAATTAAGGAGACACCGGTGAATCCCTGTTGGATCCAGGTAACACTTATTGATGGACGGATCAAGATCCTTGAACAGCTTAACCTTATATTGCTTTTTCATAAGGTCATATAATTTCGAGGCCTCACCTTCAAGGGTCTCATGCATAAGATCGTAGACCTCTTGGGCGATATCATTGGGGGAACAGTCCACGTTATCCGGCTCACGTTCTTTGGAATAAATCAGCATATTCATGACCAGATCAGAGATTCTGCCAACGTTGTTTTCTACCATGGCCCAGCCCTTGGGTAGAAGATCCGGCTTGTTTTTCTTCAGGCTTGTATTAACCATGTAAACACCGCCCTGCAGCCCGTTCAAGATATTCTTGGTGTAATGGGCCATGCCCGCGACCGCCTGTCCAATAGCGGACAACCTTTCGCTTTGTATCAATTCTCTCTGTAGTCGTTTGATTTCCCGCAAATCCTGAAAAAAGCATACAACGCCTGTAGCCTCACGGGCGTCAAAAAGGGTCGCTCCTGATATTCGTGCAGGGATTTCTTCGCCACTTCTTGAGATGAGGACACTCTCATAGTTGACAAGTCTGTTCTTGCCTCCATAGGCTTCGGCGTTAAGCGTTTCATTGATCGTCTCGCCAACGCCCGGAGGGTATATATTTTCCATAGGCATCTTGCCGATAACTTCATCTGCACCATAGCCCACCAAGTTCTCCATCCCTCGATTAAACACGACAATAGTTCCGCTTTTTTCAGAAGCCATGATCCCATCAATAGAGTTCTGAATCAGGTTTGTTTGAAAGTCGTGGGCCTTCCTCAACTCCTCTGTGGCTTCCTGGACCATGACCTCGAGATTGTCCGTGTACTCCTTCAGCTTCCTCCTTAGTTCCAGCCTTTCCTGGGCTCGTTTTAGGGCAATCAACAGGGCCTGATTGTCAACAGGTTTGGTGATAAAATCAGAGGCGTCAAGCTGGAGGGCTTGGATGGCCAGGTCCATATCCGCGTGGCCGGTAATCACAATGACTTCGGTCTCAGAATTGATCTGTTTGACCCTTTTCAATACCTCAATGCCGTCCATACCAGGCATTTTTATATCTGTTAATACAACTGCGGGGCTTTCTTGCTGGAATGCCTCTATCCCCTCCCGGCCATCGGCTGCTGTGATGACCTCATAGTCGTTACTGCGCAAATACAGCCCCAAGACCTTTCTTATGGGCTCCTCATCATCGATAAGCAGGACTTTAGACATCTATTTTCAATCTCCCGCGGGGTTTTTCCTCAGGTTTCCCAAGAATCAATGGGCGGACGAACGAAATCATGCTCACAAGGCTGTTTCAATCCCGGCCCCACTGCCTAACCTTATCATCAAAATTGGAAAAAGATCAAGCCCCAGTATAGTCCCGGATGATAGGCTGACTGATGGAAAGGCGAAGTCCGGTGCCCTTTCCTAGTTCCTCGGTAGCGAAAAACGGTTCAAAGAAGCAGTCCTTCTCTACGATAACAAATGATGGACCAACCTGGGCACACTGTCTGCATTCACGGGTTTGTCAATATATCCAAGAGAATGAGATTGGGTCTTTCGCCCCTGACCTTCTTCATTCCCTCTTTCCCGTTCATAGCGCTTATGGGTGTGTCAGCGCTTTCTTCCAACGCGGTCGATGCAAACTCTATCTGCTCAAGCTTGTCATCCACGATGAGGACCTTCTTCCCCATGGCACACGCCTCCTTTCGATCACGAAGCCCGATCGGTTTGAGGCGAAGCTTCGCTAGATGAATGGTTCTTTGATAGGGCCACACTACGTTCCGTCGCCATAGCCAGATTATAAGCCATCTCACTCATCTGCATATAGCCGGCGTTGGCCTGATAGGTGTTGGTTATGGGATATGGTCAAAGGCAAGGCCAGTTTCAAGTTCTAGAGAAATCGCAGGACTGGTTATAACTGTGGCACAGCGAATGCGACAATGTTGGACAAAACCGCCTGATTGTACACGCCGATCAAAATAATACCTAGGGCTATAGCAATGGTTGGAATTAACATGCTCAGAGGGGCCTCGTCGATTGTGGCAGCCTGGCCCGTGCTGTGAGCATGTCCTCCGTGAGATGCCTGGAAGACGTATCCAATTTCAATAACGCGAAAAAAGAGAACCACGCTAATGAGACTCGATAAAAGCAATGCGATCAGAAAGGCCCAATGATTAGCTATGACGGCCCCCTGAATAAGATACCACTTGCTGAAAAATCCGCAGGTGGGGGGAACTCCGATGATGGACAAGGCACCGACCATGAAAGCAAACATGGTAAAGGGCATCTTTTTGAAGAGGCCGTGAAAATCAGATATATCATGGGATTTCGTCTTGTACATGATGATGCCGGCAACCGTAAAGAGCCCTACCGTCATCACGGCATCATTGAGGATATGAAGGACTGCTCCCTTGATGGCTATCGTGTTGGCCAAACCCACACCGCCCACAATATAACCGACTTCTGCCACTACAACATAACAGAGCATCCTTTTAAAATCAGTCTGGGCAAGGGCCATTATGCCGCCGGCTAGAATGGCAACGAACCCAGCCCAGACCATGATGTCCGTAACCGGTAGAAGCTCTATGGACAAGTGAGGCTGGAACACAGTAAAAAGTATCCTGATCATCACATAAAGCGATATTTTTGTCATCAAAGGGGCAATCAGGGCGCTGGTAGCCGAAGGGGCCTTTGTATAGGCATCCGGCAGCCACACATGGACAGGGAAAAGGGCCATCTTCACTGCCAACCCTGCGAGGAGGAATGCGATGGCGGTCAGAATGACTTTTGAATCATACAATTGGGGCAGCAGTTGCTGAACATCTGCCATATTAAGAGAACCGGTTGATATATAGATGTAGCCAACTCCTAATAGATAAAAACACGCCCCAATGGTTCCCATAACGATGTATCTGAAGGTGGCCAGGGGGGCTCCATCCTCGCCGATGGCGATCAGGGCATAGCCGGCCAGGGAGCCGATCTCCAAAAACACATAAAGGTTAAACAGGTCACCGGTTATGACGATGCCTAAGAAACCCGTGACCTGGAGCAAAAATACGGTGTAAAAGTACACGGCCTTTTCGGGCAATTCCTGTTCAACACTTCGCTTCGAATAGACGGCCACCATCAGGCTGATCACAGAGACGATCACCAACATCATGGCATTGAGATGATCCACCACATATTCGATGCCAAAGGGAGGCGCCCAGCCTCCCAGACGATAGTGAATGGTACCGCTATCTATGACGGTAAGCAGTGTATTTATGGATGCAAGGGCGCATAATGAAAGAGAGAAAACTGCCCAAAAGTAGCTTAGGCCCCTCCTCCACAGTCCAATAAGGGGACAGAAGAGGGAAGATATCAAAGGAATGACGATGATGAGGATGGGGATCTGCGCTATCATCTTCTCAACCTCTTTTTATGCTCATAATGATTTCGTCTTCTTCTAATGTGTTATATCTTCTGTAAATCATGATGCAGACCGCTACGGCCACGCCCAGAGTAGCGACCATGACCACAATGGCCGTGAGCATGAGCACATGGGGTAAAGGGTTGGCATATTGCATGATGTCAACGGCATGATGGGCACCGTGGCCCTCATGGGCATGCTCTAAAATCGGGACCGTAACCCCTCCCTTCTTGACGGATGTGGAGACATAGAAAAGTATAATGGCAGACTGAAATATGTTCATGCCGATGATCTTCTTGATCAAATTCCTCTTTGCCATCATGGCATAGAAGCCTATCATCATGAGACCTATGTACATCCAATAGTTGTAATAACCGACGATGAATTCGAACATGGCGCCTCCCCTAGCTCGTGCCCATCCATAAATGGCTTATGAATTGACAGGCACTGGCGTAAGTTCCCAATTCACAATGGATGGAAACTAGCTCTTGCGTCTTCCTCTCAATAACAATATGCATGCCATGCCTGCCGTAAAGATAACGGTGGTCTCCCCCAGGGTGTCATAACCCCTGTAGTCAGCCAGGACCGAGGTCACCACATTAGGCGTTGCCGTGTGTTCCAGGCTGTGGTGAAGGTAATACGACGACACATGTGTGCTGGCGGCAGAATGGGGGTCGCCCCATTTGGGCATGTCGAGCGTCCCGTAGATTAGTCCGGCTCCCACAAGCACCCCAATAATAAGGCTTAAGGCTTTCAATCTTTTGACCTCCTCTTCGTTTTGCTCACGGCTCCAATCATGAGCACCGTGCCGATACTTGCGCTAACAGAGGCTTCTGTAAAGGCCACATCAACAGCGGCCATTTGAGTCCAAAGGAGACACATCAGGAAGCTATAGGCACCTAGAACGACGACCGCACTCAAAAGGTCTTTTATGGTAATGGCTGCCACAGCGCAGATGAATACAAAAAAAAGCAAGATCAAATCGAACGCTAGAATCATTTCTAGCCTCCTTTCCTCATAGTCCACGGCTGGACATTACATCTGAAGGCCGCCCTTGAGATAGCGTGGGTGGCTGTGGGTTGTGCCAGAAACAAAAACACCGCAATAAAGACAATCTTTGCGCTCGTGAGTGTAAATCCGTGGTATACGGCAAGCCCTACCAGCGACCAAAGGGCCGCGAGGGTATCTCCCTTGCCGGTGGCATGGAGCCTCGTAAAGAAATCAGGCAAACGTAGCAGGCCCAAGGTGGCCGTGGCAAACAAGAAGAAACCACCCAACATAAACAATACGGTTACAACGTCTTTGACTGGCATCAGGCTTCTCCCGTCCCTTCGATATATTTTGCCAGAACCACGGTACCTATGAAATTCAACAGGGCATACACCATGCTGATATCGATAAACATGTCTACCCTGTCATAGATAACCCCCATGATGAGTAAGATGATCAAGGTCTTGGTGCCGATGGCAGAGATGCCGGCGGCCCTGTTCAAGACTCCTGGCCCGCAGGTAGCCCGGTAGAGACAAAACAGCACCAGGACGCACATTCCGACACCCAGAATCAAGAAAAAATCAATCATTTCCCACTCCGATCATCTTCCAGGGATTCCCCCACAGTAAATATGACAAAAAAGATGGTGAACATGACTGCCATGACTGCCAGGGCCACGCCGATCTCAACACCCAAAATTCCCAGTGACCTTGCCTCCGCCGGGACAACGGGCAGTAGCTTGCTCAGTTTGCCATAATCGAGATAATTCCCACCAAGGACGAGGCAAAGGACCCCGATAGCGGCATAAATAAAGACCCCAATGCTGCTGATGACTCCTGCCACCTTTTCGGACATGCGCTTTCTTGTTTCTCCCAGACCGTGACTAATACCCAGCAACACGAAACCTGCCGCCAAGATTACACCCCCTTGAAAGCCTCCCCCCGGGCTGTGATGGCCGTGCATGACCACATAGAGGGCATAAACGACAATAAAAGGCATCAGTAATCTGGCCAGTGTCTTCACGATGACGTCTTGACTATCCCGTATCATTTCTCCCCCTTGTTGATAACGACTTGCCTGACTTGAGATTATTTACGCACGAAGTACGTCATATATACGAGCAGCATCCAACACATCCTGTACGTACAGATGATCCGCCTCCATAAATATGTGAGCCACCCTGTCTTCCATCTCACCTGCGTTCAGATCATCGGCAACCTTCTGGTCCAAGGCATGCACATAGTAGACACCGTCTTTGATATCCATGGTAATGGTTCCAGGCGTCAGCGTAATGGAATTTGCCAGGGTCACACTGGAAATATCGGTCTCCAATTTTGTCTTAAACGTTACTATCTGAGGATCTATCGGCATCTTGCGGCGCAAGACTACAGAGGCGACGTGGAGATTTGACAACACGATCTGTTGGATGAGCCACGGAATGTAGGCAATGAACCTTGCCGCGATCACACGCATGTCTCCGACCCGCACGTTGGCGAACAACAGATCATGGAACAAGTAGGCGGCTATGGTACAACAAATAGCCCCAAGGGTAAGGTGAAAGGCGTCAAACTGGCCGGAGAGCAACATCCAGAAGGCAAAAAGGATCAGGGTCGTTCCGACAAAGTTTTGAAACCGCGTTTTTCTCCTCTGGGCTCCGGCGAAGAGCAACTGCCACCTTTTTTCTTCAAAAAGCCGGCTCTGCTCGCCCGTGAACTGCACCGCCGTATCTAATACACCCAGAGCATGGCCCCTGGCTTTCTCCATAATCCTGAAAGCGTTTTCTGTAGCTTCCAGCAGTAGGGTCACTTCCATCTTCGTCCTCCTCTGAGGAATACGTTCTGTCAATCAAGGAATCACCAGCGTGGGCACCACTGATGCTTCTGCCACCCGATAGGAATAGCTTTTGGACAGAAGCTCTTTCAGGAAGGACTTGCCAGTGGTCCCCATAACGATACAAGTACCGCCATAATCCCTGGCCGCCAGCATGATCTCAGCGGCCGGCTCACCTGCATAGACATGGCCTTCGGCGTCTATTCCTTGATCCAGAAAGATCTTCCGTGTTTGCGAAAGCTTTGCTTTCAGATTTCCCATGTCTCTTACAGATAGTTTGGTGTCTAGAACATAGACAATTTCAAGCTCCTTGATAAGTTTTTCAAAGTGCAGCATGTAACTGCAGGCCTTTTCAGAGGCAACAGACCAGTCATCAGCAAATATAACATGTGAGAATATGCCTTCTTGTGCGGTCCCTGATGCTTCCACATTTTCGGGCAAGATCATTACAGGGAAAGGGGACGATCTGAGCAACTTTTTTGTCAGAGATCTACGGTCCCGGCTGTCTACGTCCCTGTTGAGGCTGGCTGCGATCAGTGAGACTTTTTCCCGGTGGGCTACGTCCAAAATGCTATCGGCCATCTGCCCTTCCATGACAAAGGCCTTGGCCGTTATGCCATAGTCAGCCATCCTTGTTTCCCAGCCTTCCACTTTGGTCGCATGTAAAAAGATGAGTTCCTCAAGTCCCAGGGTGCGGAGCTCCGTGAGGCGTTGCACCTCTGCAAACTGTGGCTCTCTCACACCTGTGGCATAGAGTAGTTTTTTTATCTGCATGGTTGCCCTACTTCGCCCCTGTCGTCAGATTCATCAGATGAGCCCGGACTCAATATCTGTTTCACCGTGGCTGCCAGCCGCTCAGGTGTCACAGGTTTTTCTAGATAGCCATCTGGATCCGGGACACGTCCACCCCTGCATTCCGTCTGGGCGGCCTGTGCGCGCAATGCCGTTCTCTTAGCCACCCCGGAATATATGATCACCGGAATGTCTTTCAAAGACTCAGAGGTCTTAAGCTCACGATACAGCCTGAGCCCGCTCTCCTTTGGCATCAAAATGTCCAGAATGATTAAATCCGGTTTCTGTTGTCTGATGATGTCCAAAGCTTCCTCACCGTTTGTTGCCTGGATAGGCGTATATCCATTTTCTTCCAGCACGGTGGAAACAAATTCCCTTACGTGGTCTTCATCGTCTACACTGAGTACGGTCCTTGCCATCTAGATATCCTCCAAATAGGTCTTTGTACCCATGGGACCTTTGGTGCTCAATAACAACCAGGGAGGGCAAAGATAAGCCCCCTCAGCCCAAAAAGGTAAACACCACAAAAAGTGAAAACAGAAAAAGCAGACTCACGAATACCGACACACCCATGGCCATGAGGCTGGTTGCCTCTGGGCTTATCTCTCGTTTAAATTCCTCTATGGCAACACCATCCTTGCCCATAGTCTTCATATAAAAGGATACCGCAGCAGTTAGTGGCGCCCTGCTAAGGCGTCCCACCCATAGTGGAATTCCTTTGGCAATGGCGCGGTCAGCAAGTGCGTTGACGCCATTTAACACCTTGTCCATAACATAATAAAAGAGACGCCCCCCTTTACGGTAAAACCAATCGGTGTCAAGATTGATAGCCCTCACTTGGGCCGGATAGTACCCTGTCCGTATGAGTAGAAAAAAAGCTAGGCCGCCGAACATCAGCAACTGCAATTCGTTCAATACGTGTGCGGCGGTATAGGGGACGAAATGTACCGGGTAAGGGAGGATATCATAGAGAACCTCTGGAAATACGGCTGTGGCAATGCACAAAAAGGCAGCAATCCCCATGGCAAGAAGCATATTATGGGAGGGTTCTTTTGTCCTTATGCCTGAGTCTTTGCCAAAAAAGGTGAAGAAAGGAACCTTGATACCAGCATGAAGAAACACACCGGCTGAGGCAAATTGCAAAATGAGCCATATGACAGACCGTTTTTCATGGGCAGTCGCACTGACAATCATGGACTTGCTAATGAAATCATTAAAGAGAGGAAAGCCGGAAATCGATGCCGCTCCTATCATGCAAAACAGGCATGTCAAAGGCATGGTTTTGTATAACCCACCCAAGTCTGTAAATCTAATCTTCCCGGTCATGTGAAGCACAGATCCTGCAGCCATGAACAGGAGGCCCACGTAAAGGATATCGCAGAAAGCATGGGAGACAGCACCATTTATGGCCAATGGCGTCCCTATACCGATTCCCACCATCATGAATCCAACCTGATTGATGATGATGTAAGCAAGTACGCGCCTTACGTCATTTTCAAGAATGCCGTATAAGAGAGGGACCACAGTCATAATGGCTCCGAGCCATATTAGAAGCTCGGTCCCCGGAAAGGTTCTTACCATAAGATATACCGCGCTCTTGGTGGTAAGGGCACACATGAATACCGCACCTGTAACGGTTGCTTCGGGATAGGCGTCCTGAAGCCAAGCATGGAGAGGAGGGACCGCAGCGTTTAGGGCAATGCCAATGAATATGAGCCAGGAACCTATTCCAGTCAATCCTATGTAGCTAAACTCCGTGGTACCTGAATCGTGGATATAGACTATGATGCCTGCCAGAAGACAGAGACCTCCGAAGACATGGACCAGAATATACCTGAAGGCTGCCGCCTGTGATGCCTTTGTCCTGCGCGCCAGGATCAGAAAGGTAGAGCTAAGTGCCAGCAATTCCCAAAATATATAGAGAGAGAAAA
>Ga0272444_10005930_pt1 | contig 10522 bp, 10 predicted proteins | sample SSMForm13_FD_201033 | JGI IMG/M metagenome (GOLD analysis project Ga0272444, IMG submission 201033) | Marine sediment archaeal communities from Little Sippewissett salt marsh, Falmouth, MA, United States - SSM-Form-13 | ecosystem: Environmental > Aquatic > Marine > Wetlands > Sediment ...
GCCGGCCGACGATTACCTGAAGGCCCACTTCGCGGCCACCTCGCCGACAGCGCCGGGCCCGGACGACAAGCGGAAGACGATCGCCAAGCACCGTCTCGTCCGCCGGATCGGCGGGCTGGCCCGGCGGCTGCACCGCTCGGGCTTCTATCACCGGGACCTCTACCTGTGCCACGTCTTTGTGCGCGACCTGCCGCAGGCGGACGACGAGGATCGTGGCCACGATCCTCGATGGTCCTCGGGGACTGCGTCGAGCGCGGCCATGACACCCGGCGGAAAGGACTGGGCACTGCACCTGATAGACCTTCAGCGGGTGCGATGGCCCGGGCCGGGCAAGGTCGGCCGCAGGTGGATCGTCAAGGACCTGGCGGAACTCAACTACTCGGCCCCGGCCGAGGCGGTGACGCGGACCGACAAGGTGCGGTTCCTCCGCGAGTACCTGGCCCTGGGATCGGCGCGGGAGACGGGCCGCCTGCGACGCCGGGCGAGGAAGCTGGTCCGCGACGTCCTGGCGAAGACGCGCCGCATCGCCCGCCACGACGCCCGCCGCCAGGTACGCCGGGCGTAGCGGCACCTGCTTTGTTACATCCTTGTTGCGCAAGCGGCCGCCGGAGCCGACGGTCATGCGTTGCCAATCCGTGGGGCATCGAGTACATTGGCACCCATGCGGATTGCCCTGGTGACCGAGCATCTGGACCATCGGCGCGGCGGGGAGCAGCGCTATATCCACGACTTCGCGGCGTGGCTCGTGGCCCAGGGGCACGAGGTGGCCGTGGTGACCCGCGACGCCCACGAGCCGCCCGAGGGGGCACGCGTCCGTCTCGTCCCGACCGCCGGCCTGACCGGCCGGGCCCGGACGCTGAGCTTCGCCCGGCGCGTGCGCGACCACCTGCGCGGGCTCGGGGCCCACGTCTCAATGGCCACCGGCAAGGCCCTGGGCCAGCGCGTCTACCAGCCGCACGGCGGCACGGTGCGCGGATCGCAGCGGCAGAACCTGGCGCTGGTGCGCGGCCAGGCGGCACGGGCGTTCAAGACCCTCTGGAACCGGTTGAGCCCCGGGCACCGTGGGCTGCGGCGGCTCGAGGCCCGGCAGTTCGCCGACCCGCGGACGCACTTCGTGGCCATCAGCGAGATGGTTCGCCGCGACATGCGGACCTTCTACGGCATCGCGGAGCATCGCATCACGCTGGTCTACAACGGCGTGGACGTCGAGCGGTTTCATCCCGACCGGGCGCGCGAGCGGCGCGCGGACGTCCGCCGGGAGTTCCTGGTCCCGGAGGCCGCGACGCTGCTCCTGCTGGTGGCTCACAACGCGCGGCTGAAGGGTTTGCGCGAAACCATCGAGGCCCTGGCGTGTCTAACCAGTGGCGGCGGGTCGGACGTTCATCTCCTGGTGGTCGGGCGCGGCAGGGCGAGGCGGTACGCAAAGCTGGCCGCGCGGCTCGGCGTGGGTTCACGGGTGCATTTCGCGGGCGCGGCAGGCAACATTGTCCCTTATTACGGCGCGGCCGACGCCTACGTGCACCCCACGTGGTACGACCCGTGCAGCCTGGTGGTGCTCGAGGCCCTGGCCTGCGGGTTGCCCGTGCTGACGACGCGGTTCAACGGGGCATCGGAGTTGATGGATGGCCGCGGGGCCGGCGTGGTGCTCGACGCCCCCAGGCCGGTGTCGCGACTGGCCGACGCCATGGGCGCGGTGGTCGACCCGGCGCGCCGGCAGGACATGGGGCGGGCCGCACGCCGCATCGCCGAGGAGCACACCCAGGAGCGCAACTTTCGCGAGATGCTCGACGTGCTGACCCGCGCAGCCGGGCCGAACATAGGAACATAGATCATGTGCCTCAGCGGAACCGCGTGTGTCATCGCCTACTGCCTGGCGGCCTATCTGCTGGGCTCGGTGCCCTTCGGATATCTCCTGGGCCGCCTCGGGGGCGTGGACATCCGCACCCAGGGCTCGCAGAACATCGGGGCGACCAACTGCTGGCGGCTGTGCGGCTGGCGGTTCGGCCTGCCGGCGTTCCTGCTGGACGTCGCCAAGGGGTTCGTGGCCACGTTCGTGGCCCAGTGGGCCCTCCGGTGGTGTCCGCTCTACGGGAACATGACCGAACCGGTGCAACATCTGCTGGTGGTGATGGCCGGGACGTCGGCCATCCTGGGGCACATCTTCCCGCTGTACCTCCGTTTCCACGGCGGGAAGGCCGTGGCGACCAGCCTGGGCGTTTTCCTGGGCATGCCGGCCGTGGTGCCGCTGGCCGCCGGGGCGTTCGTCCTATGGGCCGGCGTCTTCCTGGCCACGCGCTACGTCTCGGTGGCCAGCACCGCGGCGGCGCTCGGCCTGCTCGTGGGCGTGCTCACGGTGGACGCGACGAACGGGTTGCGGCTGAGCCTGGCGAGACCGTGGACCGAGCGGTGGCCCGTGACGGCGCTGACCGTTCTGCTGGTGGCCGTGGTGCTCTGGCGCCACCGCCAGAACTACCGTCGGCTGCTCGCCGGCACGGAGAACAAGTTCGGCCGCAGGAAGGCGGCCGGCAAGAGCACTTCGTGACCCGCGGCGCGCCGTGGCGGGACACGCCGACAGGCGCAGGCGCGACGGGGTCGGCATACAACGGGACGACTGAACTCAACCCGCAGGAAAGGGGGTTCACCATGGCTCGCGCACTTGCCACATACCTGGCGGTCGCTCTGATGGTTGCGCTGGCGGCCGCGTCAGCCCGGGCGGACCAGGCGCTCAGCATGAGAAAGGCCGACTGCTTCGTCCTCAAACGGCTCCCGGCCATCAGGCTTGTGGTCCGCGACGATGATACGCTCGTGGCCATGGGGGCCAAGGGGCTCATCGACATCGACTTCACCAGGGAGATGGGCCTGCTGGTTTCGCTCGGCCCGGAGAAGGTCAACCTGGCGGCGGTCACCATCAAGCAGGTCAAACAGTGTGACGACAAACTGGTCGTCGTCACCAAGGAGCTGGGCTTCGAGGACCTCCTGGGCGCCGAAGGGCAGTTCTACTCGTACGACTTCGTAATCGTGCCCCGGTCGGACCTGCCGGTCGAGGGGTTCGTCGAGGACATTCCCCCCTGCCCCGGTCTGTGCGCCGTGAGTTCTCTGATCCCGGTGCGCCGGGCGCTGTCGTTCAAGGACTTTCGCGAGAAGGCCGACGCGCGCGGCTACGAGGCCACGGTGGTCAAGGACCTCAACCCCATGATCGAGCGCATGGGGTGGCTGCACTCGATCGCTTTCAACGCCACCCGCGCCGGCGGACCGAAGAACGTCACCTGCCGCGTCATGACCGTCAAGTCCGGCGAGGGGACCGTCGCGGTGATCGAACTGGGCGGTTACTCGCTCGGCGCAGGAAGCAAGCGGATGCTGAAACAGTGCCCGGCCGACCAGAAAAAGATTCGCGTCGGGCTGACCGGGGCCTTCGACGTCAAGGCCGCGTTCTGCGAAAAGGCCGCCGAACAGATCGTCTGGGGCTACGTCAACAGCAAGGACCCCAACGAGATCCACTTCCCGGCCATCTGGAAGTCCGAAATCGACGAGGAGCGGTTCCGCAAACACATCAAGTCGGACCGGAAGCACTTCGTCTCGGCAACCGGGGAGTTCATGGGAGCCATCGACGAGATCGGCACGGGCGGCAGCATCCGGTGGCGAAAACCCTACGTCCGGGCCAGGAAGACCCTGGACCGCATCGGCCACATCACCATGGGATACACCGATGAGCTGAACCTGTTCCAGATCAGGATTGAAAACACCAAGACCACCGACGAGGAAGAGCTGCGCACCACTACGTCAAGACAGGCCCGGCGCGTCGGCGTGCGGTTCGACAACGAGGTGCTGAAGAAGGCCCGCTTCAGCTTCTGCGCCTCGAGCGCCAAGTAAGCGGGCGCCCCTATGGGGCGAGCTTCTTCTCCAACAGTTCGGTCACGACGCGGGGATTGGCCTTGCCGCGCGAGGCCTTCATGATGTGGCCCATGATGCGTCCGAGGGCCTTCTTCTTGCCGGCCCGGACGTCGGCCGCGGGGCCGGGGTTGGCGGCAATAGCCTCTTCGATCCACTTTTCCAACTCGGCGGTGTCGCTCGTCTGGGCGAGCCCCTCGGCCTCAATGATCTCCGCGGCCGGCCGGCCGGTTTCGATCATGCCCTTGAGGACCTTGTCGCCCGCTTGCTTGTTGACCGTTCCGGCCTCTACCGCGCTGACCAGTTCGGCGAGTTTCTCGGCCGACACAACCAAATGGGGCGCTAATTGCATGAATTGAGGCCCCATGACCTCCGCAACATCCGCAATCGCATCCTCCGCTTTGTCGTATTCCCGCTTCGTGATGGCGACCGCTTCCCTGTAAAAGGTCTCCCCCCTCGCATTTATCTCTCGCAGAAGGCCCTGTGTCACCCAGTTTGCTGCAGCCTTGGGCGCGTCTGACAGCTCGGCCACGCGCTCGTAGTACCGCGCCATCTCTATATGGGCTGTCAGGACGCCCGCGTCGTAGTCGCTCAGGCCGAAGTCGCGGACGAAACGGTCTTTCTTGGCCAGCGGCAGCTCGGGCAACTCAGCGCGGATGCCCTCGATCCACTCTACCTCGGGTTCGACCACCACGAGGTCCGGTTCGGGAAAGTAGCGGTAGTCGTGGGCCTCTTCCTTCTGGCGCTGGACGAACGTCTCGCCCGTGTCGTCGTTCCAGCCGCGCGTGACCTTGCCGGCCTGCTCAAGCGTCAGGCGGCCCTCGTCCCACTCGTCGAGTTGCCGGCGCTCCTCGAAAGCGACGGCCCGCTCGACGGCGCGAAAACTGTTGAGGTTCTTCAGTTCGACGATCGGCGTGGCGGCCGTCCCACCGTCCTCGGTGATGCGGAGGTTGATGTTGGGCTCGAAGCGCATGTGGCCCATCTGCATGTTGGCTTCGCTCACACCCAGGTAGGTCACCAGTTGCCTGAGGCCCGTGCAGTAGGCCCGGACCTCGTCGACGCTCCGGAGGTCGGGCTGACTGACAATTTCCATCAGCGGCGTGCCCGTGCGGTTGAGGTCCACCTCGCTCGCGTTGCCGCCGCCCTCGGCGTGGGTGAGCTTGCCGGCGTCCTCCTCCAGGTGAACGCGCAGGATGCGGATCTTCTTGCGGTCCCCGTCGGGGGTCTCGATTTCCAGATGGCCGTGCTCGCCGAGCGGCATGTCGTACTGGCTGATCTGGAAGTTCTTCGGCAGATCGGGGTAGTAGTAGTGTTTGCGGTCCCACTTCGTGCGCTCGGCGAGCCGGCAGCCCAGGGCCAGGGCGGTCATGACGGCCAGCCGGTACGCCTCACGGTTCATCACGGGCAGCACGCCGGGCATCCCCAGGCAGACCGGGCAGACGTGGCTGTTGGGCACGTCGCCGAAGCGGGTCTCGCAGGAGCAGAAGAGCTTGGTGCGCGTCTTAAGCTGCACGTGGACTTCCATGCCGACTACGGTCTGGACGGTGCGGTCGCTCACCGGGCCACCCCCTTTCCGCCGGCGAGGGTGTCCAGCAACGGGGGTTGCCGATGGCGTGCCCCGGTGGCTTGCCCTACCACGGCCGCGATGCCCAGCAGGCGGCCCTCGGTGAAGATGTCGCTCATGACCTGGAGGCCCACGGGCAGCCCTGCGACCGTGAAGCCGCACGGGACGCTCAGGCCGGGAATCGTCGCCAGGTTGGCGCTGATGGTGTAAATGTCCGACAGGTACATGCTGAGCGGGTCGGCGGTCTTCTCGCCGAACCTGAAGGCGGCCGTGGGACTCGTCGGGCCCACGACGCAGTCCACCTGGGCGAACACCGCGTCGAAGTCCTGCTTGATCAGCCGGCGCACCTTCAGGGCCTTCAGGTAGTAGGCGTCGTAGTACCCGCTCGACAGGGCGAACGTGCCGAGCATGATACGCCGCTTGACCTCGTCGCCGAACCCCTCTGCCCGGCTGCGGCAGTACATGTCGATCATGTCACCGTGCTCGGCCGATCGGTGACCGTAGTGCACGCCGTCGTAACGGGCGAGATTGCTGGACGCCTCGGCGGTGGCCACCAGGTAGTAGGTCTCGATGGCATAGGCCGTGTGGGGCAGCGAGACCTCCCGGACCGTCGCCCCGGCGTCCTGGCAGGCCGACACGGCCGCACGAACCAGGCGCTCCACCTCGGCGTCGAGCCCTTCGCCGAAGAACTCCTTCGGCACGCCGATCCTGAGGCCCTTGACGTCCGCCCCGCATACGGCCGCGAGGTAGTCGGGTACGCCCCGGTCAACGCTCGTTGCGTCCCGCGGGTCGTGCCCCGCGACCACCTGGAGCATCAGGGCGGCATCCTCGGCAGTCCGGGCGAACGGGCCGATCTGGTCCAGGCTCGACGCGTAGGCCACCAGGCCGTAGCGGCTCACGCGCCCGTAGGTGGGCTTCAGGCCGACCACGCCGCACAGGCTGGCCGGCAGACGGATCGACCCCCCGGTGTCGGACCCGAGGGCCACGGGGACCATCCGCGCGGCCACGGCCGCGGCGCTGCCGCCCGAGGACCCGCCCGGCACGCGGTCGAGGTCCCACGGGTTGCGCGTCGGCCCGAAGCCGCTGTTCTCGGTCGAGGACCCCATGGCGAACTCGTCGAGGTTGGTCTTGCCGACGATGACCGCCCCGGCGCCGCGCAGGGCCGACACGACCGCGGCATCGTACGGCGCGCGAAAGTCGGCGAGGATGCGGCTGGCACAGGTGGTCGGCAGGCCGTCGGCCGTGCACATGTTGTCCTTGACCGCCACGGGAATGCCGGCCAGGGGGCCGAGCGGTTCGCCTGCGGCGCGGCGGGCGTCGGCGGCCTGGGCCTCGGCCAGGGCCTTCTCCGGTCGCAAGCTCAGGAACGCCCGCACCCGGCCGTCCAGGGCGTCGATGCGCTGAAGCGACGCGGCGACCAGGTCGCGGCTCGTCGTTTCGCCGCGCTCCAGCGCCGCGAGCATCTCGATTGCCGTAAGGTCCAGCAGGTCGGCCATCCGCGGGGCTCCCCCACAGACACGGGGCTAGGCGCTCGAAGCCTCGTCGAGGACGCGCGGCACTTTGAAGGCGGCCTCAGTTCGCTCGGGCGCATTCGACAGGGCGACGTCGACCGGCAGGCTCTTGCCCGGGGCATCGTCGCGGAACACGTTGGCCACCGGCAGGGCGTGGCTCAGAGGCTCAACGTCCGTGGTGTCCAGTTCGGCCAGCTTGTCGAAGTAGTTGAGAATCCGCGAGAGTTGCTCGCTGAAGGTGTCGAGTTCGCGGTCGGTCATGGCGATGCGGGCCAGCCGGGCGACCTTGGCCACCTCGTCGCGCTCGATGCCCATGGGGGGGTCCTCCTCGCCGGGGACGTGACCGTGCAACCGCCAAAAGAACTTCGGGCGAAAGACGGCGCCCGGCGGCCCCGTAGGTGCGCCACTGGCAGCGTCCTCCGCCCGAGCTCATTGTCCGCTTCAAGCCCGACGGCGTGCGCTAAGAACTCGCGATCTGTTTCGGCCGCGGACGGGGTTTCTGGACCTTCCCACTACGAATGCACTGAGTGCAAACGGTCATCCGCTTGACGGTTCCATCGGGCAGTTGCACACGGATCTTCTGCAGGTTCGGCATGAACTTGCGCCGGGTGATCCCGGTGGTTTTGACACCGACCCCGCCGAGATACTTGGCGCGGCCACGGCGGGCCAGCGAGTTGCCGAATGTCGTCTTCTTGCCGCATAGGGCACAAATCCGGGGCATGTCGACCTCCACGTTTTGCTTCTCACCGAGGTGAGAAACGGCTATTATAACGCCGGGAGGGCCGTTGGCAAGCAGATTTCCCGGCCCCGGCAGGCCGCTTTCCCGAAATAGGGCCCCATCGAGGCCGTTCTACTGGTTGGAACGCTATGCCGCCGCAAGCTGATCCGGAGCGTCTCAGGCACCTCGTGGACCGTTGCCGGCAAGGCGATGGGCAGGCGTTCGAAACGGTCTTTCACATGTTCCGAGGGCCCCTGTACTCCTATCTGGCCCGGACGACCGGCGACAGGCATCTGGCCGAGGACTTCCTGCAGGACGTTTTCCTGCGGATGGTCGAGAACCTGGACCGGTACGAGGAGTCAGGCAGGTTCCAGGCCTGGCTGTTCCGCATTGCAGCCAACCGGGTCCGCGACTGGGCTCGCAGGCGGAGCCACACCGAACGCGTGGGTGGGGCCGCCAACCTCGACAGCCCGGCCGGTACCACCGCGGTGGACCGACCCGTGGCGCAGTCGCCCGAGGCGGCACTGGTACTGAATGAACAGGTCAGCCGCCTGGAGGTGGGCCTTGCGAGTCTGGAGGCGGACGAACGCGAGGTCCTGATCCTGAGGCACTACAGCGGGTTGTCGTTCAGAGAAATCGCCGGTATCATGGGCGCGCCCCTCGGAACGGTGCTGGCCCGGAGCCATCGGGCCTTGCTGAAACTGAGGGAAAGGATCGGGGAGCCGGCGGACTGACGCACCCGGCGTCAACGGTGTGAGCGAACCAATGAGTGCGTGCGACAAAGAACAACTTCTGTTGCTGGCTTCCGATGAACTGGCGCCCCGGCAGGCGGCCCAGGTCGAGCGGCACGTGGCCGAGTGCCCCGCATGCGCAGCGGAACTCGAGCGGCTTCGCCAGGGCTTGGCCGCGCTTGACCGCCTGACCCCCATGGAGCCTTCGGGCCAGGCCGTCGAACGCACCGCGGCCGACGGACGCCGGGCCGTCGAGCGGCGTCGGACACTGCGGCCGTCGTTCGTCCATCGGTACCGCTACGCGCTGGCCGCGGCTGCCGTGGTCGCCGTCGCCGTCGGCTGGACGCTGATCGGCCGGCTGGCGGCACCGACCGACGCGCAACTCGACCAACTCTGGCGGGAGCCCGTCAGCGACATCATCGACACCGACTCGATCGTTGAAGACCTCGCCGAAGGCCAGGCTGCGAACCCCTGGACACAGGCCGCCGATGTTGTGATCGCCCAGTTGAGCGAGTCGGACCTGGACGATGAGTTGCTGGAACTCGAGGAGAGCCTCGAGTTGCTGGAGCAGTGGTCCTCTGGTTCCTGACCCCGGGCGAAGCCGGTCCCGGCCGGCGAAGGGCAAGGAGTATCGGATCATGAGGTGGTGTCTGACGATCCTGGGCGTTGCGGCGGTGCTGGCGGCGTGCGCCGTCAGTGCGCATGCCCAGGGCCGCAGGGGGGCAGGCGCTGGTTTCGGCAACTCGGCAGCCAAGAGCAACAGGTCATCCGCCAGCCCGTCTACCGCGACGGAGACCCCCTCGCGAGGCCACGGTTCCCGGTCCGCAACAGCCGGGAACGCGGAGCGGAACACAAATGCTGACCCCCAACGACAGACGCGCCGCCGCAACGGCACCTACCCCCGCCCGGAAGCCCGTGAGACCGACGGCCCGGCGTCCGCAACGCCTGCCCGACCCGGCCGCAGGGGTCGAGGATGGGCCGCCTACCTGGACCGCCACATTGAGCGCGATCTCCAATGGCTCCGCGAGCACGGCCTCGACGAGTATGCCGACCGGGTCGTCGCCGAGCGCGACGGCCCGTCGCCGGCCAGGCATGTCCTGCTGTGGCAGATTCACCGCCGGATCCAAGGGCTGCGGCGGCTTGGCGGCAAGGACGCCGAGAGGGCCATCGAGCAGATCAAGCTCGAGTTCGCCACCGCCCGCCTGGCACGCCGGTTCCGCGAAGCCTCAGGCCAGGAGAAAGCCGACCTGGCACGCCAACTCAGACAGAGCATCGGCAGACTGTTCGACCTGCGGCTCGAGGTGCAGCGCGCCATGACGGCGGCTGTCAGGAGACGCTTGAAGGCCATCCAGGAACAGCTCGACAAGCATGAGCAGTTGCGCGACGAACTCATCGAGCAGCGCTTCACCCAACTGACCGACTCGCAGGTGCCCTTGCCCGACCCGGTTCTGGAATCCCTGCCGCAAGCGTCCGCCAACGGGGTCGCAGACAAGCCCGACCCCCGCCCTCAGGAACCCCGGTTGGGACCCGGCGATCGCCTGGAGCCGCGCGGGCCCGTGGAACGGGGAAACCAGCGAGTGCCCGAGCGGCTGGACGGGCTGTTCGAGAATGATATCAAGTGGCTCCGCGCGAACGGCCTGCACGACTTCGCCGACCGCATCGTTGAGATTCGCGACAGCGACGCCTCGGCCAGACGCCTGGTCCTGTGGCGGATTCACCGGCGAATCGAGCAGTGGCGGCGGCTCAGGGGCAAGGACATGAAACGGGCCATCGACGGGGCTCGCCTGACTTTCGAAGTGGCCCGCCTGGCCAGCCGGTACCGTGAAGCGCCCGAGGATCAGCGCGACGCATTGGCCGCCGAGCTGCGCGATGCCCTCGGCAGGCAGTTCGACGCCCGGCACGCCGCCCAGCAGGCCATCATGGAAAGCATTCAGCAGCGCCTCGAGGGAGCCCGAAAAGGCGTCCATCGGCAGAGAGAACTCAGAGAAAAACTCGTCACCAGGCGCTTCAAGGAACTTACCGACCCCAGCAAGCCGGTCCCCGATCCGGAACTCGTTCCGCGGCCCCAACTCGGGCCCGGCCGCTCACGCAGACCCCCACGCCCCTGAGC
>Ga0272444_10005931_pt1 | contig 10521 bp, 8 predicted proteins | sample SSMForm13_FD_201033 | JGI IMG/M metagenome (GOLD analysis project Ga0272444, IMG submission 201033) | Marine sediment archaeal communities from Little Sippewissett salt marsh, Falmouth, MA, United States - SSM-Form-13 | ecosystem: Environmental > Aquatic > Marine > Wetlands > Sediment ...
TCATAAAAACCCATGTGCCTTCTGACGCCGCCGAGACCCTTTTGTTCTTTGCAGTAGGAGGGCTGGTGGCCCCTGTTGCTGAGGAGATCTTCTTTCGAGGCATTGTCTACGGTTTCTTGAGACGATGGGGAATGGTTGCAGCCCTTGCGGGGAGCACGCTCATATTCGTCCTGGCTCATGCCATCCAGTCCGGGATCCCTTTGACTCAGATCGTGGGCGGGATTGTCTTTGCCGTGGCCTACGAGATAACAGACAACCTCATGGTCCCCATCACCATTCATGTCTTGGGCAACACGGCTATTTTTGCCCTCTCCTTGTTGGCCTGACGGACAAAGGGGGATGGGAGGGCCTTTTGACCAAGGCAAGGACACTCTAACAAGATCGAAGATACGCCTGCAGGCAGGCTATTTCCTTTTTCCCCTTGCCAAAATCTTTTCCTCGTCGAAATTGAATACCACTGGTACCAGGTAGGTTCGCTTTTCCCTATTTGGGCCGTGCAGAAAAGGGTTCGTGTTCACCCATCTCACGGCCTCCTTGTCTAACACCCTAAAACCCGATGACGCCACAATCTTCACTTCGTCTACCTCGCCAGTTTCCAGGATTTCCACCTCAAGCAGTACCCTGCCTTCGTACCCCCTTCTTTGGGCCACCTTTGGATAGACAGGGCGAGCCCCTTCCTTATATTTCGGCTTGGCATAGGTGATAATACCCCCTGCCCCCGTGCCCGCTCCACTTTTCCCTTTCCGCAAGGCATCATGACCGTTGTGCCCCTGGACAGGCGCCTTTTCGGCCGAAGAGGGGGGGGCTGCCTTCCCGGTGGACTCGATGCTCTTTTCGGCAAGGTGCTCCACAGATTCAGGTGTTACGACACCCTCTTTTCTGACATCTTTAGCCTTCTTTGCCCCGACCTTGCTCTCTTTGACCGGCGGCTTGGCGGCCAGCCGTTTTTTGGCAGACAGCTTCTTCTTCGGAATAACGGCTTTCGCTGGCACAGGCTTCTGCTTCGGAGATAGGTGGGGCCTTGACACAGGTCCAGAAGGTCTCTTCGCAGGAGGGGTGGGGACCACGGCCTTTGGTGGGCGTACGATAGACAAAAGGATGGACTTATGGATACCTCCATGCACGAAACCAGCCCTTGGTGCGACAGCGAGCAAGATCAGCACGTGAACGCCAGCAGCAATGATGGCCGAAAGGATAAGGTCCCTTTTCATTTTGATATGAGAAATCATCACCACGTCCCCTGACCATTGACTCTTTACTCGCCTCTTTCCCTCGGCCTTGCTTCCATGGATACCGCCTGAAACCCGGCAAGCCTGACTTTGTCAAGGACATCTACAAACGCTCTGTATGGAGATTCCCTGTGGCCTGCAATGACGGCGACCTTATCGGGAGAGGCTTGCCGTTCCCTTTTTAGGCGAGACAAGAGATCATGACTGGGTGTCCATTCTTTGTCCACAAACACATATCCGGTCTCGTCAATCGTGATGTTGACCATTTGTCTCTTTTCAGCTTCTATGGTCTCGGCAGCAGGCAATACCACGGGAATCCCGCGATAAACGACCATGGAAAGCATGGAGTATATGAAGAACACAAGGAGGAGAAAGATGATGTCTATGAGCGCAATCAATTCAATCCTGGCGCCTTTGCGTTTCACCTGCAGCTTCATTTTTCTTCGTGGTTCCCTTTGTGTACAATTTCTAAAGACGTGGCATGTTTTTCGATTCGAAGGGCTGCTTCTTCCACCTTGGACATGAAATAATTGTACGGGAAAAGGGTAAAGATGGCTATCAACAGGCCGGCAGCCGTCGTCAGCAGGGCCTGGGCGATTCCTCCGGTCACTGCCTGTGGATCTTGAATCCCTGCCCGACCAAGCATGTCAAAGGAATGGATGATTCCTATGACGGTGCCGAGTATGCCCAGAAGGGGGGCGGCAGTAATCATGGTGTCCAACACGGAAAGGTATTGCTTCATCCTCTTGATCTCTTCGGTAGCAGCCATCTCCATGGCCTTGGCAAGGGAATACTGCCGGTGCACCAGGCCGCAGACAAGGATCTTGACCACGTAATCGGCGGTCCCGCGGGTGTTCTTCTTGATTTCTTCGTATTCTCTTCTGCGCGCCAGTTCCAATACAGTATCCACCAAGCGATTGTCAGTCTCCCTTCCCTTGCGTATCCAGAAAAGAGTCCTTTCCACAATGACTGTAAGGGAAAGTACAGAACAGGCAAGGAGAGGATACATGACGATGCCCCCCTTGTTGAAAAGATCAAATATCATAGGCCAAACTCCTGTCATCTATTTGCCCTTTGCTGTTGCCTAAAGGCATCCTTGTGCCGTGGCACTGCGGACTCGAAGCCCGATAAAGGCGCAACTGATCGTGCAAAATAGCAGCAACCACGACCCAAGTCAAACGGCCCGATACCGCTGCAAAGAGGATAAACCGCCGCCGCGCATCCCAGTTTGACAGAATGCCGCTTTCCTGATAGGTCTCTCTGCGTTCTTTCTGCCGAATAAAGCCTGAGAGGACTTTCTTAGCAACTCAAACCAACGGGAGCAGACCATGTCCAGATTGCTGAGAATAAATACGCGGGAGCAGGCCTTCGCCTTCGAAGAGCCAAGGGAAGAGCTGGCCGGCCTGGGTGGCAGGGGCCTGACTTCGAAAATGATATTGGAGGAAGTCCCACCTACCTGTCACCCTTTAAGTAGAGAGAACAGACTGATTATTGCCCCGGGACTGCTGTCCGGGACCGCAGCAGCCAGTTCGGGGCGGATCTCAGTTGGGGCCAAGTCACCCCTAACGGGGGGCATCAAGGAGAGCAACTCCGGCGGGCTTGCTTCTCAGAAGCTGGCAAAACTCGGCATTAAGGCGATTGTTCTGGAGGACAAGCCAGAGAAGGGTGGGTTTTCCCTCATTGTGATCAACAAGGATTCTGTTGAAATATTGCCTGCAGACGAATATGCAGGTCTTGGCAACCGGGAAACCATGAAACGGTTGTGGGACAAGTATGGAAAACGTCAAGGTGTCATCAGTATTGGCCCTGCAGGTGAACAACGCTTGACAGCAGCGTCAATCCATTTTGCCGACCCCAACGGCAGGCCCGGCCGTGCAGCAGGACGAGGCGGTTTAGGTGCTGTCATGGGGTCCAAAGGGATCAAGGCCATTGTTATCGATGATACCGGTGCCGGCAGGGTCCCTCTTGCCGATGCCGAGGCCTTTAAAAAGGCCAACAAGCGATGGGTAGAAATCCTTCGATCCCATCCAGTCACAAGTCAGGCCTTGCCGGCCTATGGGACCGCCGTTCTGGTTAACATCATTAATGAGGCCGGTGCACTTCCTACCAAGAATTTTCGGTCAGGCCGTTTTGAACACGCCCAGGCCATCAGCGGGGAGCATATGGCCGAATTGATTGAAGCTCGGGGAGGCAAGACCAAGGAGGGTTGTCATCCAGGATGCGTCATACAATGCTCCAACGTGTACTGTGACCGTGACGGGAAGGTCCTTACCTCGGGCTTTGAATATGAAAGCATCTGGGCCCTGGGTGCCAACACAACGATTAAAGAACTGGACGATGTGGCCAGGCTCGACGCCCTGTGCGACGACATCGGCCTTGACACCATTGAGACGGGCTGCACCTTGGCGGTGGCCATGGAGGGCGGCTTGATCCCCTGGGGAGACGGCAAGGCAGCCATTGATCTGGTTGGCAAAGTCGCCACCGGTGATCCCGTTGGAAAGATCATCGGAAACGGCGCTGCCTTTACCGGCCGGGCCTTTGGCGTGGATCGAATTCCCGTGGTGAAGGGACAATCACTCCCGGCCTATGACCCTAGGTCGGTCAAGGGGGTAGGCGTGACCTACTGCACGTCAGCCATGGGGGCCGACCACACAGCGGGCTATGCCGTGGCTCCCAACATCTTGAAGGTTGGCGGCAACATAGACCCATTAAAGAACGAAGGCAATGTAGAAGTGTCGAAAAACCTGCAAGTCGCCACGGCCGCCGTAGACAGCACAGGGCTTTGCCTCTTCGTGGCCTTTGCCGTCTTGGATACGGAAGACGGGGTGCAGACCATCGTGGACCTGTTAAACGCCCAGTACGGACTGTCGCTCACACCGAATGACGTGGTGAATCTGGGCATCTCCATACTGAAAAATGAGCGAGAGTTCAACATCAGGGCTGGTTTTACCAAGGCCCATGACAGGCTCCCTGATTTCTTCAAAGAGCCTTTGCCCCCCCACAATACGACATGGGATTTCACAGACAAGGACCTGCAGCAGGTTATGCAATTCAGCTGAATGAGCCAGTTTTAAACGGCCTGTTGGGTTGGGCAACACCCCGTGGATAGATGACAAAAAATGAGTCCCATGCAACTCCACACAGGACTATTTTGGTTCCATGGCTTGGCCGACCTCGTCTCTTAGCAGCCAAAGCCCCCATCGTTGTTGAATCCAAGGGCCATGACAACCATCCTGTTCAACGCATTCTCGTTCTTGCAGAAAAGACTCAAGGCCCGAAATCGCCCTTACGTCAACGCCTCCCTTGATATTGCTGAAGGAACCACGGTGGAAGATCTCCTCGCCCAGGTGGACCTTTCGCCCGGGGATGTGGAGGCCGTCTTTGTCAATGGGTTGGTCAAGCCCATGAACACGGTTCTCAGTGACGGCGATCGCGTGGCCCTGGTGCCACCCGGGAGTCCCGGCCCCTACCGGGTCCTTCTGGGCATGGTGGGGGGAAAAAAGAAGAGAAACTAGCTGGGGGCTTTTTCCGTGGGTGCCTACATTGAACTGAAACTTTTTGCCTCTCTCAAGACCTATCTGCCCCAAGGGGCAGCACACTTCCCCATCACGTCAGGGGAAAGAGTAGAAGCCCTGATAAAACGGTTGGGAATCCCCCCGGATGAGGTGAAGCTCATCTTTGTCAATGGAGTCAAGGCCCAGATATCCTCCATCCTTGGGGGCGGCGAACGGGTGGGAATCTTCCCCCCTGTAGGTGGAGGATGATGCCGGTGAAGGCGGCACTCAGTCAAGCCATTTGTCAGGTTTCCACCCGTGCCACACACCCAGATGGCACCCCATACCGATCCATTAGGATGAAGGACCTGGAGCAGCTCTGCCACGTGCACGGTCTCTGTGGACGAGACGTGGAAATCGCTGCCTTGGAGGCAGGGGTGGTGCCGGAAAGATACGCCCGGAATATCAAGGTCTATTCCTTGGAGGACCAAGTGGCCCTGCTTCGATCCTGCGTCTGCGTCGTGGGAATGGGTGGACTTGGGGGCACGGTGGTAGAGATCCTAGCCCGTTTGGGTGTGGGCACCCTGCTACTCGTTGATGGTGACACCTTCGACGAGAGCAATCTCAACCGGCAGTTTCTGTGCCGGGAAGAGGGACTCGGCAAGCCAAAGGTCCAGGAGGCCGCGAGACGGGTAGGTGCTGTCAATTCCTCTGTAGTGGTCCATGTCCACCAGGCCTATCTCAACGAGGACAACACCCTATCTATCCTGGGCGATTCAGACGTGGCCATTGATTGCCTGGGAGGTCTTAAGGCCCGCTTTGTCCTGGAAGGGGCGACAAGAAAGGCTGGCTGCCCCCTGGTGTCAGCTGCCGTTGCCGGCCTCTACGGTCACGTGACCACCATCTTTCCTGCTGACCTCGGGCTTCAGCTCATTTACGGCGACGCCCAATCCTTGCCTCCCGTGGGCGCAGAGTCGTCTCTCGGTTGTCTGCCTCAAATCACAACCCTGTTCGCGGCGCTGGAGTGTTCAGAGGCGACAAAGATCCTCCTAAAAAAGAGGCCCCTTTTAAGACACCGTCTCATGGTCATTGATCTCGATGATATGCACGCTGAGGTGATGGACCTTCAAAAAGGCTAGGCAGAGACCCACCCTTCTTGCGCTCCCCTTTTGTAAAGGGGGGCGGAAGCGGTCTGAATGTGACAAAGCCAACAGAACATGATTACGCCCAAAGGAGACCGTCTTTTGGGCCTCCATGAAAAGGCCTAATCGTCAAGGGTCGAAAGGTCCCCTTCCTTGAGCCCCAGTTCCCTCGCCTTGAGGACCCGGCGCATGATCTTCCCGCTCCTGGTCTTGGGCAGCTTGTCTTCGAAGGTAATTTCTTTGATAATCACAATGGGGCCAAGTTCTTTTCGAACGTGGGCCTTTAACTCATTGAACAGGGTGGCCTCGTCTTCCTCCACGTCTTGTTTCAAGGTGACAAAGACCTTGGCCACTTCGCCCTTCACCTTATCAGGCACGCCGATGCACGCGGCCTCGGCCACATACTTGTGGCTTACCAATGCGCTTTCCACTTCGGCCGTGCCCACACGATGTCCGGCAATGTTCAACACATCGTCAGAGCGACCCTGAAATCTGAAGTAGCCCTGGTCATCCCGGGTGGCGATATCGCCGGCCAGGTAGATTCCAGGGAATCTGGAAAAGTAAACTTCCTGGAATTTCTCAGGGTCTTTGTACAGGGTCTTCAACATGGCGGGCCATGGCTCTTTGACGACCACATATCCCCCCTTGCCCGGCACTACCGGCTCGCCGTCAGCGTCCACAATGTCCACATGCACTCCGGGGAAGGGCTTGAAGGCCGAACCGGGCTTTAAGACATTGCAGGGTGTGGGGGTTACCATGAACATCCCGGTTTCCGTCTGCCACCACGTGTCCATCACGGGACAGTTGCCCCTGCCCACGTTATCGTAGTACCAGACCCAGGCTTCTGGATTGATGGGCTCACCCACGGTGCCCAGGATGCGAAGCGTGGAAAGATCATGTCTCTTGGGGTGCCGTGAACCAAATCGCATGAGCATCCGTATGGTCGTGGGCGCCGTGTATAGGATGTTGATGCCGTATTTATCAACGATCTGCCACATGCGATCAGGACCAGGGAAGAGGGGATGGCCTTCATACATGACGGTAGTGGTTCCCGCACACAAAGGACCGTACACGATATAGCTGTGCCCGGTAACCCATCCTGGGTCAGCAGCACACCAGAAGATATCTGTCTCCTTGATGTCAAAGACCCATTTCAAGGTTCGGTTGATCCCTACCATGTAACCGCCGTGACAATGAACGACCCCTTTGGGTTTGCCCGTGGTCCCCGACGTATAGAGGATGTAAAGGGGGTCATTGGCATCCATTTCTACGGTTTGGAATTCCGCGGATTCGCCTTCCATAAGGTCGTGGAACCATAGATAACGGCCGTCGGACATGTCTATGTCCACGCCAGTCCTTTGAACGACCACCACGCTTTCCACAGTGGGACAAGCCGTCATGGCTTCATCGACCACTTCTTTTAGCTTGATGACCTTGCCGTTTCGCTGAAATCCGTCCACAGTAACCACCAGCTTGGCCTCTGCATGGTTAATGCGCTCCCGAAGCGCCGTGGCGCTGAAGCCGCCATAGACCACGCTGTGAATAGCTCCAACTTTCGCACAGCCGAGCATGGCGATGGCGATCTCGGGAATGTTCGGGAGATAGACCGCCACCCGGTCTCCTTTGTCCACGCCCAAGGATTTTAGGACATTGGCAAACCGATTGGCAGCGCGATAAAGATCGTAGTAGGTCATCCGCTCACGTTCGCCGTTCTCCTTCTCGTGAATGATGGCCACCTTGTTTTTCCGCGGTGTGCTCATGTGGCGATCCAAGGCATTGTAGGCGATGTTGGTCTTGGCATCGACAAACCAGTTGAAAAAAGGGGGATTGGAACGGTCTAGGACCTTGGTCCAACGCTTAAACCAATGAAGGTCCTCCGCCGCTTCCTCCCAAAAGCCCTCAAGATCGCTCCTTCCTTTCTTGACAGCCTCTTCATAATCATTGGGGTTAACGTTTGCCTCAACCACCAGCTGGGGCAGGGGACGAAACACCCGTGCCTCGTCCAACAAGGCCACAGTAGTTTCGCTCTGGGATGCCTGTTTTTCTTCTTCTGAAGCTTCCATCAATGTCTCCCTCCCTTTCTCTTTGCTCTTTGTCCGTCAACGAGAATGACCCCTTGGCAGGCAAAGCGATATTGTTACCGATCCATGATAAGAAGTAGTAAGAACTCGATTTTTGGCGATGTGAGCATAGTCGAAACACCTTCGAGTGTCAAGAAAGAAGACAGCGCTCCCCCCCCAGCTTTCGGCCCTATCCTTGACAATCCCAGGCAATCCGTGTTAGACGGACAGAGTTGGAAAATGCCCAAACGGCTCTTTTTGACAGATTCCTCCAACCCTTTTTCAGTTTCAACCTCATGGTAAATAACGATCCTCCCAAGGGTTGGCCCAGGCCGACACTTCGCCTGGCCTGGCAATTTCGTCAACGAATAAAAATATCTGAAAAATGTCTGCGCCTCCATGAGGCACACGCAGGGGTGGTTTTGGAAGGCGTGGTGGGGTAGGAACTTGACGGGCTATAGCCCAACCCGGAATTCCCTTGAGCGGTCCATTGAGACGTTTTTGCTCATCCCCCTTGGCAAAGTGGAAGATTGGCCATTGCAGCTGTTCGAGCTCTAAGGGTAACCGTTCGCGAGGCCTTGGGGTTATCAAAAGCCCTCACGATAAGCGAAAAGGAGTTTGGGCAAGAAGCCGGTGAGGCCAACGAGTTAGGACCTTAAGGCGTCTCATATATCCAGCTTCTCGGGGAAGTCGGTCTTTGGGCCGGCTGTTTTTGTTTACTTAGCAAGGCTAACGGATAATGGAGGGCCGGCGAATCCGGACAAGAAACCGGATGCCCGATCAAGTGCGGCATGACAGTTCTTGATCTCTTTACTCATTACAGCAATAACAATCAGGAGATAGACACACAGTACCTTTGAGGAGGAGGGTAATTGTGCCGAGATTCATTTTTAGATTCCTTGTAGGTAGCTTTCTGTTTTTGGGGCCCCTTTCCATGGGCACTTACACCGGTGCTGCGGTCATAAAAGATGTAAAGCCCGGAGAGTGTGTGTTTGAGTATGTTAAGCGGATCAAGGGAAGATTTGATCAGACCCTTTATCAGCAGGTCATAGGGGCGGCCAATCCCTTTAAGGAAGGCGACGAAGCCATCAAGGTGGCTGCTGATGATCCCATCACTCGAGTGCATGCGCGGATGCTCCTTGCCAACACCAGGATCAAGGATATTCACGAGCATCCGTTGTTTGAAGATAACCTCCAGAAATTGATCTGGGAGACCACGGACAAGGCCCAGTACAACGAAGTCAAAGACTGGACCATGGGTGGGTTGAAGGACTTCCTTCTCACCAAGCCGGAAGCCGACATCAAGGGTATCATGTGGGGCCTTACTAGTGATGCCATTGGCTGCGTCACCAAACTCATGACCAATTCGGAACTGCGCCTTGTGGGACGGACCGTCTTTAACCCGCTGCCCGGAAGCAATATCGGGGGCAAGGGATATCTGAGCGCCCGCATCCAGCCCAATTCGCCACAGGATAATCTGGAGGACATTCAGTGGCAGATTTTCGACGCCTGGAGTTACGCCACCGGGGATCTCCTTGCCGGGGCAGACCCTGTGGACGGCACTGTTGAAAATGTGGCTGGCATTACGAAGGCAATCCAGGATGTGATCATCACCTTTGGACTCCAAGAGGTCATCCCCTGGTGCGCTCTGGCCCATATAGATGCTCAGGTCGCGGCTGAGATAAGATACCCGGAAACCTCCGGGGGCCTTTGGTTTCAAAGCCTCGGAGGATGTGACGACGCTAACGAGACCCTTGGTATTTCTATCGAAAACATGATGAGATATGCGAAGATGCGGACCGGCAAATTTGGGCTTTACCACGAAACTGGTCAGGGTGCTGACTTCATTCACGGTGCAGGCAATGGTTTTGACATGGTGGTCCATGAATCCCGCAAGTACGGATTTTCAAGGGCCTTAAAAAAGGAGATGGCCAAGGTCGCCCTAAACAGAGAAGTATGGTCCCATACCAATGATGGAGGTGGTTCTATGGGGCCTGAAGTTTTCAACACCCCACGGCAGCTTGTGAGGTGCTGTCTGGAGGACATCTTCATGGGCAAACTCCACGGACTTGCCATGGGAGTTGACATCTCCTCAAGGCTCCACATGCTCGCAAGCCCCGCTGACCTGGACTGGTGTATCGACCAGATCATGCCGGCCAACCCAGCCTACTTAAAGGCCCTTCCCACTAAGATCGATCCCATGCTGCACTACGTCACCACGTCCTATCAGGACCACGTTCGCTTGAGGCACAAGTACGGCTATAAGGTAGAAGAGGCCATGTGGAATTTTTTCAGGCGCATCGGGATCGTTGACTACCAAGACAATTACACGGAGCATTTTGGGGACCCCGTCTGGGTCTATTATCACTACAGGCTGGCCAAAGGCGATGAGCGCTCAAGGGCCGAGATCTATGAGGAAGGTGAGGCCGCTATCCGTAGGGTTCAGGCAAGAGGAGTCCCCATCGCCAGGGGCCACGGGAAAAATCTCTGGGACTTGGAGCCTGAGTTGCACGAGAAGACCACCGCTTTTTACCGTGACGTCAAGGCATCTTTCTGGGCAGAGTTCACCCCGGAATTCCTGAAAACCCTCCCCAAT
>Ga0272444_10005933_pt1 | contig 10520 bp, 10 predicted proteins | sample SSMForm13_FD_201033 | JGI IMG/M metagenome (GOLD analysis project Ga0272444, IMG submission 201033) | Marine sediment archaeal communities from Little Sippewissett salt marsh, Falmouth, MA, United States - SSM-Form-13 | ecosystem: Environmental > Aquatic > Marine > Wetlands > Sediment ...
ACCTCGACACCGTGCCGAACGCCCCGGACGCGCTCCCGTCCACGAGGAACATGATGGTCAGCTCGCGCTCCTCGTCGAACTTCTTGACGTACGGGTGCCCCATCCGGGCGGTCACGTTCCAGTCGATCGACCGGACGTCGTCGCCCGGGAGGTACTCGCGCACCTCGCTGAACTCCATGCCGCGGCCCTTGAAGACGCTCTGGTACTCGCCCGAGAACACGTCGTTCACAAGCCGCTTCGTCCGGATCTCGATCCGGCGTATCTTCTTGAGGACTTCCTTGGGGATCATAATGGCCGGAAACCGCTACGGGACCTCGACCTTATCCAGGATGCGCTGCACGACGTCCTCCGACGACAGCTCCTCCGCCTCGGCCTCGTACGTGATGATCACGCGGTGCCGCAGCACGTCCATGGCGATCGACTTGATGTCCTCGGGCGTCACGTAGGCCCGCCGCGCCAGGAAGGCGTGGGCCCTCGCCGCGATCGAGAGGTAGATGGACGCCCGCGGCGACGCCCCGTAGGCGATGAGGCCGGAAACGCCAAGCCGGTCGTCGGAGCTCCTGGTGGCGAACACGATGTCGAGAATGTACTGCTTGATCTTCTCGTCGACGTAGACCTCGTTGACGAGCTGCCGCGCCTTCAGGATCGAGTCGGGGCGCACGACCGGCGAGGCGACGGGCTCGCTCCCCCCCGCCATGCGGTTCATGATGTCGAGCTCCTCCTCCCTCGACGGGTAGGTGACCCTGAGCTTGAGCATGAACCGGTCGACCTGCGCCTCGGGCAGCGGATACGTCCCCTCCTGCTCGATCGGGTTCTGCGTCGCGAGCACGAGGAAGGGCCGCTCGAGTTTGAAGGTCTCGCTCCCGATCGTCACCTGCCGCTCCTGCATGGCCTCCAGGAGCGCGCTCTGCACCTTGGCCGGCGCCCGGTTGATCTCGTCGGCCAGGATCAGGTTCGCGAAGATCGGTCCCTTCTTCGTGGAGAACGTTCCCGTGTCCGGCGAGTACACGAGCGTGCCGATCAGATCGGCCGGCAGGAGGTCGGGGGTGAACTGGATCCGCTGGAACCTCGTGTCGATCGCTCGAGAGAGGGTACGGACCGCGAGCGTCTTGGCGAGCCCGGGCACTCCCTCGATGAGGACGTGTCCGTCGGCCAACAGCCCGATCAACAGGCGTTCGATCATGTACCGCTGGCCCACGATGACCTTGTCGATCTCGGCGAGGAGCGTCGTGACGAACTCACTCTCGCGCTCAATCCGTTCACCGATCGCCTTGATGTCCGCGTACAACGGCTCCTCCTTTCAGATCGGCGGTCGGGCGCCCGCGGGTCGCCGGCTCGGTGCCGACCGCCGCGGTCGCGCCGGCGTCCTTGACGATTCATGGAGTTTGACCGCGACCCCAGCGCTCGCGTTGAACGCGAGGTCGCGCCGGGCTCTCAACGAGCGTGCCCGCCCGCCTTGAGCCGCGTTCACTGGCGCGGGGACCGCGACTCACCGGCGAGTCCGCTAGAACTCGGTCGTTCCGGTGAATCGGAAGTCGCGGATCAGCACGGCCGGCGCCGTCACCGATCCGATGCCGCCCCAGTTCCGCCCGGAGATCTGCCGCTCCCTCGTCACCCCGTCGACGTTCGAGTAGGCCCTGAGCATGCTGTCCGTGAAGCGCAGGTTCTTGATCGCGCTCGTGATCTTCCCGTTCTCGACGAGGAACGTCCCGTCGCGCGTCATGCCAGTGAAGAGCGCCTTCTTGGTGTCGAGGAGCCCGTTGATGTAGTGGAACCGCGTGATCACGAGGCCGCGCTTGACGCGGGACAGGAGGTCGTCGTACGAGTCCTCGCCCGCCGCGATGAACAGGTTACTCGGCATCGGTCCGCCGCGGAACGTCGCGATCCCCCCATGCCCCGTCGACTCCACCCCGTCCTTCGCGGCGGTGAGCGAGTCGTAGACGGGACCCTTCGCGATCCCGTTCTCGATGATCACGACCCGCCGCTTCGGCACGCCCTCGAAGCCGAACGGAATCGGAATCCCCTCGGGATCCTGCCCGTCGTCGTAGATCGTGACGTTGTCCCCCATCACCTTCTCGCCGATCCGCCCCGCCATGAAGCTCTGGCCCTCCTGGACCTGCTTCGCCCCGAAGGCCGTGAAGTTGAGCCACTCCATGATCTCGGACGTCGCGCGGGGCTCCAGGACGACGTCGATCGGCCCGGCCTCGAAATCGATCGGGTTCGCCGCGGCCTTGCACTTGTCGATGGCCGTGCTCGCCACACCAGCCGGGTCGACGTCGTCGAACGCAACCGCGTACGCGCTTGACGACCCGCTGACGCCGTTCTCGTCGACCGCGAAGACCGAAAGGAACGCCTCCGTCGCGTCGTAGTACTGCCGCGTCCCGCTGGTGTTCGCGACGGCGCGCGACAGCACGCTGGTGCGGAACGCGCCGGAGAGCTCGACGCCGGCTTTGGAGGCGAGCGCCACCGCGGCGCCGACGCCCTTTGCCCGGTCGTCCGGCTCGACCCCGGCGGTCCGGCGCGAGAACGAGGCGACCTCGGGCGCCGGATCGGCCTTGGGAAAGCCCGGGAAGCCCTCCTGCTCGGGGCTCTGCCGGGCGATCTCGACGGCCCTCTCGATGGCCCCCCGGAGCGCCTCCGGCTCGTACCGATTGGTCTGCACCACCCCGATCCTCTTCCCCACGGCGACGCGCGCGACGATCAGGTGATCGTCCTCGTGCACGTTCTGGTGGATCGCCGAGTTCGCGAACCGCGTCAGCGAGCTTGCGACGCCGTAGCCCACGAGTTCGGTCGCGTCCGCGGGCGACACCTTGAGCGCGTCGTCGAGGAGCGTCATGAGCGCGTTCTTCTCGATCATTTCTTGACCCCCACTTCGACGTTCCGGAATCTCGCGGGCGAGACACCGTGCCCGACGTGCGCAACCTGACCCGGCTCACCCTTGCCGCAGCTCGGGATCCCCCAAACGTGCCACTCCTCGGGACCCGCGATCGCGTCGCACGCTCCCCAGAACTCCGGAGTGATGCCCGTGTAGACGGGGTTCTTGAGCATCCGGACCCTCTTCCCGTTCTTGATCTCCCAGGCGACCTCGCAGCCGAACTGGAAGTTGATCCTGCGCTGATCGATGCTCCAGCTCTTGTTGGACTGGGCGTAGATCCCGTCCTCCGTGTCCGCGATGATGTCTTCGAGCGTGCCCTCTCGCGGCAGGAGGTTGACGTTCGTCATCCGGATCAGAGGGATGCGCTCCCAGCCGTCGGCGCGCATCGTCCCGTTGCTCCTGAGCCCGATCCTCGGGGCCGTCTCCCGGCTCATCAGGTAGCCCGTGAACATCCCATCCTTCACGATGTCCGTCCTGGCTGCCTTCACACCCTCATCGTCGTACCCGAACGTCCCGAGGCCCCCGGGCACCGTGGCGTCCGCCACGATGTTGACGATGTCGGAGCCGTAGCGGAACTCGCCGAGTTTGTCGACCGTGAGGAAGCTCGTTCCCGCGTACGAAGCCTCCGTGCCGAAGACCCTGTCGAGCTCGATCGGATGGCCGCACGACTCGTGCACCTGGAGCGCCAGCTGCGAGCCGCCGATAATGAGCGCCGTTTTCCTGGCCGGGCAGTCGTCCGCCCTCAGCAGCTCCGCGGCCTCCGCCCCGATGCGTTCGGCGTTCTCCGCGAGGTTGAGCGACCGGGTGAACTCGAAGCCGGCGGTCGCGTAGTCGCCGCGGAAGCTCGCCGGATACGAGCGCGTCTGGCGATCGTCGCCGTCCATCGCCGTTGCGGCGATGCCGCCCCCGGCCTCGACGATCGACTGCTCGATCTCGCTCCCCTCCGTGCTCACGAAGAGCTTGTCGGTCCTGAAGCTCATCATGGAGGCCGTGGCGAGCTTGACGTCCGACGACCTGGACATGCCCTCACACGACGCCGCCAGGATCGCGAGCTTGTCCGCGAGCGGCACCTCGAAGGGATCCTCCCCGACATCGGTCACGTACGAGTCGACCACGGCGGCCTGTCCGTCCAGCATCACGTTCTGCTCACCGACCGTCGCGCTCGCGCGCGCGATGGCGAGTGCCTGTTCCGCGACCGCCGTCACGCTCTCGGCGGTCAGCTGCGAGCTGGACGAGAAGCCCCAGGCCCCCTCGTGAAGCACGCGAATGCCGAACCCCTCCGACTCGGTGAGCGAGGCGGTCTCGAGGTCCCCGTTTCTCATCACGAGGACCTCTGTGACGCTCCGCACCCTCCTGGCGTCCGCGTACGCGACACCCTTGCCCCTCAGGAGGTCGATCGCCTCCTTGAGCTTCGCTTTCACATGGCACCTCCGGATTGTCCGGTTTCCGATGGTCTCACAGGTCACGACCGGGCGAACTGAGCCGGCCAGAGGTCGCGACGCGGCGCGGCCGCGGACGGGTCACCACTCGCCGTCCTCGAGGAACTGCCGCGCAGTGAAGGCGGCCGTCGCGCCGTCTCCCACGGCCGTGGAAACCTGTCTCAGGAGCTTCGATCGGCAGTCGCCCGCCGCCAGGAGCCCCCTGACGTTCGTCTTCATGTCCTGGCCCGTCAGAACGAAGCCACGATCGTCGGTCTCGACCGTGTCTCCGAGGAACTCCGTCCTCGGTTCCAGCCCGACGAACAGGAACACCCCGGACACCGGGAGCGTCCTGGCCTCGTCGGTCTTCGTCGAGCGGATGTCGACCGAGTCGACCCCGTCGGTCCCGTTGATCCGCTCGACGACGTTCGAGCAGAGGCACTCGATCCGGCCGCTCTCCGCAACCCGCTCCGCGAGGATCGGCACCGCGCGGAACTCGTCCCGCCGGTGAATCAGGTAGACCTTGCTCGCGAACTCGGTCAGGTAGAGCGCCTCCTGCAGGGCGCTGTCACCCCCTCCGACGACCGCGATCTCCTCGCCCTTGTAGAAGGGGCCGTCGCACGTCGCGCAGTACGAGACGCCCCGCCCGGCGAGCTCGACCTCCCCCGGCACTCCGAGCTTCCGGTAGTTCGTCCCGGACGCGACGATCACCGCGCGGGCGGCGTGCCTCTCGCCCCCCACGACCGCGGCGAGCCCCTCGCCTCCCGTCTCGACGGACGACACGCTGCCCGTGACGATCTCCGCCCCGAACCCCTTCGCCTGCTCGGCCATCCGTTGGGCCAGCTCGGCGCCCTTCACCGTGCCGACCCCCGGGTAGTTCTCGAGGGTGTCCGTGACCGCCATCCACCCCCCGGGCATCATCATCTCGATGACGAGGGTCTTCACGCGCGACCTCCCGGCGTAGATGGCCGCCGTGAGGCCCGCCGGTCCGGCGCCGACGATCACGACGTCGTGCTCGGGCATGTCCCCGGCTCCTCTTGCTCTCTGGGCGTACGATCGTGCGACGAAGACTAGAGTATAGCCAAGCGGCGGCGCGCCCGCCACGTCCTTCTCAGCACGCCGCCGCCCCCCACCGACCGGAGGGACCGGCACGCCCGCGCCGTGCCGCGCCCCCGGGGCGATCCTGCGGCCCCGGCGCACGGGGAGGCGGGGGCCGCCCGGGCCCCCGCCTCTTGACACGCTACTCTCTGTGTGAATCCCGGTACCGGGTCCGGCTACCGGACGATCCTCGGCGTGATCTTGATGATGAGATCCGAGTGCTTCGATATGATCTGGTTGTGCTGGAAGAGGTAGCCGAGAATCGGGATGTCGCCAAGGAGCGGGACCTTGGTGACCTGATTGGTCTCTTCCTCCGAGAGGAGGCCGGCGATCACGAAGGTCTGCCCGTCCATCACGCGGACCTGCGTCGTGGCCCGGCGCTCCTTGGTCCACGGAATCTCCTCGTTCGGCCCCCGGAACCCAACGATCGTGCTCACGATCGGCTCGACCTCGACGGTGATGTGCCCGTCGCCGGCCGCACGCGGGGTCACGGAGACCTCGACGCCGACCTCTTCCTTCTCAACCCTCACCTCGTAGACGCCGCCCGTGGTGAGCCCCGTCACCGTGTACGGGATGACGTCGCCGATGTGGATCTCGGCCTTCCGGTTGTTGAGCGTCGCGAGCTTCGACCTGGTCAGAATCCGTGCCTTTCCCTCGGTCTCGAGGAAGTCGAGGGCAAGCTCAAGCGCCTTCGCCTGCCGGAACACGCCGTCCCAGTCGAGGCCACGTCCGCCGAACGGCATGTTGGGCGGGATCTTGTCGGTGTTCTGCTCCTCCAGACCGAAGTCGACCTCGGAGAAGACCAGCGTCTGCTGCGTGATCTTCTGCCAGTCGATCCCGAGTTCCATGAGATCGTCGGTGGACACCTCGACGACCTCGGTCTCGAGCAGGATCTGAACGGGCGGAACGTCGAGTTCCGAAACGACGCTCTTGATCTGATCGATCATGGACGGCGTCGCGACGACGATGAGGCGATTGCCTCCCGGGTCCGCGGCGACCTTGTCGACCATCTTCTCAACGACGGAGACGAGCTCGAACGCGTCTGCGAACTCCAACGGGATCACGTAGGTCCCGATGCCGGTCTCCTGAACGAGAACCGATTCCGGCGCCACCAGGATCGAGGTGCCGATCCTCTCGTAGCCCAGTCCGGCGGCGCGGACGATCAGGTTCAGGGCCTCTTCCACCGGCGTCTCTCTCAGATTGATCGAGATGAGCCTCCCCTCGACCTCGGTGCTCGCCACGATGTTCAGCCCGCTCTTCTCTGAGAGGATCGCCAGGACGTCGGCCAGTGGAGTCTCCGAGGCGTGGATCGTCACGAGGCTCGCACCGAGCGCCTGAGCCGACGCGGCCGGCGCCAGGGCGATTACGAGAAGCGCCGTCAGGAGCGCTGCCGTGGTGATCTTCACGTCCTGTCCTCCTCACTAGTTGGAGGGCGAGAACGGGTACTTGTGGGTGCCCGCTCCGCTCTCAATGGTTACTCCGTCCGCCTCTATCGCTATCACGCGGTTGCCGTTCACCGCGTCCCCCACTCGAACGATGACCGTTTCACCCTTCGTCAGGATCACTGCAGTCGGGTCCCGATCCAGAAACACGGCCGTGACCCTGTAGCTCGGCCGGCTCGGCTGCCTCGGTGTCTGCGTCGTGGTCTTCACCACCGGAGGGCTGTACGGAACCATCGGGTCGCGCTGCCTGCCCACCGCCCAGTCAGGAAAATCGGGCTCCGAGAGATCGGCAATGAGCGCCGTGATTTCGTTTCCGGAGCCCGCACCACCTTGAGAAGCCTGCGCCGCCGACCCCCCGTTTCGTATGGTGGCCGTTGTTCCGACGATCGCGCGAGCACCGATGAAGACCGATCCGGCGGTCGCGACGACCGCAAGCACCGTGATCACGAACGTCCGTTTCTTCACAGCTCCCCCGTACACGGCAAACGACCTCGGATGATCAGTACCCGATGACCGTCAGCGTCAGGCTCACTCTGTGGCGTCCACCCTGAGTGAGTAGACTGGACCGACAGTCAAACGACTCGACGACCACGACTTCCGGCAGCCTCTCGACGAACTCGAGAAAGCCCCCGAAATCATCGTAGTCCCCCTCTATCTGGAACTTGTAGGACCGCCGGATGTACTGGCCTTCCTGCTTCTCCCCGCTCGGCTCCACGCGACTCAGCACCAGGCGCCTTCGTCCCAGCGCCTCGCTGACGCGCGAGAGGAAAAGCTGGTCACCCACCGCCCCGCTCGGCGGAGGGCTCGGGAGGTAGTCGGCGACCCGCTCGAGGTCGCTCGAGTGGCCCGCGAGGTAGAACAGCTGCTGCTCCGCGCTCGCCAGCTCCTGCGAGAGTTCGGCGAGCCTGGTCCTTCGAGGCCGGTAGACGGCCGCGTCTGCGACGAGGAGGGCCAGGAGGATTCCCGCGGCGATGACGATCTCGAGTCTAGCTCGCACTCTCACCGCTCACCCCCATTCCTCCAGCGCCGTCCACGTCGGCGGGGTCGATCACATCCGGGTTGTCCCGCGTGAGGATCATCGCCCCCTCGAGGATCGCGTCGGCCCCGGCGATCGGGCAGAAGATGTCGAACTCGAGAAACTTCGAGCCGTCCTCGTTGAGCCACGACGAGTCCATGAGCTTAGGCTCGATGAAGTACCTCTTGAAGCTGGGATCCTCTCTGAGCTGGGTCACGTAGTCCATGAGCTTGGAGAGGCCCTCTTCCTCCTTGCCCGCCTTGAGCTTGCCGCTCATCCTCAGACCGGGTATGCGCCGTCTCGAGCCGGCGAGCACACCCTCCGTCAGACGGAGTCGAGGAAACCACATCTCCGCGGGAGTCAGCCTGGCGACGACACCGAAAACCACGCTCCAGCGCACCTGAGACGCCCTCGTCCGGACGAGCTCGAGCTCCTCGGTGGACCTCGCCCCGCCCTGCTCCTCCATCAGGCTCGCGACCGCGGTCTGCGTTGCCGCCAGTCGAGACTCCTTCGCCGCGATGCCGCGTCCCGACAGGACCACCGCGAAGATGAAGAGCCCGACCACGACGATGTTGATCGTGATGATCGTCGCCAGCGTGGCCAAGCGACGAATCCTCATCTGGGCTTCTCGCCGCTTCTCACGGCCGAGCCGATACATGTTAACTTTGAAGAGCAAGCGCTATGTCCTCCTGGCAAGGCCCATGGCCAGCGCGAATCTGGGACCGCGCTCGGCGAGGTCCCCGATCTCGACCACCGAATCCCTCATGCTCTTCAGAGGATCCATCACTTCGGTCGAGATCCCGACACCGTCGGTCAGCTCCGTCGCGATCCCGGGCACGAGCGCGCGGCCGCCGGTCAGATACATCTTCTCGATGCCCTTCTTCCCCGTCTCGTTGTTGTAGAACGTCAGAGAGCGACGAATCTCGCTCAAGGCCACCTCGCGCCAGCTGTCGTCTTCCGCATCCGGAGCCGGCTCTGGGGCACCGCCCTTTTCGGTTCGGCTCCACGTGCCCTTCCGCGCGCTGTTGTCCCCCTTCGCCAGACGACCGGCCGGCAGCAGAGGAATCGTCCGCGAGAAGAAGAGCCCGCCTCGTCGGTGGATCGCGAGGTTGATCGCGGACACGCCGAGGTCCACGACCGCGATCGTCGAGCTGTTCAGGAGCCCCTCCTCGTCGGCCTCGTTCATGAGGACGAGAGGCACCAGATCGACGGTGTCCGGCTCGACGCCCGCGATGGCAAGCGCGGCGATGTGCTCATCGACGAGCTTCGTCTCAACTGCGGCCAGGAGGACCTGCATCTTGCCATTCTCCTCCTCGCCCGCCGTGTCGAGAATCTGGAAGTCGAGGACGAACTCAGACTCGCCGAACGGGACGTGCTTCCTCGCCTCCCAGTGAATCGATTCGGCCAGCACGTGCCGAGGCATCGGCGGGAACGCCACGTGCTTGATGCTCACGCCGGCGCCGCCCACGGCCGTCACGACCGACGGCTGTCTGTGCGCCCCGGCTCCGCAACGATGCAGCACCTCTCTGATCGCCTCCGAGAGCCTGTCGACTTTCGGGCCGTCCGACGGGGCCTCGTCCACGTCGCGACCGATATCGGCAATCGCAAGCCCGAGGAGCGTCGCCCCGCGCGCCGTGTGCGCAAGCCGCACCGCCTTGACGCTCGTCGCACCGACGTCGAGCCCCGTGACCACCCTCCGCGATCCAAAAGGCACTGACGCCTCCCGCGAGACTAGTAGAGTGACTGGTTGCGACACACGGCCGCCGATTCCATGTAAATCGTCGCGTCGTCCGCTTGTTGCGCGGACGTCCCGAGATCGTCCTCGAGGCTCATCTCCACCTCGACCTTGAAGCCGTTCCCGGAAGTGAACACGAGCGACGTCACACGATCCACGAGCGCGACGCCGTGCTGGTTCCTCAGTTCATCGCCCACGAGCTGATAGACCGCGAGCGTGCTGTCGCCGGCGACCGTCGCGCGGTAGATCGTCATCGACGTCGACCCGGCGCCGATCTCGACGTGGCTTCCGTGGCGGACGTCGAACAACACCTTGTCCATCGCAAGCGCCGCGTTCCTCTGAAGCGCGAGCCGCGCGCCCGCGCGATCCCACGCCTGCATCGAGGTGATGTACATCGTGATCACGGCAAGGAGCACGATGGCCGCGACGACCCCCGCGATCATGAGCTCCATCAAAGTCAGCCCGGCCTCGTCGCGGCGGCGCGGCAAGAAGGGGTTTCGGACAGCCATTGCGGTTACTCCCCCACGAGTGTCACGAGGCGGACCCGGTCGCGGTCCCAACCGAGCGGCCACACGAGCTCGATGTCGATGATCTTGGCGTCCACGGTCACGCCCCCGTCGTTCCACGAGGTGTCCGAAACCGCCCAGGTCATCGTCCCGACGAGGTCGTCCTGGTCGGTCACGGTGCCCCTGTCGTCGAGGGTGACCGTCGGATCGACCGGGTGCGTCCCGAGGTCCATGTTCAGGCTCGTCCAGTCGTCGTCAGGCCCGCTGGACCCGTAGCCGGCGTACTTGAGTTCCTCGGCCTTGAACTCCGCCAGTTTCAAAGCCACCCGTCTCTCACCTTCGTACTCGACGGTCGTCTGGCCGCTCCAGAGCATCTGCCAGACGAAGACGATGGCTATTGAGAACACGATCACTGCGACCAGGGTCTCAAT
>Ga0272444_10005934_pt1 | contig 10519 bp, 3 predicted proteins | sample SSMForm13_FD_201033 | JGI IMG/M metagenome (GOLD analysis project Ga0272444, IMG submission 201033) | Marine sediment archaeal communities from Little Sippewissett salt marsh, Falmouth, MA, United States - SSM-Form-13 | ecosystem: Environmental > Aquatic > Marine > Wetlands > Sediment ...
CCTGGCGCTGGCCTTGGCCACCCTGATCATCCTGTTCGGCCTGATGAAGGGCGGGCGCATGGGCTTCTCCTTCTTCCCCAATGTGCCGGGCAACGTGGTAGTGGCGACCGCCTCGTTCGTCGCCGGTACGCCGCCGGAGCGGGTGGAAGGCTTCATCCGCGAGGTGGAGCAGGCGCTGTACGAAACCGACCGGGAACTCGGCGGCGGCCTGCTGCGCGTGGCCGGCGTCGCCAATGGCCTGGGTTATTTCTCCAACGCGCGCCAGACGCAGACCGGCGACCAGTTCGCCTCGGTGGTGGCCGAACTGGTGCCGACCGACGCGCGCGAGGTGACGAACGAGGTGTTCCTGGCGCACTGGGAATCCAAGCTGAACCTGCCGCCCGGTCTGGAATACCTGACCACCACGGTGCGCAAGGGCGGTCACCCCGGGCGCGACCTGGAGATCCGCCTGAGCGGCGCCTCCGACCGCGAGCTGAAAAACGCCGCGCTGCAACTGGCCGATACTCTGCGTGCCATCCCCGGCACCACCAGCATCGAGGACGACATGCCGTTCGGCCAGCAGCAGCTGGTGTACACACTCAACCCGCTGGGCGAGTCGCTGGGCCTGACCGTGGAGGAGGTCGGCCGCCAGATGCGCGGCGCCTTCGACGGCTACCTGGCGCAGATCTTCAACGAGGGCGACGATGAGATCGAGGTGCGGGTGATGCTGCCCGATGCCGAGCGTTACCGCCTGTCCGCACTGGACGAGTTCCGCGTGTTCCTGCCCAGCGGCGAGACGGTGCCCCTGCTGTCCGTGGTCGAACTGCAGGAGCGGCGCGGCTTCAAGGCGCTGCGGCATGCCGAGGGCAAGCTGGCGGTGACCGTGTACGCCGACGTCAACAAGAAGGTCGCCAACTCCAACGAGATTCGCGACCGGCTGCGCGACAGTGTGTTGCCGGAACTGGCGCACCAGTACGACATCACCTGGGAATACACAGGCCGCGCCGAGGACCAGGCCGAAACCGCCGCGGACATGAAGAAGGGTGCCTTCTTCGCCCTGGCGATGATCTATATCGTGCTCGCCTGGGTGTTCGGCTCCTACGGCTGGCCGCTGGTGGTGATGGCGATCATCCCCTTCGGCGTGGTCGGCGCGCTGATCGGCCACTACGTGATGGGCATCACCCCGACCATCCTGTCCATGTTCGGCCTGTTCGCCCTGTCCGGCATCGTGGTCAACGACTCGATCATCCTGGTGGTCTTCTACAAACAACTGCGCGAGAAGGGCATGCAGATGAAAGAAGCGGTGGTCGAGGCCGCCTGCCAGCGCCTGCGTGCGGTGCTGCTCACCTCCCTGACCACCATCGCCGGACTGCTGCCGCTGCTGTTCGAGACCTCGCTACAGGCGCAGTTCCTGATCCCCATGGCGGTATCCATCTCCTTCGGCCTGGCCTTCGCCACCTTCCTGGTGTTGTTCCTGGTGCCGGCCTTGTTGTCGGCGATGGAGCAGTTGCTGGAGCGGTTCAAGTCGCCGGCTGAAGAGACGGCGGCAGAGGTGGGGTGATCGCCTGGCTCTTGCTGTTCTCTGCGTGCTCGGTTTCTACCCCCGTTCTCACGCATGGCTCAAGTATTGTCGACCAACTGTCGAGTGGGATTTGTGTCGTGTGTGGGATGCTCAAAGTAGCTATAGGGTCTCTTTCGCAAAGATTCTTTTGTGTCCGGACTTGAAAGAGTAAACAAACCACGATAGCGTTGCGAAAAAACGATCCAAGGAGTGGATGATGCCGAAGTTCTCATTGGCGCAGCTTGTTCTGTTAGTGGTTTGTTTATTGGGGTTGGTGGAGAATGCCTCCGCAGTTACTTACGGTTCAGTCAAGGATGATCTTTCTGAGCTAAGGAGCGATACGGCTCAATACGTGCAACCTTGGCTGTTGCGGCGCGCCCTTACTGAGCGGGTAGATTACGCTTATCGGCACGTCGACCACGCAGATACCTACTACCAACAATCGAAACGTAAGCCTGCACGGAGAGCCTTGAAAAAGTCGATGCGAGCCCTGAACGGGTATCGCAGATTGCTTCATCGCGCGGTGCGATGGGGCAAAGTTTCGTATTCTGTAGCCCACCCCTTAGAACAACAGGCAAAAGCCATACTGGCGGCACTCAAGGATCTGAAACACGAGCGATTTGGTGAGAATGATCCGCCGACTGCAAATGCAGGGCCGGACCAGTCAGTTGAGCTAAATGCTTTGGTTACGCTTGATGGTTCCGCTTCGAGTGATCCAAATGGCCAGTCTTTAACCTACCAGTGGGACGTGGTTGACCCCGGCGGTAATATTGTCTTTCTCGACAATGCGGACTCTCCGAATCCTACTTTCAGCGTCGATGCTCCCGGAGAACATATCGTCACGCTCGTTGTCAACGATGGTGAGCTTGATAGTGAGCCCGACACGGCGATCATTTCCACCCTGAACGTTGCTCCGCTTGCTGATGCGGGTGGGGAGCTTTCGGGTGCTGTAGGGGACACGGTTCAGTTTGACGGCTCCAATTCATCAGATGTCGACGGAGATGAATTGACTTTCAGTTGGAGCCTTGTTGAACGTCCCAGCGAAAGTTTGGCGGAACTGATTGATCCGACCACGGCAAATCCCACGCTTACGATGGATGCACCAGGTGAATACTGGGTTGCTCTGATCGTCAACGACGGTGAATTGGATAGCGCCCCAGACCAGACGCGAAGCTCCACCGTCAATTCGCCACCAGTCGCAAATGCGGGCGTGGATCAGGCGGTCCCGCTCAGTACGTTCGTGCAGCTGGACGGCAGCGCTTCCAGCGATATCGATGGTGATTTGCTGCAGTTTCGTTGGTCGATTCTGTCTGCGCCTGAAGGTAGCCAAGCGCAATTGGATGACGCATCAGCTGTTAAGCCCACCATCCAGTTGGATGCGGCTGGCGATTACTTGATCCAACTTGTCGTCAATGATGGTGTTACCGATAGCGCGCCGGACACGGTGGGCCTGGCGACGTTGAACTCACGTCCGGTAGCGGATGCTGGGGAAGATCAAACTGCCCCGGTAGGGAGCGTTATTTACCTTGCCGGCGATAGCTCATCGGATGCCGATGGCGATCCGTTGGACTATCGGTGGAGCTTCACGAGTGTGCCCTCAGGCAGCGCGGCCTCGCTGCAGGGCGCGAATAGTGAAAATCCTTCCTTCCAAATAGATGTGCCTGGAACCTATACGGTCCAACTGATTGTCGGCGATGGTGAACTCGACAGTGCACCCGATACTGTTGTTGTAAGTACCGTGAACTCACGCCCTGTCGCCCATGCAGGGGCTGACCAAACCGTATTCGAAGGGGCTTTGGTCACGCTGGATGGTAGTGGATCCTACGACGTCGATAATGATGCCTTGCTTTATCGTTGGGGTCTGCTCAGTGCGCCTGCAACGAGCGTTGCGGAAATTGTGAATGGAGCGGAAGAAGTCGCCCTGCTGCAAGTCGACGCAGCCGGCAGCTATTTGGTGCAACTCATCGTTAATGATGGGGAGTTCGACAGCGAGCCAGACAGTGCTGTGTTGACCGTGCAGGTCTTGCCAAATCGCGCACCTGTCATTAGCTCGACGCCAGTTACGAGTGCTTCGGTAAATGCACTCTATCAGTACCAGGTTTCTGCCGCTGATCCAGATGGCGATGCGCTTGAATTCCGTTTGGAGCAAGCTCCTGCCGGTATGGGCATTGACCAATCAGGCTTGATCACCTGGGTGCCGGGTGCTGAAGGGGCGGAAACCATCGAGGTGGTTGTTGCTGACCCTGATGGTTTGGAAGATCTTCAGGGTTTTGTAGTTACCGTAGCGGCTGGCGATGGATTACCGCCGAATCCCGAGTGGGTAGCTTCTGAAATCAAGCCGACAGAACTGACGTCGATTGGCGAGCAGATCAGGTTTATCTACGAAGGCGATGTGCCGCTTCAAACCGACGTCGATCCGACAATATTCGAAGTACAGCGTACGTCCGTCCTCAAAGGCATCGTTAAATCTCGTGACAATACACCGTTGCCTGGGGTACGAGTTACACACTTAACCGAGACCCGCTATGGGAAGACCCTGACCAGAGCAGATGGTCAATACGATTTTGTCGTCAATGGTGGCGGTTCGGTGGTACTGGAGTTCAGCAAACCCGGCTATCTTTCTGCGCAACGCCGAGTGGGTGTGCCGTGGAATGGCTATGTGAATCTGGATGATATCGTCCTGGTTCCCCTGGACTCGGCTGTTACCTCAGTCGACCTGTCAAACACTGCACAGCCTTATCAGGTTGCCCAGGGTAGCGTGAGCAATGACGAAGATGGCCAGCGGCAGGCGACCATACTTTTCCCGGCCAATACAACCGCGACTTTGACGCTGCCGGATGGTTTGCAGCAGCCTTTAACCACTCTCAATGTGCGTGCAACGGAATATACCGTGGGGCCAAATGGTCTGCAGTCCATGCCCGGGGAATTGCCCTCGACCTCAGGGTATACCTATGCCGTAGAGTTGAGTGTCGATGAGGCGATCGCCGCTGATGCTACTCGTGTTGACTTCTCTCAGCCTTTGCCGGTGTATGTGGATAATTTTCTCAATTTCCCGGTAGGTGAAATTGTGCCACTCGGCTGGTATGACCGTGAGCGAGCCATATGGGTACCGGCGGACAACGGCCGAATCATCAAAGTCCTGAGCATCGTTGATGGTGCGGCGGTCCTCGATGTGAATGGTGACGATGTGGCCGATGGCGATACTGAGCTACTTGGCCTGGGAATTACGCCGGCGGAACAGGTTGAAATGGCGACACAGTTGCTGGCCGGAAACACCTATTGGCGTGTACAGGTCGACCATTTCACGCCGTGGGACTGCAACTGGCCATTCGGTCCTCCACAAGATGCTGAGCCGCCGACGACTGAGCCTCCGGTAACTGAGAGTGATGATCAAAAGCCAGATGAAGAACCTGAGTGCCCAGGCTGCACGATTTTGGCCGAATCGCAAACGCTCGGTGAAGATATAGATCTTGTTGGTACGCCTTTCAGTCTCCATTACCGAAGTGATCGTGTGCCGGGGAATAAGGTTGGTCGGACTCTACGTATACCCTTGTCTGATGATTCAGTTCCCGCAAGCCTGAAACGAATCGATCTCACCATTGAGGTGGCAGGCCAGCACCATCGTCGATCGTTTGACCCATCGGCGAACTTGTCTTATGAGTTCACCTGGGACGGCAAGGATGCTTATGGGAGGTATACCTCAGGTGCTCACACAGCATCGGTTGCGGTGGATTACGTTTACTCGCTCGTTTACTACGCTGCTAGTTCAGACTTCGACCGAGCTTTTGCAAGCCTGACGGTCTCGCCTTCCAATGGCACTGGTGGTGCTGGCGGGGCCGTTGAGCGGGGAGCCACAGTCATTGGCACCCGTGGAACCCAGGATGTGGAAGTCCGTCGGAATTGGGAAACTCAACTGACGGGTAGAGTGCTGCCAAACACCCAGCTCGGTGGGTTTGGGCTGAATGCTCACCACTCACTTGATCCCGTAAGTGGTTGGGTTTGGTACGGTGATGGTAGCCGCCGAGATGTAGGGGCTAGCCTTGCCCAACTTACCAGTATCGAAGCGCTCAACGTTGCAGTGGGCCTGGATATTGCGGTCGATGAAGAAGGGTCTATCTATTACCTCCATTGGGACAATGATTTGCTCCCGGAGATCAGAAAGATAAACCTGGACGGGGGTAGTGAGGTTGTCTTGCCAGAAGCGACTTGGTCGCGGTACCTGACGGTGTTTGCCCTCGGCCAAGATGGAAATCTGTACATTACGGGCTCCGATTCAACACGTAGTAACGCAGAGCTCTGGCGGCTTAATTTGAGTACAGGGCAGACAACTAAACTGTCGGACTCTCTAGGGGGGGAGTATGGTCTAGGCATAGCAGTCTCCCCAGATGGGGTTGTTTATGTGGCTCTGTACAACGGGGACGTCAAGTCTATCCTTCCCTCTGGCGAGGTCAGCTTGTTTACCTCAGTGGATACGTTCGGCTGGGTGCGGGTATTCGTAGGACCGGATGGTAGTGTGTATGTTTCCGATACTGAGTCTGGAGTCGATGTTTATCGTCCGGATGGCGCCAAGCAGCACATTCCTTTGCTGGGGGTGTTCGATATCACTTGGGATGAGCAAGGCAACCATTACTTTGCCGTAGCTGGTGACTTGGTCTTTGAATCCGTGGTGGATTCAGGTGTCTACTACGGCAACGATTTCGACAACATCGTGCGCATTTCCGGCTTTGTCGATTTTTACGGCGATGATCCGTGGTCTTTATCGGATCTGAACGACGGCCTGTATTTGTCAGATGCGATTTTGTCGCCTATCGGGCTCAAGTATTCGACTGCCAGAAATGGTTTGGTGGCCTATTCCCTCGACGATATTCTAAGTATTGATTTCAACGGGAAAGCCGGTCTTGGTGATCTGACGTCGACCAATGCAAGCGGTTCGGAGTTGTACCAGTTTGACGTGATAACTCGGCGCCACGTAGCAACCGTGGATACACGTACTGGCGCTGTACTTTACGATTTTAGGTACGACAACGAAGGTCGTTTGGTGCAGGTCATTGATGTTGATGGTGAGGCAACGGTGGTTGCTCATGATGCCCAAGCCATAACGTTCACAGCGCCAGAAGGTCAGCAAACAACATTGGAGCTGGATGCAAATGGCTGGGCGAGCAGGATTGTTCACCCCGATGGGGCTGCAGATGAATTCGTCATCGACGCTGAAGGGTTGCTGACTGAATATCGCGATGCTCGTGGGAATCCACGCGTGTACCAGTACGATTCCTTTGGCCGCCTGACCTCCGACAGCTGGCCAAACGGCGGGGGCTGGACATTGTCGCGAAGTGACGACGAAGCGGGCGTCACTGTCGCTATGCAAAGTGGTGAAGGGCGTGTATCGCAGTTCGCGTTGTCCTCCGATGGGCGTCAATTCGTTCGCACAATTACGGCACAAAATGGTGCGGTGACTCAAACTACTGATTCAGGCGATGGGAGAATCGTAACCAGCCGTGCGGACGGATCGATTATCGAGACCCGGGAAGCGCCCGATCAGCGATTTGGTTGGAAAGCACCCATCGTCGCCTCTGAAACGATTAGGCTGCCAAGTGGCTTAACAAGCAATTACACGCTGAATCAGGAGGTCGTACTCGAAGATCCAACTGATCCGCTCTCGCTGATTAGTACAACGGAAACGCGTCAGACGAACGGGCGCACTCAAACTCGTACTTACGACGCAGCGACACGAACCTGGACGACAACCAGTCCCGAGGGGCGCGTCAGTACCGTCACTTTGGATGCAAAGTATCGCCCGGTGACAGTGGCTGTTCAGGGATTGGAGCCTATTTCCCTTGCGTATGATCCGAAAGGTCGGTTGGAGTCGATGGTGACGGGTGTTGACGCTGAACAGCGCATCACAAGCTTTGCTTACCATGGACCGCAAATGGGTAACCAAGCGGGCTACTTGGCCGACATTTCGGATGCGGAGGCGCGCCATACCGGGTTCGGCTACGATGACGCCGGGCGCGTGGTGCAGCAAACGTTGGCTGATTTGCGGACAATTGATTTTCGTTACGATGCAAATGGCAACCTTATAGAGCTCACGCCACCCGGCAAGCCACTTCATGCCTTCATCTTCGACAGCATGGATGACGAAAGTCATTACATCCCGCCGGCTACCATCGATATCGTGGTTCCGACCACCCGGTATAACTACGATAAAGATCGCAAGCTCACGAGTATTGCGCGCCCGGATGGCCGTACAGCCACCCTGCAATACCATGCAGCCAAGGGCCAGTTGGAAACGCTGTCGATCCCTCGGGGCGACTACAGCTACACCTATGACCCGGTGTCTGGCCAGCTTTCGAGCGTGATGGCACCGGACGGTGGAATTCTGAGCTATAGCTATGACGGTAGTCTCCTCCAATCCACTACATGGGCTGGAGAGGTATCAGGAGAAGTACATCGCCGTTACAACAACGACTTTGTAGTTGACGAGCGTTGCCTGCAAGCGGAAGCGCACTGTATCGAGTTTGGCTACGATGGTGATCTGGTGCTCACCCAGGCAGGTGCCTTGAGCATGACTCGCGACGCCCAAAGAGCAGGGCTTCTCAATGGCTCCGTCTTGGGGACTATCGCTTCAACCTACACCTACAATGGCTTTGGCGAGCTTGAGGCCGCGACTACCAGTAATGACCCGTTGGGTGACCAGCTATACAGCGTCAGCTACGTTAGAGACAAGCTTGGTCGCATTGTTCAAAAGACGGAGACTGTCGAAGGTGTGTCTCATGTCTATGGGTATGTCTATGATCTGGCGGGTCGGCTTGAATCGGTCACGATGGATGGCATCGTGCTCGAATCCTACGGTTATGACGGCAATGGAAATCGTATCGAGTTGGATGGTGCTTCGATTGCCACCTATGACGAACAGGATCGTCTGCTCACCTATGGCGCATACCAATACACCTATACCGAGAACGGTGAGCTGACCGAGCGAACCGACGGTGTGAATACGTCCAGCTATCAGTACGACATGCTGGGTAATTTGGTTTCAGTGACATTGCCCAATGGGGAGTTGGTTGAGTACATCATTGATGGTCAAAACCGTCGGATAGGCAAAAAAATCAATGGAGCTCTCGTTCAAGGCTTCCTCTACAAGGATCAACTGAACCCGATTGCCGAGCTCGATGGTTTGGGGCGCGTGGTTCGTCGCTTTGTATACGCTGACAAGAACAATATTCCTGCTTACATGGCAGAGGTTGATCCCGATACACAGGCTGTGATCGCTACCTATCGCATTGTCAGTGATCACCTAGGGAGTCCGAGACTGGTTGTTGAGGTCGACACCGGTGCAGTGATGCAGCGTATGGACTTCGATCCTTGGGGTAATGTTCTGGCGGACAGCAACCCAGGGTTCCAGCCATTTGGTTTTGCTGGTGGGATCTACGATCAGCAGGTCGGATTAATTCGGCATGGGAAACGGGACTACGATCCTGGCTTAGGTAGATGGATGAGCAAGGACTCAATTGGATTTCTTGGGGGCGATGCCAATCTGTACGCCTATGTATTGGGAGACCCGATCAATTGGTTTGATCCCGAGGGCACAAGAGTCAGACCCTCAGGGAATGGCTCAAGTGGTAATCCTAGGCCGACTGGGTCCAACTTTACCGGTCGTCCCGGCAGTTGGCATAGAGGTAATTTTTACCCCAGTATTGGTGCTCCTTGGCGGCCAAGGCAGCAATGGGAAAAGTTTTCGATTGCTGATTTGCTCCCATCTCCAGGGCAATGGTGGGAGCTTTATGATGGAATGGAGTTCGACAATGGATGCAAGTTAGTGTGTGGAGGTAGTGGAAGCAGTGGTAAAAAGAGTGCGGTGGGTTTTTGCCCGATCCCCATCGACAACAACGAGATGCCAGAAATGTCGCCTTGTCGGCTCGTTTGTGATGGTAACTAACATCATGTTTGCCGCATTACAGCTCGTTGGAGGTTTTCCATGCCGCTGAAAAGGCTTTTTCGCGGTGCTGTGGTAGCTGGCTATATCGCCTTCGCTGCTTACTGGTTTTTGCCTTATACGTACACTTTTTGGGCACCAGAAGAAAGCTCGCTGCTTTCTTACTCGGGATATGGAGCTTCGCTGCAGCTGCCCAACATTGTTGGCAACTTCATATTTGCCGTGTGGACGATCCTAGCCCTTGGGCTGTTTTATTTTTACCGTATTGCAAGGTCTGGGTTGATTGCTTTTATCTTGATCAACTTTTTGTTGATTCCATTCAATGGCGTATCAGTAGAAACAGGCGTCGGTAGTCTATTATTAGGCGTGACGCAAGTTCTTGATGGGGTGATCATGGCGATGGCTTTTTATTCTCCACTTGCAGATGAATTTCGTTAGTGTCGGAGGGGCTAGTGGTTCACGATCATCCGGCAAGCGGGTTGCGATTCTGGTCTTGATTGGTTTTGTAATTCAAGAGAGATCTTTATGAAGGCCAGAAACAAGGTCGTTGTGGCTGCTATTTGGCTAGGCATTTTAGAATTATTAGTCGCAGCAGGGTACTTTGCATATAGATCCCTCATCGGTCCGACAGGAGTGTTTACGTTGAAAGGGGGGCGTGGCGCTCAAAGTTTGGAGTCGGTGGATCATTATTTGGCATTGTTGTGTTTTATTGGCGCTTTGGCGCTAATCGCCTTCGTCAAGAATTATCGGACGCAGAAAAATCACTAAACGGCGTTGATCGGTGTAGGGTTATCAGGGCAAAACCTCTATAGGAATTGGAGCCGTATCGTGGATTTTTTCGATACGATGAGTTCACCATAAACTGCAACCGAAGGAAAAAGGGAACAGCTTAGGCTCAAGACTAGTAATCCATCCGGGCATTACAGCACGCGCCGATCATCGCCGCCGCCGCATTCGACAGGCTGCGCTTCTCATGGGTGACCGCACCAAGCTGGCGTGACAATTCCATCCCGCGCACACCCACAATACTCACCTGCTCATTGAGC